>WNFV01000442.1_pt1 | contig 55689 bp, 54 predicted proteins | sample 5400101 | NCBI WGS metagenome assembly WNFV01 (sample SAMN13153361, study PRJNA577476) | soil metagenome | isolation source: 115 cm soil or saprolite under grassland replicate 1 | place: USA:California | collected 2016-06-15
CTTTTCTGAGCGGTTCCGCCTCAACCGTGCCAATGGACCTGCCAATGGAAATGGCGAAGGCGAGAATGATCGAAAAGAACGCTTTCATGGTACTAAATGATTCGTTGCCGACGGCTTGCGTGTGTTTACGTGATTGTCGTCGCGAATTGCGCCGCATGAAGTCAAAACAGCCCGCTTGCTTTCACTTTGTTTCCGCCTTTGCTTAAGCTACGGCGTGACAAACCGGCGTGGGCCCGCCAGGATTCGAACCTGGGACCAAGGGATTATGAGTCCCCTGCTCTAACCGCTGAGCTACAGGCCCGGATTAATTCATGCATTGAACCATAGCATATTTCCGGTGACCAACCCTGAATGCTCGGCGGAGGAGCTAAACTTTCGGATTGCGGATTGTTAATTGCGGATTTGGGATGGACAGGTGATTCGCCGAATTCTGAGCATCATTGAGATTGCATTTCTCAGCGCGCTGATTCTGGCGGCGCGGTGCGCGAATTATCAAGATGTATTCGTCGCGGGGAACGTTTATTTCACCGATGCAGATTGTTATGCGCGAATGACGCGCGCGCGGATGTGCGAGAAAACGCCAGGGTTAATCATACGTCATCACGATTTCGAAAATTTTCCCGACGGAACGACTCCGCACACGACTGCGCCGCTCGATTATCTCATTCTCGCGCTGTCGATCCTGCTGAAACCCTTTACGACGCACGCACTCGATCTTGCTGGGGCGTTTATTTCGCCACTGCTCGCTTTGCTGGCAGGTTGGTTTCTATGGTGGTGGTCACGGCGAATGAAATTCCGGTACGGCTGGGTAATGCTGATTTTATATGCGATCAGTCCGATTCTTGTTCACGGAACCGAGCTTGGCCGGCCTGATCATCAATCGTTGCTGATGCTACTCGTGGCGACCGCGATCTGCTCGGAATGGCGCCTGCGACACAGTCCAACGGCAGGATGGAGCGCGTTGAATGGAATCGCGTGGGGATTGGCAATCTGGATATCCGCTTATGAATCGCTTGTTTTGTTTTTCATCATCATAGCGGTGAGCGTTCTGGAAGATCGAAAAGCAATCTTTGTGAATTACAGACGTATCGGCTGGTTTTGTTTTGCGCTGATCGTTGCAACCGCCCTTCTAATCGAGCAACGCATTCCGGCGATGTCGATCTTTCGGTCGAATGAACTTTTCAAAAATTGGGCACACACGATTGGCGAACTTGCTCATGTTTCACCGGCGAATCCAGTCTGGTTTCGTTGGGCAGGTTATATGATCGCGGTAGCGCCTCTGCTGATTTGGCTCGCGTTTGGAAAGATCAAGAGCAAGAGCAGGAGCATGAGTAAGAGCGAAACGCCGCCGCTTTTTATCGTCGTTTTGCTTATCGCCACTTATTTGCTGACGATTTGGAGGGCGCGCTGGGCGTATTTTTTTGTTTTGATCTTTGCAATTGCACTTCCGGCTTTACTCGAGCCGATCAAATCGCGCGCGGCGGTTTCGATCGCTTTTATGTTGTCGATCTTTCCGGTCTTGCGTGATTGGGACGCGCGCCTCTGGCCCAATGAGGCCGAGTTCGCTCGCCGACTCGAACAGCGAAACGAATCGGTGCAGTTGCGCGAGCTGGCGATTAATTTGCGATCGGGCGAGACGCGCCCGTTTCTTGCGCCGTGGTGGCTTTCGCCGGCGATCGCCTATTGGTCGGGGCAACCTGGGGTGGCTGGAAGCTCGCACGAGAGCCTGGAAGGAATTGAGCAGAGCGCGCGTTTTTTTCTCAGTGAGGATTGGCAAACGGCACCCAAAATTCTGGAGAATCGCCGGGTTGCGTGGGTCATCGCCTACGATTTCGAACGCCTGGCGCGGAATTCTTCCGCGATTCTGGGTTTGGCGGTGCCTCCGTATCCGCTCTGTTTTGTACTCGACAGGACACCCGCCCAAGTGCCGCGGTTCCTGGTGTTTTCCGCTCAGAACGGGGCCGGCAAACTTTACCGGACCGCTAAACGATAAAAAAATGCATCTTCCAGTGAGAATCCGTTGACAGTGAGAGGGAGCGTCTCAATAATAGCTAATGCTGAAAAGATTCATTCCGCAAAAACCGACGTCATCGATCCCGGAACGATCGTTTAACTCGGCAACGGATGAAAATAACCGCGTTGCTGACCGCGACGAACCAAGAACACCACCACCAACAACAACTAACGATCAAAAAATTATGGCTGAACACTCTGGCAAGGATGTCCTCTCGAGCGACGTCGAGATCAAGGGCTCAATAAAGTTTCAAAAAGAACTTCTCATCGACGGCAAGGTCGAAGGAGAAATCAATTCAGACGGCGTCTTAACGATTGGCGAGAATGCCGACATTCGTGGCGAAATAAAAACGAAATCGATCACGGTATTCGGGAAAGTGCACGGCAATATTACTGTGGGTGAGCGCTGCGAACTAAAATCGAAATGCACGTTGCAAGGAGACTTGAAAGCAGCGCGCCTCGTCATCGAAGAAGGAGCGACTTTTATCGGCAAGTCGGAAGTCACCAGCGGAACGATCCCTGCAAAGTCTACGTCGGGCCGCCCGGAAGTTGTGCGGCATGACGAGCCGATCAAGGCGGCCTTCGGAGGGCGCGGATAAGGAAAAAGTTTTGGCTTAACACCCAGTGGCCAATACGTCGCCTGCCAAGATCAGTGTGGAATGCCCGCACTGCGGCTTCAAGCAGACGGAGTATGCGGCGGCCAAAAGCTCGATCTGTCGCCAGTGCGGTCGTTACTTTTCCCCGTTTTCACCGAAACCTGGCCTGAAGCTACGCGCTAAGGAAGAAGCGCCCGCGCCGGAGAGTTCATCATTCCTTCACAGGTTTGAGGATTTTTGGAAACGGCAACGCAGCTCGGTTATCGAGTGTTTCGAATGTAACCGGAAACAGCAGGTCTGCGGCGCAGCGACGTCGACAATCTGCCCCGGATGCAGCGCGCATATAGATCTCCGCGATTACAAGATCGCCAGCGGATTCAGCCGAACGATTCGAACGCGGGGCGACGTGCATCTCACCGCTAAAGGCGATCTGAGCAGCAGTAGCGTAATTTGTCGGTCTGCCCTGATAGAAGGGCGGCTGCGTGGAAACCTGCATTGTGACGACACGGCGACAATCAATTTTTCAGGAAAGATCCCGGGACGGCTTACCGGTCGACACGTAATCGTCGACCGTAAGGCCGACATTCACTGCTTCCGGCAGGTCCGAGTTGGAAGTATTGAAATCAAGGGAAAGATGTCAGGTGAAATTGTCGCCCAAACAGTCACGGTTCACAAGAAGGGCTCACTCGAAGGCAATGTTACTGCCAGAGCAATTTCGGTTGAGAAAGGCGGAATGTTTTCCGGCGAGTTGGTCATCGGCCAGGCCGATCTGACACAAGGGGAATTATTGCCAGGACAAAAGCCGGTGGCGGCGAGCAGGCCGGAGGCAGATATTTCGGGGGCTACACCCCAGCCTTTGCCGGCAACATAGACGATCGTTTCAATGGAAAGACTGCATCCGCGCAGTCCCTACGAAAAACTCGGCGGATATGTGCACCTGCCGCGTTTAATCGACAAGGCTAGACTGCATCGCAAAGGACTGCTTAACGGCTACAATTATAAAACTGTTGGTTTCGATAAGCACTTGCTCGCCTTTCTAAAAATTGACGGCGATACATTTGAGGAGATTGCCAACAAACTGGACGACGACGGCGCAATTCTAATCTGGGTACGAGAAAACGCTGCGAAACATTCCCCGGATGTGATCGAACAGTGGAACCAGGCGATGATTTCGCGTCATCCCGACACCGCTGCAAAAAAGGCGCGCTTTCTCCATTTTCTGAAAGAAGCCGGCGGCGAAGGACGCAAGGATATCCGGACTTATTTCGATCTGATCGAGTTTGACGAAGGCCGCGTCAAATAGCCTCAGGCTCTCCAGCTACAGCGCTTATGCGAGGGCTTACTATTAAGGAGGAAGCAGTGTGGGCAGGCTGCGTAACTTGAAACCAAGAAAGATCGCGAGCACACCGAACACGATTGCGTACCATCCAATGAGCAAGATAAGAGCGCTAACACCGATTGCTGGATTCCACATGAGCAGCACCGCAAAGATAATCGATGCCAGGCCCATGAGGATCAGGAACCACTCGCCTTTAATTTCCTTGCGCAACTTGATTCCCAGCGCAACCTCGGACGCGCCGATCATAAGCGCCCAGGCCGCGATATAGATAAGCAGCGCCAGCACTGTTATCTGGGGTGCACGGAATGTGATTACTCCAATAATGATTCCGATGAACCCGATGATAAGATGAAAGCCCCAATCGGGGTCAGAAGAGCGACCGGCAATCGCCCCTACAACCCGAAATATGCCGTCCACGAGCACCCACGCTCCGAAGAAAATTACCAACACCGCCAGAGTCAAGCCAGGATAGGCAAATGCGATAACACCGAACACAATTGCAGCGATACCCCTTAGCACCGGAACCCACCAATGACGTTTTAAAGTTTCGAGTATCATTCGTTCGTTTTAGAACTCGGTTTGCACGGTAGCAAGCTCCATTTCGAAGACCGCTTTGCCCTCAAGACGAGCTAAAATAACGCCAGTTGCTCTCTCGTCCGCCGGAATGCAGTTATGGAAAGCTTCGGTCGCCCACCGATCCCGGCACGACGACAACCGACTTCGAAAAGCGAAGCGATCTGCTCGGAAAAAATGCCTTCGCCAGTCATGCGTGTGTGCCACTGTGAATTATTTAGCTGGTCTCCGCGCAAATGCCGGATGCGCCCGAGCACTTTCGCTTTGCGATCAGGAAAATGTTCTTCGAGCCAATGCTCAAAAAGCGGCGTAACCGCCCACGGCAAACGCACGATTGTGTAGCCGGCAAATTGCGCACCTGCCTTGGCGCATGTCTGGAGAATTTTCGGGACTTCGTGGTCGGTCAACCCGGGAATGACGGGCGCAACTATAACCCCAACGGGAATTCCTGCCGCGCGAAGTTCGCTGATTGCATCGAGGCGCGCTTCGGGCGACGACGTGCGTGGCTCGAGCACGCGTTGCAATTTCGGATCGAGCGACGTCACGGAAATGTTCACCGCAACAGCATTGTAGTCCCTAAGCTCCCGCAAAAGATCGATATCTCGCGTAACGAGGCGGTTCTTGGTGATGATCGCCACGGGGTTACGAAACTTTGCCAGTACTTCGAGACAACCACGCGTGATCCGCAACTTTTTCTCAACCGGCTGGTAAGGATCAGTCACGCCGCTCATTACCAGCACCTGTGGCTTCCAAGCTGGCCGTTCCAATTCGCAGCGCAATAACTCCGGCGCGTTTGTTTTCACGATGATTTTGCTCTCGAAATCGAGCCCGGCGGAAAAGCCGAGATATTCGTGAGTTGGTCGCGCATAACAATAAATGCATCCGTGCTCGCAACCACGATAGGGGTTCAGACTTGTTTCGAAGCCTACGTCCGGGCTGTTGTTGTGGGTGATGATTGTCTTTGTGCCGTCGCGAAAAAATTGCGTCTTGCGCTTCGGCTGCCCGCTGTCATCAGGATCGGCATCGACAACATCAAAGTCGTTAATATCGACATGCAGCTTTTCGAATCGATTGGCCGGACTCCAGGAAGCTCCCCGTCCATGGATCGGCTCGCGGCTCTGCGGCAGTTCCGCAATCACAGGCACGAACTTTGGCCTTGCCATGTGGCACGTTCACATGAACATATCGAGATGTCGAGCAAATCCTCCCATTACTCCAACACTCCAACGCTCCAATACTTCACCTGGCTGCTGCGTGATTTCACTTGGAGTCGCGGAGCAATGGAGTAATCAGTTTGCAATCGCGAGCGCGCGAGCTGGAGGGGTGGCAGAGCGGTTGATCGCGCCGGTCTTGAAAACCGGAAGGCCGAAAGGCCTCGTGAGTTCGAATCTCACCCCCTCCGCCAGCCTTCGCTTGGAGCGAAGCACAAAGGGAAGGCTGCCACGCCGGAGTGAAACGAAGGTGGGCTTACTTCTCTAAAATTCCGTTCAGTCGCTCCAAGACTACGGCTTGGCAGGCCACAATTAATTTTCGATTTTCCATTGCCGATTGTCGCCCGTCAGCCGGACTCAGGATTGTGGATCGGCTGAAGAAAGAAATGAGTCACTAGCAGCGCGGACAGAATTCCGAGTATCGCGGCACAAACAACATCCGACAGATAATGCGCCGCAAGATAGAGCCGCGAAAAGGCGATCAGGATTACGATTGGCAGGCACGCCAGACCTATTCGCCGGCTTGCGAAGACTAGAACTCCAAAAAAAGCCGTCGACGCAGCAACGTGGCCGGATGGAAATGCATGATAATTCGAGTTGAAACGCGACCAGGATTCCACCTGTTCTGATTTTACCGTTGGGCGTGGGCGGGAAACCGCAATTTTAATGACGTGGCCAGATACACCCGCAATCGCCAACGCAATTACCATCGACAAAAAGATGCGCTTCCATTTTTGATTGCGTCGCAGCCGGGCCACCCAGGCAAGAATGAACCCGAGCGCGAAGAGTTCAGGCCAATCGCCGAATCGGCTCGCGTTGTACATGAATTTGTATACCGCCCGGTTCCGATGATGAACCATGAAATCGCTCACCGCGGTATCGAAATAGAACGCGGTCGTGATGGCGACCGTGGCAATCATGATGCCCATGAGCCAATAAAAAACGGAGCTGCGCTTCACAAATAAGTTCCCGTCAGATTTGCCGGTGGCTATTTTGAGTGCGCCGTGTGAACTCCGCAACTCCGATAAATCACAACCAGGCGACGAATGCCGGTGTTCGCAATTATGCGCTCTTGTTCGTCGGCTGTGTGCTTTTTCACATCACCGGCACATGGAATTTGCCGTTGATCGATCGCGACGAGGCGCGCTTTGCTGAAGCATCGCGCGAGATGATTGAGCGCGGCGATTATGTCGTCCCCTATTTCAATAATCATCTGCGTTTCGATAAACCTCCCTTTACCTATTGGGCGCAGATTGCTAGTTACAAAATTTTCGGCCAGAACGATTTCGCGACGCGTTTTCCATCGGCAATCGCCGCTGCCTTGACTGCATTATCCATTTTCGCCTGGGGCTCGCGCCTTCGGTCGCCGCGGCGACCTTCGGCATCGCAGGAGCGCGTCGGCATGGCGAGAGTTGGATGGTGGTCGGCAATCATTTTCACCCTTTCGCTGCAAACATTTCTCCACGCCAAAGCTGCGGTGGCCGACATGTGGCTCGTTTTATTCGTCACCCTGGCCCACTGGGCTGGATATGAGTTACTGCGCGATCGGTTGTGCCCACCAGCAGATCAAACATCAAATCTGCCAGAGGACGGATTCGCTGCGGCGAACATCAAACATCAAACGTCTCATTGGTGGTGGATGTTTTATCTTTCGCTTGCCTTTGCCTTTCTCGCGAAAGGTCCAATCGGATGGGTGCCGCTTGCGACTGTCGCCGCCACGAAACTTTTTCTGCGCGATGCCGATCTCGCGCGGCGATTCAAATTCGTGCGCGGTATTTTATTCATACTGGCAATCGTCGCGCTATGGGGTGTTCCAGCACTGATTCAAACGCATGGCCAATTTTTTGTCGTGGGAATTGGTCGACACGTTGTCGGTCGCTCGCTTGCTACGATGGAAGGCCACGGTGCGAATTCATTTGGGATGTATCTCCTCCTCCTGCCGTTCTATTTTGTGACGATCTTTTTAAGTTTCTTTCCATGGTCGATAAAACTGCCGTGGTTAATCCGGAAGCTGTTGGGCGAGAAAAGCCGCCTTCGCCAAGGCTACGGCGGACAAGGCGATCCAGACTACAACGGGAATAAAATCGACAATTACCTTCTCATTGGTATTGCGATCATTTTCATCATTTTCACGCTCGTAAAAACCAAGCTGCCGCATTACACCCTGCCGGCATTTCCGTTGCTTGCCCTTTTGCTTGCTCGCAGGTTGGCCACGGAAAACGCGGCGCGTTTCTTCAGGAATTGCGTTCTTGCATCGGCCTCGGCCTATCTTGCAATTGCTCTTATCGTTCCTCCGTTCATCTCCCGGCTTTTTCCTGCCTATCAGCTTTTCCAGGAATCACGCGATTACTTGCGTCCAAACATGGAATTTGGCGCAGTCGATTTTAACGAGCCGAGCCTGGTCTGGTATTTTCGCAGTCGGGTGCACACTTTTCTCGTGCCATTAAACAATCGCCGCGCCGCGGACTTCATGCAGAGCCCAGGACCGCGCTTTGTGGTTCTGCCGACTTCGATCGCTGGAACGCTTTTCGCGGAGCATCCTGAGAACTGGAAGATGTTTTCAACCCACGGCTTTAACATCGCCAAGGGTAAACGCGTCGATCTTACGCTCGTTCTCAAACCCGAGTGATGAAAGGTTGCAGCGATGAAGCGTTGAAGGGTTCAATTGTTAAATGATTGAATCGCTTTAACGTTTCAACGCTTTAACGATTCAACGATCTCCATGATCACTTTTCTCGACGGCAGACTCATCAACGCTTTGCCCACCCAGGCCATTGTCGATGTCGGCGGGGTTGGCTACGAAGTTTTCATTCCCCTTTCGAGTTACGACAAACTCCCCGCCGTCGGTCAATCCATTCGTATTCTTACTCATTTGGCCGTTCGCGAAGACGCGCACGTGCTCTACGGCTTTATGACCGCGGCGGAGCGCGACCTTTTCCGATTGCTCGTAAATAATGTCAGCGGAATCGGGCCGAAGCTTGCGCTCGCGGTGTTGAGTGGAATGAGCGTGAACAATTTCAAGGCTGCAGTCGTGAATTCTGATGTCGCGTCACTTTCGAAAATCAGCGGGCTGGGGAAAAAGACGGCCGAGCGAATTATTTTGGAATTGAAGGACAAGCTCGGTGTGGCCGCGGCCTGGGAAGCGGCAAGCACGATGCACGCGCCCACTCCCCAGCAGGAGCAGGCGAATGAAGCAGTGCTGGCGTTGATCGCGCTCGGCTACAAACAAGTCGACGCGCACAAGGCGGTGCGCGACTTGCAGGAAAAAGGCGAAGCAAAGCCGGCCGAAGAACTGGTAAAGCTGGCGCTCAAGCGCATGGCCGCTGGAAGATAACTCGAGGTTTGATGTTTGATGTTTGATTTGTATCCCGGAGATAACGCCGAATTGAAATCAGACCTCAAACATCAAACTGCAGACATTGGAGTCGTCGCCGAAAGCGAGAAACTGGAAGCCATCCGGGCTGCCTTTCCCAAGGAGGGTCTCTTTGCGGAGAAGGATTGGCTGCTTTCGCCCGACGCCTTCCCGATCGAAGAGAAATTTCTCGCCGAGCTCGAGCAGCTTGGACATCGCCTTTTCGTTTTCCAACGCGCCTGCAATCAGCTCTATCAATTGAGCATCAAAGGCAAACAGCCCGCATGGATAGCAGGCTACTTGGACGCGGGCAAACCAGCGGAGTTGATCGAGTTTTCGCGACGCAAGGAAATTCGCGACGCTTTGCCTCGGGTGATTCGGCCCGACCTGATTCTAACGGAGCAAGGTTACATCATTGCTGAAATCGATTCCGTGCCGGGTGGAATCGGATTAACCGGTTGGCTTAACCAGACGTATTCGGCATTCGACAGCGAGATCATCGGTGGCGCGGAGGGAATGCTGGGTGGATTCAAGAGTGTTCTGCCGGATGGCGGCGACATTGTAATTTCTCAGGAGGCAGCCACCTACCGACCCGAGATGGAATGGATCGCCGCGCGATTAAGTCAAACATCAAACATCAAACATCAAACATCTCCTTGGCGAGTGGTCGCAGCCGAAAATTACGAGCCGCAAGATGGACGTGCAGTCTATCGATTCTTCGAATTGTTTGATTTGCCCAACATCCCTGAAATTGACAAGACACTGCGCGCGAATGCCGAAGGACGCATCACCATCACCCCGCCCATCAAACCGTACCTCGAAGAGAAAATGTGGTTCGCACTCTTTTGGATGCAGCCGCTGCGCGAATTCTGGCGCCGCGAACTTGGCGAAAAATATTTTCTCAAGTTACAGCAGGTCATCCCCTACTCCTGGCTGCTTGATCCGGCACCATTGCCGCAACACGCAGTTATCCCACGCCTGGAGATTCACGATTGGCGGGAGGCGGCCAGGTTCAGCCAGAAAGATCGAGAACTTCTTTTGAAGATAAGCGGATTTTCCCCGCTCGGCTGGGGCAGCCGCGGGATCGCGCTCGGCGCCGATCTGCCGCACGCCGAGTGGGAGCGCAGAATCGACAATGCCCTCGCGACATTCGAATCGTCGCCCACGATTTTGCAGCGCTTTCATAAGGGTCGTCTTTTCGAACATCGCTATTGGGACGCCGAAACTGACGAATTAAGAACGCTGAAAGGGCGCGTCCGGCTTTGTCCTTACTTTTTCGTAGAGGGCGATCGCGTGAAACTACGCGGTGCTCTCGCCACGGTTGTGCCGGCGGATAAGAAATTTTTGCACGGAATGCGCGACGCGATTCTTGTGCCGTCGCGGACGCAGTGAACAACCACCCGAAAACCGTTATTGTTCCAAGGTTAAGAGAGTTGCAACGTTACAATAGTTGCGCTTTAACGATTCAACGTTTCAACGATGTAACGATTTAACGTGGCGAAGCCATGAATCTTCAAACCGAGACAAGCCAATTCGAGCCACCGAAGACTGAGACGGCGTGGAGTCGTATCAAAAAGGCGCTCGGCCCAATCGCCGTGGTCGGCGTCTTAATCGCAAAGTTTTTCGCGAAACTGAAATTTGTCCTTCTCCCACTTCTGAAGTTCCTGCCGATCCTGCTGAAATCCGGCGGCACAATGCTGCTCATGGTCTGGGTTTACACTCAGCTCTGGGGCTGGCAATTTGCGCTCGGATTTGTCCTCCTCTTGCTGGTGCACGAAACCGGTCATTTGCTGGTCGCAAAAAAATTTGGACTTAAAGTCGGCGCGCCGGTTTTTATTCCGTTCATGGGCGCATTCATCGCGCTCAAAGACGCGCCCCGGAATGCATGGATGGAGGCATGTGTCGGCATCGGAGGCCCGATGCTGGGCACCCTTGGCGCTCTGCTGTGCAATTCGTTGGGTGAAGTTTTCGACGCGCCGCTTTTTATCGCGCTCGCCTGGTTTGGGTATTTTCTAAACCTTTTTAACCTGACGCCGGTCGGGATGCTCGATGGCGGGCGGATCGTGACTGCATTGTCGCGCTGGCTTTGGCTGCCGGGATTCGCGTTGCTCCTTTGGTTCGGCTGGAAGTATCCGAACTTTATTGTCTGGCTGATCGTGCTTCTGTCGCTGCCCCGGATCTATTCCTTGTTCCGCAAACGAACCGAAGAAGAGCAACGCTATTTCGAAGTTACGCCGTCGCAGCGTTGGACGATGTCGATATTATATTTTGGTTTGATTGCCGTGCTGATCTTCGGGATGCACGTCGCGCAGAAGGATTTGAACAAACACGGCGTGCGCTCCCACGGGCACGGACAGGATACGCTGGTCCAGTGATGAATTGTTAGCGTGAACCGTTGACTCGCTACGTCGTTACAACGATTCAGCGTCAGCGTCGCGAAGCCAAGACTTTCTCCGGATCGAGCCCGATCTTCTTCAGGAGCGATAGAAAACGCTTATCCGAACGCAGTGGCGCAAATTCCGGCGCGATGCCAATCATGTGCAACGACGACGAGTGTTCCTGGTAGGCGCGTTCCAATTCGCGGATGGCGTCTTCGTACGCGTGCAGCGCCACGTGCACATGCGCAACCGCGTCGCCGGGCGTGTAGCTCCCGTGGGTCCCCACGGCTGCCTCGAGGGTTTCCTGCGCTTCCTTGCGCCGATTCATGCGCGCATAGGTAATCGCGAGACCAAATGCCACTCTGCCGCTGAGACTCTCCGCTTTCTTGTACAGCGCGATCGCATCATCGAAGCGGCCCATCTCGCGATACAACGCCGCCAGCAACGGCTCGCCATGGACGAAAGCGGGGTCGAGTTGCAAGGCGCGCTCGCCGGCAGCAATCGCTTCGTCGTGCAGGCCAAAGTAACGATAGAGCTCGCAAGCAAAATTGTTCACCCAAAGCGACGCCGGATCGATCTTCGCCGTGCGTCGCAAATAAGCGAGCGCCTCTTCGCGTTCACCGCGCGCAGCCCAAAACGCGGCCGAGAAATAATTCGAAGGGGTCGACTTCGGATCGAGCTCGACCGCGCGGCAAAATTCACGAGCGGCTCCGTCCATGTCCCAGTCGAGGATCCGTTTCGCTTCTCCGAGATAAACGTGCGCCTCGGCATCGTCGTGGTCGATCTGGAGCGCGTTGGCCGCCGCCTCGCTCACTTTCGGGTAAGCTTCAAGCGGTGGCACATAAGCGTCTGCCAGCCACAACCACGCCTTGGCAATTCCCGTCCACGCGCGACCGAATTGCGGGTCTTTCTCCAGCGCGCGTTCGAAATATTCGAGGCTTCTGCGCAGATCTTCCTCGCTCGTTTTGTCAGAATAGAACACGCCGTGGAGATAAACATCGTAGGCGTCCGTGCTGCGCACGAGTCGTGAAGAGAGCGGCGTCGAAATCGCCAGCTTCAATTTCAATGTATCCATAATCGAGCGGGTGATTTCATCCTGAACCGCGAATATTCCTTGCATTTCGCGATCAAAAGTTTCCGACCAGATGGTGAAACCCTCGCAGGCATTGATCAGCTCTGCGGTGATACGCACCCGATTGCCCTCGCGCCGCACGCTGCCTTCCAGAACGTGCTCGACGTTCAATCTCTGCGCGATTTCCGTGAGCTCTGCATCTTTGCCTTTGTACCAAAACGAGCTTCGCCGCGCGGCCACGCGCAGATTGTCGATCTTGGAAAGCGCCGTCAAAATTTCTTCGGCAATGCCGTCGCTCAAGTAATCGTGGTCTTTCCCCGGGCTGAGATCAGCAAACGGCAAAACGGCGATCGATTTTTCCGTCGAGCTCGCCAATGGCAAGACGTCGGCGGTGGCCGTGGACGGAAGGTCCTCTGTCCTAACAATTCCGTGTCGCGTGAAATCGAACAGCCACCCAAGAACCAGCGCGATTGGGAAACCGGCAATAATTGCAAGTATCACAAGACGCTCGGCCCAGTTCGGTATTTCGAAAGGCGGAAAGACCTGCGTGACCACCTGGATGAGCAGCCAACCTACGACTCCGTACGTCACCGCTACAGTGTAGACTTTTCTCCGCTTCAGCTCGGCAAAGAATTTTTTCGGATCCACGGATGCGCAAATTTCGAGAGTTGCCGTTCAACATGCACGAGAAAATTAGACCGCCAAACACGCTAAAGTGCCGGAAGCCGCCTCTTCTCTTCGGCTGCGGGCAGCACAATTCCATCAAAAAGGACTTTGTTGCCCGATCAATTTCTGAAAACGCGGATCGCCGCGAATAGGATCCCATTCCCAACGATGCTTAAGATCGTTGATTGTGATGCTGTAATCGACGCTGTCCACCGCGCCCGGAGTTTTCAATAAGCGCTCGATCAGCGGAATCGCGAGATCGTTCTCACCGACGCGAGCGTAGATCAGCGCGAGGTAGCAATTCATGATCGCACCGTCGACCGCATCCTTTGACTCCGGCTTGAGTTCGACCGCACGGCGGCCCTCCCGAATCGCATCGGCTTTGCGCCCCATGAACGCGTAAAGTAAACCAAGGTTTGCATGTCGCTCAGCGTTGGCCGGCGCTTCGTTCACAGCGTTTTCGAAAACAGATTGCGCGTCTTCAAAATATTTTTGCGCCCCAGCGCTGTCGCCTTGCGCGAGTGCTGTGCATCCTAAAAAGAAACTCGGCGGCGCCGGCCCGCCATTCATGTAGGAGATTTCTTTGACGCTCGAAGAATCAATTGCCAGCCTGGCGGCTGCATGATCTCGATCCATCATCGCAACGTCCCATCGACAGGCAGTCACTGTTCCATCAGGATCGACCCCGGCGGGAACTTCGCTCAGCAAAGACTTGAGCAAACCCGTGTTACCTTTCCACCAGAACTCGATGTAGCCGCTTTGAATTTTCGCGACGAGCGAAGCCGGCGCCAGAGCGCGCATTCGCTCGGCCCACCGCGCGGCCTCCGGCCATCGGCGCATTGCTGTGTTCGTAAAGACAAGTTCGCGAACGGTGTTCGGATTTTGAGGATCAATCTTCTGAACCCTTTCGTATTCTGCGAGAGATTCCGGCCATTTGCCTTGTCGGCGTTTAATCGCTGCGATCAGCCGGCCAATATCTCCGTCGCCCGGCGATAAACGAGAAGCGACCTCGAACTGCTCGAGAGCGCGCTCATAATCCTGATCCATCCAGTAAATGCATTGGCCGAGGGCAAAGTGCGCTTCCGCCATGCCTGGTTGGAGGCGCAGGGCAATTTCGGCTTCGGACCGGGCTTTCGTTCTCCAAGGGTCTGTCGGCTCATAATAATGAAAAATCTCCGCAGCGGCGGAGGCGAGGCGCGCGTGGGCCAGCGCAAAATCCGGATCGAGCGTGATGGCCTGCATGTAAAGTTGCACAGCGGCTTTGTAATCCTCCAGAAGCGTATCGGGATTTCGCGCGATCTGGTTCGCCCGTAAATAAAACGCGTATGCTTCCGTGTTCCCGGTGGGTCTCTCTTCGACTCGTGCTTGTTCCTGCGGCGAAAGTTTGGCTTCGAGCTGGTCAGCAATCGCCGTTGCAATTTCGCTTTGGATTGCAAACACGTCCGCGAGGTCACGATCATAGCGTTCCGCCCACTCGTGCGTGTCCGTGCGGGCATCGATGAGTTGCGCCGTTACTCTGACGCGATTGCCCGAGGGTTGCACGCTTCCCTCAAGGACATGCGCGACCCCAAGTTGCTGGCCGATTTCGCGCAGGTTGCGCTCGGCGTCGCTCTTGTATTGCATCACACTCGTGCGGCTGATCACCCTTAAATCTGCAATCTTGGCAAGATTGGTCAGGATTTCGTCCTGGATTCCATCAGCGAAATACGCGTTCTGCTTGTTATCGCTTCTGTTTTCGAATGGAAGCACGGCAATACTTTTCTCCGGGATCGCCGCCTCAGGCAGAGGAGACCGCTTTGAAACAAAAGCACTTGCTGGTGTGATCGATGGCCGGTGCAGGAACATCGGAATCGCAACGGCAAGTGCGCCGAGAATAATCGCAAGAGCTGCAGCAATCAGTGCCCAACGGCCTTTTACCAGGCTCATTCCCAATCGGGAAATTCGCCCTGGCAGCAGTCTTTTCCCATTCCTTCCGCGCCTGAACTTCTCAGGCAATTCTGGATTACCCAGCTCTTCCGTGTAGAGATTGACGACATGAATCCGCACGCCGTGTTTTACGATGCACTCGCCCAAATCATGCAGGTGTGGCTGCCATTGGCGGTAATGCCCGAGATCTTCAGCGATATGATGGGAGAGAAGAATGTGGCCGCCGTCTCCGCAATCCATCACCCGTTGCGCAGTATTAATCCCGGCGCCGGCCACATTGGTTTGATCGTTGACATCACGAACCTGGTTGACGGGCCCACTGTGAATGCCCATTCGCAACTGCAGTTGCGGATGTTCTTTTAACTTTTTGCTGATCTCCATCGCGCAACGAACCGGCGCTTCCGGGCTATTGAAAAAAACCAATGCCATTCCGTCGCCAGCGGGAATCCGAATCAGTTTGTCGGCCGCTTCTGCAAGCCGGACCTGCTCTGTGTTCCTGACGATTTGACTGAGTTGCTCGACAAGCTCGCGCTGTTCGTTAACGAGCAATTTAGAATAACCCACCACGTCCATGAACAGGACATGCCCGATCACTAATTGAACATCTAGCTCAGCGTTAGTGGGCATCTATTCGGGTCCAGCAAAAAAACTATCGACCGTCATTTTCAGCCCGCATTAGTGGATCCATGTATCTCGCTTCAGGTTCAGGCCAGTGCCTCTGCCAGCGACTGGGTCAACGCTGGCGCGGCGGCGCGCAGTTTTTCATCCTCAGTTACAAGCGGCATGCCGAGTTGCTCGGCTAAGGTGAGGAACCGTGCATCGTAGGCGCTGATGTGATATTGCGCGGCCGTTGCCAGTACCGCTGGATGTGGAATACGAGCGAGCTTGCCGGTGAGTAGCGAGCCGGCTTCGACTAAAAACTGCTGTGCAAGTGCCAAATTCATTCTCTTTGCGGCGACTGAAGCAGCAACGACATTTGTAAACTCGACCAGCAGGAACGCTTCACTGCGCCAATCAGGATCGCGCCGGCGCAACTCCTGCGCGGCCGCAGTGTAGTCGCCCTCAATCAGAAGGTAAACGACGATATTGGTGTCAACGAGGAGCACCCTTAATCGCGCCCCCAGCTGATCGCCGCCTCAATTTCTCCCATGGTAATCAGTCCGCCCCGCAGTTTGATGGGCTTCGGGAATTTCGGCCGAGGAGCCCTGTTCATGGACAGCCCTTTCCGGAGTAGCTCGGCGATGATGTCCTTGAGTTTCTTGCGCTCGTGAACCGCGCGGATTTTCACTTCGCGCATCAGTTCGTCGGGTAGATCGAGCGTGGTTTTCATGACCCATATTCCCAGAAAGCTGGTTTTATGTCAATCCTCCCGGACATCCCTGGCCGTAGCCTGCTTTCGAGTTCGCTATCCGGTGGTAGATTAACCGATGCCGTTTCAGCTCGAATCGAACTACAAACCGCGTGGCGATCAGGGTCAGGCGATTGCCAAGCTGATCAAGTCCGTCGAAGCAGGCAATCGCCACCAGACGCTGCTCGGTGTGACCGGTTCGGGAAAAACTTTCACGATCGCAAACGTGATTCGCGAAGTCGACCGGCCGACGCTTGTGATCTCGCACAATAAGACCCTCGCGGCGCAGCTTTACTCCGAGTTTAAACAATTTTTCCCGCGCAATGCGGTCGAATATTTCGTCAGCTACTTCGATTACTACCAACCTGAAGCATATATTCCTCGCTCCGACACCTACATCGAGAAGGATTCCTCGATCAACGAAGAGATCGAGCGTTTGCGACTCGCTGCAACCAGCGCGTTGCTCTCGCGCCGTGACACCATCGTGGTGGCAAGCGTCTCGTGCATTTACGGTGTTACATCGCCGGAAGATTACTTGAACATGCTGCTCACGGTAAAACGCGGCCAGCACATCAGCCGCGAAGCGGTGCTTGGCCGTTTGATCGACATGTTATACGAGCGCAACGATATTAATTTTTCGCGCGGCCGTTTCCGTGTGCGCGGCGATGTCGTCGAAGTCTATCCGGCTACGGCGGATGAAGAAGCGGTTCGGCTCGAGTTCTTCGGGGATGAAATTGACGCGATCACGCGATTCGATCCCCTGACTGGTCACGCGCACGAATCGCTGGCGGTGATCACATTTTATCCTGCCAAACAATTCGTCACGCCCGCGGACAAATTGAATCGAGCGTTGCGTTCCATTCGCGAAGAGCTGGAAGGCCGCATTGTCGAGCTCGAAGCCAGGGGGAAACTGCTGGAGGCGCAGCGGCTGAAAATGCGCACCGAGTATGATCTGGAAATGCTGCAGGAAATGGGGTTCTGCAACGGGATCGAGAATTACTCGCGCCATTTATCGGGACGCCCGTCCGGTTCAAAGCCGTACACGATCATCGATTTCTTCCCGAAAGATTTTCTCGTGGTGATCGATGAATCGCACGCCACTATACCGCAGATCGGCGGCATGTACGAAGGCGATCGCTCGCGCAAAACCGTGCTGGTTGAATACGGATTTCGTTTGCCCAGCGCGCTCGACAATCGGCCGCTCAACTTCGACGAATTCATGAAGGCAACCAACCAGCTCATTTACGTGAGCGCGACACCGGCAGAGTTTGAAATTCAAAACAGCGTCGCCGCAAATAAGGGGTACGTGCCGCACAGGCGGCAACGGATTGGTCAGGACGAACCGATTCCGTTTATTTTGCCCGGCCGACCAGGCGAGACGCCCAGTCGCCCCACAGGCAAGATGCCTGTGCTACTTTCCCTGACCGATGAGCCACCGGAAAAATTCGATGTGCACACTCCCGGCGCGCCTCTCGTGATTGAACAGATCATCCGGCCAACTGGCCTTCTCGATCCAAAAATCACGCTAAAGCCACTGAAGCATCAGATTGACGACACGATCGAGCTCTGCCGGCAGCGGGTCGAAAAGGGCGAGCGCGTTCTGGTGACAACGTTGACGAAACGCACGGCCGAAGATCTCGCCGATTACCTGCGCGATGTCGGATTGAGAGTGCGCTACCTCCATAGCGATATCGACACGATCGAGCGCGTCGAGATTTTGCGCGGCTTGCGCGCGGCCGATTTCGACATCCTGGTTGGGATCAACTTGCTGCGGGAAGGCCTCGATCTTCCGGAAGTTTCCCTCGTCTGCATTCTCGACGCGGACAAGGAAGGATTTTTGCGCAGCCAGACTTCCCTTATCCAGACCGCAGGACGTGCGGCGCGGCATATAAACGGTGAAGTCGTGCTCTTCGCCGATACGGTCACCCAAAGCATGGAAGCGCTGATGTCGATCTCGGACTACCGCCGGACGAAACAAATGGAATATAACGAAAAGCACGGCATCACGCCACAAACTGTGAGGCGCGCCGTGCAGGAGAGCTTGCATACGATCCTGCGAGGGCGCGAAATTGCCGCTTCCGTTGTTCAGGAAGCCGGCGGCGATTTCAATGTGACCGAGCTGCTGCGCGAACTGGAAGAGGAAATGAAGCGAGCTTCCGCAAATCTGGAATTCGAGCGTGCGGCGCTTTTACGGGATCAAATCATGGAAGTAAAAAGCGGTGCCGGGATCGACAAAATCGAACCGAAACGAAGGCCGGTGAAATACACACGCAACACCGGAAGGCGTCGCTCCCGCGTCTGACTTTCTGGGGAGCACAGGCTGCCAGCCTGTTCTTTTCGGCAGCCTGCCGAACAGCTCTTCGAAGGTTCGATAACAGGATTTCTTGCAGCGCGCGGGGGTCGTCGGCACGCTGCCGACGACAACAGGCTGGCAGCCTGTGCTCCCCAGATCCGCGCTCTTGTAATACACTCGTCAGAATGCGAAGAAATCTGTGAATGCCAAAAGCGAAAACAAAAGCGGCAAGCGCCAATATCTACGCAGTCGTAGGCTCCGATGAGGGAGAAGTAAAACGCGCGGCCGTGGAGCTGGCGCAGAAACTGACGCCGCCTGATGCCGGCGACTTCGGATTGGAAACAATAGATGGCGTGGCTGAAAATGCCGATCAAGCGGCAGCGCGGATAAGATCTGCGATCGAGGCGCTGCAAACACTGCCTTTTTTCGGCAGCTCCAAAGTCGTGTGGTTAAAGAACGCGAATTTTCTCGGCGACAACCAGCTCGGACGGGCCGCCAGCGTTCAATCGGCGCTCGAGGAATTATCCGAGCTGATCGAGAACGGCCTCGGGGCTGACGTCATTTTCCTGGTTAGCGCCACTGAAGTGGACAAGCGTCGCTCGTTTTACCGATCCCTGGTTAAACGGGCAGAGTTACAGGTTTTCGATCGGCTCGACTCCAGCCGGAGCGGCTGGGAAGAGGAAGTGATCGAAGTGGTTCGGCGTCGCGCAAAAAAGAGAAAACTGCAATTCGATGAGAATGCGCTCGATCTGTTTGTTCTCCTTACCGGTGGCGACACCCGCCAGATCGAAAACGAACTGGAGAAGATCGACATCTTCCTCGGGACGGCTGGCACAACCTCGAAGGCTGTTCCACGAGTTACCGTCGATCTTGTCCGGGAACTGGTCCCGCTTTCGCGCGCGGGCGTCATTTTCGAGTTGAGCAACGCGCTGGCAATGCGCGATCTGGGGCTCGCTCTTACGCTGGTGCGACGTTTATTGGATCAAGGCGAAAACGCCGTTGGTATTTTACTAGTCGCAGTTCTGCCAACGGTCCGAAATTTGTTACTCGCCAAAGATCTAATGGAGCGTCATCGCCTCGAACGACCGCGTTCGCCGTTCCAGTTTATCTCGGCGATCAATCGGTTGCCTGCTGAGGCAACGGACCATTTGCCACGCAAAAAAGATGGTTCCATTAACGCCTACCCGCTGGGAATCGCAGCGCTGCAGGCACATCAGTTCGAAACGAAACAATTGGTTAGGGCCATGCAAGCGTGTCTTGAGGCAAATCTACAGCTTGTAACGACGCAACTGGACCACGAGCTTGTCTTGACTGAGGCCGTAGTGAAGCTGCTCAGCTAAATGCTTGTAGTGACGCTCGGTGAGCGTCGTCTTCTCTGGTTTCGCCGGTCATCGACCGCCTGCTAAAGGACTCCCTACGTGGAACCAATTTTCTCCGCCGTGTAGATGGTAACGATGCCACCACTGAGCGGTTGAGGGTTAGCATTGTGGAAGCCATTCGCTGCCATCAGTTGGCACATGGCATTGCCGCTCGGAAAATCTTCAATCGAGTCGCCAAGGTAATCGTAAGCGCTTTTCTTCCTTGTTAGAAAGGACCCGAACAATGGCAGGCAGCGATGCAGATAGAATCGATAAATTGCGCGCAAGATGGAGATCGTCGGCAATGAGAACTCAAGAACCAGCAGGTGGCCACTGGCCTTAAGGACGCGCGACATCTCACCCAGTGCCTCTCCCCAATCTTCCATGTTGCGCAATCCGAACGCGACGGTAACACAATCGAATGAAGCATCGGCGAACGGTAGTTTCATCGCATCGGCAATAACCGTTTTGCGCACACCTTTTCGTTTCGCCAGTTCCAGCATCTCAGGCAGGAAATCGACCCCCACAATTTCCGCATCCGGCAATTTCTTCTGCATCGCAAGCGCCAAATCGCCAGTGCCGGAAGCAAGATCGACAATCTTATTCGGTCGCCAGCTTGCAATGATTTCGGCGGCGCGTTTTCGCCAGTAAAAATCCATCCCGCAACTGAGCAAGTGATTCGCCAGATCGTAGCGCGCGGCGATGGATCCGAACATTTCCCGAACGCGCTCAGGGGTTGTTGCGATACTGGACTTAGTCATTTCAAAATGCCTTTAAGATTAACTCGCAACTTCGCGGCGGCTCGCCCTTTTCCTAATTATTACTTAGAAGGTAATAGCAGGTGTAGGCAGGGAGGAGAACTTCGAATATCTCGTGTGTTATAAAAGTTGATTGCATTGCAGCCGACTCCGGCTATGTGACAAGGCATGGATATATCTGTTGAAGCCTTACAAGAAGCCGTCTCGATTCGCCGGCAAATCGATACTCTGCAAAAACGTCTTTCCTCAATCCTGGCAGGTTCGCGCGCAAGCTCTGCAACTGCCAAAGGGGGCCGCCGCTCGATGCCGGCTGCCACTCGTGCCAAACTTGCGGCTGCCGCCAGAGCTCGTTGGGCAAGGATAAAGGGTCAAACAAAAACGACGCCTGCCGCAAAGAAAGGTGGAATTACTCCTGCTGGACGAAAGCGGCTTTCCCAGTTGATGAAAGCTCGGTGGGCGGCAAGAAGGAAAGGCGCGGGTAGGTAAATCGGTCGATTCGAACCGGTGTTCTGCCGTTCCTGTTGTCCTGGCCTTCTCCTGAAGAAGCTGGTTAACCAGACGCCAGCCCAATAGAAGCTAACGGTGCTCGCGAGAGGACTCGAACCTCCACGGGTTGCCCCATACGGTCCTGAGCCGTACGCGTCTGCCAATTCCGCCACGCGAGCAAAACGACAGCGGCCCTACAATGCGCATGGGCGCGCGAGCCGCAAGGTCAAATCAACTTACGCCAGGGAAGAACGATTCGATCCCTGGTCAAATTAGCTCGAACGTCTCTTGCGGGCACGAACTTCCAATTGATGCGCTTTACGTACTTGGCCGAGAGACCGCAAAAGATCGGCATAATTCGACACGACAATTTCGTAATCTTGGGTGGATTTTTCACTCGCCGCCTCCCAAATCTTAAGGGAATCACGATAAAACTCAGCCGCTTTGGCGTAGTCGCCACGGGAATGATAGACCACGGCAAGATTGCATTTGGATTGCGCTATGTCCGGATGCGCGGCTGGGTGCAATTTCTCGCGAATAGCCAACGCACGAAGATGTATTTCCTCCGCCTCCGTGAAACGGCGTTCGTTGGTGTAAAATACAGCCAGATTATTGAGGACTGAGGCTACGTCGGCATGATCGGGCCCGAGCTGCTTCTCGTAAATCTTCAAGGCTTGCAAATAGTACGGTTCCGCCGCTTTTTGCCGTCCCGATTTTCGCAAGATAAGGGCGACATTGTTCAACATTGTCCCAAGGTCGGAGTAAGGGATCTCTTCTAGCTGAGTGCCAGCTGCAATGGCTTTTTCGTAAAAGCGAATCGCCTCTTCGGGTTGGCCGATGTTATCACATAAGAAGCCGAGCCGGCGTGCGGAACGGAAGATAGCTCGCTGATCTGGTGGTTTTACTTTTTCCAGGATCCCGTGGGCCTTCAGCAGATATGCTTTGGCCGTGGCACGGTCTCCCTTTTGATCGAGAAGCTCCCCTAAATTCTCGAAGCTGGTCGCTAGCGGTGCCTGACCGTCGGGAAAAGCGCGCTTGGCGACCTCGAGCGCTGTTTGAGCAACGCGAATTGCCTGGGGCAGACGATTGGTGGCACGTAAAGTATCAAGCTTGTCATTGAGGATCGACCAAAGCTTTTCCTCCCCCTTCATCAGACATCACCATCCCTCGCTGAGTTGAGTGACTAATCGGGTGGCCAGATCTTGGGTGGCGAGTGGCAGCGCTTGCCGTTCATCGGTGGTCACGTCGGCGCTGACGAAGAAGCTAGTTGTTCCAACAGTTTCAGCGGTAGGCGCGAGGTTCGTTCCATCGCGCGCGACAAGCGTATATTTCAAGCGCATGGAAAGATTAAATTCAGTGGTCCTAAGCACATTCCCCCGGACAGATCGCGTCGGCACCCTGTCGATTCGCGTGATTTCAGCTTTCAAGGTGGCATCTGCATCTCCACCTCTGGCAATCTGAAATGTTCCATCCTGTTGCAACTGTTTAATCACCGTACCAGTCACTAACACTTCGATATGCGGAAGGAGGGTTTTGTTTTCGAAGGTCGGAACGGCAATAGTGTGAACGTCGCGCAGGTAATATGGCTTTACCGGCCCAATGTGATAGCCAAGGCAACCGCCCAGGACAAAGCAGGCAAATACTGCCGCAAAGATCGCTTTCACGGCGCCGGTGAGGCGGACGCTTCGGGAGAGGCAGATGTCTCCGGAGTTGGAGACGCGTCAGAGCTGGTGCTTGTGCTCGGCGCACCCGACGGGGATTCAGGCGCCGTTGTTGTGTCTGGAGCAAGCGAAGCGGGTGGCGGCAGCGAAAGATCGGTATCCGCGGAAGGTAACGGCGCTTGGTCGTTTGCCGAACCAGGAGTCGCCGGCCCGCGTTTGGCCGTTCGCTCTCCGGGTGCGCCTCCCTTTTTCTTAGAGGCCTGCGCCGTGGCAAGAACCGGCTGAAGCGCGGCGTCGCCTACCTTTGCCCGCAACTGGTCGATCCTTTTTTTAGCTCGGTCGCTTTCAGTCGAACCCGGCTGCTGACGAATTACCTCGTTGTAGTAGATGACTGCGGCGCGATAATATTTCTGTTTGTCGTAAAACTTGGCTACTTCGTAGGAACTGGTTGTTTGTTTGTGCTCAATTAATTCAAGGTTGGCGCGCGCCTGGCCCGCTTTTTCACTGGTTGGATAGCGAAAAAGAAAATCCTGGAAGGCAGTTCTGGCGTTGCTAATGGCAGCCGCGTCTTTTGTGCCAGTTCGCGTGGCTTTAAACCAGATATAGCCGATCTGATATTGGGCATCCGCCGCGATCGGTTCGTTAGGAAACCTGTCGACGACCGCCTGATAGGCTTGAATCGCCGCCTCGCTTGCGCCCTGCTTCTCACGCGCCAGGCCGATGTCAAACTGCGCCCGGGCTGTGTATTGTCCGTATGGGGCAGTCCGCACGACAGCCGCGAAAATGGTGACTGCATTATCCATCGAGGATCCAAACGGGATGCCTAGGAGCTTCACCTTCTTGCCTGCCAGATACATCTCCCCGATGCGAAATTGCGCCTCGATTGCCTCCTCGAAGTGCGGACTGCTGGGATATCTTTCCACCAACTGGCGAAATGATTCCGCCGCCTTGAGGAAATCGCGTTCCTGTTCCATCAGCTGTGCCGAGCGATAGAGCGCTCCAGGCGCAAGGGCATCTTTGGGGTGACGTTTGACCAGGCTCCTGTAAGCTTTGATCGCGCGTTTGATGTTGCCTTCTTTTTCAGCAGTTTGCGCGATTTGGAACAGTTCCGCTGCGTTCCCGCTTATTTCCTCCTCGCCGGGCATTACGAACTCCGGTTTTTTTCCCGGTTTGAAGACAATGGCCGCAGCGACCGATTCGGAGAAAACGAATGCAGCCGCAAGGAAAACTAAAAACGTGCGAATGACGAAATGCATGGGGTGTGGCAGGGTAATTAACTTATCCGTGCCGTCAAGTTTATCAGGCCGCCATGTCTGCGAAGCCGAGGGCCCAATATTCATCGCCAGCTGCCAGAGTGACATCTTTTCCAAGGACGCAAAACTGATCAATCTTCTCCCTTCTCTTCGCATTTGAATCTAACCGATCAGCAAAAAATACGCATAGGCGCCTGCGCTTGGAGTTTTGACGACTGGCGGGGCGCTTTTTACCCCTCGGATTTGCCAAACTCACAGTGGCTCGAATTCTACGCGAACTACCTGCCGGCCGTGGAAGTAGATTCAACCTTTTATGCTGCTCCTGCCGAAAATACCGTCCGCCGCTGGATCGAGATGACGCCTGCCGCTTTTCGTTTTGCCTGCAAACTTCCCCGCGAGATCACGCACACCCGCCGGCTACGCGACTGCACAGCGGAATTGAATTCATTTCTCTATGCCCTCGAGCCACTTACATCAAAACTCCAGGTAATTCTCATCCAACTGCCGCCGTCATTTGCACCAAAGGACGGCAAGCCGGTTCTGCGCAAATTTCTCGGAGAGCTGCCGCGCGATTTCCGTTTCGCGATTGAATTTCGGCATGCGGGCTGGCACCGCCCGCAGTTCATCCATCTTCTGGAAAAAAATCATATTTGCTGGGCATGGGCCGATACCACCCCGCTCAACGAACGTAATCTTGCACCCTTCGAATTCCTGCCGCTTACTACGGATTTTCTTTATCTCCGCCTGCTCGGCGATTATGCAACCAAATACGATGTCGATGGAGAGCACGTCCATCGTTATGAGAAATTGCTCTGGAAACGAGAGGCTGCCATCGAAAGTTGGTCGCTCAAGATTGAGCGGCATCTTTCGGAGGTGCGCAGTGTCTGGGCGTTTGTAAGCAACCACTTCGAAGGATTTGCACCCGAAACCTGTCAGCGACTCGCCCGGCGGCTCGGCCTTGATTTGCGCCTGCCTTCCGAAACCCGAAAGCCGTCGCCGGACCAGGAAAGGTCGCAACTCGATCTTCAATTATAGCGGGGGAGGCGCTCCCGCGAGGCCTGGCGACACTGCGCGTAGGTAGCGTTTGTGTTTTTCGAAAACGCTCACTTCGCGAATTCCGAAGCTGGACATCTTCTCCGCCATACGTGCGAAATTTTCCGCGAGTTGCACGTGCGAATGCGCGTCGGAGGCCGTCGTAAAAGGAACGCCTTTCTCGATCGCCAGTTCGATGATTCGGTCGGATGGGTAAAGTTCGTTTACCGGCTTTCGCCAACCAGCGGTCGACAGCTCAATTGCAAGGTCGTGTGATCGAATGAAATCGAGCGTTTCGCCCACGATCGCGTCGATCTCTGCGTTTGGCCGATGACCATGGATTTTTATGAGGTCGATATGAGCGAGGCAATCGACAAGCCCGGTCGCGGCAGTTTCACGGACACGCCGAAAATAATCTGCGTAAATCGCGTCGATATCTCTGCCATCGAATTGCTCGGCGCCGGCCGGGACGCTGTCGAACATCTGATCCGCGCGATCGAGGAAATGGACCGAGCCCAGGACAAAATCGAGCTTATTCCAATGTTGCTCGATCCATTTTCGCCCAGCCGCTGAGTGAATCGGGTCATTATCCAGCTCGATCCCGGCACGGATTCTCAGGTCGAGGTTCCTTTCCCGCAAACGATCGATCGCATCAAAACTGATTCCGGCGTGATAACGATCGTGATCGGTGAAGGCGATCTCACTTAAGGTCATTTTTCGCGCCGAATCCGCCCACGGCTGAAGTAGCGCCTGCGTGTACGGTTGCACTCGATGTCCCTGAGGGTGGGTGTGGTAGTCGGAAAAGAGTCGATGGTTCGTAGTTGATAGTTGATCAGCGATCACGTTCGACTCCATCAACTATCAGCGATCAACCATCAACTTTCTCACGGCACGGCCAGAAACTTTTGCCGGATTTGTAATTCCGGGTATGCAGGAAAGAAAACCTCGGCGACAAAAACTTTGTTCGGGGTGAGATCGCGCGTCGCGATCGTTTCATTGTATTCGACCCGTTCCTGCGGGTTGATCAACACTGTGCCAGGTCTCTCAGTAATGGCATGATTGTCGGACCATTTCGTGAGGATCTCTCCAGCGGCATTCCTCAAATAAATTTCAATCCGTTGGTTCGTCGGAAAATCGAGGGGGACAGGCCGTTTGGATAGATTTGTCACCGAAATCTTGATGGCGAGCTGACGCACCTCCGAAAGCTTCACGGTTTGTGGCGTGATCTGAAGGTCGAGCGTCAGGCCACGCAATTTTGGATTTTTATATTTCGGAATCGGCTCCGAAGAAAACGGATGCAGAAGGCGGCCCAGCCAGCCTCTCCGCGGTGTTGCAGTAGGCGCGGCATCCTGACTAAAGGCGCGACCGACAATCGCAAACACCACAAGGACGAAAACGATACGTCGCCTCATAAGCGGCTTAAACAGCAAACGTTGCAAATCCTGTCAAACCCTTTATCAAATTGACATGAAAACTCTCGGCGTATTCGCCTTTTGCGTACTTTTCGCGCTGCCCGCAGGCAATGCGAAACAGAGGCATTGTATGCTCCGTATCCATGCGCAGGCAAATCAGCGAGACACAGCCGTGTTCGCAACGTCTGTTCGCGCCCAAGTATCCGGAAAAGATGTTGCCATCGAAAAAATGCCTCGCATCTCGGAGCAGGACGTCGTCGCATTTTATCCTTATGCGGCAGCCAATGGAACCTATGGTGCGCTATTTCAGCTCGATGAACACGGACGGGTTGCGCTTGACGCCTTAAGTATTGAGCGTCGGGGCAGTTTCCTTTTTGTATTCATCAATGGCCGCCCAATTACGGAACTCGAAATCGATAAGCGCGTTTCCGACGGAAAAATCTATGTCCCTTCTGGGCTGACCAATGCAGACATTGATCTAATGAAAAAAGACTGGCGGTTGATCGGTCAACGTAAACGATAATCGGTCATGCGGTTATTCGTTTGGGTAGTTTCGGTCGGCCTTCTTTTGCATATTTCAATGATGCCCCAGACCGATCGAAACATTGTCGATCTCGTCCTGCCAACGGACAACGACGCCCTTTTTTCAGGCGGCGGACCCGCATTTTATCAGTACGTAGAGCGCAATTACAAAGGTGCGGAATCCACGCCGTGGGAAGGTGGCCAATATGGTTTTGTGCGTGATCCCACCGAGACAGCGGCTGGCATCGTTTACACACGGTTTCATGAAGGAATCGACATTAAACCAGTGCGGCGCGATGGAAACGGCGAACCGCTCGACCAAGTCCGTGCGATCGCGGACGGCAAAATCGTCCACACGAATCTCGTGCCCGGCCATTCAAATTACGGCTGCTATGTCGTGATTGAGCACCGCTGGGGAGGCTCGAACTACTACAGTTTATACGGGCACTTGAGCACGATTACGGTGAAGCTAGGGCAAACGGTTCAAAAAGGTGAGCCGATCGCGGTGATGGGTTACACCGGCAAAGGAATCAATCGTGAGCGCGCACACGTGCATCTCGAATTGAATTTGTTGCTAAGTCACGAGTTTGAGTCGTGGCACGATGCATTTTTTAAAAACGACCCCAATTACAATGGCATCTACAATGGCTTGAATCTCGCCGGTCTCGATGTCGCGCGGCTCTATCTCGCCCTTCGCAAGAATCCCTCACTCACTATCCCCGAGTTTCTCAAGGACGAGGAGATATCTTACAAGGTGACATTGCCTAAATCGCGGCATTTCGAATTGCCAAAACTGTATCCCTGGATGCTCACGGCGGGCACTCGGAATCCCAAATCCTCGTGGGAAGTTTCCTTTGCACGCTCTGGACTGCCTCTGAAAATAGAACCAAGTGACCAAAACGTGACACAGCCGGAGCTCAGTTATGTTGAGAAAAGCTCGATCGACTATTCTTATTTGACGCGCGACGAAATTTCTGGTCGCGGCCCAAACGCCCATCTCACAGACTACGGCAAGCAATTAATGCGACTGCTCATGTATCCCGACTAAGTGGTAGTTCCTTCGCTGCCTGCCACGCCGGAGCTACGCAAAGGCGGGTCCGAAGCTCTCCCCACAAAGCGGCGGCTACGCGTTTCAACACGTAGTCGGCTTGCATTGTGCGAGCGCGACGGCATGTGGAATCGCGCCGGCGACGAAGCCCAGACATTCAACCGCGCCGCTCGGTTTTCCAGGAAGGGCGATGACCAGCGAAAGATCGACAAGCGCCGCCAAGCTGCGCGAGAGAATTGCGTTCGGTGTGATCTTCATCGATTCCGCGCGCATCACTTCGCCGAATCCGGGAATCTCCACACGCATGATGGCGCGAATTGCCTCGGGCGTGACGTCGCGCGGGCCGATGCCGGTTCCGCCAGTCGTTAGAATCAAGCCGCAACCTTGTTGAGAAAATGACCGAATCGTTCCCTGTATGCGCTCGGGATCGTCTGGAACAATGGCTTCGCAGAGGACCTGCCACCCGTTTTTCTGTGCGGCCTCCTTCAGCGCCGGCCCCCCAAGGTCTTCGTATTCACCAGCGCTCGCGCGATCTGAGATAGTGATAATGCCAACGGTGATCTGCATTTTTATCTGTAGCGGCGCTCTATGAGCGTCGCAAACTTTGAACCAAAAATGGCGACGGCCGCAGACCGCCGCTACAATTGTCGCTTGGTTTTCTCAACCAAGCGGACTTCCGAAATCTGCATCTGTTTGTCCACCGCTTTGCACATGTCGTAAATCGTTAGCAACGCCACCGCGACGCCCACAAGGGCTTCCATCTCGACGCCGGTCTGCGCAACGGTTTGGGCTGTGCATTTCACTTCCGGGCCATCATCCGAAGTGACGATGTCGATCTTCACTTCGGCCAGCGGCAAGGTATGGCAAAGCGGGATAAGATGAGCAGTCTGCTTGGCGGCCTGGATTCCGGCGATGCGCGCAGTCGCAAAAACGTTGCCCTTCGCGATTTGATCCTTGGAAATTAAATCAAGCGTTTCGCGTTGAAGTCGAATTTTTCCGGCGGCGGTTGCTCTTCGCGCGCTCATCGGTTTGGCCGAAACATCGACCATCTGTGCGCGGCCATCCGGGCCGACGTGGGTGAGGTGCTTCACGATTTAGCCGCCGATGGCAACCATCTTGCGGCCCGGTTGATAATTGTTGCGGAAATCGTGCTGCTCCGGCTTGCGATCGACCACATCGAGAAAAAACTGGCGCAGCTCGGCGTCACTCGCGCCCGCACGCAGCGGCTTCATAATATCAAACTCGAGATAACTGCCGAGACACGGTCGCAATTTCCCATCGCATGTGAGGCGAAGTTTGTTGCAACTTTCGCAAAAATGCAGATTCGTCATTGCGCCGATAAAACCAATGCGCTGAAAGCGGCCGGGCACGTGATAGTACGTGGCGGGTCCGTTCGTGCGAAACTCCGGCTCGGGAATCAGATTGCCGTAATGCGATTCAATCAACCGTTTCGCCCCCAGGATCGAAATGAAATTTCTTTCATCCAACACCTCGCTCGTGCTGACGGGCATCATCTCAATGAAGCGGAGAATCAGATTGCGGCCAGCGGCGAATTCTATCAGCGGGATTAACTGGTCTTCATTGCGGCCGCGCATCAGGACCGTATTTAATTTGATCTGATCGAACCCAACGGAGATGGCCGCGTCAATCCCCTCGATTACTCGCGGATATAAGTCGCGCCCGGTGATGCCCGAATAAACCTCTCGATCCAGCGTATCGAGCGAGACGTTGATCGAGCGGACGCCGGCGTCGCGCAAACCGCGCGCCATGGTTGTGCCGGGCGTGATTTCGCGGGAAAGCAGTGTGCCATTGGTCGAAAGACCAATGTCGCGAACTCCTCGGACCTTCGGAAGTTCGCGAAAAAGATTGAGGACCCCGCGGCGCGTGAGCGGCTCGCCACCAGTGATTCTCACCTTCGACACTCCCAGTTCGGCCGCGATGCGAATTAGGCGAAGCGTTTCTTCGTAGGTCAGGATATCCTCGCGTGGCAACCACTCCTGCAACTCGTGGGGCATGCAATAAGTGCAGCGCTCATTGCAGCGGTCGGTGATCGAGACGCGCAAATAGGAAATCCGATGGCCGTAGCGATCCTGCATCCGAATGCAACGTTACCGGCGGCGCAGTGTTCAATCAAGCAGTGCGCGGTTTGACTCACAACTCCGTGATCGTATGATTTTTCCGGTGTTATGAAGGGTCAATTCTTTTCCAAGGCGCTCATACCCGGCCTCGCAATCAGCGCATTAGTTCTCGCTAGTTGTTCCACTACCGAGACACGGATTTCCGGACATCCTGAAATTTACCAGAGCCTTTCTCCCCGCGATCAGGCCCTGGTGAGCCAGGGGCAAATTCGGGACGGGATGTCACCAAACGCAGTGTATCTGGCCTGGGGCTCCCCCGACCGGAAAATTGTGGGCGATATGCGCGGTCGCCCGACCGAGACTTGGATTTACGTACACTACACGACTTATTCTTATCCGGGCCCTTATCCCTTCTACGGTCCAGGATATGGCTACGGTTATGGGTTCGGATTTACCGGAGTCGGATTCGCGGGAAGGTATCATCACCACCGTGGTCGCAGCTTCGTGTTCTTTGGTAGCCCTTTCTACGATCCATTCTTTTATTCCTACATCCCCCCAAGTATTCCTTATCCCTACAAGGTGGTCACTTTCGCCAGTGGCAGGGTCGTCTCTTTCCAGTACATGGTGCCGCCGTATCCCTGATCAAAAATTCTGTCGCGTTCGGATAAAGAACGCTTCAGTGTAGCGGCACGTCCCGCGATGGCTTACCGCTCATTTCGAAAGTTCCTCGACGCTCTTGAGCAAGCGGGCGAGTTGAAGCGCGTCGCTGTTCCGGTCGACACCGATTTGCTCATTGCAGAGTGGGCGAACCGCGAGATGAAATCGCCTGGCGGTGGCAAGGCGCTTTTTTTCGAGCAGCCGATTGTCGATGGAAAAAAATCGGAATTCCCCGTTGCAATCAATACGATGGGATCGCGAAAGCGGATGGAGCTTGCCCTGCAAGTCGCGGACATCGGAGACATCGCCCAGGAAATTCAGCTTATCCTGAAGGCGAAACCGCCAACCGACCTGCGGGAAGGTTGGAGTTTGCTCAAGCAAGGAATCCATCTCCTGCATGCGCGTCCCAAGAAGGTCAAGGAAGCGGCTTGCCAGGAAGTGGTGCAGACCTTGGATGCTGGATCTGCCGGTTTCACGCTTTGCGATCTTCCTATTCTCAAATGTTGGCCAAAGGATGGCGGACGCTTTATCACGTTGCCCAACGTACACACGCGCGATCCAGAGACGGGCGCTCGAAATATCGGTATCTACCGCATGCAAATTTACGACGAGCGCACTACCGGGATGCACTGGCAAATCCACAAGGTCGGCGCGCGCCACGGAAAACGCTATTATGAACGAGGCGAGCGCATGCCGGTTGCGGTGACTCTGGGCGGCGATCCCGTCTATACATTCGCGGCGACTGCGCCCCTGCCGGATGGTTTGGATGAGCTCCTTTTCGCTGGTTTCCTGCGAAAAAAATCAATCGAACTCGTTCGCTGCAAAACGATTGATGTCGATGTCCCGGCAGACGTCGATTTTGTTCTGGAAGGTTATGTTCAACCCGGTGAGATGCGTCCCGAGGGTCCATTTGGCGATCACACCGGCTTTTACACCGCGATCGAAGATTACCCCGTTTTCCATCTGACCGCGATCACGCATCGCCGCGACGCAATTTATCCGACAACCATCGTGGGTATCCCACCGATGGAAGATTACTATATCGGGGACGCTTGTGTGCGGATTTTCCTGCCAGTATTCAAGATGAATTTCCCGGAAATCGTGGACATGACCCTGCCGCCGGAAGGCGTTTTTCACAATCTGGTCTTCGTCAGTATCCGGAAACAGTATCCGTATCAAGCCTTCAAAGTGATGCACGGCCTGTGGGGTATGGGACAGATGATGTTCAGCAAATACATTGTGGTGGTTGACGAAGATTGCGACGTCCACAATACGAGCGAAGTGCTCTTCCGCTTGTGCGCGAACACGGATCCCGCGCGAGATACAACCGTCATCAAGAACCCAAGCGACTCACTGGATCACGCGCCGAGCGATCAGAATATCGGCTCGCACATGGGATTTGATGCCACGCGCAAGTTGCCGGGCGAGAACTATCACCGCCCGTGGCCCGAACTGCTGAAAATGACCGAAGAAGCGCAGAGGCTCGTGGACACACTCCAAGCGCAAACGCGTTGATCGGACGACCTCCCGGACCGGACTGAAAGTCGGACTACGGTCTTCGGAAAAGCCGGCCGGTATCGACGTCGCGGGTCAGCCCGCCAGGCGGGACGCCGCGCAGGTTGTAGATGCGCCCGGTATAAGGGCTGCAGTAAAGCCCGGGCGTGCCGGCCCAGCGGGCGACGGGAAAGCCGCCGGGTGGCGGCGGACCGTAACGCGCGACCTGGTCCTCTTCGATTGCTGCGCCCATCAATGCCCCAGCCGCTGCGCCTGCGGCTGCGCCGAGGGCCGCGCCGCGAACATGACCCGTAGTCGCCCCGCCAATGATTGCTCCCGTTGCAGCTCCGAAGCCCGCGCCCTGACCAGTTGGAGTATCACACGAACTCAGAATAAAAGAACTCATCGCACCGAGAGCAATAACTGTGAAACACTTCGTATTCATTGGCGGATTAAACCGTGCAAGCCAGACAAGGTTGCATGGCAACTTCAAAAAGACTTGAGCAGCTGTGCTGCGATCCGGCCCACTTTCTCCAGACCGCTGAGCCGATATTCCTTCTCGAAAACGCGAAATTGATCGCATTCCATTCTGCGGAGCAATCCGCGATAAATTGAGCTCATGATCTCGGCAGGAACCATCGCCCGGCGGTCTTCAGATGGAAGTGCTGCTGCCGCCCGAGAGAAAAATTCCTGCGCCTGCGCCGCTTCGAATTCCATCAGGCGAACGAAACGTTCGTTATATTGTCGGTCTTGCAGCGCCGTCTCGGAATAACCGAAGCGAGCCAGATCTTCCTGCGGCAGATAGATCCGGCCGCTCCGTAAATCTTTGCCGACATCACGGATGATATTGGTCATTTGCAAGGCCAGACCAAGCTCGAGCGCATACTCTTTGCAGCGCGCATTGCGATAGCCAAAAATCTCAATGCTGACCAGGCCGACCGCGCTGGCGACCCGATAACAATAAACGCGGAGCTCTTCGAAAGTGGCATAGCGTGAGATGCTCAAGTCCATTTCCACCCCGGCAATAATTTCCTCCAGTAGGTCGATCGGCAGCGAGTACTTATCGATCAAACTCCGTACTTCATGAGCGAGAAGCGGTTCATCCGCACGCGCACGACGCAGCATCTCGCGCCATGTCGCCAGCCGAAATTGCTTTTGCGAGACGTCGAGCTCCGTCGAATCGGCAATGTCGTCGATCACGCGGCAAAACGCGTAAAAGACCGTGATATCGCGCTTGCGCTCGCGCCCTAACGAAATAAATGCCAGGGCCAGATTTGATTTGCTCTGGCGCGTAATTTTCGTGGCACTCACCTGTCTCGTAACAGACGGATTTAATACTGGATCCATTTTTCCTGATTAGCGCGGCCTGATTCGTATTGACGAAACAGGCAAACCCATGAAGCCAGAAGCCAGCCGGTAATAATTCCGCGGAGACACGCAAACATGAATTTCCAGATGAAGAGTGCGCCCAACCGATCAGCGATTGCGCTGCGCACGATCGCATCGCAGAGCATGATCCCAAAAAAGTGGATTCCACAAATGATCAAAAACCACGCAAAACGGCCGGCATTCTCCCGGATGAAGCGGCGATGCGCGCGTATGGCTTCGCTCAACGTCTCGTTGTGCAATGCGAGCGAGATTTGGACCGAGCAGAAGCCAATGATCAGCCCGCTCATGAACACACGCTCAATCGGCAAGTAGTCGAGGACGCCGGGAATGTTCGTGAAGTAGGCCAGGAGAAGCGGCAATCGGACGACCAATGTGCTGACCACAACAACGATGCCAGCCCACTCCAAAACATAACTGAAGCGGCGCATGGCGAAGCGGAAGAGTTCTCCTTCTTCAAAACTCACGCCTTTTATCCAGGCCAAACACACAGTGATTAAATAGACCTGGATGTAGACGCCAAAGAGGTATTCGAAAATGAATGCCACGGTATCTACCGTGGCCGAAATTCGCAGGAGGCCGGCGGCCGAAACGAGACCACTCCATTCCGGTAATCGCCAGAATACAATCGGCTTGAAAAGCGACGCCAGAGCGCTCAACAGCAGAATCAAGTAGATAAAATAACTCCACAATTGATAGCGCTTTCGCAAGGCGCGGAGTAACGCGCCGTGCAGCCCGCGCCAGTTAATTATCATGAGGACGGCGGCCAGGATGGAAAGGGGATAAGTGGTGGTCGCGTTATCGAAAATTCCCGCCACGCCTTCCAACGCGGGCAATGGCGTTTCTTTCCAGATCTCGACAAATCGCGGCCAATACCAGTTTGGTAACGAGACGACTTGGTTCGGATCGAGATCGGCCCAGTTTCGGATCGGCGTAAAAGTAGCGAATTGGAAAACGAAGTAACCGAACCCAAGAAGGGCAAACGTGAGCCAGATGCGCTTATAGCGGCTGATGCAGCGAAACCCGTCTCCGAGCGCTTGCCGCAACGGATTAAAAAACATCACCAGGGCGTATCCGCCGCAGAGCCCGAGCAGAGGATAGACAGGCGCCACGCTTTGCCACACCTCAGCGAGAACGGAATCTGGAGTGACGGAGTAGTGGAGTGATGGAGTAAAGAGAATCATGCGATCCATCACTCCATCGCTCCATGATTCGCTCTAGCGAATCAAGCCCCAGTGCTGATTGAACGGCCAGTAAACAAACAAGCCGCGCCCAACGAGGTTTTCTTCGGGCACCGGCCCCCAATAACGGCTGTCGTAGCTGTTGTAGCTGTTATCACCCATGGCAAAGTAACCGTCCGGCGGCACGGTGAACGAAAGACTTGGGTTCGCCAGATAATCATGGCCCGGGCCGTAGCCCCGATAAGGAGGCTTCGCCTCCATCACCCGGGCGAAACCGTAACCCTCCGCCTTTTTTTCATTGATGTAGAGAAAAGGCGGGGCGATGCGCAAACGATCACCGGGCAGCCCGGCCAGCCGCTTAATGTAGAAAGGCGACCCAGCCTCGGGATCCTCTCGAATCCCAGGAATGTGATTTGTCCGAAAAACGAAAACGTCCCCGCGGTGCGGTTTAACGAAGTTATAGCTAAATTTATCCACAAACACCTGATCGCCGGTGTCCACCGCGCCTCTGACTATAATGTCGCCGCGCCGATAAGTCCGCCCGGGGAAAACTTTGAAATCGTGACTGAGCGTTTCAGGTGGCACGTAAACAAGAAACTCCTGGTGCTCGCAGATCAATCGCGAAAGGGTAAAGAAGAAGAGAAATTTTTTCTGTTCGATTTGAATGACCTGATCGTCCTGACGCGAGACAACATTCACATAGTTGCGGCCTAACATGATGAATTCACCGATCTGGCGCAGAAGGTTTGGCGGCGGTTCTGTGCTGGGATAGCCAATGATCCCGTTTAATGTCGGTTGCATCGAGCCGGTTGGAATCTTGAACGGCTGCAAAAAATAGGAGCGGATGCCCACCGCCACTACAATGGCCACCAGAATTACCTCGCAATTTTCCCGCCAGTGCGATTCCCAGGTGACCGGCGTTAGCCTGTGCAGCGTTTTATCGAGTGCGTCGGCTGTGCTATGTACCCTCTCGTGGCCGTGCTGACGTAAAGCATTCCTGAGATCTTCCATTCCGGTAACGATCTCTTCGCGGTCCGAGCTACTGAGCAGATCGTTCTTATAGCGCAGGTACTTGCGAGCATGGCGCAGAAGCAGTCTGCTGTGTTTGACGTGGCGTGGCGTGAACATGACCTAGAAAATGACGAAGCACGAATGACGAATGACGAATGAATGACAAAGCCCAAATTGGAGTAACAAGCAAGCTAACGGCGCTGACGGTTCCCGTTTAACCATTCGGATTTACTTCGTCCTTCGTCATTCGGATTTCGTCATTGTGCTTTCACTACCTCGATCAACGCCTCCGGCCGTGCGTTGTCATTCCGAGTGACAGCGAGGAATCTCATAAACGTCATTGTGCTTTCAATACTTCGATAAAGGCTTCTTGTGGAATATTGATTTTCCCGATGCTCTTCATTCGTTTCTTCCCCTCTTTTTGTTTCTCCAGCAATTTGCGCTTCCGCGTGATATCGCCGCCGTAGCATTTCGCGGTTACGTTTTTTCGCAATGCCGAAACACTCTCGCGCGCAATAATTTTCCCGCCGATGGCTGCCTGGATCGCTACCTGGTAGAGCTGTCGCGGAATCACTTCCTTTAACTTGCCCGCCAGCTGGCGTCCCCTCGCCTCCGCGCGGTCCTTGTGCACAATCGTGGAAAACGCATCGACCGGCTCCCCATTCACGAGCAGGTCGAGCTTTACCAATTTCGCCGCGCGATAACCGGAATGCTCGTAATCCATCGAACCGTAGCCGCGCGTCATACTTTTAATCTTGTCATTAAAATCGACGAGAATTTCGTTGAGCGGCAGTTCGCAATGCAGCATCACGCGGCGCGTATCGAGCGATTCGGTGTGTTCCATCTGGCCGCGCTTCTCGAGAATTAATTGCAGAATGTCACCGATATTTTCATTCGGACAAAGCACGTAGGCCTTTACAATCGGCTCTCGAATTTCCTGGAGCATGCTCGGATCAGGCAGATACGCGGGGTTGTCGATCAATAGTTTTTCATCGCGCGTGGTCACAACTTCATAGATAACGCTTGGGCTGGTGGCGATGATGTCCATGTCGTACTCGCGCCGGAGCCGTTCCTGGATGATTTCCATGTGAAGCAAACCAAGAAATCCGCAACGAAATCCGAACCCGAGCGCAACGGAACTTTCCGGTTGATACACGAACGCGGCGTCGTTTAGCCTCAGCTTCCCGATGGCTGTCTTCAAATGTTCGAAGTCGCCAGTATTAATCGGATAGATCCCGCTAAACACCATCGGATGAATTTCCTGAAAACCCGGCAGCGCCTTGCGTGCGGGATGACGCTGATCCGTGATCGTATCTCCGATCTTCATGTCAGCAGTCGTCTTGATATTCGCGATGAAGTAACCGACGTCTCCGGGATTTAGCTTCGGCTGAACGAGCATTTTGGGAGTAAACACACCAACTTCCTTGATTTCGTAACGGGCGTTGTTGCTCATCAGGGTGATTGCGTGATTCGCCTCCATTGTTCCGGAAACCACGCGCACGTAGCCGACCACCCCGCGATAAACATCAAAAACAGAATCAAAAACCAGCGCGCGTAAGGTCGGATCGGTCGGTTTTTGCGGCGCCGGGATTCGTTTCACGATCGCCTCGAGAATTTCCTCAATCCCAATTCCCATCTTCGCACTCGCGTCAATAGCTTCCTCGGAAGGAATCGCGAGGATTTCTTCCAGTTGTCGGTGCACCGAAGCCACATCGGCGTTTGGCAGATCGATCTTGTTGATAATCGGGATAATCGTCAGGCCCTGTTTGTGCGCGAGATGCACGTTGGCTACCGTTTGCGCTTCAACGCCCTGGGCCGCATCCACCACCAACAGCGCGCCTTCGCATGCAGCCAGGCTCCGCGAAACCTCGTAAGCGAAATCGACATGCCCTGGCGTATCGAGCAGGTTCAGCCGATACGTTTCGCCTGACTTGCTTGTGTACCGCATCATCACCGGGTGCGCTTTGATCGTAATCCCCCGCTCGCGCTCCAAATCCATTGAATCGAGCAATTGATCCTGTTTGTCCCGCTCGTGGATGGTGCCCGTGCGCTCGAGCAATCGATCCGACAAAGTTGTCTTGCCGTGATCGATGTGCGCGATGATGCAAAAATTGCGCGTTAACTCAATTGCCATCCCGAAAGCTTTCGGGACTATGCGGGCGCGGCCATGCGCGGTCAATCGTTGCGGCCTCAACCTGTGCGCCCCATTCGACCATCGTCGCGCTCGACATGACCGTTCTGGGTCGCTTACGTTATGGCCGACAATATGCCGAAGCTAATCATCAAGGGGACTGCGCATGAACTCATCGAAGATCTGATCACGATCGGGCGTGGCGGGGACAATATGATAGTAATAAACGATCCGTCGGTCTCGACTCATCACGCCGAGTTGCAGCGAGCCGGCGAAACTTACCAGTTAAAAGATCTGGATTCGACCAATGGCACGCGGGTCAATGGTATCCCAGTCGCGGAAACGGCGCTGCGCATCGACGATCGGATTCGATTTGGCGCCGCCGAAGCCCGCTACGAACCAGACACGAGCGGGTCGCACCCGCTGCCTCCGCCCGAGGAGATTGCCGTCAAGTCGGCGAAATTGAGCGCAGTACCGGGCGATTTTATAAACGCGTCCCCATTCACGCACCAGAAAGAAGAGAAGGACCCGCTTCGCCCTGCAATTTTTATCGCCCTGGCCGTTCTGGCGCTGATATTTCTTGGCAGCATGATCGCGGTGCTCACGATGCACGCACCTACCTTCTAGCGATCCCGGAAGCGTTTGGGTCGATCGAGCAAATGCAACCGCTTTGAGGGGCCGGTAAAGAAGACATGACAGTAATGAAAAAACGCCTCCTTCTTTTCGATATTGATGGAACGCTTATCCATTCGGCTGGCGCCGGCGTGCATGCGCTGAAATCGGCATTTACGGAGCGCTTCGACATCACCGATGATCTTCACGACATCGAAATCGCGGGCATGACCGATTCTGGAATCGTCGTCAGCATACTCAACAAACATAAAATTCCAGCGACGAACGAAAATGTCAGTGCCTTTTTGGACAGCTATGTGCATTTTCTCTCGCTCGAACTTCCGCGCCGGTTGGGCAAGCTGCTTCCGGGAGTGCTCGAGTTGCTCGAAAAGCTGAAGTCGCGGCCGCACCTGGTGCTGGCGCTTCTCACTGGGAATGTCTCGCGCGGGGCGCAACTGAAACTGGAACACTACGGGGTCTGGCACTTCTTTGAATTCGGTGCATTTGCCGACGACCATCACGACCGCAACCGGCTGGGAACCGTTGCTCGCGCTCGGGCAAAGGAAAAGCATGGCCGCCGATTTTCCGCATCCGAGATTGACGTGATCGGCGATACACCGCGCGACATCGCCTGCGGCAAAGCCTTTGGCGCACGTACTATTGCAGTCGCAACCGGCACATGGAGTCGTGACGAGCTTGCAAAATATCACCCAGATTTTTTGATCGATGATCTTTCGGATGTAGAAGGTATAATGGATACGCTCGGATGGTGACCCGTTAACGATTGAAGGTGTGAATGAAAAAAACCGCTTTCTCCGCTGTTCCAATGCCGCGTAAGGACCATCCAAATATCCTTCCGCTCGAGGGTGAAATCGATCTGCACGTTTCGCCTGGGGTCACGGCAGCGTTAAACGCAATGATCCAGAAAAAGCCGAAGCAGCTGGTAGTCGATCTTTCCCGTGTCACTTACATCGACAGCGCAGGCCTGGCGACGTTTATCGAAGGAATGCAGAAGGTTGAAACCTACGGCGGCAAGTTTGCGCTGGCTGGCCTGCAGGAAACGGTCCGCTCCATTTTCGAAATCGCGCGGCTTGATCAGGTGTTTCAGATTTTTCCGGACGTGGACACAGCTCTGGCCGCAGCCTGAACTAAAATTTCCAAAGTCCGCGCGACATTCACCGAAATATCGAACTGCGCTGCGCGTTGCGTATTTGTCGATCTCGCCGCGGCCCGTCGTTGTGCCTGCGACCAAAACTGAATCGCGTCGCGCAATCCTGCGAGGTTGTTGGCGAAATCGACAATCGAGCCGTGGACTCCCTGCTCGATAATTTCACTGAAGCCATTGCTACGAGTCGTGATCACCGGCAGCCCGCAAGCGAGTGCTTCCAGGCAGGCGTTAGAAGACGGATCGTAAATCGTAGGCAGAATGAAAATGTCCGCCGCTGAGTAAATGCGTACAGGATCTGGAACCTCGCCCAAAAACTGCACATGCCTGGATTTATAGTAGCGCTGGTTTCCCCGACCGGCGACGAGCAGACGCATTTTGTGGCTTTTACACAGCGCCATGGCGGCGATTGCGAACCGTAGACCCTTGCGTTCCCAACCCGAGCCCGCAAAAAGCAGGGCGATTTCATCCGGTTTCACCTTTAACTGATCACGAGACTCTTCCCGGACCTTCGGATCGAAACGAAATTGCCCGGTGGGAACACCGTTGCGAACGATGTCGATCTGGTCCGTGGGATAGCCGTAAAGATCAACAATTTCGGTTTTGACCATTTCCGAGTTGGCGATTACGCGGTCGGCGCCGCGATTTGCCAGGAGCGTTTCTTCGAGCCGCAAGATGTCGCGATGCTTGCGGTTCAGACCTCGAACAAATCGTTCCAGCGGTAATTCAAATTTTCTCCTGAGAGTCAACCAGGCGCGATGAACGCCGTCGCCGGTGCGGTAAACATCGCAACTCCAGACACGCTCAAGGCTCATCAAGACATCGCAGCGGAGCTGCGGCCGGATTTTTTCCAGATCGTCGGCAAACCCGGTCACCGACCCGGACTGCAAACGGCGAATTGGACCAATTGGCCACTCATTCTGCGGCCACTCCTCCGTCGTGATAAGCTGCGCTTCATGCCCGGCTCCGACTACTCCGTTCGCGAGCCGTTTTAAGTATGCTTCGGCGCCACCGCTCTGCGAATAGCCCCGCCGGACAAAACCGATGCTGATTTGTTTTGTCATATCGCTTGTCATTTCGACCGCTGCCGGAGTCGACATGGCACAAGACGCCACTTTACATGCTTCACGTTCGTTAGAATAGTTGTAGCCCGATGCCGGGTGAAACCTTAAATGCTCCTCCGCCAGTTGGTTCTGTCTCACCGGTGACTCGCACTCTGCCGAGACATTTGCTGTATTCGATTTTCGCGCGCATTGGCGGTTCCGGTCTGGACACGGATGCATTTGAAACGTTGCGCGCGTCGTATCGGGGCGGATTTCTGGGAAAAGCAATCGCCTACGATAACCGGCAGCGGGAAATTCCCGCGTCGCTAATCCATTCTTTGCGCTGGCATCCCGTGCGTCTCATCTCCTTCATGGATCGGCCTTACTATTATGCCGCAAAGAAAAAATATCTTGATTGGATCGCGTCACGCCATCTGGCGACCGGACGCTACGATCTGTTTCACAGCTGGTCGGGCGATTGCTTGAGCTCGCTGCGAGTAGCAAAACAAGGCCGTATCCCGTCGATCGTCGAGATTCCAACGTGGCATCGCGATGGCGGAAAAGCGAAAATTGGCCGCCCGCAAATTGCTGAATCAACGAGCACGGCTTCGGGGTTTCAGGGGTGGAAAGATAGATTGCTGCTCGAGCGCAAGCGGTTTACCGAGGAGTACAATCTCGCCGATCTGCTCCTCGTCTTATCGCAGACGGCTGCCGATACCTTTCGAATGCGGGGTTTTGCGGAGGAAAAACTATTTTATCTGCCGCGCGGGGTGGATGTGGAACGTTTTAAGCCCGGTCAGCGCCCGGCAAAATTTCGCGCAGTTTTTGCCGGCGCATTAATCCGGCGCAAGGGCATTCAGCATTTGCTCGAAGCATGGCATTACCTCAATCTGCCGGATGCCGAGTTATGGCTGGTCGGTTCCGTACATGACGAAGCAAAGCCGTACCTTAAGCAGTTCTGGCGCGATAATATTCGCATCATAGGTTTTGTGCGCGATCCGGAGAGCTATCTTAGCCAAAGTACCGTTCACGTTTTTCCATCGCAATGGGAGGGCAGCGCCAAAGTGACGTATGAGGCCGCTGCCTGCGCGCTGCCACAAATCACCACCCGGGAGGCAGGCGATGTGGTGCGCGATGATGTGGAGGGAATCATCGTCAAACCGCGAGACGTTGACGCAATTGCGGCGGCACTTGAGCATCTGTATCGGCATCCTGAGATCGTCCAGCGAATGGGCAGCGCAGCAAGGCGCCGCGTTGTTGAAAATTTCACGTGGGATCATTTTCGAACGCGATTGCTGGACGCCTACGAGATCGCCATGCGAATGGCGCGTTAATTCTGTAGCGACGTGTCTCCGACCGTCGCACTTTTGACCGGCGACCAGCAGCCCGTGAATATTTTGCTCCTTCAACTCAAGCGGATCGGCGACCTGATTTTGACCCTTCCGGCCATCGCAACTTTGCGCGAAAATTTTCCGACTGCGCAGATCACGCTGGCTATATCCAGCGAGTGCGCCGACTTGCCGCCGGCCATCCCCAATGTCAATCGAATCTTGCTGGTGCGGCGCAACTTGCGCGATCTCGCCCTCTTTCTCAGGCTGGCCCGGGAGAAATTTGACTACTGCATTGATTTCACAAGGAATGATCGCTCAGCGTTGCTCGTCTTTTTGTCCGGTGCCCGGAAACGGATCGTGTATCGCCGGCGCGACCGGTTTCAGAGCAGGGCGGCTCGTGTTTATAGCGACTTTGTAAAGGTCCGTAAGCTGGCCATGCACACGATAGATTATAATCTCGCGTTGGTCGGACCGCTCGGCGTTCGCAATGTTTCCAGCGCGCTGCGTCTGGAGCTGCCGGACAAAGCCCGCGAAAAAGCGAACGCGCTTCGGCGTGACTCGAAGATCAACGAGCCCTACGTCATTTTTCATCCGGGCTCTGCGCGCGCGGAGAAATTTTGGGAACCGCAGCGTTGGGCGGACGTAATCGAGCATTCGCGATCCGGTTCACAAATTAGCGTCGTGCTTACGGGCGGAGCTTCCAGGGCCGAACAGAAACATCTCCGTGAAATTAAAGGCAGATTACGCCAACCGGTTGTCGATCTTTCCGGAAAAACAGATTTGCTCACCTTGGCGGCGCTGATCGAGGGAGCGCGCCTTCTTGTCACAGTCGATTCTGCTCCAATGCATCTCGCGGCAGCAACCCAAACCCCGCAGGTAATTCTTTTCGGACCAACGAATCCCTTTCACTGGCGACCGTTAGAGAGCCCGGCGCTCATCCTGCAGGGAGAATCCGTCACTCCCTTGGCTGAGTTCTCCTCCGAACAGCCGTGTCTGCCAATGCGCCAAATCTCGACGGCAGGCGTGATCGGTGCTATGGATTTGCTGCTGTCGCCTCACGCGACGACTACGCAAACTTCATGAGCAAGGGGAAACCTAACAAAAACAAGCAGTCGTTCTGGGAAACCCTTCGGGCTGCCTCGAGCTCATACCGGCGGGTCTATAGTTACGTCAAGCCGTATAAGATCCGTTTTGCTCTGGGGTTGGCATCGGGTTTTGCCTTCGGCGTGGTTACGTCGCTTTTTCCGCTGGCTGTCGCCCGGGTGACAAGCGCCGTCTTCCATGGGGCCGCGCCCAACCCGATGGCGTTGCGATCGAATCTGCACGCGCTCGACGCGGGTCCCAAAGTCAATTCAATCGTCCTTATCTGTCTCGCCATTCCGGTCATCATGACTGTGCGCAGCCTCTGCTCGTATGCAAATTCTTACTGCATGCAGTGGGTAAGCAACAAGGTCATCACCGATATTCGCACCGAGCTTTTTAACAAGATGGTTCGCCATTCGATGGATTTCTTTAACAAGATGCGGTCGGGTTTTTTGATGTCGTGTATCACCAACAACACGCGTGTCATGCAAATGGCTTTGACCAGCGTCAGCAGCGATCTTTTTAAGCAGCCGGTCGCCGTCCTTGGTGGCATCACCGTCCTTTTCCTGATGGATTGGAAATTCACCGTCGTTGCGCTGATTCTTCTTCCGGCTTGTTTGCTGCCGGTTCGCAGCTATGGACTCCGCGCGAAAAAGGCGGTGCGAAATGAGCAGGAAGGCATGAGTGAGATGGTCGTAACGATGCAGGAAACTTTCGCCGGCATTCGGGTAGTCAAGTCGTTTGCGCGGGAGGCGCACCAGGAGACGGAATTTAAGCGCGCCAACCTATCGCAATTCGCAAATGTTATGCGCATCCAGAGGGCGACGGAAGCCGTCGGCCCGCTGGTTGAAACAATGGCAGCCATCGGAGTGGGCATGGCGTTGCTTTACGTTTATGCCGCGAATCTGAGCGCCGGTCGTTTCTTTGGCCTGATCTCAGGAATTTTCATCCTCTACGACCCAATCAAAACCCTCAGCAGAATCCACATCGTGATGCAGCGATCGATCGCCGCAACTGCCGGGATCTTTGAGATTCTTGACTCGGAACCGACGGTGCAGGATGCGCCAAGTGCCGCCGTGCTCACTTCTTCGCAAGGCCGGATCGACTTTGAGAATGTCACGTTTCGCTATGCAAATACCGCGACTAACGCGATCAGCAATTTGAACCTTCGAATTGGACGCGGGAAAACGTATGCGCTGGTCGGAGCGAGTGGTGCGGGCAAGAGCACGATTCTCTCGCTGATCCTGCGTCTCTACGATCCGACCTCCGGCACGGTAAAGATCGACGGCCGCGACTTGCGCACCGTCACCCAAGAATCGTTGCGCGCGCAGATCGGCCTCGTCACTCAGGAGACATTTTTATTTCACGATACGATTTTCAAGAATATCCAGTTCGGACGACTCGATGCCACCGCCGAGGAAATTTATGAAGCAGCGCACACTGCGTCAGCGCATGATTTCATTATGGCGCAGCCAAAGGGCTACGAAACGGTGGTTGGCGACAAGGGCTGCCTTCTCTCCGGAGGACAGCAACAGCGGATCGCGATTGCGCGCGCCGTCCTGAAAAACGCGCCGATCCTTCTACTCGATGAGGCCACCTCATCGCTTGATTCCGAGTCCGAAATGCAAATTCAAAAGGCGCTCGAAAAACTCGCTGCCGGGCGCACCGTAATCGCAATTGCCCATCGGCTTTCTACGATTTTATCCGCCGATCAAATTGTGGTGATGGATTCTGGACGCATCAAGGAGATCGGCACACACTCCGAGTTGCTGGAGAAGTCCGGTTACTATCGCCGGTTGTACGACCACCAATTCAACCGCCTCCAGGAAGAAACTACGGTTGAGCCAGGCATTCTTGTAGAAGAGCTGGTTTAGTGGATCGCGCGCCCGCGTCTGCCTGCAACAGGGCAGTTAATTCCGAACGCTTTCGCGAGTTAACGAACACCAGCAGTCGAGTCTGGGAGAGCTCTGTGCTTCTCCCCAAAAACCAACGCTTTCCATTTGGGCCGCCCCAAACTAGCCTTGGCCTGTGGCGTTTAACATTGACCTGCATACGCACTCTTTTTTTTCCGGCGACGGAATTTCCAGCCCGGAAGACTTGATCGCCGCTGCCCGTGCCAAAGGCTTGCACGGTATCGCCATCACCGATCATAATACCTGCGACGCCGTCAATTACCTGCTCGAAAAAGGCCTGATGCGGCTGGACGGTTTGCCAGTCGACAATTTCCTCGTGCTGCCTGGAGTAGAAGTGACGACCGCCGATGGTCACCTTCTTTGCATCGGCGCGGAGCTCCCGTACTTAAAGGGAAAACCGGCGCGCGCGGTTTGTGACATCATTCATGAACGCGGCGGGCTGGCGATTCCCCCACACCCCTACGACCTGTTTCGCGCGGGAATCCGTTTTTCAACGCTGGAGACGCTGCCCGTTGACGCCATCGAAGTGTTCAACGCTGCGACCACGCTGCGCCGTTACAACCGTTACGCCTTCAAATACGCGCAGATTCGGGGTTTGCCCATGACCGCCGCCAGCGATGCGCATCACGCCGCCGCCGTTGGTACGGCTTACACGATTGTAAACACCGATGATTTTTCCGTGAAAGGCGTCCTGGCGCAGATCGTCAAGAGCAACGAACTCAACCAGAAATACCAGACTCCGCGCGACAGCCTCCGTAAAACCTGGAACAACTGGCTCCGGCTACGGCGCCGGAAAAGAGTACCAGAGTTAGCCGCAAAAGACCGCAATGGACGAGGGAAACTCTGAACCTTTGTCGCTTTCCCGATTAGATTTCGTCTATGCCTGCTTACGTGATTGTTGAAATCGACATTCTCGATCCAGCCGGTTACGAAGAGTACAAGAAGCTCGCCAGTGCGACCGTAGAAAAGTACGGCGGCAAATACATCGTGCGCGGGGGCAGAACCGAAGTGCTCGAAGGTGATTGGAACCCGAAGCGTATTGTCCTGCTCGAGTTCGAATCGGCGCAGCGTGCCAAGGAATGGCTAAATTGCGAGGAATATCGCGAGCCGCGAAAAATGCGCCATCGGACCGCGAAAACAAACATGATCGTGGTTGAAGGCGTTTAGCTGTAGCTGCGTCGCTGTTCGCATAGCATCAGCCTTGACGCTCCAGGCGGCGTCCATAATCTCAAATCCACGCGCCCTTCGTCAGGGCGCCCGATTTTAGCGTGAATATTTTAGTGGCCTTTTATCGCTCCTCGGTTGGCAAGAAGATGATCGTCGCAGTCACCGGCGTCATTCTGATCCTTTTTGTCATCGGGCATCTGCTCGGCAACCTTCAAATTTTCCTGGGGCCGGATTGGATCAACGGTTACTCGCAGCATCTGCGGGATCTTGGCCCACTGCTGTGGTTGATCCGGGTTTTCCTGCTCGTCACTGTCATCACTCATATTTACGTGACCATCCAATTAGCGATTGAAAACCGGAGCGCGCGGCCTGACCGGTACATCGACAGACAATACGTGAAAGCCACGTTCGCCTCGCGACACATGGTGATGAGCGGGCTGATCGTGCTCGCATTCATCATTTATCACATCGCCCATTTTACTGTTCGCGTAACGGACAAGCGCTTCACTCTGCTCAAAGCCGATCCACTTGGCCATTACGACGTGTACTCAATGATGGTTTACGGTTTCCAAAATTATCTTGTGTCAGGCCTCTACTTGCTCGGCTTGTTTTTGCTCGCGCTGCACTTAAGCCACGGATCATCCAGCTTTTTTCAATCGCTCGGATTGAATGACAAAAAACTGACGCCGCGGCTCGCAGTCGGCGGTCGAATCTTTGCCTGGCTTCTTTTTGCTGGTTACGCCTCAATCCCGGTGGCCATCCTTCTTGGATTAGTTAAACCGGCACAACAATTATGATCGGCACGCTGGACGCCAAAATTCCACACGGACCACTCGACCGGAAATGGCGCAGCCATCGCGATCACTCGCGATTGGTCAGTCCAAATAATAGGCGGAAGTTCGAGATCATCGTTGTCGGGAGCGGTCTCGCTGGCGCGTCCGCTGCGGCAACCCTGGGTGAACTCGGTTATCGAGTGAAATGCTTTTGCTTCCAGGATTCGCCGCGACGCGCCCATTCGATTGCAGCACAAGGCGGGATCAACGCGGCGAAAAATTACCAGAACGACGGCGATAGCGTTTACCGATTATTTTACGACACAATTAAGGGTGGCGATTTTCGTTCACGCGAAGCGAACGTTTATCGCCTCGCTGAAGTCGCCAATCTGATAATCGATCAGTGCGTTGAACAAGGGGTGCCGTTCGCACGCGAATACGGCGGGCTACTCGCCAATCGCTCTTTCGGCGGCGCGCAGGTATCGAGAACGTTTTACGCGCGGGGACAGACTGGTCAGCAGCTTTTGCTCGGTTGTTACCAGGCACTCTGCCGTCAAATCGCCGCAGGAACTGTCCAGATGTTTCCGCACACGGAGATGCTCGACCTCGTGATCGTCGATGGGCATGCCAAGGGGATCATCACCCGCAGCTTGCGTTCTGGGGAGATTGATAAGCACGCGGGCGACGCCGTTGTCCTCGCGACCGGCGGATATGGAAACGTTTTTTATCTCTCGACTAACGCCCGCGGCTGCAATGTGACCGCCACCTATCGCGCCTACAAAAGGGGCGCGCTCTTTGCCAATCCCGCCTTCACCCAAATTCATCCCACCTGCATCCCGGTCAGCGGCGAACATCAATCGAAGTTGACGCTCATGTCCGAGTCGCTGCGCAACGATGGACGTGTCTGGATCCCAAAGCGCAAAGAAGATTCCACCAAACCGCCGGGCGAGATCCCGGAAGGCGACCGCGATTATTATCTCGAGCGAAAATATCCGAGTTATGGCAATCTCGCCCCGCGCGATATTTCATCACGCGCAGCTAAGGAAGTTTGCGACGAAGGCCGCGGCGTCGGCCCCGGCGGACGCGGCGTTTATCTCGATTTTGCCGACGCGATCAAGCGGCTCGGGGAAGACACGATTCGGGAACGCTACGGCAATCTGTTTGAGGTTTACGAAAAGATTACCGGTGAAGATGCCTACAAAGTGCCAATGCGGATTTACCCGGCAGTCCACTACACCATGGGTGGTCTCTGGGTGGATTACAATTTGATGAGCAACGTGCCCGGATTGTTTGTGATCGGCGAAGCCAATTTCTCCGACCATGGCGCGAACCGGCTCGGGGCCAGCGCCCTGATGCAAGGCCTGGCCGATGGATATTTCATTTTGCCCAGCACACTGCCGAATTATCTCGCCGGTCAGATGGGTAAGCGGCCATCGCCCGATTCTCCTGCGTTCGAAAACGCCCAGGAGGACGTTCGCACCAGGATTGAGAAACTACTCCAGGTTAACGGGACACGTTCACTCGATTCCTTCCATCGCGAGCTTGGCTTTCTTCTCTGGGACAAATGCGGAATGTCCCGACACGCCAAAGGATTGCGCGAGGCGCTCGAGAGAATTCCAAAGTTGCGCCAGGAATTTTGGAGAAATGTCCGCGTGCTGGGCAGGAAAGAGGATTTTAACCAGTCGCTGGAACGCGCAGGACGCGTTGCCGATTTTCTGGAGTTCGCCGAGTTGATGTGCACTGACGCGCTTGCTCGCGAGGAATCAGCCGGCGCGCATTTTCGCGAAGAGCACCAGACGCCAGACGGCGAAGCGCTGCGCGATGACGAAAACCAGGCCGCGGTATTTGCGTGGGAGTTTCAAGGCGACGAGGCGCAAATCGCGGCGCCAAAATTATATCGTGAACCGCTGCATTTCGAAACTGTCCACCTGACGCAACGAAGCTATAAATGACGACGAGCGCGAATCTGAATTCTGGGGAGCGCAGCCGTAGCATGAACTTCAAACTCAAAGTCTGGCGACAGAAAGATCGGCAAACGGGTGGCAAACTTGTCGATTACAAAGTGCGCGAGATTTCGCCGAACACATCGTTTCTCGAAATGCTCGACATTCTAAACGAAAAATTGCTCGGGCAAGGCGACGAGCCGATCGCCTTCGATTCCGATTGCCGCGAAGGGATTTGCGGCACCTGCTCGCTTACGATTAACGGAGAAGCGCACGGCCCGGATCATCCCGGCGCGGTCTGCGAGCTGTACATGCGAAAGTTTCGCGATGGCGCGACAATTACGGTCGAGCCCTTTCGCGTCGGATCATTTCCGATCATCAAAGACCTGGTAATCGATCGAAGCGCACTGGATCGGATTGTGCAGGCCGGCGGATTCATTTCCGCACGAGCCGGTTCGGCGCCGGAGGCGAATTCGACGCCGATTCCCAAGCACGACGCCGATCTCGCAATGGAAGCGGCGGCCTGCATCGGCTGTGGAGCATGCGCTGCGGCTTGTCCAAATGGGTCCGCCATGCTCTTCACGGCGGCGAAAGTGTCACATTTATCGCTGCTGCCGCAGGGAAATCCCGAGCACGCAAGGCGCGTTTTAAAAATGGTGCGCGTGATGGATGCGGAAGGATTTGGCAATTGCACCAACACTTACGAGTGCGAAGCGGTTTGTCCCGCTGAGATCAGCGCCAGTTTTATCGCGAAACTGAATCGCGAATACGGGCGGGCGGCGCTGCAACGCGGCGCCGGCGAATAGGTGGATCGAGGAGTCCCTTGCTCGATGTTAAATAATGTCGGCGAAGCCGAGACTTAATTAGCATCCCGGCGGAGCGGTCGATCCACCAATCGTTTCGCAAATGCACGCCCAAAGTTCTGGATCAAGCTCGGATTTCGCCCGCGTTGCGAGAAGATCGACGTCTGTTTTTGGGCGCATCACCGCGAACATCGTCGAACCGGACCCGGACATCAGCGCCGCGCCCACCTCCGGTTGCCTGAGCAACCACCTCTTCAGGTGCGCTAGAAAAACAAACTTCTCGAAAACGGGGCGCTCCAGATCGTTTATCAAAGTTTGATCACCGAATTGTTGAGCTGCGTAAGGGATACCTGGAATTTCTCCGGAGTCCTGCCAGCGCGAATATGCCCATTCGGTTGGCACGACAAAAGCGGGCTTGAACAGCAAGATCGATAACTGCTCGCGCAGTTTTAGTGGCGTGACCAGTTCGCCTCGTCCGCGACAAATGGCGGCTGACCGAAACACGAAAAACGGAACGTCTGATCCGATTGTTTCCCCCATTTTCGCCAGCGCTTCACGCGGCAAATTCGTCTTGAACAACTCGTTAAGCGCGAGCAGGGTCCTTGCCGCATCGCTGCTCCCGCCGCCCAGACCCGCGCCGTGCGGAATTTTCTTTTTGAGCTCGATTGCAACCCCGCTCTTCAGTTTTGCTTCCTCTAAAAACGTCTTGGCCGCCCGAACCGCGAGATTGTCGTCTCCCTGCGGCACCGATGCGTCATCGCAACGAAACTCGATTCCCTCTTTGGCGTCGTCCTTATCGATCTTAATCTCGTCGCAAAGCGAGATCGGCACGATGAAAGTTTCGATTTCGTGGAAACCATCGTCCCGTCGGCCCGAAATCTTCAGGGACAGATTGATCTTCGCGGGAGCGAAAACTTGCATGGCTTGCAATTTGTTCTGTCATTCCGAGCGAAGTCGAGGAATCTCTTGCCGTTGGTCGGAAATATTGAGAGATGTCTCGAGCCCGTTTGACATGAAAGGGTGGACGTAGGCATGACAAAAACCGCTGAGAAACTCATCGTCGCGCTGGATGTCGCGACAAAAGAAAAAGCGCTCGAGCTCGTTGAGCAGCTCCGCGACGACATTTCGTTTTTTAAAATCGGGTTGCAACTTTACACGGCCGAAGGTCCTGAAATTGTGCGTGCGGTTTTGTCCACCGGCGCCAAAGTCTGGCTCGATCTCAAGCTGCACGATATTCCGAACACAGTCGCAAGAGCGGTCGAGTCCGCGAGCACTCTTGGCGTGCACATGCTTACCATTCACTTGAGCGGTGGGAGCGAAATGGTCCGGGCCGCAACTGCAGCCCGCCCAAACAATATATTGCTCCTCGGCGTGACTGTTTTAACAAGCGCGACGGACGAAACGCTGCGCGAAATCGGGATCATTGACAGAGTCGATGATCAGGTTCTGCGTCTCGCCAGGTTGGGTGTCGAGGCAGGAATCGACGGAATTGTAGCCAGTCCGCATGAAATCAAAAAGTTGCGCGCGGAATTTGGAAGCAGAGTCAAAATCGCGGTTCAGGGAATCCGTCCAAGTTGGGCGGAACCGGGCGATCAAAAACGATTCATGACGCCGCGCCAGGCAGTCGAAGCGGACGCCGACTATATCGGCATTGGCCGGCCAATTACTGCGCATCAAAACCCGCGAGAAGCCGTCGCTAAAGTTTTGGACGAGCTTCATACCTGATTGTCATGTCGAGCGAAGTCGAGACATCCCGTGTTGTAACCTTCAAGCCAGTTCCACGGGATTCCTCGACTTCGCTCGGAATGATGCTTTTTACTGCGCTGGATGTTTATTATGACGACGCTGGACACTCGGCGACAATGAACATGGCGATCGATCAAGCGCTGCTCGAGTCGGCGGCAGTGCCGTCGATTCGTTTCTATCGCTGGGAGTCCCCTGCCCTTTCGTTTGGATATTTCGGAAAATTTGCCGATGCCGCTGATCAGGCTTGTGAGCGCGATCTGGTCCGGCGATGGACAGGTGGTGGAATCGTTTTTCACGGCGAAGACCTGACCTATTCCATTGTGATTCCGGCCAACGATCCGGTCTTTGGTGAATCATCGATGTCGATCTACGAGAATATTCATCGCGCGTTACGCAATGCGTTAGTTGCCAATGGCCAGCGCGCCGAATTAGCCCTTGTAGCCGGCGTCGTTAACGCCGGAACCCCGATCGTCGATCGCGGCTACAACTGTTTCGCTAATCCAGTGCGGGCAGACGTAATCATCGATGGCCGCAAGGTTGCAGGCGCGGCCCAACGGCGCACACGCGACGGATTGCTTCAGCAAGGCAGCGTCCAATATGTCGACCTTGGTAATGGTTTGGCGGAACGGTTCGTCCCGGCGTTATCGGCAAATTGCAGCGAGCGCAAGATTGCTGACGAAGTTTTGAAGCGCGGACAAGAACTCGCCGAACAAAAGTACGAAACGGATGCCTGGTTGCGTAGGCGTTGAGTGGTCTTCGGCAAGGTGCCGAAGACTACAGGCTGGCAGCCTGTGCTCCCCGGAAAATTTGCGAGCGTGATGCTTTGACAAGGAATAAGCCGCTCCTCTATTCTCGAACCGTGGAAGTTTTTGCACGTTCGGGTCAGAGCCGGTCTGGCATTGCGATAAGTGCTTCTTCGCTCGGCCCGCTGGCGCGAGTGGCGCAGTTGGTACAACCGCAGCTCGACGAAGTTGAAACCCGGATTATGCAGCAAGCAGCGGCTTTTGATCCCGACATTGAAGGTTATGTGACCTATGCTATTGGTGGCCGCGGTAAACGTCTACGCCCACTTCTTGCCCTTCTCGCCGGCGGCGCAACTGGCAAAATCAACTCAGGACACGTCGATCTCGCCGTGATCGTCGAACTCATCCATATCGCCACGCTCGTGCACGACGACATTATGGATGAAGCTGAGCGCCGTCGAGGGCAGCCCACCCTGAACGCGCGCTGGGGCAATTCGCTCAGCGTTCTTTTGGGCGACTGTCTTTTCGCGCATGCGCTGAATCTCTCCACAAATTTTGAAAATGCAGAGATCAGTCGCGCGATTGCGCTGGCGGCGCGTGAAATTTGTTCCGGAGAAATGATCCAAACTCAGCGCCGCTTTGATCTCAAGCTGCAGGTCGAAGATTACTTGCGGATCGTGGAGAAGAAGACAGGGTCGCTTTTTGCCGCGGCGGCGGAATTGGCGGCCCTCATTAGTGAAGCCGATTCGAATGTGATCGAAACGTTCAAGAATTTCGGGATTCAAATCGGCACGGCCTATCAAATTTATGACGATTGCCTCGACCTCGCCGGCAGCGAGAGAGCGACCGGCAAAACACTGGGCACAGATCTGCGCAAAGGTAAGTTCACGCTTCCGGTGTTGATCTTTTTGCGGTCTGCTTCTGATTTTGAACGGGAACGTTGTTGCCGGCTCGTCCTTGAGGAAAGAATCGAAGAGATGACCGAGCTTCTGCGGATCGGCGCGACCAACGGCGCGCTCAACGAATCAATCGCAGCCGGCAGCGACTTGATTCGCGAAGCGCAAACTGTGCTGGACGGAATCGTGGCAAATCCGTACGCAGACGCGCTCTTCGCGCTCGGCGATGCGCTGCGCAAAATGTTCGATCAACTTCGCGTCTGAAATTAGCCCCGATGGAGAGTCGAACTCCTGTGAGACCTTAATTCGGCGTCGCGGGAGCTCCGCCCTCCAGATTCTGATCTATGTCGCAGCTTAAGATCCGCGAGATGCCGCGGGAAGAGCGGCCGCGAGAGAAACTCACTTCCCGCGGCGCGTCGGCTTTATCCGATCCGGAGTTAATCGCGATCTTGCTGCGCACCGGAGTCCCGGGTGCCAACGCGATTGAAGTCGCGCGCGAGTTGTTGAAAGAATACGGTTCGCTCCGCGGTCTGAGTCGCTGCAGCGTGCATGAATTGAAGAAAATCGCCGGCATTGGACCCGCGAAAGCCGTGCAGCTCGCTGCGGCCTTTGATTTAGGAAATCGTCTGGCGCGCGAGACGTTATCGAAACAGAAGATCGATTCGCCCGAACTGGTGAACGAACTCGTTGGGAGGGAGATGCGGCAACTGCGCACGGAATCACTACGCGTGATTTTGCTCGATACGCGTTATCACCTGATTCGAATCCACGGAATCCGGGAAATCTCGATCGGAAGCGTGAACGAAAGCATTGCACATCCGCGCGAGGTATTTCGGCCTGCAGTGATCTCATCGGCCTATGCCGTCATTGTCGTGCACAATCATCCATCCGGCGACGCCTCGCCAAGCCAGGCTGATCACAGCCTGACGAGACGATTGGCCGAAGCCGCCGAGCTTCTGCAAATTAAGCTGCTCGATCACATCATCATCGGCGCGCCCGGCGAAGGAAGCCCCGGCTACTTCAGCTTTAAGGAGGCAGGCGTGTTATGAGAATCCATTCCCAGCCAGACACGGAACGGATCCGGGTAGCGCATGCGTCTCGCGTGCTGGTTTCGGCGTCGCGCCGAAACAATCTTTCTTTGTGCAGCGTCTGTTCTATAAAGAATTCCCGAGAAAAAGTTCGCGACCGCGAGGACGCGTTCGCCAACACGCGAGACGCGTGCGCTACCCGAACGACAGGGTACTGGGATGCGCGAGACCAGCGACAATGCACATAGACATCTAGGGCACAGCAATGACCGCTCCGAAAATTCATCCAACCGCTCTTGTCGATCCAGGCGCGCGAATCGGCGCCGATATTGAGATCGGTCCGTTTTCGACAATCGGTCCAGAAGTAGCGATCGGCGACAACACGATCGTGCAATCACATGTCGTAATTGAGGGAGAAGTCGCCATCGGCGGTGGTAATTTCATCGGACACGGTGCCGTTATTGGCGCGCCGCCGCAGGACATTTCGTTCTCGCCGGAACGAAAAACGCGGGTCGAGATTGGCAATGAGAACGTCATCCGCGAGTACTGCACCGTCCATCGCGGGAGCCCGGAGGGGAGCGCGACCAAAATCGGCGACAACAATTTTCTGATGGCCGGTGCGCATCTCGGCCATAATTGCGCAATTGGAGACAATGTGATCATCGCCAATAATTGTTTGCTCGGTGGTCACGTTCGCGTGGACAACGGGGCGTTTCTCGGCGGTGGTGGTGTTTTTCATCAGCATATGCGCATTGGACGACTGGCACTCACCCAGGGCGCCTCTGGTTTCAGCAAAGATATTCCGCCCTTTGTTATCGCGGCTGAAATAAACTATGTCTTTGGCGTGAACGTGATCGGTCTTCGACGCGTTGGTTTCAGCGGGCGAGATAGAGATGAAATCAAGGCCGCATTCAAATTGCTTTATACGAGTGGACTAAACATTTCGCAGGCGCTGGAAAAGGCCGCCGCGATGGAATTTGGCGCGCCCGCTCGGGAATTTTTCGCGTTTGTCGCAGCAGCAGGAAAGCGCGGGATTTGTCCGCTCAAACGCGGCGCAAACGAAGTGTCAATCTAACGAGAAAGAGATAAGCCACGGCAGGGTGCTGTGGCAAACACACTGAACGCATTTCGATGTGGGGCCGTTGGCTGAGTCGTCATTAATTGGGGTTTGATTTGGGGTGGCGAAGCTTAACAGAGCGAGCTGCTAC
>WNFV01000541.1_pt1 | contig 55461 bp, 69 predicted proteins | sample 5400101 | NCBI WGS metagenome assembly WNFV01 (sample SAMN13153361, study PRJNA577476) | soil metagenome | isolation source: 115 cm soil or saprolite under grassland replicate 1 | place: USA:California | collected 2016-06-15
ATCGCGATGACGCGCAAGATCCGCCGTGGCGGCAAGGTCTGGATCAACGTCTTCCCGGACAAGCCGGTCACGCAGAAGCCGGCCGAGACCCGCATGGGCTCCGGGAAGGGCAACCCCGAGCACTGGGTCGCGGTCGTGAAGCCGGGCCGGGTGATGTTCGAGCTGGCGGGCGTGCCCGAGGACGTGGCGCGCGACGCGATGCGCCTCGCCATGCACAAGCTTCCGATCAAGACCCGCTTCGTCCTGCGCCAGGAGGAAGCATGACCAAGGCGAGCGAGCTGCGCGAGCTCAACGACGTCGAGCTCGAGCACCGGCTGACCGAGGCGAAGGAGGAGCTGTTCAACCTCCGGTTCCAGAACGCCACCGGCCAGCTCGACAACACCGCGCGCCTCGGCTACGTGCGCAAGGACATCGCCCGCCTCGAGACTCTGCTGCGTGATCGGGAGATCACCGCGGCGGAGGCGATCGCGCCCGAGGAGGAGTCACACGATGGCTGACGCGGCCGAAGCACGGTCCAACCCGCGCAAGACCCGAGACGGGATGGTCGTGTCGACGAAGATGGACAAAACCGTCGTGGTCACGGTGGTCGACCGCGTGCGCCACCGCCGCTATGGCAAGACGCTCCAGCGCACCCGCCGTCTCTACGCGCACGACGAGGCCAACGACGCGCGCGAAGGCGACCGTGTTCGTGTGCAGGAGACGCGCCCGCTGTCGCGCCAGAAGCGCTGGCGGGTTGTCGAAGTCCTCGAGAGGGCGAAGTGATCCAGCAGGAAAGCCGGCTCAAGGTCGCCGACAACTCGGGTGCCCGTGAGGTCCTGTGCATCAAGGTCCTCGGCGGCACGCGGCGGCGCTACGCGGGCATCGGCGACATCTTCGTGGCGACCGTCAAGGACGCCGTGCCGGGCGCGCCCGTGAAGAAGGGCGAGGTCGTCAAGTGCGTCGTCGTGCGGACGAAGAAGGAACGGCGTCGGCAGGACGGCAGCTACATCCGCTTCGACGAGAACGCTGCCGTGCTCATCAACGAACAGCTCCAGCCCCGCGGCACGCGCATCTTCGGGCCCGTGGGCCGGGAGCTACGCGACCGGCGCTTCATGCGGATCGTCTCGCTCGCTCCGGAGGTTCTCTGATGAAGACGACGAAGGCGCACCTCAAGTTGCGCAAGGGCGACCGCGTGCGCGTGCTCTCGGGCAAGGACGTCGGCAAAGAAGGCGAGATCACCCGCGTGCTGCCCGACGCGAACCGCGTCATCGTCGACGGAGTCAACGTGGCCAAGAAGCACCAGCGCCAGACGCGGGCGACGATGCAGGCCGGAATCATCGACAAGGACATGCCGATCAACGCAGCCAACGTCGCGATCCTGTGCGACAAGTGCGGTCCCACGCGCATCGGCTACCGGTTCGCGGACGACGGGAAGAAGATCCGCGTGTGCAAGAAGTGCGGAGGTGACCTCTGATGGCCGAGGCGACGCGCGAGCATCCGCGACTCAAGCAACGCTACGACGCCGAGCTGCGACCGCAGCTCCAGCGCGAGCTGGGATTGCGCAATGTCATGGAGGTCCCGCGTCTCGAGAAGATCGTCCTCAACTGCGGCGTGGGCCTCGCCACACAGACACCGGCCCTGCTCGACGGCGCCGTCACCGACCTCGGCGTCATCACCGGGCAGAAGCCGCTGGTGACGCGGGCCAAGAAGTCGATCGCCGGGTTCAAGCTTCGGGAGGGCAACCCGATCGGCGCCAAGGTCACGCTCCGCGGCGCCCGGATGTGGGAGTTCTACGACCGGCTCGTGAGCCTGGCGATCCCGCGCATCCGCGACTTCCGGGGCATGAACCCGCGCGCGTTCGACGGGCGCGGCAACTACACGTTCGGCGTCACCGAGCAGCTGATCTTCCCGGAGATCGACTACGACAGCATCGACACCGTGCGAGGCATGGACATCACGATCGTCACGACAGGAACCACCGACGACGAGGGCCGAGCGCTGCTGAGGGCGCTCGGGTTCCCGTTCCGTCGGGAGAGCGGCAGCGAGAGCGAGGGGTAGTCCATTGGCAAAGAAGGCGCTGATCCAGAAGCAGCAGCGAAAGCCGAAGTTCCAGGTGCGGGCGTATACGCGCTGCCGCCGTTGCGGCCGGGCGCGGGCCGTCTACCGACGCTTCGGGCTCTGCCGCATCTGCCTGCGCGACATGGCCCATAACGGCGAGGTCCCCGGCCTCACGAAGGCGTCGTGGTGATCGCATGACCATGACCGACCCCGTCGCCGACATGCTCACGCGCATCCGCAACGCCAACGTCGCGTTCCACGACGACGTCGTGATGCCGTCGTCGAAGCTCAAGGTGGCGCTGGCGAAGATCCTCGAGCAAGAGGGCTACATCATCGGGTCGAGCGTCGAAGAAGACTCGACGCGGCCCGGGAACCGCCTCCGGATCATCCTGAAGTACACGCCGGACCGGAAGCGCACGATCTCGGGCATCCGGCGCGTGTCGAAGCCCGGCCTGCGCGTGTACACGCGCGCCGACAAGCTCCCCCGCGTGCTCGGAGGCATGGGCATCGCGATCCTGTCCACCAACCAGGGCCTCATGACCGACCGCCAGGCGCGCGAGCGTCACGTCGGTGGCGAAGTCCTCTGTCAGGTCTGGTAGGGGAGGCGGTCATGTCGCGCGTCGGCAAGGAGCCGATCACCATCCCGTCCGGGGTCGAGGTGACCCTCGACGGTCGAGAGGTGGTCGTCAAGGGTCCGAACGGCACGCTCGCGCACCGCGCGCCCGAGGCGATCAGCGTCAGCCGCGACGGCGACACGCTGGTCGTCTCACGGCCCGACGACGAACGCGAGAACCGTGCCCTCCACGGCCTGACCCGTTCGCTCGTGAACAACATGGTCGTAGGCGTCTCCGAGGGGTTCCGCCGCGAGCTCGAGATCGTCGGGGTCGGCTACCGGGTCCAGGCCCAGGGGCCGTCGAAGCTCGAGCTCCAGGTGGGGTTTTCCCACTCGGTGCCGTTCGAGGCGCCCGAGGGCGTCACGTTCGAGGTCCCCCAGCCCACCCGTATCGTGGTGCGGGGCGCCGACAAGCAGCTCGTCGGCCAGGTGGCGGCCGATCTCCGCAAGTGCCGCCCACCCGAGCCGTACAAGGGCAAGGGCATCCGGTACGTCGACGAGCACGTGCAGCGCAAGGCCGGCAAGTCCGCCAAGTAGGACCAGTAGGCACGAAACGATGACGAACAACAAGCGCGAAGCTCGGATCCGGCGCCACCGCCGGGTCCGCAAGAAGATCAGGGGCACGCCCGAGCGGCCGCGCCTGTCGGTGTTCCGCTCGGCGCGCCACATCTACGCCCAGGTGATCGACGACGTGCACGGCCGCACGCTCGCGACCGCGTCTACGACCGAGTCCGGGCTGCGCTCGGGCCGGACCGGCGACGTCGACGCGGCGAAGGCTGTTGGCAAGCTCGTGGGCGAGCGCGCCAAGTCGGCGGGGATCACGAGCGTCGTGTTCGACCGAGGCGGGTTCAAGTTCCACGGCCGGGTCGCAGGCCTGGCCGACGGTGCCAGAGAAGCAGGACTGGAGCTCTGATGGCAGAAGGGCAACTCGAAGAGCGCGTCATCGCGATCAACCGCGTCGCCAAGGTCGTGAAGGGCGGCCGGCGGTTCTCGTTCACCGCGCTCGTCGTCGTGGGCGACGGCAACGGCAACGTCGGGCTGGGCTACGGGAAGGCCAAGGAGGTGCCGGCCGCCATCCAGAAGGGGATGGAGGAGGCGCGCAAGAACCTGTTCCCGGTTGCTCTCGCCGGCACCACTATCACCCACCAGATCGTCGGCGTGCACGACGCGGCGCGCGTCCTGCTGAAGCCGGCCGCGCCCGGGACCGGCGTGATCGCGGGCGGCGCGGCGCGCGCCATCCTCGAGGCTGCCGGCGTGCAGGACGTGCTGGCAAAGTCGCTGGGCTCGGCGAACGCGATCAACGTCTCGCGCGCGACGATCACGGGCCTGCAGAGCCTGCGCCGTCCCGACGAGGTCGCCAAGCTGCGCGGCAAGTCACCCGAAGAGGTGTCGTCGGCCGGGATGCTGCGCGCATACCGGGAGCGCACGGACAAGAAGCCCGACGTCACCGAGGTCGCGTGATGGCGGCGACGCTGCGGATCACCCAGGTGCGTTCGGCCATCGGGGTCAAGCCCCGCCAGCGCGGGACGCTGCGCGCGCTCGGCCTGCGGCGGATCAATGACACCGTCGAGCAGCCCGACAGGCCCGAGATCCGGGGCATGGTCCGCACGGTTCCGCACCTCGTGAAGGTGGAGGAGACATGACGATCAAGCCGCACGATCTCCAACCGCCCCCCGGCGGGCGCACGCGCCGCCGCCGGCCCGGGCGCGGCATCGCGGGGCGGGGCGGCAAGACGGTTGGGCGCGGCATGAAGGGCCAGGGCGCGCGCGACACCGTGAAGCCCGGCTTCGAAGGCGGCCAGACCCCGCTGACTCGGCGTACGCCGAAGGCCAAGGGGTTCACCAACCCGTTCCGCGTCGAGTACGCGGTCGTGAACCTCGACACGCTCGAAGGGTTCGACGCCGGCACCGAGGTCGACCCGGGTGTGCTGCGCACGCGTGGGCTCGTCGCGAAGCAAGGGCTCGTGAAGGTGCTCGGCCGCGGGCAGCTATCGAAGGCCCTGACGGTTCGCGCGCACGCGTTCTCGGCTGCGGCGACGCGCGCGATCGAGGCCGCCGGCGGCCGCGCGGAGCGCATTCCGATGCCATTCAAGCGGCGTCCCCCCGCCAAGGGGAACGCCCTGACCAACCGCTAAGCTCGGCGTCCCTGACGCGAGAGGAGGTCGCGCTCCCCCATGCTCTCCCGGCTGCGGAACATGTTCCGGGTGCCCGACCTGCGCAACAAGATTCTCTTCACCCTGCTGATCATCGGGGTCTACCGCGTCGGCGCCCACCTGCCGGTCCCGTTCATCGACTTCAACGCGATCAAGGACCTGCAGAAGCAGTCGGAGAACACCGGGGTCGTGGGCTTCCTCGACCTCTTCTCGGGCGGCGCGATCACGAACGTCGCGATCTTCTTCCTCGGGATCATGCCGTACATCACGGCGTCGATCATCATGCAGCTGCTCGGGGTCGTGATCCCGAAGCTCGAGGAATGGCAGAACGAGGGCCAGGTCGGCCAGAAGAAGATCACCCAGTGGACCCGCTACCTCACGGTCGGGCTCGCGCTCGTGCAGTCGACCGGCTTCGTGTTCGCTCTGCACCAAGGCCAGAGCGGGCTCCTCGGCTTCGCCGGCTTCAAGGGCCGCGACCTCATCCCGGGCTTCGACACGCCCCGCGCCGCGCTCATCGTATTGGTCTGGACGGCCGGTACCGCGCTGCTGATGTGGCTGGCCGAGCTCATCACCCAGCGCGGCATCGGGAACGGCATGTCGATCCTGATCTTCGCGTCGGTCGTGTCGCGCCTGCCCGCGCAGGGTTCGTCGATCTACAGCGAGGGAAGCAAGTTCCAGTTCTTCACGATCATCGCCATCGGTATCGCGATGATTGTCGGGATCGTGTTCGTCGAGTCGGGGCAGCGCCGGATACCGGTGCAGTTCGCCAAACGCGTCGTGGGGCGACGAATGTACGGCGGACAGAGCACGTACATACCGCTGAAGGTGAACCAGTCGGGTGTGATCCCGGTCATCTTCGCGAGCTCGATCCTGTCGTTCCCTGCCCTGATCGCCACCGCGACGCCGTGGGAGGGGCTCCAGGAGTTCATCAACGACAACCTGATCCAGCGCCAGAGCTGGTTCTACATCGGGATGTACACGCTCCTGATCATCTTCTTTGCGTACTTCTATACCGCGATCGCGTTCAACCCGGCGCAGCAGGCGGACATCATCCGCAAGCAGGGCGGGTTCATACCCGGGATCAGACCGGGTCCGCCGACAGAGCGGTACCTGGCGAAGACCCTGAACCGCATCACGTTGCCTGGCTCGCTGTTCCTCGCGACGATCGCGATCGCGCCGCTGTTGGTGTTCGCGTTGTGGGACATCCGGCAGTTCCCGTTCGGCGGCACCGCGCTGCTGATCACGGTGGGCGTCGCGCTCGAGACGATGAAACAGATCGACAGCCAGCTGATGATGCGCAACTACGAGGGCTTCCTCGCCTAGCCGGAGAGAGTCGATGAGCCGAGGTCCCCGCCTGGTCCTGCTCGGCAAGCAGGGCGCCGGCAAGGGAACGCAAGCCGCCCGTCTCTCCGAGCGGTACGGAATCGAGCACGTCTCGACCGGCGACCTGTTTCGCGCCGCCGCGGCCGCCGGCACCCCGGCGGGGCTCGAGGCCGAGCGCTACATGAACCGCGGCGACCTCGTGCCCGACGACCTCGTGCTCACGATCGTCGAGGAGCGCTTCGCCGAGGACGGGTTGATCGACCACGGGTTCGTCCTCGACGGGTTCCCGCGCACGCTCCAGCAGGCCGAGAAGCTCGAGGAGGTTCTCGGCGGGCATCCGCTCGATCTCGTGATCAATCTCGACGTGCCGACCGAGATCGTCCTCGATCGGATCGCCGGTCGCCGGGTGTGCGAGGGCTGCGGCGCCACGTACCACGTGCACGCGCCGCCGACGAGCGACTGGACCTGCGACGTGTGCGGCGGCGCGGTCGTCCAACGCGAGGACGACACCGAGGACGCCGTGATGCGCCGGCTCGCGCTCTACGAAGAGGAGACCGTCCCGATCATCGACTTCTACCGCAAGGTCGGGAAGCTCGTGGTGGTGGAGGGAACAGGCGCCGGCGACGACGTGTTCGCGCGCCTCGTGGCGCAGGTCGACCAACGTCTCAAGCCACTCCAGACATGATCACTCGGAAGACCCGCGACCAGATCGCAATCATGCGACGGGCAGGCAAGGTCGTCGCCGAGATGCACGAGGTCTGCATCCGCGCTGCCAAGCCGGGGGCGACGACCGCCGACGTCGACGAGGCGGCGCGCGAGGTCCTCGACCGGCGGGGCGCGCGCTCGAACTTCCTCGGCTACGGCGACCCGCCGTTCCCCGGCGTCGTGTGCGCGTCGCCGAACGAGGTCATCGTGCACGGCATCCCGTCCGAGAAGGTCGTGCTGCGCGAGGGCGACATCCTCTCGATCGATTGCGGGGCGATCATCGAGGGCTGGCACGGCGACGCTGCCGTCACGGTCCCGGTCGGCGAGATCGACGACGAGTCGAAGCGTCTCCTCGAGGTCACCCGCAATTCGCTGGAGGCAGCGATCGAGCACGTCACCGAGGCGGACCGGCTGGGCGACATCGGTGCCGCCGTCGAGGGCGTCGCCGAGGGCGCCGGGTTCTCGGTCGTGCGTGAGTACGTCGGACACGGGATCGGGACCGCCATGCACGAGGAGCCCCAGATCCCCAACTACGGGCCCCCGGGCCGCGGGCTTCGGCTCAAGGAGGGGATGGTGCTCGCCATCGAGCCGATGGTGAACGCCGGCGGGCCCGAGACGGAGCTCCTCGCCGACGGGTGGACGGTGGTGACCCGCGACGGCCGCCGCTCGGCCCACTTCGAGCACACGATCGCGGTGTCCGCCAACGGCCCCGAGGTCCTGACCCTGCCCTGGTGACCAGGTGGTTCCGGTTCGCGAACTCGAGGGGTCGGGCCGAGGACCCCGAATTCTCAAGGGTTCCGGGGGTCGGGTAGACTTCTCAGTCGCCCCAATGGTGCGTCTGGGTCCTTTGGCGCGCCCGAGACCCGCAGGTGGTGGAAACCCTGGCCAAGCCCAAGGACGACACGATCCTGGTGGAGGGAACGGTGGTCGAGCCGTTGCCCAACGCCATGTTCCGTGTCGAGCTCGAGAACGGGCACAAGGTGCTCGCGCACATCTCCGGGAAGATGCGGATGCACTACATCCGGATCCTCCCCGGTGACCGCGTGCAAGTCGAGCTGACGCCGTATGACCTCGGCCGGGGTCGCATCACTTACCGCTACAAGTAAAAGAGCGCAGCCGTGAAGGTTCGCCCGTCAGTGAAGAGGATGTGCGAGAAGTGCAAGGTGATCCGCCGGCACGGCACCGTGCGGGTCATCTGCACGAACCCGCGCCATAAGCAACGTCAAGGTTAGGAAGGAAGGCGAGGAGACGAGATGGCTCGTATCGCCGGCGTCGACATCCCGCGCGAGAAGCGGCTCGAGGTGTCGCTCACGTACATCTTCGGCATCGGCCGGACGACAGCGCGCACCGTCGCCCTCGCCACCGACATCTCGCCCGACACCCGTGTGCGCGACCTGACCGACGACGAGGTCGCGAAACTGCGCACGTTCGTCGACCAGAATGTGAAGGTCGAAGGCGACCTCCGCCGCGAGGTCTCGCAGGACATCAAGCGCAAGATGGAGATCGGCACCTACCAGGGTGTGCGTCACCGGCGTGGGCTGCCGGTGCACGGCCAGCGCACGCGCACGAACGCTCGGACGCGCAAGGGCCCGAAGAAGACCGTCGCAGGCAAGAAGCGAGCACGGAAGTAGGACGAGGAATCGATGGCGAAGCCAGCAGCAGGGGGACGACGGCCGCGGCGGCGTGAGCGCAAGAACGTCGCGTACGGCACCGCCCACATCAAGTCGTCGTTCAACAACACGATCATCACGATCGCCGACCAGGAGGGCAACGTGCTCGCCTGGGCGTCGGCGGGCAACGTTGGGTTCAAGGGATCCCGGAAGTCCACGCCATTCGCCGCGCAGCTCGCCGCCGAGACCGCCGCCCGCCGGGCGATGGAGCACGGCGTGCGCAAGGTCGACGTCGTCGTGAAGGGACCGGGCTCTGGTCGCGAGACGGCCATCCGCTCGATCCAGAACGCGGGCATCGAGGTCGCCGGGATCAAGGACGTCACACCCATCCCGCACAACGGCTGCCGACCGCCGAAGCGGAGGCGGGTCTGATGGCGCGTTACACCGGCGCCGTCTGCAAGCTCTGCCGGCGCGAGCGCATGAAGCTGTTCCTCAAGGGTCCGAAGTGCGACACGATGAAGTGCCCGGTCGAGCGCAAGCCGTACCCGCCGGGTCAGCACGGGCGAGGACGCATCCGGGAGAGCGAGTACCTCCTCCAGCTGCGCGAGAAGCAGAAGGCACGTCGCATCTACGGGCTCCTCGAGCGGCCGTTCAAGAACCTCTACGAGGAAGCCACCCAACACACGGGCATCACCGGCGAGGTCCTGCTGCAGATGCTCGAGCTGCGGCTCGACAACGTCGTCTTCCGCGCCAACTTCGCTGCAAGTCGCAATCAGGCCCGTCAGCTGGTTCGCCACGGGCACGTGACCGTGAACGGCCAGCGCGTGACGATCCCGTCTCAGCGGCTTCGCAAGGACGACGTCGTCGAGATCCACGAGAAGTCACGCAAGATGATCGTGCTGCGCCACAACCTCGACACGCTCGACCGGGCTGTCCCGGCGTGGCTCGACGTGAGTGGCGGCGATTTCAAGGCCACCGTGCGCGATCTGCCGCTGCGCGAGCAGATCGACGTTCCCGTGCGCGAGGCGCTGATCGTCGAGCTCTACTCCAAGTAGCCGACCCCCCAACACCACCGAAGAAGCGAGAACCACCATGCTCATCATCCAGCGACCTGAAGTCGAAGCCGGCGACCCCGACGGGAACGTCCAGACGTTCACGATCTCGCCGCTCGAGCCCGGCTTCGGCCACACCCTCGGCAACTGCCTCCGCCGCACGCTGCTCTCATCGATCCCGGGCGCGGCCGTGAGCCAGGTTCGTTTCGACGAAGCGCTGCACGAGTTCGACGTGATCCCCGGGGTGAAGGAGGACGTCACCGACCTGATCCTCAACCTCAAGGACCTCGTCCTGCGCTGCCAGGCGGAGGAGCCGGTGACCCTGCGCCTCGACAAGCGCGGCCCGGGTGACGTCACCGCCGGCGACATCCAGACGACGGCCGACGTCGAGATCCTCAATCCCGAGCTGCACCTCGCGACCGTGAACCAGCGGGGGCGTCTCGCGCTCGACCTCACCGTCGAGCAGGGACGCGGTTATCTGTCGGCCGAGCGCAACAAGCGCACGTCGACGATCGGCGTGATCCCCGTCGACGCGATCTTCTCGCCGGTGCGCCGGGTGGCATTCTCGATCGAACCGACGCGCGTCGAGCAGGCGACCAACTACGACAAGCTCAGCCTCGAGATCGAAACCGACGGGTCGATCTCACCCCGCGACGGCCTCGCCTCGGCGGGGGAGACGCTGCGCAACCTCGTCAGCCTGGTTGCCGACCTGTCGTCGGAGCCCAAGGGGCTCGAGCTGGGTGAGGTTTCGCCCATCACCTCGACGTCGCCCGACCTCGAGCTGCCCATCGAGGAGCTCGACCTGTCCGAGCGGCCCCGCAACTGCCTGAAGCGGGCGCGGGTCGACACGATCGGGCAGCTCGTCCAGAAGTCCGAAGACGAGCTGCTCGGCATCACGAACTTCGGCTCGAAGTCGCTCGAAGAGGTGCTCCAGAAGCTCGACGAGCGCGGCTTGTCGCTGCGTGTGAAGGAGTAGGGGACCGCACAATGCCCGCACCGCGGAAGGGCCCGCGTCTTGGCTCGGGCCCGGCGCACGAGAAGCAGTTGCTGGCGAACCTGGCCGCACACCTGTTCGAGGCGGGTGCGATCACGACCACGGTCGCCAAGGCGAAGGTGCTGCGACCGTACGCGGAGCGGCTGATCACGAAGGCGAAGCGCGGCGGCGTGCACCAGCAGCGCGTCGTCGTGGCCCGGATGCACGACAAGCAGGTCACGCACAAGCTGTTCGCCGAGATCGCCCCGCGGTACGCCGACCGCAACGGCGGGTACCTGCGCATCCTCAAGCTCGGCCCGCGACCGGGCGACCGCGCGCCCATGGCGCGCATCGAACTGGTGTAGTCCACGCCTTCGGGCGTTTTGGCGTCACTGAGTTCCGCTATTCGACACTCAGCGACGCCAAAAGCATGATCGTGCCGTGACGCTCTTCCAGGGGGACAAAGGCCCGGCCCGCGTCAAGCTCGTGGTCGCGTACGACGGCAGCGACTTCCACGGCTGGGCCGACCAGCCCGACGTGCGCACCGTCGAGGGCGTGCTCGCCAACGCGCTCGAGCGGTTCTTCCGACACCCCGTCGAGCGGCTGTCGTGCGCCGGCCGCACCGACGCCGGTGTGCACGCGTGGGGACAGGTCGTCAGCTTCGACGCCGATCCCGGCCTCGACCCGTCGCGCCTCCAGTCGGCGGTCAACGGCGCGCTCGCGCCGGAGGTCGTCGTCCGCGAAGCGAAGCTCGTCGAGCCGGACTTCGACGCTCGCCGGTCCGCGTGCTGGCGCGCCTACCGCTACGCGGTCGTGAACCGACCGGTGCCGGATCCGTTCCTCGCCCGCTTCGCGTGGTGGGTGCCGACTCCCCTCGACGTGCGGGCGCTGCGGCTCGGCGCGGACCCGTTCGTCGGCGAGCACGACTTCGCCTCGTTCTGCCGCCAGGGACCGGAAGGGTCGACGACGGCGCGGCGCGTCCTCGAATCGCGCTGGCACGATTTGGGGAACGGCGTGCTGCGGTACGACGTCCGCGCCACCGCGTTCTGCTGGCAGATGGTGCGGTCGATCGTCGGGACGCTCGTCGACGTCGGGACGGGCAAGCGGCGGCCCGGCGATCTCATGGGCATCCTGCGGTCGAAGGACCGCTCGAACGCGGGACAGCTCGCGCCGCCCGAGGGCCTGTGCCTGTGGGAGGTCGGCTACACATAGCTTTCTGGTCGCACGTGCTTGCGCACGTGCTCCAGCCAACAGAATTCGTTCTTCGGGGCCGGGGAAACCCCGGCCCCTGCCGCAGGTGCCCCTTTCATCCCGTCGCCTCGCAGCGCGGCGGTACCGTTCTGTCCGTGGCCAGGCGTGGAGCGACGCAGGACCCCGAGGTGGCCAAGTTCCGCGAGATGTGGGCGGACGAGCTCGGGGGTGCCGCCCTCTATCGATCGCTGGCGGACCACGCCGACGAGCACCGCCGCCCGATCTTCCTCGCCCTGGCCGAGGCCGAGGAGCGCCACGCGGCGCACTGGGCCGAGCGGATGCGGGCGGCAGGCATCGTCGACCTCAAGCCGCCCCGGCTCCCGTTCCGCATCCGGGTGCTGCGCAGGCTGGCGCGGCTGGTCGGCACCGAAGCGGTGCTCCCGATCGTGCTGCGCGCCGAGGCCGCCGACGCCGACAAGTACCGCGGCATCGCCGCCGCGCCGGCGGCCATGGCCGCCCAGGAGGCGATGCACGGCAAGGTCGTGGCGGCCATGCGGGGTGGCAACACCGCGGGCGGTCGCATCGCGGCGGCCGAGGGACGGCACCGCGCCGGGATCGGCGGCGCGCTGCGGGCCACGGTCTTCGGCGTCAACGACGGGCTGGTGTCGAACTTCTCGCTCGTCATGGGCGTGGCCGGCGGGACCAGCAACAAGTCGATCGTCGTGCTCGCCGGCGTGGCGGGGCTCGTCGCGGGCGCGTTCTCGATGGCGTCGGGCGAGTGGGTGTCGGTACGGTCGCAGCGGGAGCTGTACGAGAACGAGCTGCGCATCGAGGAGCAGGAGCTGGCTGCGTTCCCGGACGAGGAGCGCGAGGAGCTCGAGCTGATCTACCAGGCCAAGGGGGTCGACCCCGCCGAGGCGAAGGCGCTCGTCGACAACATCATGTCCCGCCCCGACGTCGCGCTCGACACGCTGGCGCGCGAAGAGCTCGGTCTCGACCCCGGCACGTTGGGGTCGCCGTGGGTCGCGGCGGGCTCGTCGTTCGCCGCGTTCGCATCCGGCGCCTTCCTGCCCGTGGTGCCGTTCTTCTTCTCCAGCGGCTTGGTCGCCGTCGTGACCTCGGCCGTCCTGTCCGTCCTCGCGCTGTTCGGCGTCGGCAGCGCGATCTCCGTGTTCACGGGCCGCCACGCCGGCCGCTCCGGGCTGCGCATGGCCGTGATCGGCGTGCTCGTCGCCACCGCCACGTTCCTGATCGGCAAGCTCGTCGGCATCGGCGTCAGCTGACGTGCGTACCTCAACTTCGCGCAGCGAAGCTCAGATACGCACGACCTACTGCTCGCCGAGGTAGAGGAAGCTGTAGCCCTCGTCGCGGAAGCGGAGGCCGGCCTCGCGCAGCGGCACGTCCCAGTCGCCGCGCACCGCGGGGTCGTTCTCCTCCATGCCGTGGTCGGCCACGAGCAGGAACGCGGTGTCGTCGAACGCGCCGGCCCGCTCGATCGCCGCCAGCACCTCGCCGAGGCGGGCGTCGCAGTCGCGGATGGAGGCGGCCGCGATCTCCGAGTGCGGGCCGCCCTCGTGGAAGGCGGAGTCCGTGAGCGTGAAGTTCACCCACATGAACCGCGGCTTCGGGTAGTCGACATCGCGGTAGTGGCCGCTCCAGATGCCGCTCGCCTGCTCGACGCACATGTGATCGACGATCGTCGACCACTGGTAGTCCTTCGACGGGCGCACGAAGCGCTCCGTCGTGTGCGGGAGACCGTCAGGTGTCGTCGGGATCGGTGGCACCTCGCCCCTGCGGAAGAAGTCGAACGTCGAGTAGTCGGCACCGGGATCCGCGGGCTCGTTCACCGACGCCGAGAAAGCATCGGGCCAGGTCCGGTGCACGGCGTCGTGGATCGACTCGACGCCCGGCGTGAGCGTCTCCATCGCGGTCGGCCACGTGGCCGACGAGTTCGTGATGATCTGGCGGCCCGTGCGCCGGTCGTACCACGCGTTGTTGAGGATGCCGTGGTGGCCGGGCAGCCGGCCCGTGAGGATGGACGTGTGGTTGGCGAGCGTCACCGTGGGCAGGCCCGCCATCGCGCCGTGCTCGTACGCGGTGCCCATCTCGAGGAGCCGCGCCACGTTCGGAGCTTCACCGGCGGCGGCCATCGCGTACAGCACGTTGGGGTTGGCCCCGTCCCACAGGAACCCGACGACGTGCAGAGGACGACCGGCGGCGAGGTCGAGCACATCGTGGCGGACCTCGCCGTCCTGACCGGCGATATACGTGCCGTCGCCCGTCGGCGCCAGCCCGAGCAGCTCGGCGACCGTCGGGGCGACGTCGACGAGCCGACCCGCCCGCGGCACCACGCCGTCGGCCCGCACGCCCTTCCCCGCGACGACGAACGGCGCCCGGGCCTGCACGACGTCGAGGGAGCCGTGCTCACCGCGGTGGCCGCCCTGGTCCTCCCAGTTGTGCGCGGCCGAGTGGATCACGCAGAGGTCGGGCGCCGCCGGGTGGTCGAACAGCTGCGCGACCTGGTCGAACGCGAACGGGTACGCGTTCTCTTGGCGCGTCGGGTATGGCTGGGCGCGCTCGGCGGGAAGCCCCGCGAACTTGTCGGCGGACTGGTCGGCGAGCGGATCGGCGCCCGCGGTGGAGACCGTTTCGTACCCGCCGTGGTCCGAGCGCCGGAACCGGACCCGGCCGTCGTGCGAGCGAGCCTCGTAACCGCCGCCGCGTGCCATCAGCACCATGTCGACGATCGGATCGAGCGACGAGTCGAGCAGCACCTCGAGCGCGCGCTCGGCGTCGGCCTCGCGCTCGGGCGTGATCTCGTGAGTGGGGACGGCCATCGTCGGGGCGGGCACGACTTCGAGGCTAACGCCTGTACGTGACCGGGAAGTGAGAGCCGATTGTCGCGACCGTGACGCCCGGGAGTATCGTTGTCGTTCCTGTGCGGACCTTCAGCCCCAAGCCCAGTGACATCGAGCGCGCCTGGCACGTGATCGACGCCGACGGCGCCGTGCTCGGCCGCCTCGCGACCGAGGCCGCCACGTTGCTGCGCGGCAAGCACAAGCCCATCTGGGCGCCGCACGTCGACGCCGGCGACCACGTGATCGTCGTGAACGCGGCGAAGATCGCGGTCGAGCCGCGCAAGGCCGAGGGCAAGATGTACTGGCGTCACTCGGGATACCCGGGCGGGATCCGCGCCGAGAGCCTCGGTCACCTGCTCGCGCGCGATCCGGAGAAGGTCGTGCACCGCGCCGTCAAGGGGATGCTGCCGAAGGGCCGCCTCGGCCGGCAGATGCTGCGAAAGCTGCGCGTCTACGCCGGCCCGACCCATCCGCACACAGCTCAGAAGCCGGTCGACCATCCGCTCGCCGGCAAGGCACGAAGGTAGGTAGAGGGTGACGAAACCCCTGATCCAGACCACCGGTCGGCGCAAGGAGTCGATCGCGCGCGTCCGACTGCGGCCCGGCACCGGGGTCATCAAGGTCAACGGCCGCGAGTTCGAGCGCTACTTCCCGATCCTCACGCACCAAGTCGTCGCTACCGAGCCGCTTCGGCTCACCCAGACCGCCGACGTGTACGACGTCGATGCCGCGCTCGACGGTGGCGGCGTGAGCGGACAGGCCGGCGCCCTCCGCCTCGGCATCGCCCGCGCGCTCGCGTCACTCGACGACGAGCTTCGCCCGGCGCTGAAGAAGGCGGGACTGCTCACGCGCGACGCCCGCGAGAAGGAGCGCCGGAAGTACGGCCTCAAGAAAGCTCGCAAGGCGCCGCAGTACTCGAAGCGCTGAGTCGCCCGCGCGGCCGCATGACCCTGCGGTTTGGCACCGACGGAGTCCGCGGGATCGCCAACCGCGATCTCACGCCCGAGCTCGTCACCGCGCTCGGACGCGCTGCCGCGCGTGTGATCGGCAGCGAACGGCCCTTCGTCGTCGGGCGCGACACGCGCCGGTCCGGGCCGCTGCTCGAAGCCGCGCTCGTCGCAGGCCTCTGTAGCGAAGGCGCCGACGTCGAGCGCGTCGGCGTGCTGCCCACACCAGGAGTCGCGTACCTCGCGCAGTTGTTCGACGCGCCGGCGGCGGTGGTGTCGGCCAGCCACAACCCGTACCCCGACAACGGCGTGAAGCTGTTCGCACGCGGCGGCCGCAAGATTCCCGACGAGCCCGAGCAGCGCATCGAGGCCGAGCTGCGCCGCCTCGTCGACGCCGGGCCCGCGTCGGCCGTGGTCGGCGCCGACGGCGCGGGTCAGAGCTTCGCCGTAGGCGTCGTACGCGATCGCCTCGGGACGCCCGCCGACTACATCGCCCACCTCGGTGCCGCGCTCGGCGGGCGCCGCCTCGATGGCGTGTCCGTCGTGATCGACTGCGGCAACGGCGCCGCCTACGAGGTCGCGCCGTGGGCCCTGCGCGTCGCCGGAGCCCGGGTCCGGGTGCTCCACGACCAGCCCGACGGCACCAACATCAACGCCGGGTGCGGCTCGACCGACCCCGGCGAGCTCCAGGTCGCGGTCGTAGACGCCGGCGCGCAGGCGGGGCTCGCGTTCGACGGTGACGCCGACCGGATCATCGCGGTCGACGAGACGGGCGCGCTCGTGGACGGCGATCGGATGCTGGCGATCATCGCCCTCGACCTCCACGAGCGGGGCGAGCTCCGGGGAGACGCCGTCGTCGCGACCGTGATGTCGAATCTCGGGTTGCGGCGGGCGCTCGTCGAGCACGGCGTCGAGCTGGTCGAGACGCCGGTGGGTGACCGCAACGTCCTCGTCGCGCTCGAGGAGCGCGGCTTGTCGCTGGGCGGCGAGCAGTCGGGGCACATCATCGTGACCGACCTGGCCACGACCGGGGATGGCACGCTGACCGGCTTGTTGCTGCTGGACGTCATGGCGCGCACCGGCCGGACGCTGTCGGACCTCGCCGCCGTCGTCGAGCCGCTGCCCCAGGTGCTTCAGAACGTGCGGGTCGCCGACCGTGCCGGCGTCGACCGCGACGGCGCGTTCCGGGCCGAGCTCGTCTCCGTCGAGCGGGAGCTCGGCGCCGACGGCCGCGTGCTCGTGCGAGCGTCGGGCACCGAGCCCGTCGTGCGGGTGATGGTCGAGGCGCCGACCACGGCGCAGGCGGAGACGGCGGCAGCGCGCCTCACCGCTGCCGTCGAACGAGCCTGCGGTTCCGCCTAGCTCTTCGGTCGCGGCGACGGCGACCGGCTAGGCCCAGAACGCGTCGAACGCGCTCTGATCTCTCGGCGCCTCGTCGAGCCGGGCGATCTTGTCCCCGGAGAACGAGAACGTGATGTTCTCGTCCGCGTCCCACGACTTGCCCTGGCGCTGCGCCGTCGCGTGGTGGGTGCTCACCACCGTGTCGCCTTGGACCCTTGTGCTCTCGAGCTGGACCGAGAGCGTCCCGCCGCTCAGCTCGAAGAGCTGGCCGTAGTAACCCAGCACGTCGTCGATGCCCTTGTGCTCGCCCGCAATCTGGCTCTTGCCCGGGACGCTCTGGATGGCGTCGGGCGTCATGATCGACCGCAGGGTGTCCATGTCGCCCTTGCCGAATGCCTCGTAGCCCTGGCGGACCCTGTCCTCGTTCGCGCTCACGCCAGCTCCCTTTCCTCGATGTTGCACTCCGTGGTAGTTCGCAGCCCGGACCGCGCTGGACCACACGAGCCTTGAACGGTCACCGTCGCAGGCTCCGGCTCCTGCAGGGCCGGTGGCTGAGCCACCGGCTCCCGCCGCCCTACCCTGGAGGGCCTATGTGCGGCATCGTGGCCGTCCTACGGCGGTCGAGCGGCCGGATGCCGCCCGACGGCGCCCACCTGCTCGCGGAGCTCGAGCAGGCCGTCGCGGCCCTCGCCGACCAGGGGATCGCCGGCCCGCAGGTGCTGACGCCCGTCGCCGAGCGGGTCGAGGCCGTGGACGCCATGCTCCACGGCGCGCCGGGCGTTCGCGCGCTGCTCGCCGATCGCGCGCTCGCGGTCGGCGTCGAGCACCACGTCGAGCAGCTCCAGCTGGCCGCGGATCGGGTGGAGCACGCGCTCGACGCGAGCGCAGCCGACCTGTCGACCGTCGAGCTCGAGGACGTGAACGCGGCGCTCGTGCGGCTCAAGGACACGGTCTGGGCGGTCGGGCACGACCGGCTGCGTACGGCGCGTGCCGTTGCCGACCTCTGCGGCTCCGACCTCGGTCCCGCCGCCTTGGAGGCGTTCACATCCATTCAGGTCGCGTTGTCGGCGCTCGACCGGCTCGAGGTGCGCGGTCGCGACTCGGCCGGGCTCCACGTGTTCGTCCATCACCACGCGCTCGACCTGAACGACCCCGCGATCGCACACCTGCTCGAGGAGCGGCGCGACCCCTTGTTCGGCTCGCGGGCAGTACGGAACGTCGGCGGTTGCCTGAGCTTCGTGTACAAGGCGGCGGCAGAGATCGGCGAGCTCGGCGACAACACCGCGTCGCTGCGGGCCGCCATCCGCGACGACGAGTTCCTGCACCTGGCCGTCGCCGCCGAGACGGCCCAGGCCGTGGTGCTCGCGCACACCCGGTGGGCGAGTGTCGGGATCATCTCCGAGGCCAACGCGCACCCCGTGAACAGCGAGGAAGTCGGGCACGTCGACGGGCCGTACGTCATCGGGGCCCTCAACGGCGACGTCGACAACTTCGCCGACCTCGAGGCGATCGAGCGACTCGACGTCCCGACCGAGATGACGACCGATGCCAAGGTCATCCCGACGCTCGTCTCCCGGCGCCTCGCCGGCGGCGAGGACGTCGACGAGGCGTTCCGGGCCACGGTCGCCTCTCTCGAGGGCTCGGTGGCGATCGCGGCCGGCGCGGCCGAGCACCCGGACCGCGTGCTGCTCGCGCTGCGAGGCAGCGGCCAGGCGCTCAACGTCGGTCTGGCCGAGGACATGTTCGTCGTCGCCAGCGAGCCCTACGGGCTCGTCGAGGAGACCGCCATCTATCTGCGCATGGACGGCGAGACCCCCGCGGACCCGCAGCGGCCCGGCGCCACCCGCGGCCAGATCGTGACTCTCGATGCCGGCGCGGCTGGCGACCTGTCTGGCGTCCGGCGCTTCGCCTACGACGGAGCCGAGCTGCCGGTGTCCGGCGACGAGCTGCAACACGCCGAGATCACCACGCGCGACATCGACCGCGGCGCGTCCCCGCACTACCTCCTCAAGGAGATCTCGGAAGCCCCGGCCTCGTTCCGGAAAACCCTGCGGGGCAAGATCGCCGGCGGCGCCGACGGACGGTTGGCGGTCGAGCTCGGTCCCGAGACGCTGCCCGACGCGGTGCGCGGCCATCTGCGCGACGCCGAATTGCAGCGCGTCATCGTGATCGGCCAGGGGACGGCCGCGGTCGCCGGCCAGAGCTTCGCCGCCGCGCTGCGGGACGCGACCGCCAACCTGCTCGTCGACGCGATGCCGGCCACCGAGCTGTCGGGCTTCGCCTTGCGCCCCGACATGCACGACACGCTGGTCGTCGCCATCAGCCAGAGCGGTACCACCACCGACACGAACCGCACGGTCGACCTGGTCCGCGCCCGTGGCGCGGCGGTCGTGGCGATCGTGAACCGGCGGAACAGCGACCTCGTCGAGAAGTCGGACGGGGTGCTGTACACGTCCGACGGGCGCGACGTCGAGATGAGCGTGCCGTCGACGAAGGCGTTCTACTCGCAGCTCGCGGCCGGGTTCGTGCTCGCGCTGGCAATCGCGCAGGAGGCCGGCCCGACCGACGAGGCCCGCAGTCACGAGCTGCTCGGGGCCCTGCGCGAGCTCCCTGATCGGATGCTCGAGGTCATCGGCGACCGCGATGCGATCGCCGGTGTCGCCCAGCGCCACGCGCCGGCGAAGCGGTACTGGGCGGTGGTCGGCAACGGCCCGAACCGCATCGCCGCCTCCGAGCTGCGCATCAAGCTGTCCGAGCTCTGTTACAAGTCGATCGCCTGCGACTTCACGGAGGACAAGAAGCACATCGACCTGTCGGCGGAGCCGCTCGTCCTCGTGTGCGCGTCGGGGCTCGTGGGATCCAACGCCGACGACGTCGCGAAGGAGGTCGGGATCTACCGCGCCCACCGGGCGACACCGATCGTCATCGCAACCGAAGGTGACTCCAGGTTCTCCGGCGCGGTCGAGACCATCACCGTCCCCGCCGTCCATCCCGCCCTCGGTTTCGTTCTCTCGACCGTCGCCGGGCACCTGTTCGGCTACGAGGCGGCGCTGGCCATCGACGCGTCGGCCCGGCCGCTGCGCGAAGCCCGGGCTGCGATCGAGGCTGCCGTCTCCGCCGGAAGCGGTGACGACCTGCTCGGCCGACTCGCCACCGGCGTGCACGCGCCCGCGACCGGCTTCTTCGACGGGCTGCGCACCGGGACGTACGACGGCCACCTCGACGCCAGCAGCGCCGTTCGCATCGCGTCGGTGCTCCGCTACGCGACCGGTGCCGCGCCGCTTGACTCCTATCAGCTGGAGCTGGGCAAGGTCGGCACGCCCAGCACCGTCGTGGAGGACCTCACGGCCGCGCTCACCCAGGGGATCGACGAGCTCACCCGGCCCGTCGACGCCATCAAGCACCAGGCGAAGACGGTGACCGTCGGCATCTCGCGCTCCGACGAGACGCTGCTCGAGGCGCCACTGGTCCAGGAAGTGCTGGGCGCGGGGGTCGCACGCGACAGCGTCAGCTACCGCGCCCTCCGCACCCTCGTGGACCTCGACCCCGCCGTGGAGCAGGTCACCGGGTTCACCCGCTACCGCATCGAGGGCGACGTCGACGGCGACACCGCCACGCTCCACGTCGTCGACCGGGGCGGCATCGCCGCCAACCTGCCGTCGCGCACCGACACCGACCCCCGCCTCATCGGGACCAAGCACCGGGTCGCCTACGAGCGCGAGGTCACGGTCGCCCGGGGCCGCCGCGACGGCCGCCCGTTCATCGTGGTCCCGGAGCTGAAGGGCAACCAGGCGACGGGGCTGACGCTCCTGCACGTGGCGTTCCGCCCGCGTCTGGCGCCCGAGGTGGCCCGCGGCGTGCTCCAGGGGTACCGGGGCCGCTACGCCGCGCTCAAGGACGCCATCACCGAGACCGAGCCCACCTTCGACGACACGCGCCTCGCCGACGTCGACGTCGTCGACCTGCTCACCGAGCCCGTCTACGTGCTCGCCGAGCGGTGGCGCACCCGATGAGCGCTTTTGGCGTCACCTACCCACGCATCTCGTGGGTGATTGACGCCAAAGCACGATGAACATCGTCGGCGTCGGCACCGACCTGGTGGAGATCGACCGGTTCCGGCTGGCGATGACGCGGCGGGCGCACCTCCCCGAGCGGCTCTTCAGCGACGACGAGCGCGCCTACGCGTTCCGGCATCGTGATCCGGCGCCCCGGCTGGCAGCCCGATTCGGCGCCAAGGAGGCGGTGATGAAGGCGCTCGGCGTGGGCCTGGGCGCGTTCAAGCTGCGCGACGTCGAGGTGGTGCGCAAGCGCGGCGGCGCACCGGTCGTCGCGCTCTACGGCAAGGCGGCCGTGCTCGCCGACGAGCGCGGCGTCAGCACCTGGCACCTCTCGCTCACGCACACCGACTCGATGGCCATGGCGGTGGCCATCGCCGTGGGCTAGGCGTCGTGCGACCCGTCCTCACGCCGATCGAGATGGGCGAGGCCGACCGACGCACGATCGCGGCAGGGACGCCGGTCGACGTGCTCGTGGAGCGCGCCGGGCGCGCCGTGGCGTGGGCCGTGCGGCGCGAGATGGGCGGCACGTACGGCCGGCGCGTCGTGGCCGTGTGCGGGAAGGGCAACAACGGCGGCGACGGGCACGTCGCCGCCCGGGCCCTGCGCGGCTGGGGCGTACGGGTCGACGTGTTCACGCTCGACGGCGGCGTCGACCGCCAACTGTGCGAGCGGGCGCTGCTGCGCGCCGACGCCGCGATCGACGCCATGTTCGGGACCGGGTTCCGTGGCGCGCTCGACGGCGACGCGGCATGGGTCGCCCGCGCCTTCGACGCCGTCCTCGGCCCGTGCGTGGCCATCGATATCCCCTCGGGTGTCAACGGCCATACCGGCGTGGTCGAAGGCGAGGCGGTGCACGCGTCGCACACGGTCACGTTCTCGGCGTTCAAGCCGGGCTTGCTGTTCCAGCCGGGCGCCACCCACGCGGGGGAGGTCGACGTCGCCGACATCGGGATCGACCTCGGCGCGCCGGCCGTGTTCGTGCCCGAGCCCCTCGACCTGGCGCTCGAGCTCCCCGACCGCGCCCCCAACGCCCACAAGTGGCTGAGCGGCGCGCTCGTCGTGGGCGGCGCGGGCGGCATGACCGGCGCGCCCTCGATGGTCAGCCACGCCGCCATGCGCGCCGGCGCCGGCATCGTCTGGTGCGCTGTCCCCGGCGCCGACGCCGCCGCCCGCGCGTCGGGGACCGAGGTCATCAGCAAGGCGATGCCTGCGACCCCCGACGGCGCGCTCGACGAGCCCGCCGCCACCGAGGTGCTCAAGGCGGTCGATCGGTTCCGGGTCCTGGTCGTCGGTCCCGGCCTCGGGCGCGACGACCGCACCGCGGCCGCCGTGCGCCGGATCGTGGCCGAGACGCCCATCCCGCTCGTGCTCGATGCCGACGGCCTCAACGCCCTCGACGGTGACCTCGGGCCGCTCCGCGCCCGCACCGCTCCGTCCGTACTCACCCCGCACGCGGGCGAGTACGTGCACCTGGCAGGCGAGAAGGTCGGCGCGGACCGGCTGGCGGCGGCGCGCCGGCTCGCCGAGCACGCGCACGCCGTCGTACTGCTGAAGGGCCCGGGCGAGGTGATCGCCGAGCCGGCCGGCCGCACCGCGATCAACACGACCGGGGGTCCGTGGCTGGCCAGCGCCGGCACCGGCGACGTGCTGTCGGGGATCATCGGCGGCTTCCTCGCTCGCGGCGCGGACCCGTTCTGGGCCGCCGCCGGCGGGGCGTTCATCCATGGGCGGGCGGCCGACGTCGCCGGGCATACTGGCCTCGTCGCCGGCGACCTCCTCAACGCGCTCCCGGCGGCCATCCGCTCGCTGGAGAGCCTCGAGAGCCTGGAGGAATAGATGCCCGACACCACGCCCGTGCGCGCGGTGATGACCGGCGACGTCGTGACGCTGCGGCCCGACCAGACGGTCCAGGAAGCGGCCGACGTCCTCGCCGGCAAGGAGATCGGTGCCGCGCCCGTCGTCGACAGCGCCGGCAAGATCGTGGGCCTTCTCCGCGACGAGGACCTCATCGTGTCCGAGGCCCGCCTCCATGTTCCCACCGTGATCACGTTCCTCGGCTCCGACTTCGTGGTGCCGTCGGCGCTGCACCGCTTCGAGCACGAGCTCAAGAAGGCCGCCGGCGCCACCGTCGCCGACGTCATGATCACCGAGTTCCCGTCCGTGAAGCCCGACGACACCCTCGACGGGCTGGCGGCGCAGATGCACGACCGAGACGTCACCCACGTTCCCGTCGTCGACGACGACAAGCTCGTCGGCATCGTCGCCCGCGGCGACCTCGTCCGGTTCCTGTCGCAGACGTCCTGATGGCCGCACCCACCGCGATGCGTTTCTCGACGACGCCAGGCGTCGCTCAGAAACGCATCGGGACGTGACGACGTACCGGCCCGTCTGGGCCGAGATCGATCTCGACGCGGTCCGCGCCAACGTGCGCACGCTCGCGGACGTCGCCCGACCGGCTGCCCTGATGGCCGTTGTGAAGGCGGACGGGTACGGCCACGGAGCGGTACCGGTCGCCCGCGCCGCCCTCGAAGCCGGCGCCGCGTGGCTCGGGGTGGCGCTGGTCGAGGAGGGTGCCGAGCTGCGGGCGGCGGGGATCGAAGCGCCGGTCCTCGTGCTGTCGGAGCCGCCGCCGGATGCCGCCGCCGCCGTGGTCGCGCTCGGCCTCACGCCGGTCGTGTACACGCCGGCGGGCATCGAGGCGCTGGCCAAGGCGGTGGCCGACTCGGGCGCCGAGCCGCTGCCCGTCCACCTGAAGGTCGACACCGGCATGCACCGCGTCGGCTGCCGCGTCGACCAGGCGTTCGCGCTCGCACAGTCGATCACAGCGCGCACCGAGCTGCGCCTCGACGGTGTCCTCACGCACCTCGCGGTAGCGGACGAGCCCGACAACCCGTACACCGGCGAGCAGCTCGACCAGTTCGGCGAGGTGCTCGACGCGTTGCGGGCCGCAGGGATCCAGTTCGATCTCGTCCACGCCGCGAACTCGGCCGCACTCCTCGCGTTCACCGACCGTGCCCGCTTCGACCTCGTGCGCTGCGGCATCGCCGTCTACGGCGTGCCGCCCGCGCCGGAGCTCGCGGACCGCGTGCCGCTCCGCGCCGCGATGGCTCTCAAGGCGCGCGTCTCGCACGTGAAACGGCTCCCGGCCGGAGCCCGACTGTCGTACGGGCTGCGCTACACGATGCCGCGCGACGGCACGGTCGCCACCGTGCCGGTCGGCTACGCCGACGGCGTGCCGCGCGCGCTGTCGTCCACCGGGGGCGAGGTGTTGGTAGACGGCAACCGTCGCCCGATCGCCGGCACCGTGACCATGGACCAGCTGATGGTCGACGTCGGCGACGCCCCGGTCGAGGTGGGCGACGAGGTCGCGCTCCTCGGACGCGACGGTGACGCCGAGATCACGGCCGACGAGTGGGCGCGCCGGCTCGGCACCATCGGCTACGAGATCGTGTGCGGCATCGGCCGGCGCGTCCCGAGGAGTTACGGCTGATGGCACGGTCCGACGAGCACCGGGGACGTGCGGGGCGCGTGCTCAAGGGCGCGGGGATCTTCGCCGGGGCGGCGGCGGGCCTCGCGGGCGCCGCCTACGCGGTCGAGCGGGCCATTGTCGCCGGCGTGCGGCGCCGCCCCGACCCCGACGCGGGCAAGGCGCTGGTCCCGCCGTTCGACGAGGCGATGCGCTACCCGAGCCACGACGGCGGGAGCATCTACACGATCAGCCGCGGGAAGGGCGCGCCCATCCTCTTCTCGCACGGCGTGACGCTCTCGACACGGGTGTGGGTGAAGCAGTTCGAGAGCCTGCCCGAGCAGGGGTTCCGCTGCATCGGCTTCGACCACCGTGGCCACGGCGACTCGGAGGCAGGTACGTCGGGACATTCGATCGTCAACCTCGCCGAGGACGTGCGCGCCGTGCTCGAGCGCATGGACCTGCGCGACGCCATCCTCGTCGGCCACTCGATGGGCGGCGTCGCACTGCAGTCGTTCGCGTACCGCTATCCCACGGTGGCCGCCGACCGCGTGCGCGGCATGGTGCTGATGTCGAGCGTGGGGAAGACGTACCTGTCGGGGTCGAGCTGGCTGCGCAAGATGTTCGAGCGTCTCACCGGCGGCGGACCGTCGGCCGACCAGCTCATGACCCAGCAGAACCTCGGGTTCCTGCTCGCACGCGTGGGCTTCGGCCGCGACCCGCAGGCCAGCCACGTCGAGCTCGTCCGCGAGATGATCGCCGCGTGCCCCAAGGTCGTGAGCCAGGAGGCGGTGACGGCGCTCATCGGACTCGACATGACCGAGGAGCTGCGCACGATTCGGGTGCCGACGCTCGTGCTGAGCGGCAGCGCCGACGTCATCGCGCCGCCGGCGCAGTCTCGGCGCATCGCCGAGCTCATCCCCGACGCGCGCCTCGAGGTGTTCAAGAGCGCCGGGCACATGCTCATGCTCGAGCGCACCGACGAAGTCGACGCGCTCATCACCGAGTTCGCCCGCGATCTCGGCGCCGGCAAGCCGCTGCGCCGGTTCTGGCCCCGGCGGCGCGCACCCAAGCGCGCCCGTCGCGAGGTCGTCGCGCGGGAGGCCGCCTCCTGATCACCGACGTCCCCGGGATCGGGGTCGGCCACTGGACCGGCTCCGGCACGGGCGTGACCGTCGTGATCGTTCCCCCGGGCACCGTGGCCTCGGGCGAGGTGCGCGGGGGCGCCCCCGCCAGCCGCGAGACCGCGCTGCTCGATCCGCACCGGCTGGTCGAGCACGTCGACGCCATCGTGCTCACCGGTGGCTCCGCGTTCGGCCTCGCCGCCGCCGACGGCGTGGTGCGGGCACTCGGCGCCGAGGGCCGGGGTTTCGCGACCGCCGGCGGCCCGGTCCCGATCGTTCCCGCGGCGGCCGTGTACGACCTCGTGGCCTCGAGTGAGGCGGGCGGTGCCCCTCCCGGTCCCGAGGAGGGCGCCGCCGCGTTCGCGGCCGCGCAGGCGGGCGCGCCGTTCCCGACTGGGCGCGTGGGCGCCGGCACCGGTGCGACCGTGGGGAAGTGGAAGGGGGCTGATGATCGCGTCCCGGGCGGCCTCGGGTCGGTGTCCGCCCGCGTCGACGACGGCGTCGTCGTCGGCGCGCTGGCGGTCGTGAACGCGATCGGCGACGTGGTCGGGAACGACGGGCGGGTCCTGGCGGGCTCGACCGCGCCCCCGGACACATCGGCGTTCCCCGCGCCGCTGCCGTTCGAAGAGGGCGAGCACACGACGCTCGTGGTCGTGGCGACGAACGCCCGCCTCACCAAGCTCGAGTGCCATCTGGTGTCCCAGACTGCGCACCACGCCATGAGCCGGGCGATCTCCCCGTCGCACACCCGCTTCGACGGTGACCTGACCTTCGCCGTCGCCACCGGCGCTGTCGACGCCCACCTCGATCGCTTGCGGGTGGTCGCCGGCGACGTCGTCGCGGCGGCCATCCGGGACGCGGTCGCCACCACGCCGCCGGCGGGGACCGCCGGCTGACCGGCGGCATACCATCGAGCGTGTCCCTGCTGGCCGACCCGCCGCCCTTCGCGTCGTTCGAGGAGCTCGAGCGGGAGGCGCTCGCGTGCACGAAGTGCCCGCTGGCCACGCAGGGCCGGTCCCAGGTGGTGTTCGGGGACGGCGACCCGCACGCCGACCTCGTCTTCGTGGGCGAGGGGCCGGGCGCCGAGGAGGACCGCCAGGGCATCCCGTTCGTCGGCCGGGCCGGGAAGCTGCTCACGCAGCTGATCGAGGGCATCGGGCTACGGCGCGACCAGGTGTACATCGCCAACGTCGTCAAGTGCCGGCCGCCGGGCAACCGCGACCCGCTCCCCGATGAGATCGAGAGCTGCCGCCCCTACCTCGAGGGACAGCTGGGGTTCATCGACCCGACGGTCCTCGTGACCCTCGGCAACTTCGCGACCAAGCTGCTGCTCGACACCAAGGAGGGCATCACCAAGCTGCGCGGACGAGAGGTTCCGTTCCGCGACCGCGCGGTGCTCATCCCGACACTCCACCCGGCTGCGGTGCTGCGCGGCGGCGGCACCACGCTCGCCCAGGTGCGCGCCGACTTCGTGCTCGTGAAGCGCGCGCTCCGGCGGCCGAGGCGATGACGGGCGCCGCGCGCGCGGTCACGCGGTCGACCGACGAGACCTTGGCGCTGGCGGGTTCGGTCGGGGAGCTGCTCCGGCCGGGGGACGTGGTGTCGCTCGTCGGCGGGCTCGGTGCGGGGAAGACCGTCTTCGCCCGAGGCGTTGCGCGCGCCCTGGGCGTCACCGACCCCGTCGTGAGCCCGTCGTTCACGATCGTGCGCGAGTACGAGGGCCGGGTGCCGCTCGTCCACATCGACGTGTACCGGGTCGACAAGATCCAGGAGCTGCACGACCTCGGCTTCGAGGAGCTCGTGCGCGACGACGCCGTCACGCTCGTCGAGTGGGGCGACGCGATCGACACGCTCCTCCCCGGCGATCGGCTCGATGTCCGTCTCGCCGCCGGCGACGGCGACGACGAGCGCGTCGTCGAGCTCGAGGGCCGTGGGCGGTCGTGGCGCGCCCGCGCCGCCGAGCTGGCCGTGAGGAGCTGACGTGCACCTCCTCTGCTTCGACACCGCCACCCCGCAGGTGAGTGTTGCGATCGCGGCCGACGGGGCCGTGCTCGGCGAGGTCCGGCTGGGGCCCGACCGCCGCCACGCCGAGCACCTGGCGCCCGCGATCCAGTACCTGTGCCGCGAGCTCGACGTCCAGCTCGAGCGGCTGTCCGGCATCGCGGTGGGGTTGGGGCCGGGCCTGTTCACGGGCCTGCGGGTCGGCGTGACGACGGCCAAGACCATGGCCCAGGCGCTGCGGGTCCCGGTCGTCGGCGTGCCGAGCCTCGACCTCGTCGCCTACCCGCTCCGTCACACCAACCGGCTCGTCTTGGTCGCGCTCGACGCGCGGCGACGCGAGGTGTTCCACGCCCGCTACCGGCCCGTCCCCGGGGGCGTGCAGCGGGTGACCGAGTACGAGGTCGGGGTGCCCGACGACCTCGTGGCCGAGCTGGTCGCGGCGGGCGACGACGTGCTGCTCGCCGGCGACGGGGCGCTGCAATACCGCGAGGAGTTCGCCGGCGTCGACCGGGCCGAGCAGGCCGGCCCGTCGTTCGCGTTCCCCAGCAGCGCGGCGCTGGTCGAGTTGGCCACCTCCCGCATGGAACGGGAGGATTTCTCGTCCGCGTGGGACGTGCAGCCGCTGTACCTGCGTCGCAGCGACGCGGAGATCGAGTGGGAGAGGAAGGAGGCGTCGTAGTGGCCGTCGAGCCGACGCCCGAACCGCTCGTCGTGCACGTCGTGCCGATGCGGCGGCGGCACGTGCGCGGTGTCCTGCGCATCGAGCAGCAGGTCTATCCCCGGCCGTGGACGATGTCGCTCTTCCTGAGCGAGCTCGCGTTGCGCTCGAGCCGCGCCTACTTCGTCGCCCGCGTCGGGCGTGATGTCATCGGCTACGGCGGGCTGATGATGTCGGCCGACGACGGCCACATCACCACCCTGGCTGTCGACCCGCGCTGGCAGCGCCGCCAGATCGCGACGCGGCTGCTGCTCGTGCTGGCGCGGGAGGCGATCGCACGCGAGGCGCGCAGCCTGACACTCGAGGTGCGGCTGTCGAACCGTCCCGCCCAGGAGCTGTACCGCCGCTTCGGCTTCGCCCCGGTCGGCGTGCGCAAGAACTACTACGCCGAGACGAACGAGGATGCGCTCGTCATGTGGGCACACGAGACCCAGCGCGGCGAGTACGCCGAGCTGCTCGACGCGCTCGAGCGCCACGTCGAGGGCGAGACCGTAGTGGAGGAGCCGAAGCGCTGGTAGCCATGCGCATCCTCGGGATCGAGACGTCGTGCGACGAGACCGCCGCCGCCGTGGTGGAGGACGGCCGGCGGGTGCGTTCGTCGGTCGTGTCGAGCCAGGTGAAGCTGCACGCCCCCTACGGCGGAGTCGTGCCCGAGCTCGCCAGCCGTGCGCACGTCGAGCTCATCAACCCGGTCGTCGACGAGGCGCTGATGGAGGCCGGCATCCTCGACGTCGGCGAGCTCGACGCCGTCGCCGCGTGTTACGGGCCGGGCCTCGCCGGCGCCCTCCTGGTCGGGGTGAGCGCGGCGAAGGCGCTCGCCCTGTCGACGGGGCTGCCGTACATCCAGGTCAACCACCTCGAGGCGCATCTGTACGCGGGCTGGCTCGAGGAGCCGGACCTCGAGCCGCCCCTCGCGGTGCTGATCGTGTCGGGAGGCCACACGCTGCTGGTCGTGATGGAAGGCCACGGGCGGTACCGGATGATGGGCCAGACCGTCGACGACGCCGCCGGCGAGGCGTTCGACAAGGTCGCCCGCTTCCTGGGCCTCGGCTATCCGGGCGGTCCCGCTCTCGACCGTCTCGCCGCCGACGGCGATCCCGCCGCGATCGCGTTCCCGCGCCCGATGCTCGACGAGGGCTACGACTTCTCGTTCTCCGGGCTCAAGACCGCGGTCGTGAACCACGTGCGCAAGCATCCCGGTGCCGGGACCCCGGACGTCGCCGCCTCGTTCCAGGAGGCGGTCGTCGACGTGCTCACCGCCAAGCTCATGGCGGCCGCCGACGAGTCGGGCGCGCCGACGCTCGTGCTCGGGGGCGGGGTGGCGGCGAACTCACGGCTCCGGGACCGGGTGGCGGCAGCCGCCGAGGCTTCGGGACGCCGGGTGTTCCTCCCGCCCCTCGCCCTCTGCACCGACAACGGCGCCATGATCGCCGCCGCCGCCTGGTGGCGGATCCACGCCGACGGCCCAACACCGCTCGACGCCGGCGTCGCCCCCTCGCTCGCCCTGCCCACGATCTCCTAGGCCGGCATCCGCCCCAGGCCGCCTTGCCGCGGGGCGGTGAGGGCTGTTACCTTGACCGCCTAGCACTCACACCCTTCGAGTGCTAACGACCCTCAGATCTGGCACACCGCCGAGGAGGCGCACGATGAACCTGCAGCCGCTGGAGGACCGGATCGTCGTCCGGGCCCACGAGGCCGAGGAGACGACCACGAGCGGTCTGGTCATCCCCGATACCGCCAAGGAGAAGCCGCAGCAGGGCGAGGTCCTCGCCGCCGGCCCGGGCCGCCGCTCGGAGCAGAGCGGCGAGCTCATCCCCGTCGACGTCAAGGTCGGTGACGTGGTCGTCTACTCGAAGTACGGCGGCACCGAGATCACCGTCGACGGCGAGGATCTCCTCATCCTCACCAGCCGCGACGTGCTCGCCAAGGTCGCGGGCAAGTAGCGACCGAGAAGTAGTCCCGAGCGCGGCAAGGCCGCGTCCGATTACTCGGACGCGGCCTCCCCGTTCGTCGTGCCGGTGCTCGTGTCGAGCAGCCGGCGAATCTCGTCGGCCCGGAAGCGGTGCTGCCCACCCGGTGTGCGCAGCGCGGGGATCCGCCCCCGCTTCGCCCACAGCACCACCGTGCGCCGGTCCACGCCGAAGAGCGCAGCCACCTCGGCCGACGTCAGCAGATCGTCGGTCGCGCTCGTGCTCGACCGGTCAGGCCGGCCCCCGCTGCCCTGACTCTTGCCATTGCGTTCCATGTCATCTCCTTCGTGCAATCGCGCCGAGGCGCGGGTCGTGTTGCTGCACGAAAAGAGCGGCTAGTCAGGCCGGAGCACGGGATCGAGCAACAGGGTTGACGCGTAGGAGCGCGCATCTGCGAGCAGCGCGGCGCGCCTGGAAGCGTCGTCGGCGCCGGATGGCAGGGACCCCGCCCACTCGGTACGGCTGGTGTGTGAGGTTCCGCCACCGGGGCACGAGTGGATCGGCGACTGTGGCGGTGGCGGTGGCGCCCGTGCTGGAGCGTGGGCGAGGTCGAGCACGGGGATGGTCCATCCCGTGTCGAACAGCCCGACCCCGGATCGCGCCGGTTCGGGAACGGCGACCGTCGTCAGGCGACCCAGGGCGATCACCGGCGCCGGAGTGGATGGGGTCACGGCGACGAGATCCAGGAGCGCTCGCACCGGTGGGAGCTCGTCGGAGAGCGCCGGGAGCTGGGGCAGCTCCGCCTCCGGGGCCGAGACGGACGGAACGGACGGGACGGACGGGACGGGGCCGAGGGCGCGGGTGACCTTCTCGACGTCGATGGCCGGGATCTCCGGCGTCGGCGGCGGGGCCGGTGCCGGCGCCGCGGGCACGAGCCCGTCCGGGACCGCCGGGGCCGGTGCGGTGATGCCGGGCACGAGCCCGTCCGGCAGCGCCGGGACCGCCGGGACCGCGGGCAGCGCGGGCGGTGTGGGTAGGAAGGGCGCCGGCACGGCGGGCAGTGGAACCGTCGGCGGCGCGCTCACCGAGGGCGCGGTCGGAGGAGGAGGCGCCGGGAGGTCGGCGGCCGGGGGCTCCGGGATCGCGTCTTCACCAACCGGTGGGTCGACGGCGTGTGCGGGCCGGACGCGGTCCAGCACGAAGAACAGCGCCCCTGCCGCAATCCCCAACATCACCAAACGGGGCAGAAGTCGGACAATCGTCCTCATTCGCCCGAAACTCTATGCCAATCGGCGCCGCCCGCGCGGAAGGCGGGAAACGCCGAGGTCAGACCCCGACTGCGGCTCGGGCGGTGTCGCGGGCCCAGGCGTAGTCGGCCTTGCCGTTCGGGCCCCGGGGCACGGCGTCGACCACGACCACGTGCCGGGGCCGCTTGAAGCGGGCGAGGCCGCTGCGCTCGACGGCGTCGGCGATGTCGCCCTCGTCCGCATTGCTCCCCGGCGCGAGCGCCACCACCGCCGTGACGGCCTCGCCGAACCGCTCGTCGGGCACCCCGACGACGACGGCGTCGCCGACGCCGGGATGCTGTTTGACGGCTTCTTCGACCTCTTCGGGGAAGATCTTCTCGCCGCCCGAGTTGATCGACACCGAGCCCCGGCCGAGCAGCGTGATCGTGCCGTCCTCCTCGACGGTCGCGTAGTCGCCGGGGATCGAGTACCGCTCCCCGTCGACGACGCGGAACGTTGCGGCGGTCTTCTCGGGGTCCTTGTAGTAGCCGACCGGGAGATACCCGCCCACGGCGAGGAGCCCCTCTTCACCCGAGCCGGGCTTCACCTCCTGCCCGTCGTCGGTGAACACCTTGGTGTCGCTCCCGATGCTGAACCGGGCGGTCTCGCCCTCGGAGTCGGCGGTCGTGAGGGCGGTCGCGAACCCGACGCCTTCGCTCGAGCCGAGCGAGTCGTACGCGATGACCGGCTTGCGTTCGATCAGCGCCTGCTTCACGGGCGCGCTCCAGATGACGCCGGAGCTGATCACGAGCAGCAGTGACGACAGGTCGTACGGGTCGCCGCGCGCGTCGGCCTCGTCGAGGGCGCGCAGCATCGGCTTCGCGAACGCGTCGCCGACGATCGCGATCTGCGTGACGTGCTCGCGTTGCACCACCTGCCACAGCTCGTGCGGGTCGAAGTGGCGGCCTTCGAGGGTGACGATCGTCCCACCGAGGCAGAGCACCTGGAGTGTCGAGAACTGGCCCGTCCCGTGCATGAGGGGCGACGCCGGCAGGTGGACGGGTACGAGGCCCGACTCGTGCACCTTGCGGACGAGCTCGCCCGCCTCCGACGAGACGTCGGGGACGGTGAGGCCGAAGAACGAGTAGGCCGCCGGCGCCAGTGCACCGAAGAGGTCCTCGTGCCGCCACACGACGGCCTTCGGCATGCCCGTCGTGCCGCCGGTATAGAGAAAGAGGAGATCGTCGCCGGTGCGCTCGATCCGCTCCATGGGCTCGTGCTCCGCGATCAGGTCCTCGTAACGCACGGCGCCGTCGACGAGCGGCGCACCGTCGTCGACCTGCACCGCCGCCCGTACCCGGAGGCTCGGCTCGCGCACCGCGTCTACCTGCTTCCCGAGCGAACCGTGGAACACGACCGCCTCGGCATCCGAGTTCTCGAGCAGGTACGCGAGCTCGTCGGCGGTGTAGCGGTAGTTCACGTTGGCGGGCACGGCGCGCAGCTTGAAGCAGGCGAGGAGCGTCTCGAGGTACTCGTTCGAGTTGTAGAGGTAGAACGCCACCTTCGAGTCCGGCCCGAGCCCGAGGTCGCGCAGCGCAGCCGCCAGGCGCGCCGCCCGCTCGTCGAGCTCGCGCCAAGTGCGGCGCCGGTCGCCCTGCACGAGCGCGGTGTGGTCGGGGATCGTGTCGGCGACGGACTCGAACACGGTGCCGAAGTTCCAATCCACGGCCGCAGCGTACGCTGACCCCATGGCGGCGCGGGGCGGGCAGCAGCGGATCCCACGCCCGCCGAGCGTCCGACCCGGAGGGCCTGCGCCGTGGAGCAACCTCCCGGCCGAGACGCGCCGGCTCTCGCTGGCGGAGGTGCGCGAGCGGTGCGCCGAGCTGCCGCCGCCGCGGCCCCCGGCGGTGGTCGTGCCCGGGAGCCGGCCGGCGGCGGTGCTCGTCCCGCTGTTCGAGGCGGGCGGCGAGGCGCACGTGGTCCTCACGAAGCGGCCCGAGACGATGCCGACGCACCAGGGCGAGATCGTGTTCCCCGGCGGAGGCGTGCGGCCCGGCGTCGACATCACCCCCCTCGACGCCGCCCTCCGCGAAGCCGAGGAGGAGGTCGGCATACCCCGGTCGGCGGTCGAGGTCGTGGCCGAGCTCGACTCGATCGCCACCTTCGCGACGCGCTTCACGATGACGCCGTTCGTCGGGCTGCTCGACCCGCTCCCGGAGCTCGTGCCCCATCCCGGCGAGGTCGTCAAGATTCTCGAGGTGCCGCTGTCCGAGCTGCTCGCCGGCGGCGCCTTCCACGAGGAGTACTGGGACGCGCCCGACCGGCCCATCTCCTTCTTCGAGCTGCCCGGCGAGACCGTCTGGGGCGCGACGGCGCGCATCCTCGTCGCGTTCCTCACCCATCTCACCGGGCATCGCGCGGACCGCCGGTAGGCGGGCGGTACCATTCCCTTTCCGGCCGAGGAGGGTGTGTGGAAGTCGAGATCGGGATCGGCAAGTCCGGACGACGGGCCTACGGGCTCGACGACATCGCAATCGTCCCCAGCCGGCGGACCCGAGATCCCGAGGACATCGACGTCTCGTGGGACCTCGACGCGTTCCACTTCGAGCTGCCGCTCATGGCGGCGGCGATGGACGGTGCCACGTCGCCGGCGACCGCGGCCCGCATCGGTGACCTCGGCGGCCTCGCGTGCCTCAACCTCGAAGGCCTGTGGACCCGTTACGAGGATCCCGAGTCGCTGTTCGAGGAGATCGCCGAGCTCGATCCCGACAAGGCGACGCGCCGGCTGCAGGAGATCTACGCCGAGCCGATCAAGGAAGAGCTGATCGGCGCCCGCATCCAGGAGATCAAGGCGACGGGCGCGATCGCCTGCGCTTCTCTCACGCCGCAGCGGGTCGAGCGGTACGCCAAGCTCGTCCTCGACGCCGAGCTCGACGTGATGGTGATCCAGGGAACCGTCGTGTCGGCCGAGCACGTCGCGAAGACGACCGAGCCGCTGAACCTGAAGAAGTTCATTCGTGAGTTCGACCTTCCGGTGATCGTCGGCGGCTGCGCGTCGTACTCGACCGCGCTCCACCTGATGCGGACGGGCGCGGTCGGCATCCTCGTCGGCGTCGGCCCCGGCCATCAGTGCACGACGCGCGGTGTCCTCGGCGTGGGTGTCCCGCAGGCGACGGCCATCGCCGACGCGGCCGGCGCGCGCATCCGCCACCTCGACGAGACCGGGGTGTACGTGCACGTGATCGCGGACGGCGGTATGCGCACCGGCGGCGACATCGCCAAGGCGATCGCGTGCGGTGCCGACGCCGTGATGCTCGGCACCACCCTCGCCGGCGCGTACGAGGCGCCCGGGCGCGGCTTCAACTGGGGGATGTCGACGTTCCATCCCGACCTCCCCCGCGGCACCCGCGTCAACGCCGGTCAGCGCGGGACGCTCGACGAGATCCTGATCGGCCCCGCCCACGAGAACGACGGCACGCTCAACCTGTTCGGCGCCCTGCGCACGTCGATGGCCACCACCGGCTACGACTCGGTCAAGGACTTCCAGAAGGCCGAGGTCATGGTGGCCCCCGCGTTGCAGACCGAGGGCAAGAGCCTCCAGCGCAGCCAGGGCGTCGGCATGGGTCGCTGATGCGTATCTCGACCAACAATACGTTGGTCCAGATACGCATCGGGAGGTAGCGATGGACGCCCCGAGCTTCGACACCGTCCTCGTCGTCGACTTCGGGGCGCAGTACGCGCAGCTGATCGCGCGGCGCGTGCGCGAGGCGCACGTCTACTCGGAGATCGTGCCCCGCACGACACCGCTGGCCGAGATGCTCGCCCGGCGGCCGAAAGGGATCGTCCTCTCGGGTGGCCCGGCATCAGTGCACGTCGACAACGCGCCGTCGATCGATTCCCGGCTGTACGAAGCCGGCGTTCCCGTCCTCGGTATCTGCTACGGCGCCCAGCTCGTCGCCCAACAGCTCGGGGGCGAGGTCCAACGCACCGGCGGCGGTGAGTACGGCCGCACCCCGCTCCACCGCACCGGCGCGGGCTCGCTCCTGTTCGGCTCGCTGTCCGACGAGCAGGTCGTGTGGATGAGCCACGGCGACGCGATCACCGGCGCGCCCGAGGGCTTCCGCGTCACCGCCACGACGCCCGGCGCGCCGGTCGCCGCCCTCGAGGACCGCGACCGCGCCGTCTACGGCGTGCAGTTCCACCCCGAGGTCGTGCACACCGAGCGCGGCCAGGAGGTGCTCAAGGCGTTCCTGTACGACGTGTGTGGATGCCGGCCGTCGTGGACCAACACGTCGATCATCGAGCAGGCGGTGGGCGAGATCCGGGCCCAGGTCGGGAGCGAGCGAGTGCTGTGCGGGCTGTCGGGCGGAGTCGACTCGGCCGTTGCCGCCGCCCTCGTGCACAAGGCGGTGCCCGACCAGCTGACGTGCGTGTTCGTCGACACCGGGCTGATGCGCATGGGTGAATCCGACCAGGTCGAGGACACGTTCCGGGGGCAGTTCCACGTCGACTTGATCCACGTGAAGGCGTCCGATCGGTTCCTGGCCGCGCTCGACGACGTCGCCGACCCGGAGCGCAAGCGCAAGATCATCGGCGAGACGTTCATCCGCGTCTTCGAGGAGGTGGCGCGCGACGTCGAAGACGCGCGCTTCCTGGTGCAGGGCACGCTGTACCCCGACATCGTCGAGTCGGGTGGCGCCGAGAACGCCACCATCAAGTCGCACCACAACGTGGGCGGTCTCCCGGACGACATGCAGTTCGAGCTGGTCGAGCCGCTGCGCAACCTGTTCAAGGACGAGGTGCGCGCGATCGGCGAGGAGCTCGGCCTGCCCGAGGAGATCGTGTGGCGCCAGCCGTTCCCCGGGCCGGGCCTCGCGGTGCGCGTCGCGGGGACGATCACGCCCGAGCGCCTCGACCTCCTGCGGCGGGCCGACGCGATCGTCGTCGAGGAGATCAAGCGGGCCGGGTTGTACCGGGAGATCTGGCAGAGCTTCGCCGTCCTCCCGGTGGTGCGAACCGTCGGCGTCATGGGCGACGACCGCACCTACGAGTACCCGATCGTGGTGCGGGCGGTAACCTCCGACGACGCCATGACCGCCGACTGGGCCCGCTTGCCGGCCGAGGTCCTCGAGCGCATCGCCTCGCGGATCATCAACGAGGTGTCCGGTGTGAACCGGGTCGCCTACGACATCACGAGCAAGCCACCCGGAACGATCGAGTGGGAGTGACCATGAATGAGTCCGAGCTCGTACCCACCGCCCGGGCGATCGTCGCCCCCGGCAAGGGCATTCTCGCCGCCGACGAGAGCACGGGCACCATCAAGAAGCGGTTCGACAAGATCGGCGTCGAGTCCACCGAGGCGAACCGGCGCGCCTACCGCGACCTCCTCTTCACCACCGAGGGCGTCGAGGAGTTCATCAGCGGCGTGATCCTCTTCGACGAGACGATCCGCCAGTCGACGAGCGACGGCATCCCGTTCGCGAAGGTGCTCGCCGACAAGGGCATCATCCCCGGCATCAAGGTCGACAAGGGCGCCAAGCCGCTTGCGTTCGCCGCCGAAGGCGAGACCGTCACGGAGGGCCTCGACGGGCTCCGGGAGCGACTGGGCGAGTACCGCGACCTGGGCGCGCGCTTCGCCAAGTGGCGTGCGACCTACACGATCACCGACGAGCTCCCGTCGCAGTACACGATTGACGTCAACGCCGACGCGCTGGCGCGCTACGCGGCCCTGTGCCAGGAGGCGGAGATCGTGCCGATCGTCGAGCCCGAGGTGCTCATGGACGGCACGCACACGATCGAGCGGGCGAGCGACGTGACGGCGGCGGTCCTCGAGGCCGTCTTCCACGCGTTGTACGAGCAGCGATGCGCGTATGAGGGACTGCTGTTGAAGCCGAACATGGTGCTGCCGGGATATGACTCTCCGAAGCAGGCGTCCGACGCGGAGATCGCGGAGGCGAGCGTGCGGTGCTACCAGTGGGTCGTGCCGGCGGCGGTGCCGGGCATCGTGTTCCTGTCCGGGGGCCAATCCGATGAGCAGGCCACAGCCCGGCTCGACGCGATGAACCGCATGGGCCCGCACCCGTGGGAGCTCAGCTTCTCCTACGGCCGCGCGCTCCAGGCCGCGGCGCAGCAGGCATGGAAGGGCGACGCGGCGAACCGCGACGCCGCCCAGCGCGCCTTCTACCACCGGGCGAAGATGAACAGCGTCGCCCGCTTCGGCAAGTACTCGGCCGACTTGGAGCGCGCCGCCTGATGGCCGAGACCGTCGAGGAGGCCAAGAAGAAGCTCGACGACGAGTACGGCCAGGTGCGCCGGAAGTTCGACAACATCCACACCGCGTTCGATCGTGTGATCTCGGCCGGGCCCGAGGACGACGTCTACGAGCGGCTCAAGGACCTCGAGAAGGTCGTGAAAGAGGTGCGCGACGGCGGCGTGGTCGGTTCAGGCGCGAACGGCCACCGGCGCGCGCTCGAGGAGTACCAGGAGCTCAAAGCGAGCTGACGATGCGGGCGCTGGTCCAGCGGGTGACCGGGGCGCGCGTCCGCTTCGACGGCGACGTGATCGGCGAGATCGGCCCCGGCTTGTGCGTCCTCGTCGGTGTGACCCACGACGACACGGAGGCGAGCGCGCGCAAGCTCGCCGAGAAGGTCTGGCACCTGCGCGTCTTCGACGACGCCGACGGCGTGATGAACGTGGCGCTGGGCGCGGTCGGGGGCGCCGCCCTGGTCGTGAGCCAGTTCACCCTCTACGGCGACACCCGGCGCGGGCGACGCCCATCCTGGGCGGCTGCCGCTTCGCCCGAGCACGCCGAGGGGCTGGTCGAAGTGTTCGCGGAATCCCTCCGTGACCTGGGGGCCGACGTCGCCACCGGCAAATTTGCAGCCCGGATGCAAGTCGAGCTCGTCAACGACGGCCCGGTCACGCTGCTCATCGATACCTGACGGAATGTTCGGTTTTGCCTGACGTTGATGAGGGCAGGATGCGCTGATGCGCAGTACCCTTTCCTTTCCCTTACCGGCGGTTGCGCGTATGGAACGAATCGAATCGACCCACAGCGTCTGGCTCTTCGACACGGATCGGATGCGGTTCCGGCGTGTGCCCAAGGGCACCGACGCGGATGCCCCGTCGCTCGACAGTGACTGGGAGGCGTACTTCGCGCTCGACGTCGACGACGAGACCGGCGCATTCACCGTGGCGTTGAACGACGATCGCACGCGCTTGCTGCGCGCTTGGCGCGACGACGTGCCTGCCCCGGAAGGCACGGGCGAGCTCAACCTCGAACCCACCACGGAGGCCTGACCCGCCCCCCGTACGATGGCCGCGGCGACGGCGGCTTTGCCGACCGGCGCCGCAGGAGCCCGAGCTTGCGAGGGCGACCATACGATTGGCCTATGGCCGAGCCCGACGCCGCCGCTGACCCACTCGAAGGGCTCAACCCGGTCCAGCGCGAGGCGGTCACGGCGCCGCCCGACGTGCCGTTGCTCGTGGTGGCGGGGGCGGGCTCGGGCAAGACACGCGTCCTCACCCACCGCGTCGGCTGGCTGATCAACGACCAGCGCCTCTCGCCGTTCGCGCTCCTCGCGATCACGTTCACCAACAAGGCCGCGGGCGAGATGAAAGAGCGCGTGGGCGCGCTGGTCGGGCCCGTCGCGCAGCGGATGTGGGTGTCGACCTTCCATTCTGCGTGCGCCCGCATCCTGCGACGCGAGGCCAAGGCGATCGGGATCCGCTCGTCGTTCTCCATCTACGACCAGTCCGACTCGGTGCGGCTGGTGGACTACGTGCGCCGCGATCTCAACCTCGACCCGAAGCGGTTCCCCGCCCGTCGCCTCGCGGGGCAGATCTCCGCGCTCAAGAACGAGCTCGTGACCGCGGAGCAAGCCCTCGACCGGGCCGTCGGTCCGCAGGAGCAGCGCATCGCCGAGGTCTACCGCGAGTACCAGCGGCGTCTCCTCGAGGGGTCGGCGGCCGACTTCGACGACCTGCTGCTGCTCGCCGTCCGCCTGTTCCGCGAGCACCCCGACGCGCTCGAGCGCTGGCGGCAGCGCTTCCGCACCGTGCTCGTCGACGAGTTCCAGGACACGAACGCGGCCCAGTGGGAGCTGGTGCGGCTCCTCACCCAGGAGCGCCGCAGCGTGATGGTGGTTGGCGATCACGACCAGTCGATCTACAGGTTCCGCGGTGCCGACTTCCGCAACCTCATGCGGTTCGAGGAGGCGTTCCCCGAGGCGACCGTCATCGTCCTCGAGCAGAACTACCGGTCGACGCAGCGGATCCTCGACGCCGCCAACGCCGTCATCCTCAACAACGCGGCCCGCCGGCCGAAGCACCTGTGGACCGAGCAGGTCGGCGGCGAGCTCATCACTCGCTACCACGCCCAGGACGAGCACGACGAGGCCGCCTACGTCGCTCACGAGATCAGCCGCCTGACCGACGAGGAGCACTACGGCTTCTCGGACCTCGCCGTCTTCTACCGGACGAACGCGCAGAGTCGCGTGATCGAGGAGACGCTCGTGCGGGCGGGCCACCCATACCGGGTCGTCGGCGGCGTGCGCTTCTACGACCGGCGCGAGGTGAAGGACGCGCTCGCGTACCTCCGGGCACTCGTGAACCCCGACGACGAAGTGAGCTGGCGCCGCATCGTGAACGTTCCGAAGCGCGGCGTAGGCGAGACGTCGGTGAGCAAGGTGAGCGCGTACGCGCAGGAGCACGGCATGACGTTCCGCGACGCCCTCGACCGTGCCGACGTCGCCGGCGTCAGCGGCAAGGCGCTGGGCGGGATCCGCGACCTGCTCGACATCCTGGCCGAGGTCGAGGGCGCGGCCGACGCCGGCGTCGCGCCCGTCGTGCAGGCCGTGCTCGAGGACACCGGCTACCTCGCCGAGCTCGAGGCCGAGCGCTCGATCGAGGCCGAGGCGCGCCTCGAGAACCTCCAGGAGCTCGTCGGCACGTGCCGTCAGTTCGACGAGGCGCTCGAGGAGGGCGACGTCACTGGTCTGGCCGGCATCGCCGGCGGGACCGGCGGCGACGACGACGGCGCGGGCGACGAGGCAGCGCTGGTCCCGGCGGCGCCCAGCGGTCTCGACCGTGTGCAGGCGTTCCTCGAAGCGATTTCACTGGTGACCGACCTCGACGACGTGGAGGGCGACAAGCGCGCGGTGACGTTGATGACGCTGCACTCGGCGAAGGGCCTCGAGTACCCGGTCGTCTTCCTCACCGGCCTCGAGGACGGGATCTTCCCCCACATGCGCAGCCTCGGTGACCCCGACGAGCTCGAGGAGGAGCGACGGCTCTGCTACGTCGGGATCACACGGGCGCGTGAGCGGCTCTACCTGTGCCACGCGTGGAGCCGCACGTTGTTCGGCTCGACCGACTTCTACCCGCCCAGCCGGTTCCTGTCCGAGATCCCCGAAGAGCTCGTCGAGGTCCTTGGCGAGGCGAAGCCGGTGGGTCGTGGCGCCGGCGCGCATCGCGACGCGGTCGTGTCCGCCGCGATCAATGCCGGCACGTCGTCGTCGCCGAGCCTGCGCAACCTGCGTGTCGGCGACGACGTCGGGCACGAGACCTTCGGGGAAGGCGTGATCATCGACCTGATCGGGGATGGTGACAAGGCGGAGGCGGTCATCCGCTTCCGCGACGTCGGTGAGAAGCGGTTGCTTCTCGCGTGGGCGCCGCTCCAGAAGCTCGACTCCTGAGGCGACATGAGGGCGCACCTGCTCGAGCTCGACGGCACGGTCATGGTGCTGCGGGTGGTACTCGCGGTCGTGCTGGGCTCGGCGCTCGGCATCGAGCGGGAGATCGACAACCAGCCGGCCGGGTTTCGCACGCACGTGCTCATCTGCCTCGGCGCGGCGCTGTTCGGCCTGATCTCTGTGCACGCGTTCGCGCCGTTCGAGGCCACTCGGAACTCCACCGACGTGCAGATCGACGTCACCCGCGTCGCGTCGCAGGTCGTGGTGGGCGTCGGCTTCCTCGGCGGCGGCGCCATCCTCAAGTACGGCGCGTCGGTCCGCGGGCTCACCACGGCCGCGTCGATGTGGGTCGTGGCGGCGGTCGGCCTCGCGGTGGGCGTCGGCTACTACTGGGCGGCGGTGGCGGTCACGATCGCCACGCTCATCGCGCTGGTCGCATTCCGCAGCCTGCGCGAGTGGATCCGGCGTCACTTCGGGCGCCGCACCGCGGTCGTCACGTTCAGCTTGCACCCCGACGCGGACACGACCGCCCTCGTGGCGGCGATCCACGAGCTCGGGCGCGTCGCCGTGCGCAACCTGCAGATCGACAACAGCGGCGAGCAGACCGAGGTGACTGTGGGGCTCAAGAGCGAGGTGGGCGTGCGGCTGGATCGCATGCTGGCCGAGCTGGCGGCACGCGACGACGTCGCCGAGATGTCACTCGACAAGCGTTAGCCGGTCGCCGTCGCAAGCCCCGAGCTAGCCCGCCGGCGCCGGGGGCGGGAACTCCTTGCGCAGGTCGACGACCACCACCGCTCCCACACCGCTGCGCTGCTGGACTGTGGTGTCGTACCGGCCGACCTGGATGCTCCGCAGCTTGTGCCCGCGACAGTCCACGAAGCTGTTGATGCTGCCGCGCCACTTCACCCGGCACTCCTCGTCACCCGGCGTGTGGGTCATGAGCGCGACCACCTTGTCGTCCTCGAGCGCGAACAGGATGCTTCGCTTTCCGCCGAACGCGTCCGGGTAGTAGAAGGGCCCGCCGTCGCGCAGATCGCTGCGCAGCTGCTTCTCAGGTCCGGCCGGGAACGGGCGGTATTTCCTCGGCTGGTCGGCCCGGCTGGTGGCGAACAGCAGCACGACTGCCACGAGGAGCCCGGCCGCGATCGCGGCGATACCGGCGCCGATCAGGAGCCGGGTATCGGTTCGCTCGGGGGGCACGACCCCAGTGAACGCGGCCCGCGGGCGGGAGTCCAGTCGGGCGACCGCTCCATGTATCGTGACCGCGCCATGTGGGGGTGCTCGCCGTGAAGCGGCGCTATCGCGTCGTCATCGCCAAGCCCGGGCTCGACGGCCACGACCGGGGAGCCAAGGTGATCGCGCGCGCCCTGCGCGACGCCGGCTTCGAGGTGATCTACACCGGCCTGCACCAGACGCCGGAGCAGGTAGCGGAGACCGCATTGCAGGAGGACGCCGACGCCGTCGGCATGTCGGTGCTCTCGGGCGCGCACAACACGCTCTTCCCGCGCATCGTGTCGCTGCTGCGCGAAAAGGGCGTGGGCGACGTGCTGGTGTTCGGTGGCGGGATCATCCCCGACGACGACATCGGTGCGCTGCACGAGGCCGGCGTGGCCGCCGTGTTCACGCCCGGATCGTCCCTGTCCGAGATCGTCGGATGGCTCGAGCAGGCGCTCGACGCCCGAGAGCCCCAGAAGGTCGGCTGACGGTGGATCTGCTCGAGTACCAGGGCAAGCAGCTCTTCTCGCAGTACGGCATCCCGGTGTCGCCGGGTGACGCCGTCTTCACCGTCCAGGAGGCGGTGGAGGCAGCCGACCGGATCGGCTACCCGGTGGTGGTGAAGGCGCAGGTGCACGTGGGAGGGCGGGGCAAGGCCGGCGGCATTCAGCTCGCCGCCGACGCCGACGCGGTGCGTTCGCACGCCGTCAACATCCTGGGCATGGACATTCGGGGACACGTTGTCGAGGCGCTGTGGATCGAGCGGGCGAGCGACATCGCCGAGGAGTACTACGCGTCGTTCACGCTCGACCGCTCGGCAAAGCTTCACCTCGGGATGCTGTCGGCGCGCGGCGGCGTCGACATCGAGGAGGTCGCCTCCAAGGAGCCGGACGCGATTGCGCGCCTGCACATCGATCCCGTCGACGGGTTGACGGAGGACGCCGCGCGCGACTGGGTCAAGCAGGCGAACCTGAACCCCGCCGCGATCGACGGCACCGTCGATGTGATGCTCAAGCTGTACCGCGCATACGAGGACGGCGATGCCGACCTCGTCGAGATCAACCCGCTGATCCTCACTGATGACGGGCGCGTGCACGCGCTCGACGCCAAGGTGACGCTCGACGACAACGCTGCGTTCCGGCACGAGTGGTCGGAGTACGAGGTGACCCAGGAGCGCGACGAGCGAGAGGCGGCCGCGCACGCCAAAGGGCTGCAGTACGTGGGCCTCGACGGGTTCGTCGGGATCATCGCCAACGGGGCGGGGCTGTCGATGAGCACGGTCGACATCGTCAGCCAGGTCGGCGGCGAGCCGGCGAACTTCCTCGACATCGGCGGCGGCGCCAATGCCGACGTGATGGCGAACGCGCTCGAGGTCATCAACAACGACGCCCACGTGAAGTCCATCTTCATCAACATCTTCGGTGGCATCACCAAGGGCGAGGAAGTCGCCAACGGGATCGTGCAGGCGCTCGGCCGGGTCGAGATCCGGTCGCCGATCGTGATCCGCCTCGACGGCACCAACGCCGATGAGGGGCGGGCGATCCTCGCCGAGCACGAGTCGGAGCGGCTGGTGTCGCAGCCGACGATGATCGACGCCGCCCGCAAGGCCGTCGAGCTCGCAGGAGCGGTGCCGTGACGACGGCGGCTTTGCCGACCGTCGGCACAGGAGCCGGAGCTTGCGACGGCGACCGGAGAATGAAATGAGCATCTTCGTCGACGAGACGACGCGCGTCGTCTACCAGGGCCTGACCGGTTCCCAGGGCCGCTTCTACGGGCTGCGCAACCGCGACTACGGCACGAACGTCGTCGCGGGCACGAACCCGAAGAAGGCCGGGACGGATGTCGACGGCATCCCCGTGTTCGCCACGGTGAAGGACGCGGTCGCCGAGACGGGCGCCAACGCGTCCTGCGTGTTCATCCCCGCCCCGGGCGTGGCCGACGCGGTGATCGAGGCGGCCGAGGGCGGCGTCGAGGTCGTGGTCGTCATCACCGAGGGCGTCCCCGCCCACGACGAGGCGCGCTTCTTCAACCGCCTCCAGCGCGACTACCCGGGAGTGCGGCTCCTCGGACCGAACTGCCCTGGGATCATCTCGCCCGGCAAGTGCAACATCGGGATCACCGCCGGCGAGATCGCGATGGGCGGTGGTCCCGTCGGGATCGTGAGTCGGTCCGGCACCCTCACGTACCAGGCGCTCCACGAGATGACGCAGCGGGGGATCGGCCAGACCACCTGCGTGGGGATCGGCGGCGACCCGGTGCCCGGCACGAGCTTCATCGACGCGCTCGCCGCCTTCGAGGCCGACGCCGAGACGGGCGCCGTGATCATGATCGGCGAGATCGGCGGGTCGGCGGAGGAGGAAGCGGCCGAGTTCGTGCAGCAGGAGATGACCAAGCCGGTCGTCGCCTACATCGCAGGCATCACCGCGCCGCCAGGCAAGAAGATGGGCCACGCCGGCGCGATCGTCTCCGGGAGCAAGGGCACGGCGGCGGCGAAGATCGAGGCGCTCGAAGGCGCCGGCTGCCTCATCGCGCAGAACCCCACCGAGATCGGCTCGATCATGGCCCAGGTGGTGGCGAAGCTGTGACGCAGCCGCCGCCTCCGCAGTCGCCGGGCGTGCCCGCGGCGCCGGGGTCGGGCGGCCCGCCGCCGGGGACGATCTACCCGGGCTCGCCGACTGCAGGCGTGCGGACAAGCGGTCTGGCGATCGCGTCGCTCGTGACGGGGCTCCTCTTCTGGGCCTGCGTGGTTCCGGGCATCGTCGCCATCGTCCTCGGCCATGTCGCGCTCGAGAGCATCGACGACTCCGGCGGGACGAAGAGCGGACGCGGCCTGGCGATCACCGGGATCGTGCTCGGCTGGGTGGGGATCGGCATCGTCGGCCTGCTCGTCGTCTGGTGGTTCATCACGGTCCTGACGATCTGAGGTGCACGCGTCGGACGCTGGCTAGGATCCGGGCATTCCGGACAAACGCCGAGGAAGCCGGAGACTTCGCGGCGCGCTCGCAGCACTGGCGCTCGCGGTGGCGGCGTGCTTCGGCGCTCTCCCGACGGCACCGGCCGGGGCCGACACATACCCGGTGCCGTACAACTTTGGTGCCGGGCTCCTCGCCGAAGCGCTGCACCCAGGGTCGTCGCCGCCGGGATCCAACGACTGGAGCTGTCGACCGACGGCCGCGCACCCGTATCCGGTTGTCCTCGCGCACGGCACGTTCGCGAACATGACCGAAAGCTGGCAGGCACTCGCGCCCCTCCTCGCGAACGGCGGCTACTGCGTGTTCGCGCTCGACTACGGCGGAGCGCCGGGCGATCGCGTCCAGGCCACGGGGGACATCCCGACATCGGCCGCGCAGTTCGGCGTGTTCGTCGACCGCGTGCTCGGGGCGACCGGCGCGAGCAAAGTCGATGTTGTCGGTCATTCGCAGGGCGGCATGATGCCGCGGTGGTACATCAAGTTTCTCGGCGGTCAGCAGACGGTTCACGCGCTCGTCGGCCTCGCGCCCTCCAATCACGGGACGACCTTCAACGGCATCGCAACACTCGCGCGCATGTTCCCCGGTATATCGTCCTCGTTCGGCGACCTGTGTCGTGCCTGCGAGCAGCAGTTCGTGGGCTCGACCTTCTTGCAGACGCTCAATGGCGGTGGCGACACCGTCCCCGGCCCGATCTACACCGTCATCGAGACGAAGTACGACACGGTCGTGACCCCGTACCAGTCGGCCTTCCTCTCGGGGCCGAACGTCACGAACATCACGCTCCAGGACCAGTGCGCGCTCGATCTCGTCGACCACGTGGGGATCATTTACGACGCCATCGCGCTGCGTGACGTGGTCAACGCGCTCGACCCGTCACACGCGACACGCCCGCCGTGCCGACCCGTGCTGCCCGCCCTCGGTGGTGGCGCGGCGCTCGGGGCTCGTTAGCCCGGCGCCGCCGGGCGCTCGCTCTCCTCGTCCTGCTCGTCCTGCTCGTCCTGCTCGTCCTGCTCGTCCTGCTCTGCGCCGCTCTCCGCGCCGGCGTCGCCCCCGGTCTCGGTCTCGGCCTTGGGCTTGCTCGCCGCGGCCTTCTTCGATGACGTCTTCTTCGCCGTCGCCTTTGCGGGCTTGGCATCGGCCTTCTTTGCTTCGGCGGTCTTGGTGTCGGCGGTCTTGGTGTCGGCGGTCTTGGTGTCGGCGGTCTGAGTGTCGGCGGTCTGGGTGTCGGCGGGCTTGGGCTCGTCCGCCTTGGTGTCGGCGGGCTTCGCGTCGCCGTCGGGGCTGGTGTCCGCGGGCTTCGCCTCCGCGGCGGGCTCGCTCTCGGACTTCACCGGGCTGAGTGTCGCGACGCGGCCGGGCTCCTCGGCTTCCGTCGTGCTCTCGTTCGCCTCGCCCAAGCCGAGATGCGCCTTCGCGTTCCGGCCGAGGGCAGCCGCGTTCCCGGTCAGCTCACCGCCCCAGCGTCTCAGCGTCGTCAGTACCGGCTTCAAGCTGGGCGCGCGCGCCGAAGGCTTCTCGGCCGGTGCGCGGACGATCTGCGCGCGCCGCGTCATGATTCCTCCGGTGAACGTCATCAGCGCCGCGAGCGACAGGATGACGTACCCGGAGCCGAGGCTGCCGCCGGCGCGGTCCTGCACGAGGAAGGAGAGCGCGAGCAGGATCATGAACGCGCCGGTCCCGAGGCGCACCTGCTCCCACGTGAAGTTGAAGAACGGCGAGCGCGGCTCGTACCCCATCAGCAGCACGAACCCCGCTTCGATAGCGAGGAAGAAGCCGAGGATCGGGATGAGCGTCGCGGTGGGGAACAGCCCGCGGCTCCACACGGTCACATCCACGCTGCTCGCGTACGTGTAGAACGGCAGGAACGACCCGATGAGCGCCGCGATGCCCGCGAGCGCGAGCACCAACCACCCCGGTTCGGCCCGTTTCATGGTGCCGCCCAGGCTACCCAGGAAGGGGCGGACCCCAACAGCACGCTCAGACGGTCGTCTTGGCCTCGTTCATCATCAGGATGGCGCCGACCAGCGAGCCGACCGCGCCGATCAGCACGAGCCAGTAACCCCAGCCGAGTCCACCGCCGGGACCCTTGTCGACGATGAGGTACGCGACCGTGAGGATCGCGGCGAAGAACGTCAGTCCCAAGAGAAGCGAGTGCCACCCGAAGCCGAGCACGCCGTCCGACGGGTATCGCACGTTGGCGAACTTCACCAGCGCGACGAGCACGCCGGCGACGACCGCGAAGATCGGAATGAGCGTGGCCACCGGGAAAAAACCCGACCCCCACGCGCTCCTGCTGTCGCTCGTGCCGAGAAGCTCGTACTTGATGAACGGGGCGAACGAGAAGATGAATGCCACCGCCGCCCCTGCCATCACGACGATCTCGCCCGGTGTGATCTTCTTGTCCACAGCGATCGACCTCCGGCGTAAAGGAAAGGTGCCGCACCGGGCACCCGAGGACGGAAGCTCACCACCTGGTTCCGGCGATTGCAAGAAACACGCGGCGGCAGCGGTTTCGCCGGGTAACTTGCCGGTGTGAGGCGGATCGGAGTGCTGGCGTCGGGCAGCGGCACCATCCTCCAGTCTCTGGTGGACGCTGGTCTGCCGATCGGGGTCGTCGTCGTCGACCGTTCCTGCCGCGCCGCCGAGCGCGCCGAAGCGGCAGGCATCCCCGTCGAGCTGGTCGAGCGCGAGAGCTTCGGCCCCGATTTCGACCGACTCGCCTACACCGAGCGGGTGGTCGACGCGCTCAAACGGCACGAGATCGAAGTCGTCGCGATGGCCGGGTTCATGACGATCCTCGAGCACCCGATTCACGATGTGTACGGCGGGATGATCACGAACACGCACCCGTCGTTGCTGCCGGCGTTCAAGGGGGCGCACGCCGTCGAGGACGCGCTCGCCGCCGGCGTCAAGGTGACCGGCTGCACCGTTCATGTCGCGACGCTCGAGGTCGACCACGGTCCGATCCTCGCCCAGGAAGTCGTCCCGGTACTGCCTGACGACACGCCCGAGACGCTGCACGAGCGCATCAAGCAGGTGGAGCGCCGGCTCTACCCGCAGGTCCTGCGCCAGCTCCTCGAGGAAGGGGGCGTGAGGGCGTGAGGCGCGCGCTGCTGTCCGTGTACGACAAGACAGGCCTCGACGACCTCGCGCGCGGGCTCGTCGACCTCGGCTTCGAGCTCGTGTCCTCGGGCAAGACGGCCACCGCGCTGGGCGAGGCGGGCGTTCCCGTGACGACCGTGGAGGACGTCACCGGCGCGCCCGAGATGCTCGAGGGTCGGGTGAAGACCCTGCACCCGCGCATCCACGGCGGGCTCCTCGCCGATCTCGGCAAGGAGAGCCATCGCTCCGACCTCGAGGCGCTCGGCATCGCGCCGATCGAGATCGTCGTCAGCAACCTGTACCCGTTCGTCGACCGGCCCGACATCGAGACGATCGACATCGGCGGGCCGGCCATGGTCCGGGCCGCGGCGAAGAACCACGCGTGGGTCGGCGTCGTCACGAGGCCCGACCAGTACGACGCCGTGCTCGACGAGCTACGCACGCGCGAGGGCGCCCTCTCCGACGAGACGCGCCGCCGCCTCGCGCTCGAGGCATTCGCTCACACCGCTGCGTACGACGCCGCCATCGTGCGCTGGTTGCAGGCGGACGAGACGCTGCCGCGCCACCTCGTGCTCGCGCTCGAGCGCACCGCCGACGAGCTGCGGTACGGCGAGAACCCGCATCAGCAGGCGGCGCGGTACCGCCTCGCCGGCACGGAGAGCTGGTGGGACGGTGTCACCCAGCACAGCGGGCTCGCGCTCTCGTATCTCAACTACTACGACGCCGAAGCCGCGTGGCAGCTCGCGCACGACCTGGGCGACGGGCCGGCGTGCGCCATCATCAAGCACGCCAACCCGTGCGGCGCCGCCGTCGCCGACAACCCCGCCACCGCGTACCAGCACGCCCTCGAGAGCGACGAGTTGTCGGCGTTCGGCGGCATCGTGGCGCTGAACCGACCCGTCGACGACGCGACCGCCGCGCGCATGGTCGCCGGGCCGCAGGCCGACGTCATCGTCGCCCCCGGGTACGCGCCCGGCACCCTCGACGCCCTCGTCCAGAAGCGCAAGAACACGCGCCTTCTCGAAGCGCCGGTGCCCTCACGCGACCCCCTCGACTTCCGCCCGCTCACCGGCGGATTCCTCGTCCAGGAGGCCCCGCATTTCGCGGCCGGTCGCGACGACTGGCGCGTCGTCACGAGGCTCGCGCCGACACCGGAGCAGTGGCGCGACGCCGAGCTCGCGTGGCGTATCTGCGGTCACGTGAAGTCGAACTGCGTCGTGCTCGTCAAGGACCTCCAAGCCGTCGGCATCGGCGCCGGGCAGCAGAGCCGCGTCGGCGCGGGCGAGATCGCGGCAAAGAAGGCCGAAGGTCGCGCCAAGGGCGGCGCGTCCGCGACCGACGGCTTCTATCCCTTCCCCGACGGCATCGAGGCGGCCGCCGCGGCCGGCGTCGCCGTCGTCGTGCAACCGGGCGGCGCGGTACGTGACGACGCCAACACCGCGCGCGCCGACGAGCTCGGCGTCGCGATGATCTTCACCGGCGAACGGCAGTTCCTGCACTGATGGCCGCGCTCATGATGCCCGGGGCCCCGGTCGCGGTGGCCGTGTTCGACGACCTCCGCCCGCGCATCGCCAAGCTCATCGCCAACGGGCACCGGCCAGGGTTGGGCACGATCCTCGTCGGCGGCGAGAGCGCGAGCGTCGGGTACATCCGCATCAAGCAGGAGAAAGCGGCCGAGCTCGACTGCAACTCGCCGCACATCCATCTCGGGGAGGACGCCACGCAGGCGGACCTCCTCGCCGCCATCCGCGACTTCAACGACGACGACGCCGTCGACGGCATGCTCGTGCAGCACCCGACGCCCCCTCAGATCGACTACGAGGCTGCGCTGCTCGAGATCGACCCCGACAAGGACGTCGACGGCCTGCACCCGGTGAACATGGGCCGCCTCGCCCTGATGATGCCGGGCCCAGTGCCGTGCACGCCCGCCGGTATCGAAGCGCTGCTCGCGTACTACGAGGTGCCGGTCGCCGGCAACGAGGTCTGCATCCTGGGGCGGGGTACGACCCTCGGCCGTCCCCTTGCGCTCCTCCTGTCGCAGAAGCGGCCGACCGCAAACGCGGCCGTCACAGTCGTGCACACCGGCGTCGCCGACTGGCCGGACTACACGCGACGCGCCGCGATCGTGGTGGCGGCGGCCGGCGTGCCCGGCATCCTGCAGCCCGAGCACATCACGCCCGGCGCGACCGTCGTGGGCGGTGGCGTGCGCTACGAAGGCCGCAAGCTCCTGCCCGATGTCGACGAGCGCTGCGAGGAGGTCGCGGGGCGCATCACGCCGCGCGTCGGCGGCGTCGGCCCGACGACCATCGCTATGCTCTTTCGCAACACGGTGGAGGCGGCGGAGCGGCGAGCCGGCTGAGTCGGGGCGAGGCGAGGGAGCACCACGTGAGCGCGCAGATCGAACCATCCGCGCCTATGTCCGCGGCGTGCCCGCTCTGCGGGGAACAAGTCGCGCCCGACACGACGCGGTGCAGCGCGTGTGGCTATCACCTGGCCGGCGTGGCCGGACGGCCGGCGCCGTTCTCCCGCTCGGCGCTGTGGTGGTCGGCGGCCGGGCTCCTGGCCGTCTACCTGCTGACCCTCTTGGTGGTCGCCAGCGCATGACCCCCGAGAAGATCACCCTCGCCGATGGCGTCCTGCGCGTTCCGGACGAGCCGATCATCCCGTTCATCGAGGGTGATGGCACCGGCGTCGACATCTGGCCCGCCTCCAAGCTCGTCTTCGACGCCGCCGCGTCCAAGCACGGGAAGACGATCTCCTGGAAGGAGGTGCTCGCGGGGCAGAAGGCGTTCGACGCCACCGGCGAGTGGCTGCCGGAGGAGACCGTCCAGGCGTTCCTCGACCACCTCATCGGCATCAAGGGGCCGCTCACCACGCCCGTCGGCGGCGGCATCCGCAGCCTCAACGTGGCGCTGCGCCAGATCATGGACCTGTACGTGTGCCTGCGGCCGGTGCGCTGGTTCACGGGCGTCCCGTCGCCCGTGAAGCACCCGGAGAAGGTCGATGTGGTGATCTTCCGGGAGAACACCGAGGACGTCTACGCCGGCAAGGAGCTCCAGGAGGGCACGCCGGAGGTCAAGCGGCTCATCGAGTTCCTGCACGACGAGTACGGCTGGGAGATCCGTCCCGACTCGGGGATCGGCATCAAGCCCGTCTCGGAAACGGGTTCGAAGCGCCTGATTCGCGCCGCCATCGAGTACGCGGTGAAGCGCAAGCGCAGCTCCGTCACGCTCGTGCACAAGGGCAACATCCAGAAGTTCACCGAGGGCGCGTTCCGCAGCTGGGGCTACGAGCTCGTGCGCGAGGAGTTCTCGGACGTCGCGGTCGGGTGGGACGACTGCGGCGGCAACCCCGGCGACAAGATCCTCGTGAAGGACAACATCGCCGACATCACGCTCCAGCAGATCCTCACCCGGCCCGACGACTTCGACGTGATCGCCACCACCAACCTCAACGGCGATTACATCTCCGACGCGCTCGCGGCGCAGGTCGGCGGGATCGGCATCGCGCCCGGCGGCAACATCAACTACGTCACCGGACACGGTGTGTTCGAGGCGACGCACGGCACCGCGCCCAAGTACGCGGGGCAGGACAAGGTGAACCCCGGATCGGTGATCCTGTCGGGCGTGATGATGTTCGAGCACCTCGGGTGGCAGGACGTCGCCGACGACATCGTGCACGCTCTCGAAGCCACGATCGCCGACAAGATCGTCACGTACGACTTCGCCCGGCTGATGGACGGGGCGACCGAGGTCAAGACCTCGGAGTTCGCGGCCGCAATCTGCGACCGCTTGTAGGCACGAACTCCCGATGTGATCCTCGCCGAGCTCAACATCCGCCACACCCGGCGGCACCAGCCGACCCGGCGGGTCGCGCTCGGCGACCACTACCTCCCGACCAGCGGCCCCGCGTACGGCGCCGTGCTGCTCGGCGCGGTCGTCGCCGAGAACCTCGGCGGGCTCGACGACGAGCAACGCGACCTCCTACCCCGGCTCCTCGCCGACGCCGAGGGCGGATTGAGCGTGCCGCGCATCGCGCTGCGGCACCGCCTCCAGACGGACACGCACGGCCTCGACCGCTCCCGCCATCGCATCGTGGCCGAAGGCGGCGCCCCGCTCGTGCTCGAGCTCGACACGCACGGATGGCCGGCCCCGCAGGTCCTCGGGGCGGTGATGGCGGCGGCGCAGCTCCCGGCGTCGGCCAGGCGCACGGCCTTCCGAGCGATCGCGAACGCGGTCGCCCGACCCGGGATGCCGCCCGAGGGCCTCGAGGTGCGGCGCCTGCTCGAAGGTGTCCCCGGGATGCGGCCGTACGCGCCCGGCGCCGCCGCCCGCCCCAACGGAGGCGACCGCGACCGCGAGGCCGAGGCGTGGCGGGGCGTGCCCGCCGAGCGCCGCTGGGCCATGGAGGTCCTCGGCGTCCGGGCCGGCGCCCGCGTCGACCGGGAGGATGTCCAGCGCCGCTTCCGGCGTCTGCTGCGCCTCGCCCATCCCGACCACGGCGCCGCCGACATCGGGGCGGCCGAACGGATCGCCGAGCTCTCCGAGGCACGCGAGCTCCTGCTCGCGGTGCTCGATCTCTCGCAGTAGGTTCCCGCGGTGGCGGCGGCTTTGCCGACCGCCACCGCACGAGCCCGAGCTTGCGAGGGCGACCAAAGGAAACAGCTATGGCCAAGCCACCGGTTCACGTCACGGTCACCGGCGCCGCCGGGCAGATCGGGTACGCGCTCGTCCACCGGGTCGCCCACGGCGACCTGCTCGGGCACGACCAGCCGATCGTGCTGCGGCTGCTCGAGATCGAGCCGGCGCTCCCCGCGCTCGAGGGCGTCGTGATGGAGCTCGACGACGGCGCCCATCCCCTCCTCGAGGGCATCGAGGCGACCGCCGACCTCAAGACTGCGTTCGACGGCGCGTCGTGGTGCCTGCTCGTCGGGTCGGTGCCGCGCAAGGCCGGCATGGAGCGCCGCGAGCTGCTCACGGTGAACGGCGGCATCTTCAAGCCGCAGGGTCACGCCATCAACGACCACGCCGCCGACGACGTGCGTGTGCTCGTGGTCGGCAATCCGTGCAACACCAACTGCCTCATCGCCCGGTCGAACGCGCCCGACGTGCCGGCGGAACGGTGGTTCGCGATGACGCGCCTCGACGAGAACCGCGCCAAGAGCCAACTCGCCAAGAAAGCCGGGGCCGTCGCCCGCGACGTCACGAACGTGGCCATTTGGGGCAACCACTCGACGACGCAATTCCCCGACTTCGCCCACGCCCGCATCGGCGGGAAGCCGGCGCCGGACGTGATCGGGGATCTCGACTGGCTCCGAGGCCCGTTCCTCGAGATCGTGCAGAAACGCGGCGCGGCCGTGATCGAGAAGCGGGGCGCGTCGTCGGCGGCGTCGGCGGCGCACGCCGCCCTCGACTCGGTGCGCAGCGTCGTGACGCCGACGGCGGACGGTGACTGGCAGTCGCTCGCGGTCGCGAGCCGGGGCGAGTACGGGATCCCCGAGGGGCTGCAGTTCGGGTACCCGATCCGCAGCGACGGCGCGGCGTGGTCGATCGTCGACGGCATCGAGCACGACGACTGGGCCCGCGGGAAGATCAAGACCACGACGGACGAGCTACTCGAGGAACGCGACGAGGTGAAAGAGCTCCTCCCGGCGTGACCGCGAGGTGGTGGCGGCAGGAGTCACCGATCGGCCCGCTCACGGTGCTGGCATCCGACCGCGGCGTGCAGCACATCGAGCTCGGGTCGGCCGCGTTCGACCCAGATGCCGTCGAGGTCGACGCCCTCGAGGCCTGCGACGACGAGGTCGCCAACGAGCTCGACGAGTACTTCACCGGCCGCCGGCGCCGGTTCACGATGCCGGTCGACCTGTCCGGGATCGATGGCGCGTTCCCGCGCGCCGTGTACGAGACGTTGCACCGGGACGTCAGCTGGGGCGAGACCGTCTCGTACGGCGAGCTCGCCGAGATGGTCGGGCGCCCGCGGGCGGCCCGCGCCGTCGGCAACGCGATGAGCCGGAACCCCCTTCCGATCGTCGTGCCCTGTCACCGCGTGGTCGCCGCCGGCGGCCGCATCGGCGGGTACGGCCCTTCGGGCGTGTCGACGAAGCGCTGCTTGCTGGCGCACGAAGGCTTGGAGCTTCCGGCATGAGCGAGGAGCCGCGTGAGCGGACACTCGAGCTCGACCGCCTCGTCAACTTCAGCGACGCGGTGTTCGCGATCGCGGCGACGGTGCTCGTGCTGAGCATCAACTACTCGCACAATCTCCAGCAACCGGATCTCGACCGGAAGCTGTGGCGCGAGTTCGGCGACGTGCTGCCGCAGGTCCTCGCGTACGGCCTGAGCTTCTACATCATCGCCCGGAACTGGTTGGCTCATCATCGGATGTTCAGGATGATCCGACGCATCGACGCGCGGTTCATCGCCATCAACATCACGTTGCTCGGTCTCATCGCCCTCCTGCCCTACCCGACCGACGTGTACGGGAATTATCCGTCCTCGCGGCCCACGCTGATCGTCTACGCCGCGAGCATCAGCGCGGTCGGCTTCACGTCGGCCGCCCTCTGGTTCTACGCGTCGCGTAACAACCGGCTGATCGACGCGTCGACGCCGCGCGACTGGGTCGTCCACTCGCACCTGCGCGCGCTCAGCATCCCGGCCGTGTTCCTGACCTCGATCCCGGTTTCGTTCATCTCCGTTGCTGCCGCGCGGTTCTGGTGGCTCCTCCTGATACCGGTCCGCGTCGCGTTCACGCGCCGCTACGGCAAGATCACCGACATCTGGTGATCGGCGCCTGAGCCCGGTCCCCGGTTCCCTCGACACCCTTGACAGGCGAACATATGTTCGCTACGTTCGAGGTGCTCTCGGCTTCCCCGATCGGTCTCGTCCCACGGGGGAGGCATGTTCGAGCAAGTGCGCCAAGCGACCGAACGGCTGCGCGGAGTCGTGGCCGAGCTGGACCCGTCAGGCCTCGACGGGCCGGGCGCGCGCCGGCTTGTGGAGGAGTTCGCCGCGATCGAGCGCCTTGGCGCCGCGGGGAAGGCGCTTGCCATGCGTCGCGTCGAGGAGACCCGCGCGTGGGCCGACTCCGGACCGTTTCGTGATGCGGCTGCATGGCTGGCGGCGACAGGTGGCACGACCGTGGGTCACGCTCGCGCCACGGTCGAGACCGCGGCGCGC
>WNFV01000811.1_pt1 | contig 55456 bp, 68 predicted proteins | sample 5400101 | NCBI WGS metagenome assembly WNFV01 (sample SAMN13153361, study PRJNA577476) | soil metagenome | isolation source: 115 cm soil or saprolite under grassland replicate 1 | place: USA:California | collected 2016-06-15
CGGCGTCGTTTGGCACCTCGATGTCGGCTCGTCGCATCCTGGGGGGGCAGTACCTCCCAAGGGTTGGGCTGTTCGCCCATTAAAGCGGTACGCGAGCTGGGTTCAGAACGTTGTGAAACAGTTCGAGATTGAGCTGTTGTCTCTCACATGACGTTCGACGTGCCTGTTAGTAGTGAGAGCTCGGCAACCCAAGGCCGAGAACAAATCTGGCTAAATGCTGGGAACTCCGAGAATCCCGCGCTACTGCTCGCAGCGTGCGACCAGTGACAACGCGCCGGGTGCGGACAATCAGCAGGAAAGGCCTCGAGCAAATCGAGGAATCCTCACAGGCCATACGCCGGACTCGCGCTAGCGAGAAGATATGGTCGGATCCCTGCGGCGACGCAGGGTGCCAGCGGGAACAGAAACCAGCTGGCCTTGTAACAAATAGTCGGTCTCTATCCAGTGTGCGCGCAGGTGAGTTGAGAGGAGTTGCCCCCAGTACGAGAGGACCGGGGTGAGCGGACCCATGGTGTACGAGTTGTCCTGCCAAGGGCATCGCTCGGTAGCTATGTCCGTTCCGGATAACCGCTGAAAGCATCTAAGTGGGAAGCCGACCTCGAGATGAGCTCACCCTCTGGGTAACCAGGTAAGACCGCACGTAGACCACGTGTTTGATAGGCGGCGGGTGGAAGGATCGCAAGATCTGGAGCTGAGCCGTACTAACGGTCGAGGGCTTGACCTAATTTTCCAGCATCCAGCCGGGCCCTCGGACCCCCGCGATCGCGAGAGCGGTTGCAGGTTCGAGGCGTTCGGAGATCGGTTCGGATCTCGCAGAGACTCGCTTCGTCTTCCTCGCTCACCACTGCCCGTCGCGCATCAGCCCTCCCTCCGTCGGAGGGCTTTTGTGTGTTTCACGCCCGGGCATCGACGACGCTCGTTCCGGTCAAGCGGTCGTGGACGCCACGTTTCTCCGAATCGACGCCCATCCACAGGAGAACCACGCCAAGCGGGATGAGCGAGACGAGCCACAGGAGCGAACGGATCGCGGCTCTGGCAAGACCGGGCGGTCGACCGCTGCCGTCTACGACGCGAATTCCGACCATGCGCATCCCGAGCGTCTGACCGCCGCCCAATGACGACGTCAAGATCGCTCCATAAACGGCCGGAAAGACCGTGAAGATCTGCATCGCAAGTGTCATCAAGCCTGCGTATTCGAGGTCCATCGCGCCGTCGTCATTCATGAGTTGCCGCGCGAGATGGAGCGACGCTTCGTACTTGCCGATCCACCAGGCATCGACGCCGACGGCTATCGCCACAAAGGCGATCAGCCAATCTACCCAGGCCGCGGCGAAGCGCGCGCCCAGTCCGATCCGAGAGATGTCAGCCAACGAAGATCAGCATCCCAAGAGATCCTCCTCGCTCGGAAACGACGGCATGTGTCCAAGAAGGAGCCAGGACCAGAGAAAGGCCGCGGGGCTTCCCAGCGCCGCGCTGATCGCGCTGTCGACGAAGAGGACGTAGCCGCGCCGGCTTAGAGCTGCGGGCGTGTGTTCCATGCATCCGAGTACGGCCTCGCCTTGACCGTCCCACGCCTGCCTCGCTAAAATTGGGTCCTCGGTCCTTCGAGCGGCGGGGTCACACCTGTTCCCATCCCGAACACAGCAGTTAAGCCCGCCAGCGCCGAAGATACTCGGGACGTCGGTCCCTGGGAAAATAGGTCAGGGCCGGGATCAAAACGACTTCGACGCGCAAGCGTGCGAGGTCGTTTTCCTCTTTCCCGCGCTTCGTTCTCCCGCGTTCCGTCGACGCATCAAGGCAATTCCGTAATGACAGAACGTGGGGGAGCGTCCGGAGCGGGTTCTTCGCCGCGTCGTGCCCGACGCGGTCCAGGTGCAGGTCATTCTCGGATCGCTTCTCGGCGATGCGCGCATCGAGGGCGATCCCGGTGATCGGCGCATACGCATCGCGCACAGCGCGGAACGCGCCGACTACGTTTGGTGGAAGTACGAACGCCTCGGATCCCTGGCGGCCCATGCGCCGGAGGCCTATGGTGACCGGCTCGGGTTCCACACGATCGCGCATCCGATCTTCGACGACCTCGCACCGTACTTCGCACGCGCCGAGACGCGCCGTCACATTCGCGATCTGCTCGCGCCGCTCGGTCTCGCGGTCTGGATGACGGACGTCGGGCGCCTGCAGCTGCGCGAGGAGGTCTTTCTTCCCACGCAGCGAGAGGTCGCGCTCACCCGGTAACGATCAGGCCGGGATGCGATCAGGCCGGGGTAGCGATCAGGCCGGGGTAGCGATCAGGCCGCTGCGGCCGCCGCGGGCAGACGTGCGGGCGTCGCTCGCACGGCCAGATCCCGCCGCAGATTCTGGATCGCGCGCCCGTGGAGCTGACACGCCCGCGCTTCGCTGATGCCCATGCGCGCACCTGTTTGGCGCAGCGTGAGCGCCTTGCCGTAGTAGTGCCCGAGCACCTCGCGCTGCCGCGGCGGCAGCCGGCCAAGAGCGCCCTGCACGCGCGCGCTGAGATCCTCGCGGTCGTACCGTTCCCCGATCTCGTCCTCGGCGACGGGCACGCGATGAAATCCGCGTTCGAGGAGCGCGTCGAGGGATTGCGGCACCGCGGTGTCTTCACGCCGCCGATCGACTCGGCCCCGCTCGTCCAGACGGCGCAGTTCGTCGACGACAGCTCCGCGGATTCGCAGCGCGGCGTACGCCTCGAAGGGGACACCGCGGCCAGGCTCGAACCGGTCGACGGCTCCGATGAGACCTATGACTGCCGCGGACACGACGTCGTCGCGATCCGCAAGCGACGCCTGAGGCACGCGCATGCATCGCGCGATGCCTATCGCCAGGCTTGTGTAGCCCTCGATGAGCAGGCCACGCGCGGCCGCGTCGCCCGCCCGACAGCGAGCCCACAGTTGGGCCGTCTCCACGCCAGTCCCCCTCCGCCGACCGCCGCGTCTCTTCGTCCGACCCCATTCGGGGCCATGCCTTGTGGACGCGCCGGTCGCGCGCACTGTCGCGTGTGGCCGTGCCTCTGGTTAATCCCCGTTCAGGCACACTTGCGATACCCATTCGGGGCCTCGCGGTGTTTAGACCACTCCCGGCCGTCCAGATGCGCTGCTCGGTGACGAGATACCCGTTCGGACCTCAGTCCATGAGGCGGATTCCGCTCCGGCGTCTCAATCGATGAGTCGATTACGGAGCGCCAGGACGACGGCGTGCGTGCGATCGGCCGCGCCGAGCTTGGCGATGAGCATCTGGACGCCCTTTTTCACGGTGTCCTCCGCCAGGACCATTGCCCGGGCGATCTCCTTATTCGTGTAGCCCTCGGCCATGTAGCGCAGGAGCTCGAGCTCGCGGGGCGTCAGGACGTCATGTGCGAAGCCGCCGTCGCCGACGCCGTTCGCCGCCTGTGGCGGCGCGCTCGCGACAGGTTCGGCCGGCTCGGGCGCGGGCGGTCGCTCGGGCACCTGCGGCCCGATGACGGCGGCGGCGGACTCGCTTCCCATCGTGACCAGTCCGGCCACCGCCGCCTGGAGAGCCGCGACGACCCGCGCCGGCGGGGTGTCTTTCGGGACGAAACCGTTGGCGCCGGCCCGCATCACCGCGCGCACCAGCTCCGGCGAGCGCTCCACGCTGAAGACGACGATCGGCAGCGTCGGCGCCGCGTTGCGCAGACGCGCGACCGCCTCGGTCCCGCTGGCGTCGGGAAGATGCAGGTCCAGCAAGACGATGTCGGGAAGCGTGTCGGCGAGCAGGCCAAGTGCCTCAGAGCAGGTCGCCGTCAGCCCCGCGACGATCATGCCTTCGCGCTCCAGCATCGCCCGCACGCCAAGGCGCATGACGGGGTGATCCTCGACCGCGAGGACGCGGATCGCCGTCCGGCTCGACTCGGCACGGCCGAGCATCGCCAGCGTGTCCGCGGCACGCTGGGCGAGGTTGGCGTCGTCGGGGTCGTAGCGCGATCCGTGGGTCGCGAAGCCCGCCCGCACCGTACCACCCTGGGGCCTGGAGCTCGCCGCGAGCGCGGCCGCGCGACACGCGTCGTCGCCCTCGCCCGCATGGACCGCGATCACCTCGCCCGCGCTGTCACGCAGCGCGACGGCGTGATGGCCGTACGCCTCGGCCGTCGCGCGCGCGGCGCCGGCCGGATCGTTGTTCGCGACCGCCAGTGCCAGGCGCGCGAAGCCCTCAGCGCGATGGCGATCCCGCTCGAGCGACGTGAGCACGTTGAGCGCGCGCACCGAGCGCGCGAGATCCCCGGCGATATCGTCCAGGAGCTCTGCGCGCTCCGCGAACGCGCCTTCGACGCGCGGTCGCTTCACGTTCAGCACGCCGAGCACGTCGTCGCCGTCACGAAGCGGAACGATCACCGCCTCACGCGCATCTGGATCGATGCCGCGGAAGCGCTTGTCGGTGACTGGATCGCGAAGCACGATCTTCTGGCCGCTGCGCACGACCCACCCCGCGATCCCCTCGCCGAGAGGCTGGCCGTGGCCGAGCATCGAATCGGGCAGACCGACCGCGGCACGCAGCCGCAGCGCGTCCCCTTCGACGAGCATGATTGAGGTCGCTCCGGCGTCCATCCCGCGAGCAACGTCCGCCACGATGCGCGCGAGAAGCGCGTCCGCTTCGCCGCTCGTCGTGAGGCCGGCGCCCAGATCGCCGAGGATCCCGATGCGTTCGTCCAGCGTCGCGTTCCGGCGCGTCGCGGCGGCGAGCGCGCGGCCATCCGTGGCGATCATCGCGACGAGGTGCGCGGCCGATGCGACGCCGATCACATCGACCGGGTCGAACGGGATCTCGCGGCGCAGACCGCAGAGGATCGCGGGCCCGTTCCATCCTTCGATCGGCGCGATCACCGAGAACGCGGCTTCATCGCCCCAGTGTCCCGCGGGTACCGCCGCCGCGAAGGCCCCGTTGCGCGCCCGGGCGAAGGCCTCGTCACCGAGGATCGCGCGCCAATCCACGTCTTCGATGCGATGGGAGAAGAGAGTCGACGGTGCTTTCGCGGAGGCGACCACGATCGCGACCGCCTCCGCCCTGAGGAGCCACGCGATGTGCTCGAGACGTTCGGGCCAGCGCGCCGTCGAGTTGACGGAGGGCCTCCTCGGTTGGTTTGCGGAATTGTACGAGTGGCACGTCCCTTGCCCGCTCGGTGAGCGTGTCGATCGATCCAGAGACGATGGAAGAGCTCCTCGCAATGGAGAAGAGCGAGAGTGCGCTGCGTCCCCTGCGGATAGGCGAGACCGTCGAAGGCACGGTCGCGGCGATCGGGGGTGACGAGGCGACGGTCGATCTCGGGGACCGTCCGGCGGGCGTCATCCCGATGCGGGAGTTCGGGTCGGAGCAGATCGGCACCGGCGACCACGTCGTCGCTGTCGTCGTGCAACCGGAGGGACCCGACGGCCGCGTCGTCCTGTCGCTCCGCCGCGCGCGGAACCGCCGTGACTGGCTGCGCGTGGAGCAGCTCCAGCAGAGCGCTGAGCTCATCGAAGCTCCGGTGCTCGAGGCGAATCGCGGCGGTGTCGTCGTAGACGTCGGCCTGCGCGGCTTCGTTCCCCTTTCCCAGCTCGCATCGATCGGAGCGATCGACACGAGCGAGGCCGGCGTCCCCGAACCGGTGAAGGCGCTCGTGGGGAAGCGGCTGCGCCTGCGTGTGCTCGAAGCGGATCCCAAACGCGACCGGCTGATCCTGTCGGAAAAGGCCGCAACGCAGCAGGTGCGGCGCGAACGCAAGGCGCAAGGGACCGCGCAGCTCTCCGAAGGGGACGTGCTCGACGGGACCGTGGCCAGCGTCACGTCGTATGGCCTTTTTGTCGACGTCGGCGTGGCCGACGGCCTCGTCCACCGTTCGGAGATCACCTGGGAAAAGGGCGTCGAGCCGACCGTGCTGCACAAACCGGGCGACCAGGTGCGGGTAAAGGTGGTCGGCATCGACCGTGAACGGCACCGGATCTCGCTTTCGATGAAGCGGCTGACCGAGGATCCCTGGGAAGGGCTCGTGAGCGCGCTGCAGATCGGTCAGACGGTCGAGGCGACGATCACCCGGGTGATGCCGTACGGAGCCTTCGCTCGTATCAAAGAGGGTGTGGAAGGTCTCATTCACGTGAGCGAGCTGGCTGCCCAGCGGGTGGCCGACCCGAACGAGTTCGCGCACGTCGGCGACCGGCTGCCGGTCAAGATCGTCGGAATCGACCGCGAGCGCAGGCGGCTCTCCTTGTCCGCGCGCCTCGCGGAGCGCACATGAAGCGCCGTCCGAAAGCCGGACATGGCACGTACCGAACGTATAATCGGAACCAGATGACATCTGTGCCGATATACCGTCTGAGAGAGCGTTGATGGGACCCTTCGATCGCTTCAACGACCGCGCCAAGAGGGTTCTTGCGCTTGCCCAGGACGAGGCCATCCGCTTCAACCACAACTACATCGGCACCGAGCATCTGCTCCTCGGGCTGGTCCGCGAGGGCGAGGGCGTTGCCGCCCGCGTCCTGGACTCGCTGGGCGTGGAGCTCTCCAAGGTGCGGACCGCCGTCGAGTTCATCATCGGCCGCGGCGACTCGACGACGTCGCCGAGCGAGATCACGCTCTCGCCGCGCACCAAGAAGGTCATCGAGCTCGCCATCGACGAGGCGCGCAAGCTCGGCCACAGCCACGTCGGCACCGAGCACCTGCTCCTGGGCCTGGTCCGCGAGGGCGAGGGGATCGCCTCGGGTGTGCTCGAGTCGCTCGGTGTCTCGCTCGAGAAGGTCCGTCATCAGGTGATTGCCACCCTCGGCCAGCAGCATCCGGCCACCGCCGAGACCGCGTCCGCGGGCGGCAAGTCAGCCAGCTCGAAGACACCCACGCTCGACCAGCTCGGCGTGAATCTCACGGCCATGGCCAAGGCGCAGCAGCTCGATCCGGTCATCGGCCGCGAGAAGGAGATCGAGCGTGTCATCCAGATCCTGAGCCGGCGCACGAAGAACAACCCCGCGCTCATCGGCGAGCCGGGCGTCGGCAAGACCGCGATCGCCGAGGGCCTCGCGCACCGCATCGTGAAGGGCGATGTGCCTGAGACTTTGCAGGGCAAGCGCGTGCTCACCCTCGACATCGGCTCTCTGGTGGCGGGGACCAAGTATCGCGGTGAGTTCGAGGAGCGCCTCAAGAAGATCATCGAGGAGCTCCGGCACGCGCACGACGTGATCCTCTTCATCGACGAGCTGCATACGCTCGTCGGCGCCGGCGCGGCGGAGGGCGCGGTGGATGCCGCGAACATCCTCAAGCCGTCGCTCGCGCGCGGCGAGCTCCAGTGCATCGGCGCCACGACGCTCGACGAGTTCCGCAAGTACATCGAGCGCGACGCCGCTCTCGAGCGCCGGTTCCAGCCGGTCATGGTGGAGGAGCCGACCATCGAGGAGACGGTCGACATCCTGATGGGCATCCGCTCGCGGTACGAGGATCACCACAAGGTCTCGATCACCGACGAAGCCGTGAAGGCGTCGGCCGAGCTCTCGGCGCGTTACATCACCGATCGGTTCCTGCCGGACAAGGCCATCGACCTCATGGACGAGGCCGCGAGCCGCGTCCGCCTGCGGTACTCGACGCTTCCCGCTGACGTGAAGGACGCGCAGAAGCAGCTCGACCAGGTCGTCACCGAGAAGGAAGCCGCGATGGAGGGGCAGCAGTACGAGCTCGCCTCGACGCTGCGCCTGAAAGAGCGCCAGCAGCAGGACAAGCTCCAGCAGGCGAAGGCCGACTGGCTGCTCGCGCAGTCGCAGAAGCGGCCCGAGGTGACCGACGAGGACATCGCCGAGGTCGTCTCGATGTGGACCGGTATTCCCGTCCGCCGCCTCGCGGAGGAGGAGACGCAGAAGCTCCTCCGCATGGAGGAGGTCCTCCACAACAAGGTCATCGGCCAGGAGGCCGCCGTCACGACGGTCGCGCGAGCGGTCCGTCGCGCCCGCGCCGGCCTGAAGGATCCACGCCGGCCGATCGGCGTCTTCTTCTTCGTCGGCCCGACCGGCACGGGCAAGACGCACCTCGCCAAGCAGCTGGCCGACTTCATGTTCGGCAGTGACGAGAACGTCGTGAAGATCGACATGTCCGACTACATGGAGCGGCACAACGTGTCGCGTCTGGTCGGCTCGCCGCCGGGCTACGTCGGCTACGAAGAGGGTGGCCAGCTCACCGAGACGGTCCGCCGCAAGTCGTACTGCGTCATCCTGCTCGACGAGATCGAGAAGGCCCACCCCGAGGTCTTCAACATCCTGCTGCAGATCTTCGACGAGGGCCGCCTCGCGGATGCGAAGGGCCGCACCGTCGACTTCCGCAACACGATCATCATCATGACGAGCAACCTCGCGCAGAAGATGCTGAAGAGCGAGGCTTCGCTCGGCTTCCGCCAGAAGGGCGAGGGCGAGGACGCCGACGTCCAGGCGATGTACGAGCGCATGAAGGAGCGCGTCATGGAAGAGATGAAGCGCTTCTTCCGCCCGGAGTTCCTGAACCGGATCGACGCGACCGTCGTGTTCCAGCCTCTCAATAAGGAAGAGATCCGCAAGATCGTCGAACTGGAGCTGCAGGGCGTGCGCAAGCAGCTCGCATCACAGGAGATCACGCTCATCGTCACCGACGAGGCGAAGGACCACATCGCGTCGGTCGGCTACGACGCCAACTTCGGCGCGCGCCCGCTCGCTCGGCAGATCCAGAACGAGATCGCCGACCCGCTGGCCGAGATGCTCCTCCAGGGCGTCTTCCACCCCGGTGCCAACGTGCGCGTGCATCCCGTTGACGGCAAGCTGAAGATCGAGAAGGTCGACGCCGAGGTGGCCAAGCCGGAGCCGGTCGCCCCCTAGTCGCAACCGAGCCCCGATACTTTCCTCGCATGCCTCCCAAGCCGAAGACCGCCTTCGTCTGCCAGAACTGCGGCAATCAGTTCCCGAAGTGGATCGGGCGCTGCCCGTCGTGCCAGGGCTGGAACACGCTGGTGGAAGAGCGCGTGGTCGCGCCGCCCAAAGGACGCGGCATAGCGCGAGCGCCGCGCGAGCCGATCGCCCTCGACCAGGTCCCGGCAGACGCCGAGGAACGTATTCCGACAGGCCTCGGAGAGTTCGACCGCGTGCTTGGTGGCGGCATCGTGCGTGGCTCGTGCGTGCTGCTCGGCGGCGATCCCGGCATCGGCAAGAGCTCACTGCTCATGCACGCCTCCGCGTCGCTGGCGAAGCGGGGCGATGTCCTCTACGTATCGGGGGAGGAGTCGGCCGCTCAGATCAAGCTGCGCGCGCGCCGGTTCGGCATCGAGGGCGGCAGCATCTACGTCCTCGCCGAGACGGATCTCGGCTCCGTCATCGAAGCGATCCGGCGCGTGCATCCGATCTACACGGTGATCGATTCGATCCAGACGATGTCATCCGACGTCATCGGCTCGCCCGCGGGCGGCGTCTCGCAGCTTCGCGAATGCACCGCACGCCTGCTCGAGGTCGCGAAGGGCGACGACGTACCGATCTTCCTGGTCGGCCACGTCACCAAGGAGGGCGCGGTCGCGGGGCCGCGCGTGCTCGAGCACATCGTCGACGCGGTCCTCTATCTCGAGGGTGAGCGGTTCCATGCGTTCCGCATCCTGCGCGCGACGAAGAACCGCTTCGGCTCCACCGACGAGGTCGGCGTATTCGAGATGGGGGAGTCGGGCCTCCGCGAGGTGACGAATCCGTCGGAGGTCTTCCTCGAGGAGCGGAGCCGCGGCGTAGCGGGCAGTGTCATCGTGCCGACCGTGGAAGGGACCCGGCCGCTGCTCGTCGAAGTGCAGGCGCTGGTCACGCCCACGAGCTTCGGTCTGCCGCGACGAACGGTGAATGGCGCCGATCCGCAGCGTGTCGCGCTGCTTCTCGCGGTGCTCGCGAAGCGCGCGGGTCTCTCGCTCGGCACACACGACGTATACGTCAATCTGGTGGGTGGCCTTCGCGTTCGCGAGCCCGCCGCGGATCTCGCCGTCGCGGTCGCGCTCGCATCGGCGCTGCGCGACCGCGCCGCCGACGCGCGCACGGTGTTCGTCGGCGAGCTCGGACTGGGTGGCGAGCTTCGGCGCGTCCAGCGTCTCGCCGCGCGGCTCAAGGAAGCGCAGCGCCTGGGCTTCGAGCGCGCCGTCGTGCCGCAAGCGAGCCTGACCGACCTCAACGGCACCGGTCTCGAGGTGCACGGCGTGCCGTCGCTGCGCGACGCGCTCAAGAGCGCGGGCATCGCCGACAGCTGACAGCACGCTCGCTTCGCTGGCTAAGCAGGGGGTCCCCTGCCTCTAGACTGCTCGCGTGATCGATTCATCTTCCCGGCAGCGCGTCGCCGTCGGCGGCCACATCTTCATCGGCCGGACGGACCGCCTGCCTGACCTATATAGAAAGGAGAGAGTCGCGTGTTCTTCATTCGACTTGCCGCAGCACTCATCGGCTTCATCTTCGGCGGCTATCTCGGCCTGTCGCTCCTGCAGATCAGCGAGGTCTATCCGGTCAGCAATCAGGTCCTCGTCGTCATCCTGCTGGCCGCGGCGTGCGCGATCCTCGGCTGGCTGGGCGCCCCGTACGTCACGGTGCTCCCGGCGCGCTTCGTCGTCGCACGCATCCGCGACGCGTCGGCGGGTGATCTGGTCGGCGGTGCGTTCGGGGCCGGGGTGGGACTCATCCTCGCGCTCTTCCTCGCGTTCCCGCTCTCATTCCTTCCGGACAACCTAGGACGCTTCGCGCCGCTGGTCGGCGCGCTCTTCCTCGGACTCTCGGGAGCGGCTGCGGGCATGATCAAGAGGAGCGATCTGGGCATGCTCGCGCGTGAGATCCGTCACGGTCGCCGCGACCGCGGCGGAGGCGAGCGCGCGCTGCTCGATACGTCGGTCATCATCGATGGCCGCGTCGCAGACGTCGTCAAGAGCGGATTCATCCGCGGCACGCTGCTCGTGCCGCGGTTCATCCTCGCGGAGCTCCAGTACTTCGCGGACTCGTCCGATGGGAGCAAGCGCGAGCGCGGCCGTCGTGGCCTCGAGATGCTGGCGCGCATGCAGAAGGAGGAAACGGTCCGCATCGAGCTGCTCGACGCCGATCCCGCGGGCGCGGGCGCCGATGGCAAGCTCGTCGTCCTCGCGCGTTCGCTCGGCGTCCCGATCATGACGAACGACTACGGCCTCAACCGCGTGGCGGAGCTCCAGGGCATCACGGTCCTGAACATGAACGATCTCGCCAAGTCCGTCCGGCCGGTCGTGCTGCCGGGCGAAGAGATCAACGTACGCGTGATCCAGGAGGGCAAGGAGCAGGGTCAGGGCGTCGGCTATCTCGAGGACGGGACGATGATCGTCATCGAGAATGGCGCGCGCCACGTCGGTGGCGAGCTGGCGGTCACGGTCATGCGCGTGCTCCAGACGGTCGGCGGGCGGATGATCTTCGCCCAGCCGAAAGGCGAGGTCGTCGACGCGCGACGACCGAGGGCGGCGAGCCGCTAGGTGCGATCGACGCTCGCGATCCTGGCGGCGGGAGGATCGACTCGCGCCGGCGTCGACAAGGTGCTCGCCGACCTCGGTGGGCAGCCCGTCCTCGCGTGGTCGCTCGCGGCCGCGCAGGCGGCGGCGTGCTTCGACGAGATACTCGTTGTGGCGCCGAACGAGAAACGCGAAGCCATTGCGCGCGTGGCGCGGGCGCGATCGCCGGCCGTGCGCATGGTGAGCGGAGGTGCGACGCGAACCGCGTCATCCTGGGCGGCGCTCGACGCCGCGCCGGATGCTGACGTCCTCTCCATCCACGACGCGGCGCGGCCCTTCGTTCCGCCGAGCCTCTTCGCCCGCTGCGTCGAGATCGCAGGTCGGAAGGGGTCCGCCGTCGCCGGGCTGCCGCTCGCCGAAACGGTGCGCCGCGCCGACGAAGCGGGGGCGGCGATCGAGGAGATCACACGCGAAGGCCTGTGGTCGGCGCAGACGCCGCAGGCATTTCGCCGCGACGTGCTCGTGAAGGCGCGTGGCGCGGCGGGCGAGCGCTCCTTCAGCGACGACGCCGCGGCCCTCGTCGCCGCCGGTCTGCCGGTGCAGATGGTCCAGGGTGAGCGCCGCAATCTGAAGATCACGACGTTCGAGGATCTCGCCTACGCGCGCGAGCTCGTAGCGAAAGGACTGGCGGGCATCGCCGCGCTGCAGCTGCGGTGAGCCCATCCCGCGCCGGCATCGGCTACGATATCCATCGTCTCGCGGCGGATCGCCGCCTCGTTCTTGGCGGTGTCGCGATCGAGCACCCGACGGGGCTCGTTGGTCACTCCGATGGCGACGTCCTGTTGCACGCCCTGATGGACGCGCTTCTCGGTGCAGCGAATCTCGGCGACCTCGGTTCGCACTTTCCGAGCGGCGACCCGGCGTTCGCCGGCGCGAGCAGTCTCGGACTGCTGCGGCGGGTGGGCGATCTGGTCCGTGAGGCCGGCTTCGCAGTGGCGTCGCTTGACGCGACGGTGATCGCGCAGGCGCCGCGCATCGCGCCCTCCGTGGTGGCGATGCGCGACGCCATCGCTGGTGCGCTCGGCATCGAGGCAGAGCGCGTCAGCGTCAAGGCGACGACGAATGATGGTCTTGGGACCGTCGGCTCCGGCGAGGCCATCGCGGCCCTCGCCATCGCGCTCCTCGAATAGAAGGAGAGACATCGATAGCGCAGTCAATGCCAGCGGTCCGCCTGTACAACAGCGCGAGCCGCACCGTCGAGGACTTCGTTCCGCTCGTGCCGGGCACGGTGCGCATGTACAACTGCGGCCCGACGGTCTACGACTGGCAGCACGTCGGCAACCTCTACACCTACCTCACCGCGGACATCGCTCGGCGCGTGCTCGAGTACTTCGACTTCAACGTCACTCAGGTGATGAACATCACCGACGTCGGGCACATCGTCGGTGATGCCGACGTCGGCGAGGACAAGATGGCCATCGGCGCGAAGCGCGAGCATCTGGATCCGCTCGCGATCGCCGAGCGCTACACGGCGCAGTTCATGGCCGACCGGCGGAAGCTCAACATCCTCGATCCGCACAGGGTCGTGAAAGCCACCGAGCACGTCCCGCTGATGATCGACCTGATCGAGCGCCTCATTGCGAAGGGCAACGCGTACGTCGCCGCGGACGGCGTGTATTTCGACATCACGACCTTCCCGGGGTACGGCACGCGACTCAACGTCGAATCGCCGCTCGAGCGGATGGCCGGCGCGCGCGTCGGAGTGAATGAGAACAAGCGCAACCCGAACGACTTCGCGCTGTGGCGGAACGCCAAGCCGGGCGACCTACAGCAATGGGATTCGCCCTGGGGACGCGGGAACCCAGGCTGGCACATCGAGTGCTCCGCCATGTCGATGCATTACCTCGGCGAGACGTTCGACATCCACTCGGGCGGTGAGGATCACCTCTTCCCGCACCACGAATGCGAGATCGCCCAGTCGGAGGCAGCCACGGGCAAGCCGTTCGTCAGGTACTGGATGCACACGCACTTCCTGCGCGTCGATAGCTCGAAGATGGCGAAGTCGGCGGGCGGGTTCTATCGCCTGACCGATCTCGAAGAGTGGGGCGTCGATCCACTCGCGTTCCGGCTCCTCGCGCTCGGGACGAGCTACCGCAAGGGCCTCGACTTCACGCGTGAAGGGCTCGAGCAGGCGCAGCGGCGCCTCGAGCGCTGGCGTGCCGTCGTCGCGGCGGCGTTCCAGGCGACGAACGGAGAGACCACCGCGCCCGAGCCGGACTACGGAGTGCGGCAGGGATTCATCGACGCCATCGCGGACGACCTGAACACACCACGCGCGCTGGCCGCGGCGGAGATGGCGCTCAGCCTCGCGGGCGAATCCGATCGAGAGGTGCAGCGGCGGGCGCTGTGGCTGCTCTTCGATTTCGATCGCGTTCTCGGGCTCTCGTTACGCGAGCGCGCGATGCACGAGCGCGCGCTCACTGACGAGGAGCGCGCGGTGATCGAGGAGCGCGAGCACGCACGGCGCGACGGGGACTACAAGCGATCGGACGAGCTCCGCGCGGAGCTCGAAGGACGGCATGGCATCCGCGTGAAAGACACCAAGGACGGAACGCGCTGGGAGCGCGTCGGCCGCAAGGGAGCGTGACCGATATGGAAGATCCAGAAGATCGCCAGCCGGAGCGACCGGCGCCGGAGGGCGGGATGAGTGACGCGACGCCGAACGAGCGTCCGCCGCAGCCCGGACCCGCGGGATTCGATGACCGGCGCCCGAGGCGGCGCGGCCGTCGCGGTCGAGGAAGCGGCCAGCGCTTCGGGGTGCCGCCGCGCGGTCCCATGCCGCCACGCGGCCCTCTACCAGCGCGCGGTCCTATGCCTCCGCGCGGCCCGCAGCCTGCGCGGGAGGACGAAGAGTCGTCGCAGACGCGCGAGCTCGCCGCATACGAGCGGCGTCAGCAGCAGCGGCAGGGTGCCGGCGGTTGGCGCGGCGGCTCCCGCGGCTGGGTCCCCGGCGCCGGCGGTGGTTTCCAGGGGGCCGGACGCGGCCCACGCCGCGGACCGGCACAGGCCCAGTACAGCGAGACGATCCGACGCGCGACGGCCGGACCCCGCACGTCGGCGGCTCCTTCGCACGACTCCGGTGAGCCGATCGCCGGGCCGCACGCGGTGCTCGAAGCGCTCCGCGCTGGCCGCGTGCTGAAGCGGCTCTACATCTCGAACGAGCGCGGCACGCGCGCGGGTGCGGTGAACGACCTCATCCTCGAGGCGCAGCAGCGGCGGGTGTTCATCCGCTACGTGGACAAGCTCGACGTCCAGCGGCTCTCGCCGATCGAGAACCATCAGGGTGTCGTCGCGATCGTGGAGGGCAAGGCCGGCGTCGAGCTCGAAGAGCTCCTGCTCCACCTCGACACGCAGAGCGAGCCCGCGCTCGTCCTCGTGATCGACTCGTTGCAGGACCCGCAGAACTTTGGGGTGCTTTTGCGCTCCGCGGAAGGCGCGGGCGTCGACGGCGTCGTCATCCCGCACCACCGGAGCGTCGGTCTGACCCCGGCGGTCGCGAAGACCTCCGCGGGGGCAAGCGAGCACCTCATGCTCGCGGACGTCCCGAACCTCCGCCAGGCGATCGACGCTCTCAAGGAGAAGGGCGTCTGGGTCGTCGGCGCCGACGAGAGCGGCGACCTCCTGTACGACGAGGTCGACTACCGCGGGGCGACGGCGATCGTCATCGGTGGCGAGGGCGAGGGCATCCGCCGGCTCGTGCTCGAGGGCTGCGACCAGGTCGTCCGCATCCCGATGGAGGGCCGCGTCGCGTCGCTGAACGCCGCGGCGGCCGGCACGGTCGTGCTCTACGAGGCGCTCAGGCAGCGCCGCCGCGACGCCGCGCCTCCGGACACCCGCACGCCTCGTCCGCAGAAGGTCGAGGTCTCCGAGGAGGCGGCTCAGGACGGGGAATTCGCCGAAGGCGACGAGGACGTCGTCGTCGAGGCCGAGAGCGAGCCCGCGGACGAGCCGGTGAGCGGCCCGCCGAACGTCGAACCCGCGATCGCAGAGGATGCCATTACGCAAGCTGATGACGCCGTTACGCAGGACGAGGGGCTCCCGGCGCCGGATCCGGAGGCGGCGGCACCGCGGAAGCGCGCGGCGCGATCGCGCGCCAAGAAGAAGACCGAGTAACGACGGGTCCGACCGGACCGGCGGTGTTGAGGCGCACCTAACTCTTCGCGTCGCGGAAGGTGAGCCGCAGGTCGGGTGCCGTCCGATCGATCACCCCTTTACCTCACTGCTAGGCTGGTCCCGCTTCGAGCAACGTGCAGGGAGGGTATTCCTGTGGGGGATAACGGAGTTCTCGATCGCGCGAAGTCATTCGGCGTAACCCGACGCGAGTTCCTCGTCGGTGCCGGTGCGGGGGCCGCGGCCGCGGGTGTAGTCCTCGGAGGCGCGGTCGTCGCGACCAAGGGCGTCTCGCCGGCCACGACGACGACCACCGGAGCGACGGCCCGAGGTCCTCTACCCGCGACCATGCGTCGTGTCTCTCTCAACATCGATGGGGTCGCGCACGACGTCGTGGTCGACAACCGCGAGAGCCTCTGGGAGACGATGAACTTCCAGCTCGGTCTTTCGAACTCGAATCTCGGCTGCGACCGCGCGCAATGTGGCGCGTGCGCCGTGCTCGTCGACGGCAAGTCGGTGAATGGTTGCACGGTCCTGAGCGCGCGCCTCGGCCGCGGTCAGAAGATCACGACCGTCGCCGGTCTCGCGAAGGGACCCGGCATCGACGGACTGCATCCGGTGCAGCGCTCCTTCTGGCTCAACGGTGGATTCCAGTGCGGCATCTGCACGCGCGGCTTCATCATGTCGACGGTCGCGCTGCTCACCGCGATCCCCAAGCCGACCGACGTGCAGATCGCCGAAGGACTCTCAGGGAACATCTGCCGGTGTGGCGAGTACGCCAAGGTCTTCACGTCGGTGAAGACCGCGGCGGCCGAGATGGCCGGCGAGAAGGTGACCTATCTCGCCAAGCCGGTGAACGTCGGTGTGACCGCCCCGGCCGCCGCGCCCGCGGCGCCCGCCACGACGAAGGCGTTCGACTTCGCGACGCCGTTCACGACGATCGAAGACTTCGACACGTTCGTCGAGCCGCTCAAGGCTCGCCCCGGCATCGTGGACATCAGTGGAAGCGAGCGAACGATCACCGTGAAGTGGGACCCGTCCAAGTTCACGGAGCAGCAGATCCGCGACCTGCTCGCGAGCCTCGGCCACGCGGTCAAGTAGGGGGAGGGAGAAGAGATGGCCAAGATAGATGCGGTCCGTGTCTGTCAGGACGCCGCCTACGCGGAAATGTTGACGGATGCCGACTGGTACGCGCTCTCCCAGGACCCAGCCTGGCAGGAGATGGTCGCCGAGCAGTCCGAGCTGACTGCTTCGGTCCTCGCGGTACACGGACACAAGCTCCCCGGCGCGCGTGCCGGGGGCGAGTCGTCGCCACAGACCGAGGTGCCGGTGTTCCCGCCGTTCAAGATCGTCGGCACCGACATCGCCCGCCTGCAGGGCATGGGCGTGGTCACGAACCTCGGCCAGTACGCCGAGAACCTGCGGATGCCGGGCATGCTGTTCATGCGCACGCTGCGCAGCAAGTACCCGCACGCGAAGATCACCTCGCTCGACATCTCGAAGGCCGAGAAGCTCCCCGGCGTTCGCAAGATCCTCCATCGCGGGAACCTGCCGAAGGAGTACTCGGACGTCTTCCTCGGATCGGCGCAACCGACCCGCTTCCTCTTCAACGAGGAAGTGTTCGAGGTCGGCAGCCCCATCGCGGTCATCGCGGCCGACAGCGACCACATCGCGGATGAGGCGCTCCGCCTCATCGACGTGAAGTACGAGGTGCTGCCGGCGATGCTCGACATGCTCGAGGGCATGAAGAACACGACCGCCAAGCAGTTCCAGAGCACGGAGATCGGCACGATCATCGCGACGACGCCGCCGCTCGTTCGTGGGAACCCCAACAACACCACGGCCGACGTGACCGTCGAGGTGACGGCGAAGAAGGCCACCGAGCAGCACGTCGCGCTCGAGCTCACGAACTCGCTGTCGTGGTGGGACAACGACAAGCTCAACATGATCTACACGGCCCAGCATTCGCACGGCACGCGCTCGGGCCTCGCGCAGGCGCTGAAGATCCCGCAGAACAAGGTGCGCGTGGTCCAGCAGGGCTACATGGGCTCGGGCTACGGCTACCGAAGCGGCATCGACCTCTCCGAGATCCACGCGGCGATCCTGTCGAAGATCACCGGCCGCCCGATCAAGAACATCTACACCCGCTACGAGGACTTCGTGACGCGGACTCACCGTCCCGAGTTCCGGGACGAGATGAAGATGGGCGTCAACAAGGACGGCACCATCCAGTGGGGCCAGTTCAAGGTCATCGCGAACGTCGGCGCGCAGCGCGCCGGCGCGGCGAACGGCGCGTGGTTCATCATGCAGGACCTCTACAACATCCCGAACCTGAGGCTGGAAGCGGTCGACGTCATGACCAACAGCTACAAGTCAGGCCCGTACCGCTGCGTGAGCCACCCGAACGGCACCTTCGCCCTCGAGACCACCATGGAGAAGGCGGCCTACGCGATCGGCATGGACCCGGTGCAGTTCCGGCTCAAGAACCTCAACGAGACCGGGAACCCGGACACCAAGAAGCCGTTCAACAACCCCGGCATGCGCGACTGCATCAACGCGGCGGCCAACGCGATCGGCTGGACCAGCAAGTGGCACGCACCGAAGGCCAAGCAGGTCCGGCCCGGCGTGTACCACGGCATCGGCCTCGCGGCGCACGCCTGCAGCCACGGCGCCGGCGGCAACCCCTCGACCGGCCAGGTCGTGATCAACAGCGACGGAAGCGTCCAGGCCATCTCGGCGTCGAACGACGTCGGCGGCGGCCAGCGCACGACGATGGCGATGATCGCGGCCGAGTCGCTCGGCGTTCCGCTGGATCAGATCACCATCACCGCGTACGTCGACACCGACAACACGACCGACACCGGCACGACCGCCGGCAGCCAGCAGACCAACAACGGCGGCCGCGGGATGTACGAGGCCGGCCAGGACGCGCGCCGGCAGGCGCTGGCCTGGGCCGCGCGCAAGTTCATCGATGACGCGAAGAAGAAGAACCAGACGCTCAATGTCACCGCGGCCGACGTCGACATGGTCGACGGCTCGCTCTTCTTGAAGGCGACTCCCGCGACCAAGGCGAAGCTCTCCGACGTGGTGCAGTTCAAGGGCGGCCCGATCCACGGGAAGTCCGAGTACGTCCAGGACACGATCTGGGAGCGCACCGCCTGGGCGGCGCACGCGGTCGAGGTCGAGGTCGACACCGTCACCGGACAGGTGAAGATCACCAAGTACGTCGCCGTGCACGACCTGGGCAAGGCGATCAACCCGTTCGCGGCCAAGCAGCAGATCGAGGGCGGCGTCGTGATGGCGGTCGGCGCCGTGTTCACCGAGGAGCTCCTCATCGACAAGGCCACCGGCCTGCCGCTGAACCCGAACCTCCTCGACTACAAGCCGCTCAGCATCAAGGACGCCCCGCTCGCGGAGGTGATCATCGTCGAGAAGCCCAAGACCTACGGCGTCTTCGGAGCGCACGGCCTGGGCGAGCCGCCGATGGGCCCACCGGCACCGACGATCGTGAACGCGGTGTACAACGCGGTCGGCGCGTGGGTGACGGAGATGCCGCTCACTCGCGACAAGCTGCTCGCGGCGATCAAGACGGCGAACTGAGAGGAGGAAGGCAATGAGAGCTTTTGAGCTGTACGACGCCGGATCCGTCAGGGAAGCCGTCGACCTGCTGAAGGCGCACGCCAACCGCAACGTGAAGGTGGTCGGCGGCGGCAGCGACCTCGTCGGCGGCCTGATGAAGGACTGGGTGAGCGGCAAGGGCCTCCCGTACCCGGAGGTCCTCATCGACCTCACGACCATCAAGGACCTCATCGGCATCAAAGCGTCCTCCGATGGACTCACCATCGGCGCCGCGACGACGCTCAGCGACGTCGTCGATTCGAAGGACGTCAAGGACAAGTTCCCGATCCTGGTCCAGGCCGCCGAGAGCGTCGCCTCGCCACTCATCCGCAACTTCGGCACGCTTGGGGGCAACGTCAACCAGCGTCCGCGCTGCTGGTTCTTCCGCGGCGAGGACTTCAACTGCTACAAGAAGGGTGGAGACTTCTGCTACGCCGTCACCGGCGACAACCGCTATCACGCGATCATCGGTGGCGAGCTCTGCTACATCGTCCACCCCTCGGACACCTCTACCGCGCTGCTCGCGCTCAACGCGCAGGCCAAGGTGACCGGCGCAAGCGGTGACCGGACCATCGCGTTCGACCAGTACTTCCACGGCCCGCGTGAGGACGTGCTGACGGAGACCGTGCTCAAGCCGAACGAGTTCATGACCCACGTGACCGTCCCGAACCTGGCGTCGGGCACGAAGATGGGCTGGACCAAGCTCAAGGACCGCCAGGTCTACGATTTCGCTCTCGTGTCTGTCGCGGCCGTGTTCACCGTCGAGGGCGGACAGTGGAAGGACGGCCGGATCACGCTTGGCGGCGTGGCGCCGGTCCCGTACCGCGCCAAGGTCGTCGAGGACGCGCTCAAGGGCAAGGACATCAAGGGAGCCATCAAGTCGGCCGCGGGGCAGATCCGCACCGTCGCCCGTCCGATGAGCCTCAACTCCTACAAGGTCGATCTCGCGCAGGGTCTCATCGAGCGAACGGTCCTGGAGGCGCTGGGCAACTAGCGTCTGTCGACAACGAAGCAGAAAGAGCGGCGGCCTTCGGGCCGCCGTTCTTCGTTCACCCGGTCGCGCTCTCCCGCATCTGCGAGCGGATGAACTTCATGCCGCGCAGTCCCCACTGGTGCGAGGCTGGGTTCGCCGCGAGGTAGCTGCCGTCGCTGTGCAGCCAGGGCCCGCCCTCCGCGTCGGTGATGAGCCCTCCGGCATGCTGGACGATCACGATCCCCGCGGCGATGTCCCAGGGCTTCGCGTCGAGATTCCAGTACGCGTGCAGCCGTCCCGCGGCGACATAGGCCATGCCGAGCGCCGGCGATCCCATGACGTTCTGGACGATGACCTCCTTCGAGTAGTGGTCGAACAGCTTCAGCGCCTCGGCCCGCCGCGGCCCGGAGTGGGGAAGATCGGTGCCGATCCACGCCTGCTCCCAGAACTCCGGTCCGAGCGAGACCGGGATCACGCTGACGGGGCGGTTGTTCAGCGTCGCCGCGCCGCCGAAACGCGCCGCGAAGGTCTCGTCGCGCATCGGGTCGTACACGACACCGACGCGCAGCTGGCCCTCCACGCGCAGGGCGATCGAGATCGCGAAGAAGGGTATCCCGTGGACGAAGTTCAGGCTGCCGCAGATCGGGTCCACGATCCAGAGGCGCTCCGCGTTCACGTCGAGCACCTCGTCCTCGGGCCCTTCCTCGACGAGGATTCCATCGTCCGGACACTCCTGCCGCAGGACGCTCGTTATCTGGCTCTGGACCTCGATGTTCGAACCGGACGTGACGTCGCGGTGCCCCTTCCATTCGAGGTAGCCGGGATCGCCGAGGCGTGCCATGGCGAGCCTGCCGCCACGGAATGCGGCTCGAGTCGCGACCTCGAGCGCGGCCTGGTCGTCCATCGCGGACGGTACTCTAACGGTCTCGGAGGCGCCGGTGACATCACGACGACTCGTGCGGACCATCGTGTGCGCGTACACGCGGGACGAGCTGCCCGCGTGGTGGGTCCAGGTGCACCGCCGCTTCGAGCGCGCGGTCCGGCGCGCCGGCTTGGACGTGCGGGTGCGGCTCGAGCCGCTCGAGGATCTGCCGGAGAGCTTCGAGATCATCGTCGTCGCCGCGGGGCTCGGCCATCGCGCGTCGTCGGTCGGCGCCGGAGCGCAGGTCATCCGCGTGACGCGCGAGGGCGTGGCGAGCGCGGCGGCCGAGCTGACGCGTGAGCTCGAGAGCGGCGTCTCCATCTACGCCGAGCGCGCGAAGGCGGACGCGCCGAAGGTCGTCGTGCACCGTGGCTCGGAGATCCTGTGACCGCGAACGATCGCGCCATCTCGATCGAACGTCTCCAGACACGGCTGCGCAGGCTCGAGCAGCAGATCCGCACCTTCAAGGAGCTGCACGCGAGCGAGCTGCAGATCATCCTCGATGAGCTCAGCGATATCGCCAGCGAGGTCGACGCCGCGGCGGCGCCGCCGACCGCGCCGGTGGACGCGCCGACCAAGTCGACGGATGCGCCGACCGCCGCGCCGACCGCCGCGGTCGATCCCGCGGCGGATTCACCCAAGCGAGCGAAGTGGATCGCGGAGCAGCAGCGGCCAGTGTCTCGCCGCGAACTGCTCCGCGGTCGGCCCGACGAAGGTTAGCTCGGCGCCGCCGGCCTCTTGTTGCGCGAACGCCGCCCCGAGAGCCAGATGGCGATCAGCGCGACCACGCCGGCGCCCACCAGATACGGCGTCGGGCTGTCTTGATTCGTCGTGACCGTCTGTGTCGTCGACGGAGCGGTGGTGAACGAGGCGCGCGTCGGCCGCTCCGCGAGCGCGGCCTTGCCCGCGTCGTCGAGCGTCACCGCGTAGATCTCGAAGTTCCCCGACCGCGGCGAGGCGAATAGTAGCTGCTTGCCGTCCGAGCTGATCTCGAATGGACCCTGCACCTGGACGCCCTGCGCGACCTCCGTGCGCTGGTCCGCGCGCTCGGGGTGGATGAGCCAGAGGTCGGTCCAGCTCTGGTCCTGCGAGATGTGCTCGGTCACGTAGATGATCCGGCCGTCCGAGAGGAAGACGGGGAAGTGGCTGCGCTCGTCGGTCGGCGAGATCGGCGTCTGCGCGCTCGCGACCATCGATGACATGAGGATGATCCGCGCGCCATCACCGTCGGCGAGCGCGAGCGTGCTCCCGTCGGGCGACCACGCCGGGGCGTGGCAGGCGAACGTGCACTGCTGGTTGGCTTCGCTCGAGAGGACCCTCGTCATGGCGGCGGGACCGCTGCCGTCACGCCCCACCATCCAGAGATCCATCACTCCGGTCTGGTACGTGAAGAACGCGATCCGTCTCCCGTCGGGGCTCCAGCTCGGGAAGCTCGCGTTGACGCCGAGCCTGGTGATCTGCGCCCGCGTGCCGGTGGCCACGTCGATGACCCAGATCTCGCGGTGGAGCTGGTCGCCGGAATCGACCGCCAGGAACTTTCCGTCTGGACTCCACGACGGATGCCGGTCGTCGACGTCGCCATTGGTAAGGCGGCGTCCGTTGCCGCCATCGGCGTCCATGAGGTAGATGTGGTACGGGCCGTCGCGGTTGCTCTGGAACGCGATCCGCTTCCCGTCGGGGCTCAGCACCGGACGCAGGTTCGCCGCCTGCGTCGTGGTGAGCTGCCGTATCGGCGAGGCCGAGAGGCTCGAGTATCCGGCGAGCAGCACGACGCATGCGGCCAGGATGAGCGCGCGCATGCTGGTGCGGCGGCTCACATCAGCCCGCCGCCGCGCGACCGCCGATCGCGCGCACGCTCTGCCAGGCCAGGATCGCCGCCAGGATCGCCACGATCACACCACCAAGCAAGAGCGCTGCCTGGGCCGGCAGACCCTCTTTCGTCGCTGTGTGCGCGCCAAAGGCGCTGATGACGAAGAAGTAACTGAGCACGAGGTTGCCGGCTGCCCAGAGCAGCACGAGGAGCGCGAGCACCACCCGCGGCCCGCGACGCGCGTTCGCGATGATCGATCGCATCCGATCGAGAAGGAGGATCAGGATCGCGACCATCGCCGCGACATGCAGTGTCGATGCGACGAAGAGGACGGGTCCAGGAACCGGGAAGACGTACCGCAACGCCTTGACCAATCCGGTGATCGTAATAAGGCCGATCGCGGATTCCCAGTACGGAAACGACTCGATCTTTTCGTAGTACGCGAACTCGGCGGAACCGGCCGCCGCCGGCTGGCCGTCGAGGCGGTAGCGACGGGCGACCGCCGCGCGTATCGCGCGCGGGAGCTCCCGGAAGAGCCCGCCGAGGCGCCACCCGCGCGGTGTCCAGATGCGACGCGCGCTGCGCGCCCACCAGCTCGCGCTGTACGCCGCGACCGAAAACAGGATCAGCGCACCGCCGACGTAGTGGAGGCGGTAGAAGACGTAGAGCGGGACGGGTGCCGCGGCGTCGAGCAGGATCTTTCCGGCGGGGACCGGCTGAGCCTGCGAGAGGATGCCGCCGAGGTACTGCCAGACGCCGGTCGGCACGGCGAAAACGAAACCGACCGCGAGGATGCCTCGCCCGATCCAGCCCCACGGGACGAAGAGACCGACGGCCACGCCGAGACCGAGCGCGAACGGTATGGCCTTCGCGAACACCATGTTGTCGGAGAGCTCGCTGTCCCACGGCTGGGCGCCCGACGCGGCCTGCCCGACGATGGCCAGTGCGCCCGCGACGGCGAGGGCCGCGCCGATGAGCACGAGGAGCGCCGTCGCGACCGCCTTCACCACGTTTGCGACAGCGCTACGCCTTTCCCTGAGCTGGGCTGCCCTCGAAGGTCTGGAATTCCCGCAGCTTGCCCCAGGTCTCGCGCGTCGCCGCCGGCGCGTCGAGGCACATGCGGTCGCTCTTGATGACGCCCTGGCGGATCCGCACGTTGACCGGGCAGCGCTCGACGCAGGCCGGACCGCCTTCGCGCCAGTAGCAGAGATCGCACTTCGCGAACGTGTCGGCGACGGGGTCGTAGGTGATGCGCGTCTTCTGCTCGAGCGTCAGCTGGTTCGTCGCGGTGGATTCATCGCTGATCGGGAACGGGCACGCGTTGGCGCACCGGCCGCAGCTCACGCAGACGTCCTCTCGGATGAAGCGCGCGCCGGTCCGCGGCTCGACCTGGAACGCGTCCACCGGGCAGACGTACAGGCATTCCGCCGTGGGACACTGGAGGCAGGGCTCCTGATGGAAGGTCCCGCGGCCCGGATATGCCTCGAGGATCACTGGAGCGACCTTCGTGTTCGGATCGTTGAAGATGCGGATGCGCGGCACATCGGACAGACCCTGCTGCTTGTGGACCTGCGAACAGATGACCTCGCAGGTGAGGCAGCCGATGCAGAGCGTGGGATCCGGGAAGATCACGCCCTTGGACTGCTCGGTCTGACGCGGGCTCGCGCCGTTCGCGACGCTTAGGCCGCCGATCGCCTCGAGCGCGATGAAGGCCACGACGGGAGCTGCGGCGGCGCGCAGGAAGTCGCGCCGGGAGGGGTCCGAGGGCTCTGGCGCCCGCCCGTCCTTCTCCACGCCGCAGACATTACCCTCTTAGAGCGACCGCCGACCTAGCTCAACTGGCAGAGCAGCGGTTTTGTAACTTCCCGGGTCAGCCCCCCTCTCCAATACGCGAACATCAAGGAAAATCACAGGCGGATGGGGCGGCAGGCCCCTCCGCGTCACCCCGAACTGCTGTGCTGCCCATGTACGCCCTCATTGCCCGGCGGATCCTGCGGCGAGCGCAGTCCTGGCGATGAACCTTCTTGCGATCGATCCAGGCTCGGAGGTCTGCGCTTTCGCCTATCTCGTCGATGGCGCAGTCCTTGCGACCGACGCGATCACACCGGCGGCATCACTGACGTGGCTCGAGAGCATGGAGTACATCGCCGAGCAGCTCGACCGCGGCGTGCGGACTCGTCAGTGGCAGCCGGACGCCATCGCGATCGAGAGCGTCGTCTTCTGGCGTAGCGCGTCGAGTGCCCTCACCCACGGCATGACCATCGGCTTCCTCGCGCGTGTCGTGAGCGAGCTGTTCCCGCGGACGCGCTGGATCGAGGTGAACCTCTCGACGATTGCGCGCGAGCTCGGGCTGAAGGCGAATGCGCGGCGCGAGGAGCGCAAGGCCGCCGCTCGCGAGCGTTTCCCTGGTCTTCGCACGCAGGACGAAGCGGATGCCGCGGCGATCGGTGTCACGGCGCTGAGCATGTTGGGGCAGGCAAGGGGAGAGGACGAGGCCGTGAGCTGAACCACCGAGGGCCGTTGTCGCCGCGCGAATGCGCCACGATGCAGCTCCTGGGGCGGGGTCTGCTCATCGAGGGCATCGCACGCGCGTGGCATCTGAGCCCCAGCACAGCCCGTGAATACGCCCTCCGTGCGGCCGACAAGCTTGGCGCGGCATCGCGAATCGAGGCCGTCGTGATCCATCAGCGCGTCCATCGTTCGTGTCGCGCTGGTGCGGACAAACATGTCGCGCTGGTGCGGACAAGAAAAGTGCGCTCCTAGCCCACAAAGCCTGTTCGCCCGCGCACTCTTCCGCCATTCGCGGGATGGTGCAGTGGCAGCACGCGGGCCCCATACGCCCGAGACCGGCGGTTCGAGTCCGCCTCCCGCAACTGAGGAAGGGCGGTGGAGAGGCCATCGAGCCGAGAGACGGCGAGACCGCAGCGACCGCGTGCGATGCCCGGCCACGCGCATCGACACGCTTCTTCTCTGTCGTCGAGATGCCCATTCACCTCCCCACCTGCGCCGCGGCGGAGTCGGCCGACTGATGACCTCGGACGTCCGCTCCGCCCAGCGCGCGTTCCGCGAGGAACGATGAACCCACTCGAGGTCGCGCAGGTCCTCGAGCGCAGCGGCCGCGACGTGCATCGCGATCCGGCCACCGGGCTGTACGTCCTTGACGGGACCGTGCCGCCGACCGAGCTCACGCTCCCGCAGTACGAGGCGGGTCTGCGCGTCCTGGATCTGCGCGAGAAGGCCGTCGCCGGCGGAGCCCGGTGAGCGAACCGATCACGGGCAAGTGCAACGCGCGCCTCAAGGGCATCCGCGCTGGGCAGCTCTGCACCGAGGATCCGATGCCCGGCCGGGCGCGCTGCCGCATTCACGGCGGGCTGTCCCTCCGCGGGGCCGATCGCCCGCAGACCAAGGCGGCCGCGATCCCCGAGCTCTCCGCCCCATGGAGCCCGACGGAGAAGCAGCTAATCCGCGAGTGGCGGCGCGACCCCGAGGAGGGCATGCGGCAGACCCTCGCCGAGGTCCTCGTCGTGCAGCGACGGATGCTCAGCGCCGGCCGGCTCGAGCCCTATGCGCGTCTCACGACCGCGGCCGGGACGATCTCCCGCGCGATCCCGTCGCTGCATGAGGTCCCGCCGCCGGACCCGACGCTCCCGGGCATCGAGTTCATCCGCGGCGACAAGCGCGAGGACTTCGCCGACGACATGACGCGCCAGGCGGCCTCTTCGTGATCGACCAGCTGGAGCGCATCGCGCCGCTCGCGCCAGCCTTCGACGACTACTTCCGGGACGAGGTCGTCACGCGGGAGTGGACCGACGCCGACGAGCTAGTGCTGCAGGCCGCGGAGGAGATCGACGACCGCGAGCGCGGCACCGGCAAGCTGCGTCTGCGCCTGCACCCCGAGCAGTGGAAGGCGATCCACGCGCGCGAACGCTTCCTCTTCGTCATCGCCGGATCCGGCGGCGGCAAGACGATCTTCGCACCGCGCTGGATGTACTGCCAGGTCAAGCGCAACGAGCGCCAGCCGATCGAGAACCAGACGTATCTCGTCTTCGCCCCGTCGTACAAGGTCCTCAAGCGCGCGACGCTCCCGGCCTACGTCCGGCTCTTCCAGGCGATGCGCCTGGGCGTCTTCAAGCGCGGCGACCTCGTGTACGAGGTCCGCAACGGCGCGCGCATCCACTTCGGCTCCTGCGACAACCCCGAGTCGCTCGAAGGCGTCCACCCGCTCGCGGCGCACGGCGACGAGATCGGCCAGACCTCGGTGTCGCCCGAGGTGTGGGAGACGGTCCGCCGCCGCCTCGGCTTCCACGAAGGCCGCTTCCTCGGCACGACGACGCCGTACAACCTCGGCTGGCTTAAGCAGCACATCGTCGATCCCTGGAGCGAGGGCCGTGCGCCGGACACCTTGGTCCTCTCCTTCCCCTCGAGCGCGAACCCGATGTACTCGCGCGAGGAGCTCGAGCTGCTGCAGCGCACGCTGCCCGTCTGGAAGTGGCGCATGTTCTACGAGGCGCTCTTCGAGCGGCCCGAGGGGCTCATCTTCGACAAGTTCGACGAGCGTCGCCACATCGAGAGCCCCTTCGCGATCCCCTCGATCTGGAACCGCTATGCCGGCCAGGACTTCGGTCTGCAGCACCCGACCGCGGCGCTCTTCGGCGCGCTCGATCCGCGGCCGTATCCCGATGACGTGCTGCACCTGTACGCCGAGTACCGCCGGTCCGGCCGCTCCACACCGGAGCACGTCAAGGACATCAAGCAGCTCGCCGGCCGACCGCTGAAGAGGATGTGGGCCGACCCGCGCGCGGTGCAGCTCATCGCCGACTACCGCGCGGCCGGACTGCCGATCGAGCCCGCGCACGCCGGGCCCGGCAGCGTGAAGGCGACGATCCAGGAGGTCTACACGCGCCTGACGGAGAACGCGAGCGACGGCCTCCCGCGGCTGCGCGTCTTCCGCGGTCTGCTCCCGATGTTCCTCGAGGAACGCGAGCGCTACGAGTGGGCGAAGGACGCCGCCGGCAACCCGACCGACAAGCCGGTCGAGTACGCCGACGACCTCATGGACTGCGGGCGCTACCTCTGCGGCGGGCTCCCGAAACCGCGACGCCGCACGGTGCTGCCCTCGGCCGGGACGACCTCACGTGACGGTGCGCGACCGGTGACGGCTGGGCTCATGGGGCGCGCGCTGTGACCGTCGCCGACACCTTCACCACGCCCGCCTCGCTGCCGAAGCGCGCGCTGCCCGAGGTCGGCGTACCGGGCACCAAGCACTGGGGCGGCTACATCCTCCTCGAGGAGCTCGTCCCGGAGCTCAGCTGGCCGCGTGACCTCGACACGTACGACCGTATGCGCCGCACGGACGGCACGATCCAGGCGCTGCTGCGCGCGCTGAAGCTGCCACTGCGATCGGCGACGTGGGAAATCGATCCGGCCAGCGCCGACGCCGCCGATGCGATGGTCGCGGACTTCGTGCGCTGGAATCTCTTCGAGGGTCTCTCGCACAGCTTCAAGCGCCACATCCGCGAGGCGCTCACCTGTCTCGACTTCGGCTTCTCGGTGTTCGAGCTCGTGTGGGGCGAGAAGATCGAGATCGACGGACAGTTCCGGCTGCCGCTGCGCAAGATCGCCGCGCGTCTGCAGCGGACGATCACGAAGTGGTACACGGCGCGCGACGGCGGCCTCACCGGCATGCCCGGCGGACCGTCCGGCATCCAGCAGTCGCTCTACGGATCGGGGATCCAGGGCGGCTACGTCGACATCGACATCGAGCGCCTGGCGATCTACGTCCACGAGCAGGAGGGCGCGAACTGGCGCGGCGTGAGCGTGCTCCGCCCGGCATACAAGCACTGGTGGATGAAGGACAACTTCTACAAGTTCCAGGCGATCGGCGCCGAGCGCTTCAGCGTCGGCATCCCGGTGGTGAAGATCGGCGAGGACGACAGCGGCGACCAGGTGGCGCTCGACCGCGCGGAGGCGATCGGCGAGAACATCCGCGCGAACGAGAAGGGCAGCGTCGCGCTCCCGAACGACTGGGAGTTCACGATCGCGGGCGTCGACGGCCGCCCGTACGACCTGCTGAAGCCGATCGAGCACCACGATCTCGCGATCCTGCGCTCCATCCACGCGCATTTCCTCACGCTCGGCGCGCAGGGCTCGAACGCGCTGTCGACCGACCAGAGCAGCTTCTTCCTCATGCACGAGCGGGCCATCGGCGACGAGATCGCCGATGTCGTGAACCGCTTCATCATCCCCAAGCTCGTCGACGCGAACTGGTCCGGCGTGCGCCGCTACCCGAAGCTCGCGGTGCGCAAGATCGAGACGCGCGAGCTCGAGAAGTACTTCAACGCGCTCGCGGTCCTCGCCGGTCAGGGGCTCATCACCGCGGACGATCCGACGGAGGACGAGCTGCGCGCCCTCGCCGGCCTGCGATCGCACGACAAGACGACCGCGCGTAAGCGTGCGGCCGCTCCAGCGCCGCAGCCGCAGCCTGCGGGACAGCGACCGGGTACTGAGCCACCGCCACCGGCAGAGGGAGGGACGACCGCGTGAGCGAGACGAAATTCCACGAGCTCAAGGGCATCGAGCTCTTCGACGTCGGCACCTGGAACGGCAGGACCTACGACGACGAGGATCTCGACGAGATGGTCGAGAACTTCCAGGAGCTCTCGGCGGCCGGCTACGACTTCCCCGGGAAGCTCGGGCACGGCGAGCAGGAGCTGCTCGAGCGCGAGGACCTCCCGGCGGCGGCCTACATCAAGCGCCTCTACCGCCGGGGGACGAAGCTCGTGGCCGATCTCACGCGCGTGCCCGAGAAGGTGAAGACGGTCATCGAGCTCGGTGCCTACCGCACCGTGAGCGCAGAGATCTTCGACAAGGTCCAGCTCCTCGGCAAGACGTACAAGAACGTGCTCGGTGCGTTCGCCTTTCTGGGCGGCGAGATCCCGGCCGTCGGGACGCTCGACGACATCGTGACGCTCTACAACCGGCCGAAGCAGCTGCTCTTCAGCGAATTGCACGGCGCGCGGCGGACCGTCGTGAGTTTCGCCGCGGCGAAGGCGATCGGCTCGCACACGACTAAGAAGGCCGCCGAAGACGAGGCGTGGGACGCCGGCGCGGAGGTCAAGGCCGCTGACGTCGACGACCTCAGGGCGATGTGCGCGTACGTGACCGGCGACGGCGAGGCGAAGGGCGACTATCACCTGCCGCACCACCGCGCCAGTGATCACGCCGTGGTCTGGAAGGGCGTCGTGGCGGCTGGGAACGTCGTGCAGGGCGCGCGCGGCGCATCGATCCCGAGCTCGGTCATCACCGGCGTGAAGACGCATCTCGAGAAGCACTACGGCCAGTTCGATCGAACTGCGCCCTGGGAGGAAGACGTGACGAAGAACGCGGCCGATGACAGCGTCGACGACGAGGTCGAGGAGCTCCACGACGAGCTCGCCAAGCTCGCCGAGCGTGCGGCGGATGCGACCAGGGGCCGGACCGGCGCGCCGGCGTTCCGCGCGTTCCTGCGCGACACCATCGCCAAGCTCCGCGGCCTGGGGAAGAAGACGAAGAACGCCGCCGCGGACATGAGCTTCGAGGACCGCCGCGAGCTCGTCTCGGCCGCGGTCCGTCTGAAGTGGGGCTCGGTCGACGGCTACGGCGCCTGGATCACCGAGATGTACGACGACCAGGTGATCGTCAGCCGCGACGGGTCGTACTGGCAGGTTCCCTACGCGATCGACGACAACGACAACGTCTCGCTCGGCGAGGCGGTCGAGGTCGAGCAGATCTGGCAGTCCAAGAACAAGGCCGGCAGCACCGGCAAGGAGGACGACATGGCGATCACGAAGGCACTCGCGACCGCCCTCGGGCTTCCCGAGACCGCCGACGAGCCGGCCGTGCTCAAGGCGATCACGGATCTCAAGGCGGACAAGACCAAGCACGCCGCGACCGACGAGTCGGAGGTGAAGACACTCCGCGAGGAGGTCACCAAGCTCCGTGCCGAGAGCACCGAGCGCACTGCGACCGATGCGGTGACGGCGGCGATCGACGCGCACAAGCTCCTGCCGGCGCAGCAGGACTGGGCGAAGTCGTACGCGGCACGCGACCCCGAAGGCTTCAAGACCTTCATCGCGAGCCAGCCCACCGTCTTCGATACCGACGAGAAGGGCAGCGGCGCCGATGCGCCGGGCGCGAAGTCGGACGTCGCGCAGTTCCAGGCCAAGGTCGCCGAGAAGCTGAAGGCCGACAAGGACCTCAGCGTCGAGGAGGCGCAGCGCCAGGTCGCGAGCGAGGAGCCCGAGCTCTTCGCCGCCATCCGCGCGCGGCGCTAGGCGGAAGGGAGAAGGAAGATGCCGCAGAACATCCTCACGATCTCGCGCAGCGCCGACAGCGATCTGTCGGCCAAGCAGTTCTTCCTGATGAAGGCCACGGCGACAGGGTGCGACCTGAACGGCACGCTGAACGGGCCGATCCTTGGTGTGCTGACCAACGCCCCGACCGCTGGCAAGGCCGCCGCGGTGCAGGTCGAGGGCGTCGCACGCGTCGTCGCCGGGGCTGCCTTCGCGATCGGCGACTACGTCAAGAGCGACGCCGCAGGCAAGGCGATCAAGCAGACCGCCGAGGCCGTCGGCACGCAGGTTCATGTGATCGGCATGGCCCTCGAAGCAGCGGGCGCCGACGGGGATCAGGTCGACATCCTCATCCGCCCGGTCGTCGTCAACCTCGCGGTCTCGTAGGACCGAGGAAGGAGAAGCGCAGATGAAGAGCCAGACCATCAATGGCCACCGCGTCATCAGCGGCGCCGATGCGCGGAAGTTCGCGACCCCCGGCTCGGTCCACGTGGACCTGCTCATGACCGACTTCGCGATCAACTACCGCAACCTGCCCTTCGTCGGCAGGCAGGTGATGCCGTACGCGCCGGTCACCCGCGAGTCCGGCAAGTACGCGATCTTCAACGCCGACCGGAGGCAGGAGATCCCCAGGACCGGCCTCCGCGCGCCCAAGTCGCGCGCCGACGTCGTCGACTGGGTGAACACGTTCGGCACCTTCTCGGCGGAGGAGCACGCCTTCGCCGCTGGCGTCGACGATCGGGAGCGGGACAACGCCGACGCCCCGATCGACCCGGACCAGCGCGCGACCGCCGCAGCGACCATCGCCCTTGGCCTCGCCGCCGAGGTGCGCATCGCGGCCCTCGTCACGACCGCGGCGAGCTACGCCGCGAGCCACAAGACGACGCTCGTCGGCGCGGCCCAGTGGTCGACCGCGGCCTCGGCCGTGCAGAGTGTCGTCCACGCGGCACAGGAGGCGGTGCAGACGGACGCGGGCGTCCTGCCGAACACCGCGGTCATCCCGTACGCCGTCTTCCACGCGCTGCAGCGGAACACCGAGGTCCGCAACGCCTTCTCGTTCGGCTCCGCGCAGCGCACCGGTCTCGTGACCCGCGAGCAGCTCGCCTCCTACCTCGAGATCGACGTCGATCGGCTGCTCATCCCCGGCGGCATGAAGAACACCGCGGCACTCGGCGCCGCAGCCTCCCTCGCCCAGATCTGGAGCGACTTCGCCTGGTTCGGGTTCGTCGACCCGGCCGCGATCTCGGCCCTCGACGGCATCACCTTCGGCAAGAGCTTCCGCAAGCCCCAGGACGGGCAGCCGCTGCTCACCCGGCAGTTCCGGGATGACGCGGCACGCACCGACTACAAGGAGGTCAGCGAGATCACCGACGAGAAGATCACCGCGATCTCCTGCGGCTATCTCGTGAGCGACACCCTCGTGTAGCGACCTTCCTCGCGGAATGACGTTGGCGGGGGCCCCCGCACGGGGCCCCCAGCCGGCGAGAAAGAGAGACGAAGCAATGACGAAGGCGATCGCCAAGGAGCCGCTCACCTACGGCAAGAACGGGGAGTCCGTCAAGCCGGGCCAGGAGTTCGACTGTCCGGACGAGCTCGTCGACGATCTCACCGCGCGCGGACTCATCGAGCCACCGACCAAGACGTCGAAGAAGGACAAGTCCTAGCCCGTGGGCTACGCCGACGAGATCGCCATCCGCCGCTTCCTCGGCCGCTACGGCGAGGGCTGGCCGCCACAGGGCGGGAAGCCGCCGACCGTCGCCGACGGGGTCGCGTTCGCCGATGCCGCGTCCGGCGAGATGGACGCGATCCTCGCCGGCAAGGGCATCGCGGCCCCCGTCGCCGCGCCGGCGAGCTTCGTCACCCGCCTGCGCGACGCGGCCGCGCAGTACGCGGCGTCGTTCGTCGTCGCCGACCTCTTCCCGCAGGCCGCCGGGCCAGGATCGACGACGCTGAACGACTGGCTCATGCGCCAATACCGTGCCTTCCTCGACGGCATCCGCCAGGGCGACACGATCCCCAACGACATGACCGCCGTCGGATCGGGCGGGCTCGCGACGAGCTACTGGCAGAAGCACCCCACTGACGACGACGGCAACGACACGACGAAGCCGACCTTCACGCGGACGATGCAGTGGTGATGCGCTGATGCCGCTCACGATGACCGAACCGGTCGCCGACGCGATCCTGAGCGAGCTACAGAACAACCTGGGTGCGAAGCTCGCCGCGCTCGCGGTCGCGCTGCAGCCGCAGCTCGAGCTCCCGCCGCCGGTCGAGTACGCCTACGGCCACTCGGACTTCCTGCTCGGCTTCCCGGTCATCCAGGTCGATCCGGTACGCGTCAGCGGCCTCAACGAGGACCTGCGCTGGCAGGATCAGAGCAAGCGCGTCGAGATCGGCATCTTCGTCTCGAATGTCCGGCGTGACGGCCTCACGCGGATCCTCGATCGCTACGTCCGCGCGGTCGTCGAGGTGCTGCACGAGCGGCGCAAGGCGGGCGCATTCATCGGGTCGTCGGCGGCCTTCGATCTCGAGCTCGACGACGAGGACATCGACTACAGCCCGACGACGCCGCAGGCCGGGCAGTTCGTCCGGAGCGTCTTCATTCCCGTCCGCGCCACGCGGCGGGATACGGAGGCGGCATGAGCGTCAGGTTGGACTGGAAGGGCGACGAGCTCGCGAAGAAGGTCACGCGCGCATCCGAGACCGCCTTGCGCCAGACGGGGACAGCCGCGGTGGCGGAGGCGCGCGCCGACCATCCGGGCTGGCACAGCCGCACCGGGGCGGCCGAGGCCTCGATCGCGGCTTCCCCGCCGGCGACGGACGCCCGCGGCACCCGTTCGTTCTTCGGCTTCGGTCTGCGCCGCGGCATCTTCCTCGAGCTCACGACCCGTGGCCACGTCGGCGATCGGACGATCGCGCGCGCGACCGAGCACCAGGGCCGTCTCATCGCCAAGCGAATCCGGGACCTGATCCAGAAGCGGTAGAGGAGGGCATCACATGGATCTGAGCCACATCGCCGCCTTCGCGTTCTTCGCGATCGGCGCGGTCATCGCGCTCAACGCGACGCAGCAGATCGCCGACGGCGGCATCGTGCCCGCCTACCAGGCCGGCATCACCGCCGTCGACACGTACACCTTCCCGAACGACGGCCGGACCTTCCTGCACGTGAAGAAGGGCGCGAATGGCTGCAACGTCACCGTCACGACGCCGGCGACGTTCCGCGGCAAGGCCGTCGCCGACACGGTCATCGCGATCGGCGCGAATACCGATCAGATGATCGGCCCATTCCCGGCCGATCTGTACTCCGACGCGACCGGCCTGGTCACCGTCGCCTTCTCCGAGGTCACCGGGCTCACCGTCGCGGTCATCCGGCTGTAAGGAGACCGAGATGACGCAGATGCGCTACCTCGGTCCCGGCGACGCGGTGATCCTCGATGGCCTCGAGATCGCGCGCGGCGCCGACGCCGAGCTCGATGTCGACCAGCTCCGCCGCCTGCGCGCCGACGGTCACGAGCTCGAGCCCTCAGCCGCGCCGGTCCCGGAGCCGGCGGCCCCCGCGGCCGACACGATCAACGCGACCACCGCAACGAAGAAGCGGGATAAGCCCGCGAAGGAGGACTGAGCATGCCCGCTCCTTTTGAGATCGTCGCAGGACTCATGGACGCCTACCTCGCCCCGGTGGCGACCGCATTCCCGGCGCTCAACGCCGCGCCCGCAGGTGCCTGGATCAAGCTCGGTGCCGGCGGCGTGAAGGACTACACCGAGGACGGCCTCGTCATCCGCCACGAGGAGGCCGACCAGGTCATCCGCAGCCTTGGCACGACCGGGCCGCGCAAGGCCTTCCGGGAGACCGAGGACGTCTTCATCGAGCTCACGCTCATCGACGCGACTGCCGAGTCGATCCAGGCCGCGCTCAACCAGAACCCCATCACGGTCGTCGCGGGCCCGCCGGCCTCCAAGGACATCGCGCTCCTCGAAGGCCAGTCGGTCAACCTGCGCGCGCTACTCGTCCGGGGCGTGCTCTCGCCCTACCTCGATACCGCGAACTATTTCCAGTACGAGGTCCCGATCGTCTTCCAGAAGGGCAACATCGAGATGGCCTTCAAGAAGGCCGTGCCGATCGGCATGAAGCTGCAGTTCCAGGCGCTGCAGGACGACGTCCTCGGTCTGGGCAAGATCCGGATCCCCACGGCGTGATGAGCGCGTCGGTCGTCGACGTCGAGCACGCGCGCGTGTTGCGCGCGGCGGCTCGCGAGCACAAGCGCCAGGAGGCCTTTCACCGTCGGCGGGCCCGCGAAGCGATGGAGGCGCTTCACCGCTTCTGCGAGCACGCCGGCATCGCGATCGAAATAGCGGACGAAGTCCAAGGAGGACAGGGTCATGGCGGAAGACAAGGCACCTAAGACACCCACACTCGACCTCGCGACGCTCGAGGAGCCGGCGGACTACATCCGCATCGACGGCGAGACCTACGACCTCGCCGACGCACGCAAGTTCTCACTGCGGCAGCGCGCGCACGTCCAGCGGTTGATGCGGCGCGTCGACGCCCTCGAGCAGAAAGCCACGGCCGATGTCGAGGCCGAGCGCGAGCCGAGTGAGGACGACGACCGCGAATACAACAGTCGCCTCGCGGAGATCTGCCACATCGCGCTGCCGACGGCGACAAAGGAAGTCGTCGATCGGCTCGCGACGGGCCAACGCGCCGGGGTGGCGGCGGCTTTTTTCGCGCGCTCGCTCCTGCGGAGCGGCCTGCTCGGAGCGGCGACGCGGTTGGGTGGGAACGGGTCATCCCCGACCTCCAGCACCTCTACGCCGGAGACCCCGAGCGGTGGCTAGACATGCCGCTGCCGCTGCTCGAGGCCTTCGCCGCAGAGATGCCGCGGCTGCGCGCCCGCGACGCGATGGCGCTGGCGCTCGCAATCTCCGTCGGCAGCGGTACGCACAAGGACCCGAAGGGCGTCGTGCGCGACTGGATGGACGACGCCGACCTCAGGCGACCGTCGATGCCGCCGGCGGTATTCGCCGCGGCAGCTGCGGCGATGGGCATCAGCGTCGTGCGCGAACCGAAGGACGCATGACGTTCCTCGAGGAACGCCGTGGGTGAACCGAGGTTGGCCACCGTGGCCGAAGTGCTTTCGATGCGGGAAGTCCTCGCAACGATGGTGGAAAAGAACCTGCTCTCGCCTCGGCAGGACGAAGACCGTCAGCGGGTGTTGCCTCTGATCGCCTCCGGTATTCGAGGAGCGATTCCATATCTCTGGCTGGATGATCTGAGGGAGATCGCCATTGCGGCAAGGCTTCCTCGACACGTCATCGCTCGCGACATCCTGCCTGAGCCGACGAGTCTTTGGCTGTACGAGCGCCCGATTGCCCAAGGGGAGCCGGTAACGACAAGGCTCATCGTCGGGATAACCATCATCGGCGAACCCGACTACATCAGCGTCCTTGCGCTCTCCGAGAGATCCGAAGTCCAGGTGCTTCACCTCAGTCCCACGACGCTGAAAATTCCGTACGGTGCGACATTCCCTGATGACTTCAGCGAGGACGATCGGGGCCTGGCCTCTTCAATTCTCGGGATGCTGGCGTTTCTGAAATCAAGACACATCGGTCTCACGCGAAAGCGGCGACCGCGGGGCGAGCGGCGCCGACTGCTGCGCGAGGGCCAAGAGGCCGATGCCGAGGTGACATTCGTCGAACTCCGTCGGTCGGCGGTGCGGCGGCCCGACCGGGATGGTGCCGATCAAGAGAGCGCAGAGATTCCATGGTCTCACCGCTGGTGGGTGATCGGTCACCCGCGAGCGCAGTGGTATCCATCGCTGGGCGCTCACCGTCTGACATGGATCGCGCCGCACATCAAAGGTCCGGCCGATAGGGCGCTCTGGCCTCGGGCCTTCAGGGTAAGCCGATGACCGAACCGCTCCTGGGAACTGCCTTACTCGAGCTGTCCACTGATCCGACCAAACTCCTCAAGAGCTTCGGCGAGACGAAGGCCAAAGCCCAGGAGTGGGGTGGCCAGGTCGGCAGCATCGCGAAGACGGCCGCCTTCGCCTTCGCCGGCGTGGGCGCCGCGGCGCTCGGCGTCGTGAGCGGGCTCTCGGCGATGACGATGGCGACCGTCGGCGCGATCAGCGAGGTCGCGCGCCTGAAGCGCGAGACCGGCCTCACCGCCGAGCAGGCCTCGGCGCTGCGCTACGAGGGCGAGCGCCTCGGCATCGACGTCGACGCGCTCTCGAAGTCCGTGGGCGCCCTGTCGAAGCACCTGATCGAGAACAGCGACCGCTTCGCCGAGCTCGGGATCAAGGTCGTCAAGACCAAGGACGGCCACATCGACCTCAACGCCACGCTCGGCAACACCGCCCAGCTCTTCAAGACGATGCCCGACGGCGCGGAGAAGACGGCGCTGGCGATGGAGCTGTTTGGCAAGTCCGGCAAGGACATGCTGCCGTTCCTCAACAAGGGCCGTGACGGCTTGGCCGAGATGAGCGCCGAGGCCGCGAAGATGGGCCTCGTCTTCGACGACAAGGCGCTCGCGGCATCGAAGCGGCTCAAGGAGGAGCAGAAGGACCTCGGCGACCGGATCGAAGGCCTCAAGAACCGCGTCTCGCTGATGTTCCTGCCGGTGCTCGTCGAGTGGACCGGCGGGATGCTCAACCTCGCGGATCGCGTGATGCCGAAGGTGCAGAGCGCGATCACCGCCATCGGCACGGTCGTACCACTCGTCTTCGGCTCGCTCGGCGAGATGTTCGACGTCCTCACCGGCAAGCGGCCCGAGGCCGGCGGCGTGCTGCGGCAGTTCGTCGGTGACGACAAGGCGGCGGCGATCATGGCCTCGATCGCCAACGTCCGCGAGTCGGTCGAGAAGGCCTTCGATTTCCTCAAGCCGATCATCCAGGGCGCGATCGAGAAGGTGAAGGAGCTCCACAAGGAGTTCGACACCCTCCCCGAGCCGCTGAAGGGACTCGTCGCTGCGGGCGTCGCGCTGAAGGCGACCGGCGCGGACCAGACGATCTTCGGTATCGCCGGGAATTTAGGGCAGGCGGCCCAAGGCGCGATCGCGGTCGGCATCGCGCTGAAGGGCATTGGACCAGGCATCGAGCTCCTGGCGGCCTTCGGTCTCGAGGCATTGCTTCTTAACGGCGTCATCGGGGGCGTCGTCGGCGGTCTCACAAGTGCGGCAGCCGCCGTCGGGGGGTTCGCGATCGCGGCCGCGCCGATCGCGCTGGTGGCCGCGACGGCGGTGCTCGTCGTCGAGGCGGTGCTGCAGGTCATCGAGACCATCCAACTCGTCGCCGACAACTGGGACAAGGTCCAGTACCTCTGGCGTCATTCGGTCGGCGAGTTCCTCGAGTTCTGGGGCGGCGTGTGGAAGGAGATCTCCGAGCGGCCTGGCTATTGGCTCGGACGGCTCGCTGGATTCCTCATTGGCTGGCTCATCAACATGGTCCTGGGGATCATCCAGTTCGGCGGCGATGCCGGCGCGGCCTTCGGTGACTGGATCGGTTCGACCGGGGAGCAACTCTTCGGCTTCTTCCTCTCGCTTCCGATACGGCTCGGCTACGCGCTCGGCGAGATGCTGGGCAGCGGCAGGTCTTTCGCCGTCGATTTCCTCGGATGGCTCGGCGGGCTGCGCGATCAAGTGGTCGAGCTCCTCCAGACGCTGCCGGGGAAGATGGTCGAGATCGGTCGCGGGATCATCGAGGGCGTCTGGAAGGGCATCCAGGACAACGTCGGGCGGTTTCGCGATCAGGTCATCGGCTTCTTCAGCGGCATCATCGATTCGATCAAGCTGAGCCTCGGGATCCACTCACCATCCGAGGTGACGGCCGAGATCGGCAGCCAGATGGCGGCGGGGCTCGCGGTCGGAATGCTCTCGGGCATTCCGCTCGTCGCCAGCGCATCGAACGCGCTCATGGGCGCGGCGATGCTCGGCCACGGCCTTCAGACCGGCGGCGGCCGCACGGAGTTCGAGCGCGGTGGCGGCAACCTCATCAACGACATCGGCCAGACCTTCAGCGGCCAGAACGACCGCGCGAACGCCTGGCGCGAGCTCATGGGGCCGCACCCGATGGGCGGCTTCGGCGGGAAGACCTGGGAGATGCAGAACCCCTTCGGTCAGGGAACGCTAGACGCGATGCAGAAGGCCGCTGAGGACAGCGCCGCAGCCTACGAGCTCTCCAAGGGCGGCGCGAAGCAGACGATCGAGATCCCGGTGAACCTTGACGGAAAGGTCATCGCGAAGGTCGTCGTCGAGAACCTCGGCAGCGACTCGCGCGGCCAAGGCGGGAGCGCGCACCTCCAGTGAAGATCTTTCTCTCGGGGCCGCAGATCGGCAGCCTCGAGCTCACCGGATGGGAGGACCGCGGTGGCGGCTTCCACCCCGGCATCGATGCCATCGACTCGATTCCCACGGCGGACATCGAGTTCGTGGACGTGCCGGCGGGGACCATCCCGGTGCTGTCGGACTTCCTACTCGCGCAGAACCTCACGGTGAAGGTCTACGACGACGACGGCGTGACCCTCATCTTCCGGGGACGAATCAGCGAGCCTGTCCTGCGCTCCTCGACCGCGATGAATCGCTGGCACCTCAAGGCGCAGGGCGAAGGCGCGCGCTCCCTCGAGGCCTCGACGACATCAGCGATGGACAAGACCGGCGTGACCGACATCGACCGCAACTTCGTCATCGCGATGTTCCGCGACGCGCTGAGGGCCACGCCCTTTGGCGGCGCGGGCATGACCATCGACGACCCGATCATCGCCGCGAACGAGCCGGACTGGTCCGGTGTGAAGGGCACTGCAGCGGTCGCGGGCCGCAACTGGGCGAACATGAAGCTCGAGGACGCGCTGAGGTCGCTCGAGAAGATCGTGCCCGGCGTCTTCCACCGCATCGGCCCCGATCAGCTCGTCCAGTACGGGCAGGTTGGGCAGGACGATGCACCCTTCGGCATCGCCGACGAGACCGTGCGCCCGCTCCCCGCCGACTACGCCGCGATCGACGCGGGGTCGTACATCGAGCAGCTCGTCACCGCCGGCGCGGCCAATCGGCTGAAGCGCGGCGGCGCGAGCGCCTCGGTGCAGACCGCCTACGACGAACAGCTGCTCGCGCGCGTCGGGCGCGTCCTCGAGCCGTCGCCGTACAAGGTCGATACCTCCATCCCGTCGGCCGACCTGCAGCGTTCGACCTATGCCGAGCTCGCCACGCTCGGGCCGAAGCGCCAGGTGAAGGCGACGATCCGTCGCAGCGGCATCAAGGCCGGCCAGTCGGTGCCGGTCATCAACCGCAACGTGCTCGACGGCGACGACGATGCGCGGTGGGCCGAGGCCTACTTCTACATCTGGGCGCGGACCGACGCCGGCATCGACGTCGATGGCATCCGCGGCTGGCTCATCGCGCAGTGCGTCGAGCGGATCCGCGACGCCGTCGGCGCGGAGAGCGACAAGTGGGAGCTCACGCTCGGCGACTACATGCAGGACTTCACGTCGCAGCTCGCGGACGCGATAGGAGGGTGATGTGATCGAGCTCTACATCCGCAGCCGGCGCAGCCCGCAGGACGACCGGCGCACCGAGTCGCTGGCCCACGCGCCGGCCCGGCTCCGCTTTCAGTTGGACGGTGCGCCGCTCGAGTCGATGGGCGCTCCGCTCGAGGTCAGCGTGCTCGAGGGCCAACGGCTCACGATCGAGGTCGACGAGCTCGTCCAGGTCGGCGAGGAGCTCCACGAGCCACCGAGCCGCGGATACGCGCGCGCTGTCGAGCACGAGGGACTCGAGAAGGCCCGCCGCGGCGAGTTGCTCCGCCAGGTCGCGGCCGGCCAGATCACCGTCGAGGCCGCGCTGGAGCTGCTCGTCGCGTCGCCACTCGTCGTCGAGGCCACATCCGAGGAGAAGCGGTAGGTGACGCGCCGCCTCATCGCCTTCCCGATCCGGGTCGGCGGTGGCCGCGTCATCGGCGGGTCGGGAACGCAGTGCCGCTTCTACGACGACAAGGCGCTGTCGGCTCTCTCGACGCTCTACGCCGACGATGTCGGCGGGACGACGGTGCCCAATCCGCGCACGCCCAACGCCGGCTTCCGCACTACGCTGCTCGCTGACCGTCTCGCCGCCGACACCTTCGTGACCGTGACCGATGCGGACCAGTTCGCCACGATCGCGGTCGGGGATCTCATCGCGATCTACGACGGCACGAATACCGCTTACCGCGTCGCGACGATCCTGACGACGGCGACCAAGCGCATCGACCTCGCCACCGCCCTCGGCTTCAACTTCGCTGCGGCGAACACCATCGTCGGCAACAAGGACATGACCGGCCACCTGCAGGCATGGCTCGACGACGTCCGCGACTACTACGTGCAGGTCAAGAATGTGGGATCGGCGCGCGTTCTTCCGCCGATCCTCATCCCCACGAAGGTGCCGCTGACGACGATCAACTTCCAGGACGAGGGCGTTTCGACCGGGGCGGCCCGGGCGACCGTGAACTTCGTCGGCTCGCGCGTGCAGGCCCTCGACGACGCGGGCAACTCGCGCGTGAACGTGACGATCGACAAGCTGCTCACGACCAAGGGCGATCTCATGACCTACAACGCCGGCGAGGTCCGCAAGGCCGTCGGCGCCGACGGTGCCGTCGTCACCGCAGACTCGGCGCAGGCCGACGGCCTTCTCTGGCGCGCGCTCGGCTTCCAGCCCTTCGGCGACGGCTCGGACGGCAACGTGACGATCTCCGCGGATACGACGCTGACGCGCGACATGTTCTACGAGTCGCTCACCATCAACGCCGGCAAGAACCTCACACCGAACGGCTTCCGCATCTTCGTGCGTACCACGCTCACCGTGAACGGCGCGATTCTCTACAACGGCAACGACGCCGCCGGCACGGTCGGTGGCGCGGGGCGCACCGCCGACGCGAACGCGACCACACACGCCTCGCCTGCGGGCGCTGGCGGGAACGGGTTCAACGTCGTCTCACCCGGTGCTGGCGGCGGCGGTGCGGGCACCCCGAACAGCGGCGGTCAGGGCGGCGGCGGCGGCGCGGGGGGCGGTCAGGGCGGCGGCGCCGGCGGATCGGTCTCCTCGCCGACGACCGCGAACGGCAGTCATCCACACGCGGTGCCGCAGGCGTTCTGGGCGCGCGATCTCGCCGGCAACAAGATCGGCGGCGGATCCGGTGGCGGCTCCGGCGGGTGCAACCCCGGCACCGGAACCGCGTCGTCGGGCGGCGGCGGTGGTGGCGCGGGCGTCGGCGTCATCTTCGCGCGCACGATCGTTGTCGGCGCCGCGGGCGTCATCATCTGCGCTGGCGGCAACGGCGCGGCAGCTGCGGCGACGGGCAACGGCGCGGCAGGCGGCGGTGGTGGTGGCGCGGGCGGACTCCTGATTCTCGGATACGACCGCCTCACCAACAACGGGACGATCAGCGTGGGCGGCGGCGGCAACGGTGCGGGCGCGGGCGGCGGCGCGGCCGGCACCGCTGGCGGCGCTGGCATGCGGATCGATCTGAACTGAGGAGGAAGGGCATGGCGAGGAAGGTCTGGGTCATCCCGGCGAGCGCGCAGATCGACGACGCGACCATCGCGGCCGCGAGCGCCGCCGCTTGCACCGAGATCGCGGTCGCGCCGACTACCTCTCGGACGCGCAGCTCGACGCTTATCTCGCGAATGCGATCCCGACCGCAGCCGACAACATCGCCGCGGTGAAGGCGACGGCGCGGACGCTGCGCTCGCTCATCCGAATCGTCCGCGCGATCGGGGTCGGGACGTGAGCATGAGCATGCAGTTCTCGCCGACGCTGGAACTCGAGATGCGGCACGTGCCGAACAGCGGCTGTCGGCTCATCTTCGGCTGGACCGGCGCGCGGGTCCCGCTCGCCGACGCTCCGGAGCCGAGCGGGCCGAGTGCGATGGACGAGTACCGCCGCGCTCCTCAGCGGGGTAATGCCACCGCATGACGATCGACCTCAAGGCGATCACGGAATTCGCGAACACGGTGACCGTCGTCATCATGTTCACGATCATCATCGCCACCGGCGCGAGGAAGATCTGGGTCTGGGGCTATCAGTTGGCGGACGCGGTGCGCGATCGGGACTTCTGGCGCGGCATCGCGCTCCGAAGCATGAACATCGCCGAGCAGACGCTGTCTGACATCGACTCATCGTCGACGAAGGTCTCGTGATCAGCCGAATGCTCAGAGCTCTGCGCGTCCTCGATCCGCGCAAGGTGCAGCGGGACGAGGAGAAGGACGCCGCGATGAAGCGTCTCGCGGATCTCGAGAGGCGAGCCGAGCGCGCGCGGTTCCTGCGCGCCGAGCGGCGCTCATACCGGAGGCCGACATGACGCTTGCGGACATGGTCGCCCTGGCCTGGACGCTCCTCGCCGCGCTATTCCTGGGCTTTGCGCTGCACGGACTGCTCATCGCCCGCGAGGATCGCATCGAGGCCGCAAGAATCGCAGATGTCGAGGCGGCGACGATCGTCGAGAGCCGCGAGCGTCGCGAGGCTGTCCGCGTGGTCGGCTTTCTGGTCTTCGTCGCAGTGGGCGTGGTGGCGCTTCTGCCGATCGAGCGCGGACCAGGCTCGCTTGTCAGCGTCGCCGGCCTGTTCGTGGGCATGATCGCGCTCGGCGTCGAGGACGTCCTCGAGCAGGTGGATCGTGCTCACTTCCGCGAGGGGCGTAACCATTGAACCGCGAGGATCGCGACGACGTCGATGGTGCGGAGCCGACCCAACCCATCGAGCCGACGATCGTTCCCGACATCAACGCCGTCAATTTCGAGGCGCGGCTGCGGTATCCATACCTGCTCGACGTCGAGGTCGTCCAGAGCGCCGCCGTGAACCGGCCGTACTTCACCGGGATCCGCGGCATCTTCGCCGTTCCGCCCGGGCAGCATCCATCCGCCCGCGTCATCTGGCACGAGCTCGGGCATGAGGCCGTCGCGATCGCGTCGATCTGGAGAGAGGCGCGCGAGGGCCGCGGCGTCGCCGGCGAGGAGATCTTCGACGACTTCGCCGCGATCGTCGGGCTCCCGCCACGTGCGCTCACCGACGCGGACTCGCCGTTCTTCCGGCTCCGCCAGGAGTACATCGCCGATGCCTTCCTCCTCGCGAACACGGGCGAGGTGCCGCTCTATCCCGAAACCCTGCGCGATCTGCCGGCGCTCGACGCCGTGACGCTGCGCGCCTTCTTCGCGCAGATGCACCTGCGGATGACCGTCGCATGAGCGTGCTCCCCGAGCTCGCGCAGATCTTTTACGCGCAGTGGGATGCCGACCACGTCGGCCAGGGCGACTGCGTCCCGACGTCGGCGAAGATGCTCATCCGCTACTACACCGGTCGCGAGGAGCGCATCGACGACATCCGCGCGGCGATGGATCTCGCCGAGGACGGCGTCCAGGACCTCGCGCGCGACGCCGGGATCACCCTCGAGGCCGCGCGCATCGCGCTCACCACGACGTACGGCATGCCCTGCGCCGCGGCGTACGCGCGCGACATCCACTTTGATGAGCTGCTCGCCTACGTGCGCGCCGGTCGGCTGCCGATCGTCTTCGAGCTCCACGGCGAGCTGCCGACGCGCCAGGATCTCGCGTTCGGCGGGTTGCACGCGGTCTGGCTGGTGCGCGACAACGGCGACGGCACGCTTGAGGTGAAGGATCCGGACCGCTGGGGCCTGCACAAAGCCGACCGCTGGATCCTCGAGGCCGCGGACTTCCGCCGCGCGTATGTGGCCGGCGCGGCCCTCGGCGGCGGAGCGGTCATCCCGAACGAAGCGAGAGAGGAGGAGATCCTGGTGCTCACCGATGCGGACAAATCCTGGATCGAGCAGGTCGTCGAGACCAAGCTCATCGCCGTCCGGGAGAACCTGAAAGGCGAGCTCGTCGGTGCGATCAAGGCCGGCTTCAACGAGACGCTGCCAACGCTGCTCGATCGCCTCGCGGCCGGCGACAAGAAGGTCGAGACCGCCGAGCTCGAGACCTGAGCATTCCGCGAGGAACGAAGAGCAAGGAGGGGAATCGAGATGCCAGCTGCGAACCTTGGAACGCTCTGCTACCTCGTCGGTTTCATCGTCGCGGCCGCCGCGGTGTGGGGCCTCACGATCCTCGGCCTTACGTTCGGCCAGGATCCGCGGACGATCCTCATCGTGCTCGCGCTCATGTGCCTCGCGCCGCTCGTCTCTGGCGTGGGGCAGCACTGATCTGACAGGAAAGGAGGAAGCAGCATGGAGTTCAGCGCGCAGTTCATCGCCATGGCCGCCGCCGGTCTCATCGCGCCTTTCGTCCAAGAGATCCTCTTTGGCAAGAAGATCGGCGGACGCACCGCCGGTCTCATCTCGATCGGCGTGACCTTCGTGATCGCCACGATCGCCTACTGGGCGACGGGCGGCTTCGCGACCGCGGCCGCGGCACCGGCTTTCAACCTCGTCGACCCGAGTGCCTTCTTCGCGTTCTGGTGGAAGCTGTGGCTGCCCGTCTACGGTATCGCGCAGCTCGTCTATTCGACGACGACGAAGCACCCCGAATCGCCGCCGGCGACCGGCCCGATCCAGGCCGTCGCAGAAAAGGTCCAGCCCGTCATGGGGATCGGATCCAGCTAAGCACCGAACCCGACCCGCGCCGGGTATGGGACGGCGCGGGCTCTTCTCAGCGTCCTCCGACCAGGAAACGCACTCCGAGCACGACCAAACCTAGGAGTAAGAGTGCGGGCGCAAGTATGAGGTCCGTGCGCAGGAACTCACCACTGGCGAATCCGAGGACTGCCCACAACGCGGAGCCGAAGGCCATCAAGCAGAGCCCGATCATCCAAAGCCAGCCTCGATACGTCCCGTCAAGTCGCTTGCTCTTCGTTCTTAGATCCTTCGTCTCTCGGCCACGGGCCGGAAGACGATCGCGGCGATCACCGTCGCCGGCTTCGGCTCCGGTGCGCAGCACATCGTCACGACGACGAAGTCCTCGAGCCCGTAGTGCAGTGGGGCCCCGGGGCGGCGGGGCCGTGCGCCTATACGACCCGAGTGAGGTCCGTTCGGGAGCTGTAGCCAGAAAGCGGCTGACCGGCGAGAACGGCCGCACGGTAAGTGCGCTCGAGGATCTCGCCCCACGTCGGCATTCGGCTACCTCCCTCGCTTCATCCCAGTGCGCGATGTCCTTCACGTCCTCGCCCGCCGCCGGCGTGTTGGGGACGAGCTCGACGTCGACAGTGCCCGTGTCGCCGACGTTCAAGGTGGTCACATTCATCACCTGGTACGTCTGCGCGTCGAGCCGCACGAGCTTTTGACGCCGCTCCTCGATCTCCGGCAGAAGTTCGGTCGGCACCGAGATCCAGCGTCCGTCCCTCGTTCTCACTGCACGGTGAAGGCAGCGCTTGCACTCTGCGTCGCGCCGCCGAGGGTGCAGCTCACCGTATGCGTCCCCGTGCCTTTCGTCGTGTTCGCGGTCCTCGTGTACGACCAGGACACGGCACCGCCGGCGTCGGCCACGTGCGTCGCGGTGATGCCCTGGGCCGAGCTGAAATTCCCGTTCGCATACTTCGCGGTCGCAGTGCAGCTCGCGCCGGCCGATGTCGATGCGGCGAGGAAGCCCCATTCCGATCTCGTGATCGTGACCACAAATGCCGGCGCGGATGTCGGCGCGCTGGATGGGGCCGCTGACGTCGGCGCCTGCGTCGGCGCGGCGGTCGGGGCGGCAGTTCGCGGGGCCGTCGTCGGGGCAGAGGTCGCGGGCACTGCAGTCGCCACGGCCCCGCGTGCTGTCGACTCCGGTGACATGGCACTTGGCGATGTATTCGAACGACTGCACCCGCCGACGATGCCGAGCACGATGAGGCCGCCAACGATGACGACGATCGCCTTGAACGATCTCGACTGCGATGACCACCATTTGCTCACCTTTCCCCCCTTCCCGCTTCTTAGTCGAGCGCCGCCTTCCCCAAGCTCATATCCCGAGCAACTGCTTCTTCTTCGCCGCGAACTCCTCGTCCGTCAACACGCCCTGCTTGTGCAGGTCAGCGAAACGCGCCAGCTCCTCGGCTGCTGACGGTGCGGCAACAGCCTCGCGCGCGGTGATCGCTCGTCGCCGTTCCTCGATCAGCTCCTTGGCTTGCTCGAACTGCTTCTGCGAGCCCTTGTAGAACGAGATCGAGTTCTCATCCCGGCCGGCCTGGAAGACTCCGCCCTTGGCCTCGAGGCCGCCCATGAGGGTGAACTGGATGTAGCCGGCGGTGAGGCCGGCTCCCTTGAACTGGACCGACGTGACGTGCTCGATTGGGATCTCCTTGTCCCCCTTCAGTCCCTGGGTCAGGATGGCGAGGGCACCCTTCCGACTGATCACGATCGAGCGTTCCTTCACTGTGAGCTGGCCGTTGTACCCCTTCGCGACGAAATCGGAACTCATGTGTTTCCCCCCGCTCGTTCGATGTGCCCGAGCTCGACCAGTCGGATCTCGGCGGCCGACCGGCTGACGTCGAAGGTTCTGGCAATCTCGCGGACCAGCGTGTCGCGCGATAGGCGCCAGCCCCGCTCCCGCACAAAGATCCCGAGCCAGGAGCGAGGCATGAGTAGCGCGGCTGCGAAGCGCTGGTGCGCCCAGTGGCGATCGCGCCCGCGGTACCCGGTCGGGAGTCGCAGCTGGGGGAAGCCGCGCGCGTACGCGATCTCGGGCTCGTCGAACAGGTGATGCGCGAGCTCGTGCGCCTTCGTGAAGCGACGACGCAGACGGTGCTCACCGGCGGCGATCATCGCGTGACCGTGCCCTTCGTTGTCGCGCATGTAGCCGCCTGAAAGTGCTCCGAGCTCGACGAGCTGGAAGTCGAGCCCCTCCGCGTTGGAGACCTCATCGACGTTCACAGGTGGCGCGTAGACCCCATGACGCGCCAGGAGCAACTCCGCGAGGAGCTCGATCTCCTCGCTGCTGGTGGGCCGAGAGTTCATCGGCCAAAAAGTCGCCTGACATAACGGATGGCGGCATCGATGTCCTCGGGCGATGCCGCTCGTGGTCCGCGGCGCGCCTCGAGCAGCTCCCGGACTTGCTCAGCGATGCGCAGTTCCACCCACTCCTCCACGATCTCCGGTCCGAGCCCGAGTGCCCTGACCCATTTACGCATAGTTGACTCGGTCGGGTGTGCCTTTCCTTCCTCAAACTTCTGTAACGACTGGTACTTGACCCCAACCCGGCTGGCCAGGCCCTCCCACTTCACGTCCTGCCTTAGCCGCTCGCGGCGTAGCAGATCCATGACGTCCTTGGAGGAGGTGAGGCGGGGGACTTCGGCCAACACGGAGGGATTCTGTCGGCTTCTGTTGGACGGACCCCTTGACAATACAGATAGGTCGTCTGTAGCCTGCCGCCCGTGGCCATCCGCAACCGGGTCCGTGAGCTCCGCGCCATCATCGGGAAGGGCGAGCTTTCCCAGAAGGAACTCGCCGAACGGGCCGGCATCGACCCCTCGACGCTCTCCGACATCGAGAACAACCAGACGAACGCCAGCGTCGAGACCGCAATCGCGATCGCCCGGGCTCTTGGCGTCTCGCTCGACGATCTCTTTTTGCCCGTCCGCACAGATGGACTGTCTGTAGGAATCGACCACGACGACGGTGAATCTGCCCCGGCGGCCGCGTCTGGCGCGCCGTCGACAGCGGTCCAGGCGGTCGAGCCGCCCGAAGTTGTGGACAAGTCGAAGGTCGGCACCGCAGGGGAGGCCGCCTGATGGCCGGTCGCCGGATGCGCGCGGACACGCGCCTGGTCGAGATACGGGCGAAGATCTCCCACCTCCGTCGTCTCGATCGCGCTGAGGACGAGCTTCTCCTCGAGGCCGCGCAGGACGCACATCTCGCGGAGCGCCACGCCGATCGGGCGCTCGCGCGGCTCGCCGCGGCGAAGCGCGTCGACGCCATGCAGGACCAAGTCATCGACGAGCTCGAGCAGGAGCAGCACACGCTCGCCGGTGACGTCACCGCGATGACGGCCGAGATCCTCGGTGCGGCCCGTGAGCGGGCCACGCATCCGATCGAGGCGGGGAACGAGGCAAGCTCATGAAGCGAAACACTCGCGGCCTCATCCCTGGCGGCCCGGGCGGTCGTCATGGCGTCCGGTCGGACTGCTCGGTGTGTGGTGAGTCGTTCTGCGGCGTCCGGCCTTTCGATGACCACCACCGCGAGAACGGCTCGCGGGCGGATGTGACCCACAGCGCGAGTGCCGGGGCGGACGCGACTGACCATCGCTGCTTGACGGTCGCCGAGATGCGCGCCGTCGGCTTCACGAAGTGCGGGTTCGGGCGCTGGATGAGCCCACTCGCAGAAGGCAAGGCTGCATGCGCTACTCGGGCGGAAACGGGCGCGGCGGGCCCCCGGACGGTCTCGGTATGAATGGCTGGCTCGTCTTCGCCGCGCTCTTCGTCGCCCTGGGGACGCTGCCCGCCGAGCTCGCGGTCATCGAGCTCCGGCACGGACGCCTCTCCTCCGCCGCGCTCTACGGGATCTTCGTCGTCGCGGCGATCTACTTCGGCGGGCACAGCCTCGCGGCCGCGGTGATCGATCGATGAGCGGGTGGAAGCATGAGACGCACGTCCGTGGTGGGAAGGCTCGCTGGGCTCCGCCTAGCGACTGGCGCGCGAAGTACGGGAGCGTGCCGATTGGCGATCCGATGCGGCCGACGTTCCTCAAGGAACGACGCGAGCTCTGCTCGGGCTGTAGCCATGAGCCGCACGCCGCCTACGAGTGCCGCACGAGGTCTCGGATCTCGGCCGTGTCCGGCGTGCCGTCGCTGTGCGCGGTGGCCGAGTCGGTCATGTCCTCACGCCGCGATTCGGCGGCTGGCGCGGCCAGTATCTCGTCGTCCACCTTCGGACGTCACGTCGCGTCGGTCCCGCGGTCGTCCACCGCCTCGTCGCCGAGGCCTTCATCGGACCGACCAGCGAGGGACAAGAGGTCAATCACTGCAATGGCATCAAGACGGATAACCGCGCCGCGAACCTCGAGTACGTCACATCGAGCGGCAATCAGGCGCACGCATACGCGATGGGGCTGAAGCGGGCATGGAACTCTCGGAAGACGTCGTGTCTTCGTGGGCACCCATTCGATGAGACAAACACACGCATCGACATCATCGACGGTCGGCCAAATCGCGCGTGCCGAGCCTGTAGCCGGGAGAAGATGCGGCGTCGTCGGGCACAGAAGCGGACTGCAGCATGACCACCGAGACGATCTGGCGTCCCGACGGTAACGTCGTTGGACTGACGGACCGGCCACGGCTTCCTCGGCTGGGGAAGATCCATCTCGGCATTCGCAAGACATCGGCGCGCGGGTCCGAGTACCCAGCTGCGACGGATTTCTTCGTCTGTCCCGACGTCGTGAAGGCGGTGTACGGCGAGAAGCCGCGCGAATTGGACATCGTGTTCCCGTCCGACGACGTCAGCAGGGTCGCCCCAGTTTCGTGGAAGTCGTACACAGCGACTCGGGGCAAAGTCTGCACCGGCGATGGCAAACGCGCGATCCGCCTCATCGACGACGAGAAGCTCACCGCGAAGCCGACGCAGGACGACTACGACGCGGCGATCGTCACAGCGGACTCGAAGAAGGTCTCATGGCACGAGATCGTCTGCCCTGCGAAGGAGTGCGTCTTCGCGAAGCGGAACCTCTGCAAGCCGGTCATGAACCTGATGTTCCTGCTGCCAAAGGTCCCCGGAATTGGGGCGTATCAACTTGACACTGGCTCGATCAATTCGATCCTCGACGTCCGCGGCGGCATCGAGCTCGTCATGCAGCTCGCCGGCGGCCGGCTCGCCGGGATCCCGCTGAAGCTCCGCCTTGAGCCGATGGAGGTCATCAGCCCCGATGACCAGAAAAAGAAACTGGTCTGGACCCTCAAGCTCATCTCGCCGGCGACGCTCGGCAAGGTCCTCATGGCGGGCGAGCGCAACCTGCGCGAGCTCCTGATGGCCGACGAAGGACCGTCGCGCAGTGTCGGCCTGCCCGAGCTCACCGACGGCCGCGAGATCCCGTCTCCGCATGAACCGGAAGAGGACCTCTTCCCGCACGCGGTTCCCAATGATTCATCGCTGGCGCGGCAGAGTGGGGCGAACGACGCGGCGCACGCTGCTCAAGCGGATCGGGCAACGGAGGAGCGAGTCACCGCGCCGACCGCTCCATCCGCCCCGAAGGAGACCGATCTGCAGGCGCGCGCCGAGGAGCTCTTCGCCGAGCTGAACGTGCCGGCGAAGGAGCGGCAAGTCTTCCGCAACGCGCACCGCGGCCGCGCCGGCGACCTCGTCGCCTTCCTGGAGAAGCAGGTGGAGAAGCGCAGGAAGTGATGCAGGCCGAGATCCTCCTCCGAGCGCTCGAGGAGCTCTTCGCCGACGTCGAGTTCGGACGGCGCGCCCGCATCGGCGGCCGGAGCGAGACGGCTCGGCGCGTCGTCACCTACTTCGTCGATCGCGGGATCGATCCGATCGACGCCCGCCTTCTCGCACAGGCCTACAACGCCGGCGCGCACCACGAGCTGCACGAGGAGCGATCGTGACTCTTCTCGAGCGCTTCATGGCCAAGGTCGAGAAGGCCGAGGCGTGCTGGTTGTGGAAGGGCGGGGTCGGCTCGCACGGATACGGCGCGTTCTGGCTGAACAACGTCGTGATGAGCGCGCAGCGCGCGAGCCTGATCCTCGCGGGCGTCGACGTCGATGGCAAGGACGCCGATCATCTGTGCCGGGTTCCGTTGTGTGTTCGCCCGGACCACCTCGAGGCGGTCACGCACCGCGAGAACATCCTTCGTGGCGACGCGCCGTCCGCTCACCAGTCGCGCCAGACCGTGTGTCTCGCGGGGCATGAGCTCGCTGGCGCGAACCTCTATGTCACGCGCGCCGGCAGACGCCAGTGCCGCGCCTGCAAGCGCAACCGCGATCGCGCGGCGAGGTCCGCATGACAGAACTGTCGGCCCCGCCGGTGAGGCCGTGGCGGTTCTCGGCGACCGCGGCGGAGATGTGGACCGGCTGCCCTTATGCCTTCAGTTGCAAATACGAACGAGGCATCAACGAGATCCCGGGGCGGCCACTGAAGGTGGGCCGACTCCTCTCCGAGACGATCGAGGCGTACCAGGTCCACTGTTTCGAGCAACGCGTGCCGAGCGACCTGACGGAGATCCGCGCGATCGCGCACCAGATCTTCGCGGAGAAGGGGCAGGGGATCGCCCTCGACGTTCTCGATGAGGTCCTGCGCGTCTGCGAGCAGTACGTCGAGGCCTTCAACATCGACCTCGATCGCATCGCCGGCGCGGAGGTGTGGCTGCCTCCACTTGGCATGGAGCCCATCACCTTCGCGGGACGTGAGGTCGTCGGCAAGGTCGATCAGCTCCTGTTCGATGACGAGGGACGTCTCGCGATCGTGATCGACCAAAAGAGCCATTGGGCTGTGTGGTCGGATGACGAGACGCGATCGCATCTGCAGACGCGCCTCTATCCCATTCTCATTTTCGCGTGTTTCCCGGACGTCGAGGAGGTCGAGATTCGCTACCAGTTCGTGCGCTGGGCGATGGAGCGAGTCATCCGCGTGACGCGAGCCGAGGCGGAGCTCGAACGCCAGAAGCTCATAGCGCTGGCGGAGCAAATGCAGCGGCCCGGCGCGCGCCAGGCGACCCCGGGCGCTCAGTGCTCGTGGTGCGGCTATGTATCCATCTGTCCCGTCTTCCGCGCAGCGCGGCAGAACGGCGTCTTCATCGTCCCGACGAACGAGGAGGAGGCGCGCAAGGTCCATGAGACGGTGCTCGTCCTCAAGGCCGCGCTCGATCAGCGCCGCCGCGTGCTGAACGACTTCACGAAGATCCACGGCTCGATCGAGACGAACGGCGAGCATGCCGGCCACTTCCGCTCGGACAGCCGGCGCGTCCTCACGAAGACCTTCCGCGAGTGGGCGAGGGACAACGGCGTGGATCCGGACGAGTGGCTAGTCGTGCCGTCGCGGGAGCTGCAGAAGCTCATGAAGAAGCGCAAGTCGCTCGAGCCGATCACCTACGTGGAGTCGACCACTCGGTTCTCGGCGACGAAGCGCGAGGACACCAGCGAGGAGACCCCAGCGGCCTAAGACGAGAACGTGCCGGCCAGGACCGGCAGGAGGAAGAGCGTGGCAGTAGCGCAGGTCGGGGAAGAGATCCAGTACATCGAGACCAAGGACCTCGTGTTCGACGAGGCGAATCCGCGCCGCGACGTCGGCGACATCAGCGAGCTCGCGTTCTCGATCAAGGAGCGCGGGATCCTCGAGCCAATCATCGTGCGCCCGCAGGATGGGCACTTCGCCGTGGTCGTCGGTCGACGACGCTGGGCGGCGGCCAAAGAGGCGGGGAAGACCGCGATCCCCGCGATCGTCCGGCCGATGAGCGACGAGGAGGCTCGGGCCATCGCGCTGATCGAGAACTTGCACCGCAAGGATCTCGGACCCCTTGAGGAAGCCGCCGGCTACCGCGCCTGGCTCAAGCTGACGAAAAAGACTCAGGCCGACCTCGCACGCGAAGTCGCCAAGGCGCCGTCGACGATCGCGAATGCGCTGCGCCTCCTCGACGCACCCGAGCCGGTGAAGAAGGCCCTCGAGAAGGGCGACATCACCGCGGCGCACGCGAAGGTGGCGCTCGAGCTCAAGGATCCTGCGCTCGCAGCGAAGCTCTCGTTCAAGGGCGAGCACGTCGATGATCTCAAGCAACGGGTCGACGAGCTCAACGCCGACTACAACAGCATTGGTGCCGGCGCGATCGCCGCGGCGAAGCGCTTCTACGCCGATGTGCTCGAGAAGCACCCAAGCACGACGATCGTCTGGAAGAAGGCGAGTCGGTTCGACGCCGGTCGCGTCATCGACCTGGTCGACGCGCTCGGTGAGTGCCCGACCAAATGGATCGGCGAGATCGCCCACTCCGACTACATGCGTGCGCCCACCGCGGCGCAGCACGACAAGGTCTGCAAGTGCCACGCGCAGCAGATCGTCGCCGAGCGCGACTACAACGAGCGCGGCCGGCTGAAGTTCAAGCTCGAGCGCGCCTGCATCGACGAGAAGCAGTACCGGACCGCCAAGCCGAAGAAGAAGCGCGCGACGTCGCGCTCGGCGAAGCCCGCTGAGCCGAAGCCGCTCACGGCCCAGCAGCAGGCGAAGATCGAGGCTCAGGAGCACAAGCGCGCCGAGGCTGAGGCGAAGAAGAAGCTCGTCCCGCGCGCGCCCAGCGCGCTCGAGGCGCCGCTCTACAAGCGTCTGCGCAAAGGAACGATCCCGGCGGACCTCGCCCGCGCGCTCGCATATCTCTTCTTCGCCTCACCCGACTTCAGACGCTCGTTCATGAGCGCGAATGCGGAGGAGATGGCATGGGGGCTCATCGCGACGATGCCGGCGAAGAAGGTCGCTGAACTCGGAGTCTCCGGGCTCGCCGCTGCGCTCTGCGACGAGCTCCTGACGGTCTCGCAGCACAACGACGACGACCCGCTCATCCAGGTCGCCGAGTACTTCGGCGTGAAGCTCAAGGTGCGCCAGCCGAAGGCGAAGAAGAAGGGCAAGCGATGATCCAGATCAAGGAGCGCGGCACGACGCAGCGGACCGAGCGCGCCGCCGCCGTCACCTACCTCGACCACCAGCCCGGCGACTCCACGCGCTACGAGATCGTCGCCGTCGACCTCGCCGGCGGATCCCTGCACCTCGGCGACCTCGGCTACGTCTCGCAGGACGCCGTGCTCGTCGTCTGCGGACTTGGCGGCCGCGCCTATCTCTTCCGCCACGGCGACGACGTCGCGGAGTGGTACGTCGAGGAAAAGCTCGGGCTCAAGAACCCGCACACCGTCCACCACATCACCGAGCTCATCGCCAACGCCATCGGCGGCAACGTCGTCGCCTGCGATCACGACCAGGTTGCCGGCATGACCCACTCGATCGTCGACGACCGCGTCCAGACGCTCCCGAACGGCAAGCGCATCCTGACCCTGCGCTGCGAGTGCGGCCAGGAGTTCTCATCGCTGATCGAACCGGGCCGTGCATCGCGGCGTTCCGCACGCGCCGCATACCGGCGCCACCTGGACGAGCCGGAGGTGCCAGCATGACCTACGCCCGGTACAAGAGCGAGATCCTCGGCTCGCTCGTTCACGCGGCGAAGACGGCGCACGAGGCGCACGTCCGCTCCGGCAAGACCGCGCCCGGCTACGTCAAGGGCGAGCGGCCCACGACGCGCCAGCACTGCGAGAAGCCGTTGTGCGCGGTGATCGAGATGGCGCTGGCGGA
>WNFV01001897.1_pt1 | contig 55372 bp, 56 predicted proteins | sample 5400101 | NCBI WGS metagenome assembly WNFV01 (sample SAMN13153361, study PRJNA577476) | soil metagenome | isolation source: 115 cm soil or saprolite under grassland replicate 1 | place: USA:California | collected 2016-06-15
TTCCGCCGGAACTCGCCGACAACCTCGCGCTGATGATCCAGGCGCTCGTCCTGCTTTTCGTCGGAGCGGACCTCCTGATCCTCTATCTGTGGCAGGCACGCCGAAAGCTCCGTCTGTCGAGGCGCCGAACAGCCGCGTTGGAGGAAGCGTGACCCTCGCCTCCGCTTCTTCCCACCCGGTCCCGGTACGGCCGCGCTGGGTAGCAATCGCGGGAATCGGCCTCGGCGTTCTCGCGTTCTGGTTGGCGATTCCGCCGGTCGGCGCACGTGCGCCGTGGTGGCCCGTCTTCGTCGGGTTCCTCGCGGTCGCCGCCGGGATCTGGTCCGTGACGCGCGGCATCAGGCGCGCCGGCTGGGGAGCCGTAGCCGCCGGGATCATCGGAGTCGGCCTCGGGATTCTCGCGACGCGCTCGAGCGCTGGGCACCTCGACCGGGTCGTCGTCTGGTCAGCCCTTACGACGGGGATGCTCGTCTGGGCGACGCCGCTCACGTTCGCTGCGATCGGGGGCATTTTCTGCGAGCGCAGCGGAGTCGTGAACATCGGACTCGAAGGGATGATGCTGGCGGGCGCGTTCTTCGGCGTACTCGGCGCCGACGAGCTTGGCTCGTGGGTGTGGGGGGTGTTGCTGGCGATCGCCGCCGGCGCGGCTCTCGCGCTGCTGCACGCCTTCTTCGCCATCCACCTGCGCGCGGACCAGATCATCGGCGGGGCAGCGATCAACTTCCTCGCACTCGGCGTCACGGGCTACTTCTTCATCAAGATCTACGGAGCGAATGGAACCCCCGGAGACCTGCCGCGCATCCCCGACGTCAACGTGGACTTCCTCGGAAACGTCTTCGGTCATCTCAACCTGATGATCTGGCTCTCGTTCCTGCTCTTGATCCTGTCCTACGTGGTCCTGTTCAAGACGCCGATCGGGCTTCGCATTCGCTCCGTAGGCGAGCATCCCCGCGCCGCGGACACCGTCGGAGTATCGGTCTACGGCGTGCGCTACGCGGCGACCGTCGTCTCGGGGATGCTCGCCGCCCTCGGCGGCGCTTACCTCTCGATCGGCTTTGTCGGATCCTTCAATCAGAACATGACTGCCGGCCGCGGGTTCATTGCTCTGGCAGCGGTCATCTTCGGCAACTGGCGCCCGTTCGGGGCATTTGCGGCGGCACTCCTCTTCGGTGGCTCGACGGCCCTGTCGTTCCGGCTCGCAGATGTCTGGGGCAATTCCGCTGTCCTCTTCCAGGCGCTTCCCTACGTCCTCACGCTGATCGCCGTCGCCGGCGTGATCGGCCGGTCAAGCCCCCCCGCTGCAAGTGGTCGCCCTTACATCAAGCAGTAGGCGACGGGCCTGGGCGGCGCTGCTGCTCGGTCTCGCCGGCGTCCTGACGATGCCCGCCGCCGTGGAGGTGTCCCGCCGCTCGAACCGCGTGGGGCTCCTCGACGCGTCCTACGCGATCCCGCTCGCTTTCCTGCTGGGGCTCGTGGCGCTGGTCATGGCCCGGCGGGCCCGTCAGAACCTGCGCTGGCTGCGGCTGCGGGAGGGCGGCACCAGCGTGGCGAGCACCGCGGTGGTGACCGGGATGCTTGCCCTCTGCCTCGCGGTGATGGCGGCACTGTCGGTCGCTTTCTACGAACTGGTCCTGCTTTACCAGCATTCGCGCTGATCACTCTAGAATGAGGCGCCACCATGTTCGAGATCGGTACAAGCCTACGAGAGGCGCGCCTGCGCCAGACCCTCGACTTCCCCGAGATCGAACAGGGGACGAAGATCCGGGGCAAGTACCTGCGGGCGCTCGAGGACGAGCAGTTCGACGTCCTGCCCGCTCAGACATACGTGAAGGGATTTCTCCGCTCGTACGCGGAATACCTCGGCCTCGACGGCCAGCTCTATGTGGACGAATACAACTCGCGCTTCGTCGTGGGGGAGGAGGAGCAACCCTTCCGCCCTAGGCGTTCCGCCGCGCCGTCGCGCGGCGTTCAGGTGCAGTCCCGAGTCGTCCTGCTGACGTTGCTCGGAATCGCGATGGTGACGGCTCTCGTGATCGTTGCCTGGACCCGGGGAGACCCCGAGAAAGAGACTCCGGTCGGTCTGGGAAAGAGCCAGGCGCGTACGGCGGTCACACCGAAACCAGCGGTGGCGAAGACCGTCCGGCTGCGCGTGACAGCAACGCGCGGGGACTGCTGGCTGCAGGTGCACCGTGGTTCCGCGACAGGTTCGATCCTCTACCAGGGGACGCTCGAACACGGCCAGCCCCAGGTCTTCACCGGCAAGCGTCTGTGGATCACTCTCGACCGGCCCGAGAATCTCACCATTGTCCTGAACGGCCGCGCCCGCACCCTGCCGGTTGGCGGGCCGAAGACCCTGATCGTCACGCCAAGCGGCATCCGCCCGGGCGTGTGACGCACGCGCGTCCCCGCGCGTTCATCGTCGTCACCGGCAGCGAGCTCGTCCGCGGCGATCGCACCGACCTGAACGGGCCGTTCCTCGCCGCCGAGATGGCGCGGTTGGGTATCGACCCGGCCCGGATCGTCATCGTCGGTGACCGCGAGGACGAGCTCGAGGAAGCGCTCGCGGAGGGAATGAGGGGAGACCTCTGCGCCGTTTCCGGCGGGCTGGGTCCCACACATGACGACCGGACGGTAGTGCTCGTCGCGCGTGCCGCAGGGGTCGGACTGCGGCTGGATGAGGGCCTGCACGAGGAGATCGGAGAGATCTCTCGTGGCTTCGCCCGCCGGCTCGGGCGCTCGTATGAGGACTTCGAGCCCGGTGTCCGGAAGCAGGCGACGATCCCCGAAGGGGCTGTCTCGCTCGGGCTCGCCGGGACTGCCCCGGGGCTCGTGTTGGAGAAGGGGAGTTGTGTGGTCGTCGTCCTGCCGGGTCCGCCGGCGGAGCTACGCCGCCTGTGGGGGCGCGCGCTCGAGGCCGACGCAGTGCGCCGGATCCTCGAGCGCGCCAGGCCTCTCGAACGGCGCCTACTCCGCTTCTTCGGTGCGAGCGAGTCCACTGTGGCGAAGGCGCTCGCCGACGCTGGTGGCGACGGAGACGGCGTCGAGGCCACGATCTGTGCCAGGGACTTCGAGATCCACGTCGACCTCATCGTCGACCCGGGAGCCGAGGCGCGGGCCGACGAGCTATCCGAGCGGCTGACGACCCCCCTAGAGCGGCAGCTCTTCAGCCGCGACGGCCGGCCGGTCCAGGAGCTGGTGCTCGATGCGTGCCGCGCGCGCGGTCTCACGCTGGCCACGGCAGAGTCATGCACCGGCGGACTCGTGGCGCAGCGCCTTACGTCGGTGCCCGGGTCGAGTGACGTGTTCCTCGGCGCCGTCGTCGCCTACGCGGACGAGGTGAAGGCCCGAGAGCTCGGCGTGCCGCGGGCGACGCTCGAGCGGTACGGCGCGGTGTCCGCCGAGACGGCGGCCGCGATGTCCACGGGCGCGCGCGAGCGCCTGGGCGCGGATGTGGCCGTAGCGGTTACGGGCGTCGCCGGTCCGGGGGGTGGGACCGAGGAGAAACCCGTCGGCCTGGTCTATCTCCATGCCGAAGGGCCGGAGGGCGGGCGGGCTTTGGAGTTCCAGTTCCCCGGCGATCGGGGGTCGATCCGCCGACGAGCCGCGGTCACCGCACTCCATCTCGTGCGGCGACTCCTGGCACAGAGCCGCGACGAACGCGAGTGAAACTCCCCGCTAGCGTTGAAGGCCGTGAACGTGTCCGGCTCTTCTGCGCCCTGCGGCTTCCCGACGACGCGCTCGACCGCCTGTGCGAGTGGCAGGCCGAGCAGCTTGCGGGACGGGTGGTCGTCCGAGAGCACCTTCACATCACCCTTGCCTTCCTTGGGCACCGGCCAGTTGCCGAGCTCGAGCCGATCCTCGGCGCCACGCGCGACGCAGCCGGGGACGCCCGCCCGATGCGCTTCGAGCCCGTCCGTTACCGGGAAACGCGCAGCGTCGGCATGCTCGCCTTCAGCGACGAGGACGGGTCCGGGATGGCACTCGCCGAAGATCTGCATCGGCGCCTGGAAGGGCTCGGCGTGTACGAGCGCGAGAACCGCCCCTGGCTCCCGCACGTCACGGTGCTTCGGTTCCGCCAGCGTCCCCGCCTCCGACCGCCGCTGCCCGTGCTCGGGGAGTTCAGTCCGTCCGATGCCGCTGTTTACCATTCAGTGCTGCGGTCCACAGGGGCGCAGTATCTCGTCGTCGAATCGTTTGCCCTAGGAGGTTGATGTCAGTGGATCGCGAGCAGGCTCTGGACGCCGCCCTCGGGCACATCGAGCGTCAGTTCGGCAAGGGCGCCGTGATGAAGATGAATGACCGCGCCGCCGTGTCGATCGGCGCAGTCTCGACAGGCTCGCTCGCGCTCGACCTCGCGCTCGGGGTCGGTGGACTCCCGCGCGGCCGCATCGTCGAGATCTTCGGGCCGGAGTCCTCGGGAAAGACGACGCTCGTCTATCACGTGATCGCCGAGGCCCAGAGGCGCGGCGGGATCTGTGCCTTTATCGACGCCGAGCACTCGATGGATCCGGCGTACGCGAAGCGGATCGGCGTCAACATCGACGACCTGCTCGTGTCGCAGCCCGACACGGGCGAGCAAGGGCTCGAGATCGCAGAGCTGCTGATTCGCTCCGGTGCACTCGACGTCGTGGCGGTCGACTCTGTCGCCGCGCTGACGCCGAAAGCGGAGATCGAAGGCGAGATGGGCGACTCGCACGTCGGGCTTCAGGCGCGGCTGATGAGCCAGGCGCTGCGCAAGCTCGCCGGCACGCTCAACCGCACCGACACGATCTGCCTCTTCACGAACCAGCTGCGCGAGAAGATCGGTGTCATGTTCGGCAACCCGGAGACGACGCCGGGCGGCCGTGCGTTGAAGTTCTACTCCTCCGTGCGCCTCGACATCCGGCGCATCGAGACGCTCAAGGATGGGGTCGAGGCTTTCGGCAACCGCGTCCGTGTGAAGGTCGTGAAGAACAAGGTCGCGCCGCCGTTCAAGCAGGCCGAGTTCGACATCATCTACGGGTCGGGGATTTCCTGGGAGGGCACGGTGCTGGACGCGGCGCTCGAGCGCAAGGTCGTCCAGAAGTCCGGCTCCTACTTCAGCTTCGGCGACGAGCGGCTCGGCCAGGGGCGGCAGAACGCGACGGCGTTCCTGCGCGAGCACCCGGACGTCTGCGAGGCGATTCTCGGTCGCATCCAGACGGAGCTCGGTCCCGAGCAGGTCGCTTCGGCGAGACTGCTGCCGACCGCGGAGACGGCAGAGCAGAACGGCAAGGTTCCGACCGAGGAAGTCGAGAAGGCCGCTTCGAAGTAGTGCCGACAGTCACCTCGTTGCGCGTCGAGCGGCGCGACCGTGTCGCGGTCGAGCTGGATGGTTCGCCGTGGCGCCTCATTCCGACGGAGGTCGTGGTTCGGGCCGGCCTCGCTGAGGGACGCTCCCTCGACCGCGGGGCGCTGCGGCTCCTGCGCCGCGAGCTGCGCCGTGCGGAAGCGCTTGGGATCGCAGGTCGCGCTCTGCGCGCCCGCGATTTGTCCGAACGCCGGCTGGCCGACCGATTGGAGCGGGCCGGTGTCCCTCCGGCGGCGCAGGAGGAGTCGCTCGAAACCCTGGTCCGTGCAGGGCTCGTCGACGACGGTCGCTTCAGCCGCAACCGCGCCGCGGCGCTCGCCGGCCGCGGTTTCGGCGACGCAGCGATCCGGCACGATCTCGCCGGACAGGGCGTAACGTCGGAATTGGCAGAGGCCGCTCTGCTCGAACTGGAGCCCGAAGCCGAGCGGGCCCGCGGGCTCGTGGAGGGTCGAGGCCCCGGGCCGCGGACGGCCCGGTATCTGACGGCCAAAGGTTTCGGCGAAGACGCCATCGAGGCCGCCCTCGACACGAGTGTTGCAAATGACCCCTGAGCGACGCTAGGATGTGGGTGCCTCATCCGACGTTTTGCCTGCATAGTGACGTTTTCCGAATCGCAACGGTAACTCTGAAATTCATGCCAACCATCGACCAGCTCGACACCGAAAGGCTCTTGACAGCGGCCAGCTAGGCAACCGCTTTCCCGAGCCGAGGTGTCGGCTCGTTTCACAGATTCGGGACATCCCGTGCCGGCCGACTGCCGGGTAGGCACCGCGGTAGTGCCGCGGACAACCGACCCAGGAGTTGCGCATGCTGGTCGCCATCGGGATACTGATCGGCCTGATCGTCGGGGGATTGGGAGGGGCTCTGGCTGTCGGCGCCCTCGGGAAATCACGTCTCGGGGCGGCGCGTCAGCAGAGCAAGCAGATGATCGAGGAGGCCCAGCGGGAGGCGGAGACGCTTCAGCGCGAGGCCCAGATCACGGCACGCGAGGAGGCTGTCAAGCTCCGCGCCGAGATCGACCAGGAGGTAGTCGAGCACCGCTCGAGGATCGTCAAGGTGGAGGAGCGCGTGCTTGCGAAGGAAGAGGAGATCGACACGAAGTTGACGGAGCTCGCGCGGCGCGAGCAGGGGCTCGCCGATCGCGAGACGCATTTGCGACAGCTCCAGGAACAGCACAAGGACGCCAAGGAACAGCAGCTGGCCGAGCTCGGACGGATTTCCGGCATGACGGTCAACGAGGCGAAGCAGAGCCTGCTCGAGCGTTCCGAAGATCTCGTCCGCCACGAGCTCGCGCGCCGGGTCCGCCAGATGGAGGAGGAGGCTCGAACCGAGGCGAAGCGTCGGGCCCGTAACCTCGTCGCTGACGCGCTGCAGCGGGTGGCCGCCAGCCACGCCGCGGAGACAACGGTGTCCGTGATGGAGCTCCCGTCCGACGACATGAAAGGTCGGATCATCGGTCGGGAGGGTAGGAACATCCGCGCGCTCGAACACCTCACGGGAGTCGACTTCATCATCGACGACACGCCCCAGGCGGTCGTGCTCTCGTCCTTCGACGGGATCCGGCGGGAGGTGGCGAAGCTGACCCTCTCGAAGTTGATCGAGGACGGCCGCATCCATCCGGCACGGATCGAGGACACGTACTACCAGTCAAAGGCCGAGATCGAAGACCACATCGTGCAAGCGGGCGAGCAGGCTGTCTTCGAAGCGAACTGCGGCGAGTTCCACGAAGAGCTCGTGAAGATCCTGGGGCGGCTCCGCTACCGCACCAGCTATGGCCAGAACGTGCTCAAGCACACGCTCGAGGTGGTCCACCTCGCCGGGATCATGGCGTCGGAAGTCGGCGCAAGCGTGAAGATGACGAAGCGGTCTGCCCTCTTGCACGATCTCGGCAAGGCGATGACGCACGAGGTCGAGGGCTCACATGCCTCGATCTCAGCGCAACTCGCGCGGCGATACGGCGAGACGCAGCACGTCGTGCATGCGATTGAGGCTCACCACTACGAGGTCGAGCCGCAGACGGTCGAGGCGGTTCTGCTGATCGCGGCAGACGCGATCTCTGCATCGCGGCCGGGCGCGAGAGGCGAAAGCCTCGAGCACTACATCAAGCGGCTTGCCTCGCTCGAAGAGCTCGCGGCCCAGAAGCCGGGCGTGGACAAGGTCTACGCTCTTCAGGCCGGACGCGAGATCCGGGTCATCGTCAGCCCCGGCGAGGTCGACGATGATGCGGCGGTCCTCCTCTCGCACGAGATCGCCCGCGAGATCGAAGACCAGCTCGAATATCCCGGCCAGGTGAAGGTGACCGTCATCCGCGAAAGCCGCGCCGTAGACGTCGCCCGCAACGTCACGAACGGCGGTCAGACCGAGACGCTGCCGGCCCCAGAGCCGCAGGTCCAGCCGGACGTTCAGCCCCAGATTCAGCCCGATCAGGCTGCGTGACCGAGCGAAAGCTGCGCTTTCGCTCGGATTCCGATGGAGTGAGTAAGACTCAGCTGCGCTTTGCGAGTCCTGCGGCAGCCCCGAGGCCGACGTAGACGAGGCCGGATCCGTAGCGCATGACGCGCCGATGCCGACGGAGCGCTGCGGCCGCCGTTCCGGCCACGAAGGCGTAGAGCGAGTCGCTCACCAGGCCGAGCCCGACGAAGACCAGGCCCAGCCCGAGCGCCTGGGACCAGACTCCGCCGCGATCGGGGTCGACGAACTGGGGGAGGAACGCCAGGAAGAAGAGTGCCGTCTTCGGGTTGAGCACGTTTACAACGATGCCCCGCACGAATGCGCGCCTGAGGGGCTCGGGGCGTGGATCGCGGTGTTCGGGGGAGGACCGCTCGAGCACCTTCCGGATTCCGAGATAGACCAGGTAGGCGGCCCCGGCGTATTTCACGACGCTGAAGGCAAGCGCCGAAGCCACGATCAGAGCGGAGAGGCCGGCCCTCGCGGCGGCCACGTGGACGAGCGTGCCAAGGTGAATACCGGCCACGGATGCCAGCCCGACCCGGCGGCCCTGCTCGGCGCTCTGGACGACGACATAGAGGACGGCCGGCCCCGGGATGGCGAGTAAGGCGAGCGCCGCCAGGCAAAACAGCCAGATCGCCGTAGAGTCCGGAAAGACCACGGGTACCATTCTGGCCCGTGCGGCGGTACCACGTCACGACGTTCGGCTGCCAGATGAACGCTCATGACAGCGAGCGGATCAAGGGCATGCTCGAAGAGCTCGGCCTCGGCGAGGCGGTGGCGCAGGAAGAGGCAGACGTCCTCGTCTTCAATACCTGCACGATCCGGGAGAAGCCGGACACGAAGTTTGCGGCGCATCTGGCGCAGGCCGCCGCACTCAAGCACCGGGATCCCGACAAGGTGATCGCGGTCGGCGGCTGCTATGCGGAGGCTCAGCGCGAGCGTCTGTTCGAGCTGTATCCCTGCGTGGATGTCGCCTTCGGTCCGGGTTCGATCCCGCATCTCGGCGAGTGGCTCGGAGCTGCCGGACTCGGCGTCCCGCGGGGGCAGTTCGGCCTCGAGGAGCGCAGCTTCGCGGGCGAGCTGCCCATGCACGGAGAGCGGCGGTTTCAGGCCTGGGTGCAGATCTCGATGGGCTGCAACTCGAAGTGCTCGTACTGCATCGTGCCGGCGGTGCGCGGGCGGGAGGTCAGCCGGCGCCCAGGTGACGTCATCGCCGAGGTGACGCGCCTCGCGGCGGGAGGGGTGCACGAGGTGACCCTCCTCGGCCAGAACGTCAACTCGTGGGGGCGCGACCTGGCGCCCGAGCTGCACACCGAGTTCGGGGAGCTGCTCCGAGCATGCGACGCGGTCGAGGGGATCGAGCGGATCCGCTTCACCAGTCCCCATCCGAAGGACTTCCGGCAGCCCGTGATCGAAGCGATGGCGGAGTGCGCGGCCGTCTGCGAACACGCGCACCTGCCTCTGCAGTCCGGTTCGACGCGCATCCTCAAGGCCATGCGGCGGACCTACAGCCGTGATCGCTACCTGCGCCTCGTCGACGAGCTGCGGGCAGCGATTCCGGATCTCGCGCTCACCACCGACCTGATCGTCGGCTTCCCCGGAGAGAGCGACGAGGACTTCCGCGAGACGGTCGAGGCCGTCGAGGAAGTGGGTTTCGACGGTGCGTACACGTTCGTCTACTCACCGCGAGCCGGCACCGAGGCGGCCGCGATGCCCGCTCAGATCTCTGAGGAGATCAAGCGGGAGCGGATCGAGCGCCTGATCGACGTGGCGCAGCGCGTAGCCTCAGAGCGGAACAAGCGACGCGTGGGCAAGGTCGAGGAAGTGCTGGTGGAGGGCTCCAGCCGCACGGATCCGTCTCTCCTGCGCGGCCGCACGCGACGCAACACGACCGTCAACTTCGCGGGCACCGCCGCGGCCGGCGAGCTCGTCGAGGTTCGCATCGACGCGGCGACGTCGACGACGTTGCGCGGCGTCCAGGCCGTGCCCGTCGGCGTAGCATGATGCGCATCCTTGTCACCGGCTCGAGCGGCCAGATCGGGACGAACCTCGCCCTGCGGCTGGCGGGCGACGGCCACGAGGTCTTCGGTGTCGACAAGCGTCTGAACACCTGGACGGACGAGTTTCGCTACCTCTTGCAGGATCTTTCCGGCCACTACCCGTCGTTCCCCGACGGAATCGGCGGAGTCGAATACCCGGAGGTGGATCTCGTGGTCCACCTTGCGGCGCATGCGAAGGTGCACCAGCTCGTGCGGCAGCCGCATCGCGCGCTCGAGAACGCCGTGATGACGTTCAACGTGCTCGAGTTCTGCCGCCAGCAGAAGCTGCCGCTCGTCTTCTCCTCGAGTCGCGAGGTGTACGGAGACGTGCACCGGTTCGCCGAAGCGGAGGCAAGCGAAGCGAGCGCGGACTTCGCTTACACGGAATCCACCTACTCGGCGTCGAAGATCGCCGGCGAGGCGCTGATCTATTCGTATGCGCGCTGTTACGGCCTCCGCTACCTCGTCTTCCGCTTCTCGAACGTCTACGGCCGGTATGACAACGACCTCGCACGGATGGTCCGCGTGCTGCCACTCTTCATCCACACGATGCTGCGCGAGGAGCCCGTAACGGTGTTCGGGCGAGAGAAAACGCTCGACTTCACGTACGTCGACGATTGCATCGACGGAATCGCGAGCGGGATCGAAGCGCTCGCCGAAGGACGCGTCGTGAACGAGACCATCAACCTTGCCTACGGACAGGGCAACACGCTCATCCGTGCAGCGGAGCTGATTGCAGCCGAACTGGGCGTCGAACCGAAGATCGCCTTGGCGCCATCCTTGCTCGGTGAAGTCACGCATTACGTCGCGGACTTGACGAAGGCGCGCGAGCTGCTTGGCTACGAGCCGGCCGTACCGCTCGACGAAGGCGTTTCGCGCGCGGTCGAGTGGTTCAAAGAGCACCGCGCCGCCCATCCCGAGCAGGACGGCCCGCTCCCCGAGGACGCCCTGTTCCCGCAGGATGCAGAAATTGGCCGGAAGTCAGGGTCGACGATCCCGACCTCCTAGCGTCCTCGCGATCTTCGGCCCGACTGCGTCGGGTAAGACGGCCGTCGCGGAGGCCGTCGCCGACCGCCTGGGCGGCCAGGTCGTCTCTGCCGACTCGATGCAGGCCTATGAAGGGCTGCCGATCCTCACGGCCCAGCCCGAACGCCCGACGCGGCTCGTCGGCGTGTGGCCGCTGTCGCACGCGGGCTCGGTGGGTGAGTACGCGGAGCTTGCCCACGCGGCCATCGACGAGATCCTGGCGTCAGACCGCATTCCTGTCGTCGCCGGCGGCACCGGGCTGTATCTGCGTGCGGCTCTCGCCGAGCTCGGCGTGCCGCCGGCCCCTTCCGCAGCACGGCGGGCCCACTGGGAGGAGGTCTACGACCGGGTCGGGCCCGAAGCGGCCCACACTGTCCTCTCCGAACGGGACCCGCTTAGCGCCGCTCGGCTCCATCCGAACGACCGGCGCCGAATCGTTCGTGCGCTCGAGCTGACGGAGCTCGGCGCATCACTGCGGCCTGAAGGCGACCGCCTCTGGGTGTCGGAGACGCGGCACCCGACAATCGTTTTCGGGCTGGACATTCCGCAGGATGTGCTCGCACAGCGCATCGAGGAGCGGGCCCGGAGGATGTTCGCTGCGGGCGTCGCGGAGGAGGTCCGGCGAGCGCTCGCTCAACCGATCTCGGTGACAGCGGTTCAGGCGCTTGGGCTGCGCGAGATTGCCGAGCTTCCGCCTGAAGATGCGCTGGCGGCTCTGATCGTGCGCACCCGCAGATACGCGGCCTATCAGCGGAAGTGGATGCGACGAATTTCGGGCCTTGTTAGCGTCAACGCCGGCCGCCCGGTCGATGAGGTTGCGGATGAAATTGTCAAAGTGGCAAGCGCTGGGGAACGACTACCTGCTGGTCGAGCAGGCTGAGCTCGCACAGCCGCTGACGCGGGAGAGCGTCCGGCGCCTGTGCGACTACCACTACGGCGTCGGCTCAGACGGTCTGCTCGAAGTCCTCTCCGTCACCGGGACGCAGGCCGAGCTGAGGATCTGGAATCCAGACGGGTCGACCGCCGAGCTCTCGGGAAACGGCGCTCGGATCGTCGCCGCGTGGCTCGCGCGTAGATCCGGCGGCGAGCAGGTGTCGCTGACGGTGGGAGGTCGGGAGGTCGAGGCGCGCGTTCGCCCCGACGGGAACGTCGAGCTCGACATCGGCCCAGTGGAGGTGGGGGAGAGTGAGACACTCGATCTCGGGGACGAGCGCCTCGAGTTCACACCGGTGTCCGTGGGTAACCCACATGCCGTCGTGCGACGCGAGCCCGAGCGGGGGGAGGTGCTGCGCCTCGGCCCGCGCGTCGAGAGGCACTCGCGCTTTCCCGAGCGGACGAACGTGCAGCTCGTCCGCGTGGACGGCCTGCACGACCTGACCGTGGGTGTGTGGGAGCGCGGAGCGGGTGAGACGCTGTCGTCCGGCACGAGCTCTGTCGCCGCGGCCGCCGCCGCCGTCGCGAATGCCTGGTGCGAAAGCCCGGTGAGCGTGCACCTACCGGGCGGAGACCTGCTCGTGGAGCTCGACGGTCAAGGCCGCGCCCGCCTCACTGGCCCAGCGGAAGAGATCTGCCGTGTCGAACTCGCCTAGAGGCCGTGATCCCGCAGGGCCTCGTTCAGGCTCACCTTCAGGTCGGTCGACTCACTCCGCCACCCTACGATCAGCGCGCACGCCAGCTGGTACGTCCCGGCCGGAAAGGTCTTCGGGCGGGTCCCGGGCACGACGATCGCCCTGGGCGGAACGAAGCCGCGGTGTTCGCTGGGCTCCTCAGTCGTCACGTCGATGACGGGGACCGAGGACGTCAGCGAGACGTTCGGGCCCAGCACCGCACCCGCCCCGATGCGGACTCCTTCGGTGAGGATGCACCGCGAGCCGATAAACGCGCCGTCCTCCACGATGACGGGCCGTGCCCCTGGGGGCTCGAGCACGCCGCCGATGCCGACTCCACCGGCGAGGTGGACATCCGCGCCGATCTGCGCACCTGAGCCCACCGTCGCCCAAGTGTCCACCATCGTCCGGGGGCCGACCCAGGCGCCGATGTTGACGTAACTCGGCATCAGCACGACACCGGGCGAGAGGAACGAGCCATAGCGCGCCACCGCCGGCGGCACGACGCGGACCCCGAGTTGTTCGTAGTTCCGCTTGAGCGGGATCTTGTCGAGATATTCGAACGGTCCGACCTCCTGGGGCTCTAGCTTGCGGACGCGGAAGTACTCAAGGATCGCCTTCTGCGCCTCGGCGCTCACGCGCCAGTCGTCGCCGTCCGGCTCGGCTACACGAAGCTCGCCACGATCGAGCGCATCGATCAGCTCTTCGACGCGCTCGGCCTTCAAAGGACCTCGGCCAGGATCGCCGCTGCGCGCACGCACTCCTCCTCCGTGGGCACGAGCGCCATCCGCCAGTAGCCCTCGCCCGCAGGCCCGAAGAACGTTCCCGGAGAGACGATCAGGCCGTCCTCGAGCAGGCGCGTGGCGAATTCCTCCGAGGTCTCGCCGTTCGGCACTTCCAGCCAGAGGTACATCGTCGCCCGCCGCCCGCCAGACGGATGCCTTTGCGTTCGAGTGTGGGCAGGAGGACTTCACGCTTGCGCCGGTACGCGTCCCGGGTTCGCTCGACGTGCTCTTCGTCGTTCCAGGCAACGATGGAAGCGCGCTGCACGAACTCCTGCGGCGCGGTCCCCACCGTCGGCCGAAACTGCCTCAGCGCTGCGATGAGCTCGGCACTGGCGGCGACGAAACCAGAGCGGTACCCGGTCATCGAGGACCGCTTGCTGAGCGTGTTGAAAACCACCACGTTTCCGTGCTCCCTGACCTCGAGCCCGGAGTGGGGAGGTGCGTCGAACCACAGCTCCGTGTAAGCCTCGTCGCACGCGAGCAAGAACTCGTGCTCGCGCGAGAGCTCCGCGAGACGCGCGAGGAAGGCCAGCGGCGCCACCGCACCGGTTGGATTGTTCGGGTAGTTGGTCCACACGATCGCGGCCCGTTCCCAAACCTCAGCATCGACGGCGTCGAGTTCCGGGAGAAAGGCGTTGCGCTCTAGCAGCGGCAGCTGCAGAACCTCGGCGCCGGCGAACGCGGCACCGCGCTCCGGCACGGGATATCCAGGCTCCGTAGTGACAACGAGGCGCTTCTCCGCGTCGCGGTCGATCAGAACCTGCGCGAGCAGAAAGATCGCTTCCTTCGAACCGTAGGTCGGGATGACCTCGCTGTCCGCGTCGAGCTCGACGCCAAAACGACGCCCGCACCAATCTGCGATCGCGCGGCGAAGCTCGGGCAGGCCTTCAGCCAGTGGATAGGACGAGGTCTCGGTCAGCCCATCGATGAGCGCTTGCCGGATGCGTTGATCCGTCGGCTCGCGCGGATCGCCCTTACCGAAGTCCAGGAGCTCGACGCCCTCCGCAGCGAGGCGGCGCTTCGCGAGGTCGAGCTTGACGAACGGATAGGTCCCTGTCGCTGCGAGGGTCGGTGAGAGCTGCATCGGCTAGACCGTACCGAGGAATCTCGTCCTGCAGGACCGCAGTCCGGCCTCCGGACGGAAGGCCTCAGCGCGGGCATAATCCAGTCGTGATCCAGCACCAGCCGGACTCCGCGCTCGAGCGCGGGTTCATCGTCGCCGTGCTGGCCCAAGGGATCGATTCCGACGACGAGCTCGGAGAGTTGCGCGAGCTCGCAGAGACGGCTCTCGTCGAGCCAATCGGGGAGCTCGTCCAGAGGCGACCGCGCCCCGATAGGCGGGCGTATCTCGGTAAAGGAAAGCTCGACGAGCTGAAGCGCTCCTACCGGGAGTCGGGCGCAGAAGTGCTGCTCGTCGATGACGAGCTCGAACCCGTTCAGCAGCGGACGCTGGAGGACGCCCTCGAGGCGCGCGTGGTCGACCGCACCCAGCTGATCCTGGACATCTTCGCGCAGCATGCGACCAGCGCCGAAGGAAAGCTTCAGGTCGAGCTCGCCCAGCTCGAGTACAACCTTCCGCGGATGCGGGGGATGTGGAAGCACCTCGAGCGTCTCGGCGGCGGGACGGGCGCGCTCGGCGCCGGTGTTGGCACGCGCGGGCCCGGCGAGTCGCAGCTCGAGACCGACCGCCGCATCGCCCGCCGCAAGATCACGCTGCTTCGCCGCCGCCTTACGGATCTGCGCAAGCAGCGCGAGGTACGACGGAAGGAGCGCCGCCGCTCCGAGGCACCGACCGTAGCGCTCGCCGGCTACACGAACGTCGGCAAGTCGACATTGATGAACGCACTGACGGATGCCGAGGTCTCGGTCAACAACCGCCTATTCGAGACGCTCGATCCCGTGACGCGCTCGTTCGAGGAAGATGGGCGTCGCTACCTCGTCACCGACACCGTCGGCTTCATTCGCCGACTTCCGACGGAGCTCGTCGAGGGATTTGCAGCCACGTTGGAAGAGACGCTCGTCGCCGATCTCGTTCTGCAGGTTGTCGACGCATCGGTACCGGATGAACGTCTCGAAGAGCAGGCGGCGGCGGTGGCGACGGTCCTTCATGACATCGGTGCGGACGACCTTCCCATCGAGGTGGTCGTCAACAAGATCGACACGGTCGACGCTCTGCGGCGCCGCCGGCTCGCGAATCGCTTCCCGGATGCGATTCAGGTCTCAGCGCTCACCGGGGCAGGACTCGGTGAGCTGCGGACGAGAATCGCCGAGCGTTTCTCCGACCGCTTCGAGGCAGTGCGGCTCTTTCTTCCCTACGACGAAGGCGGGAAGCTGGCCGAGTTGTACGAGCTCGGTGCGCCGATCGAGGAGCGTGAGGATCAGGCCGATGGAGTGTTTGTGCGTGCCCGGTTGCCGCGGCGTGAGCTACGTCGGTTCGCGCGCTACCTCGTGGCGGAAGCGCGCACAGAGCCGGCGCGTCGAGCCCGTTGATCGAGCTGCCGATCAAGAGGCTCCGCGAGGACGCCGTTGTCCCGGAGCGTGCCTACGAGGGAGACGCCGGTCTCGACCTCGCTGCCTGTGAGCGGGTGGAGCTCGGCCCCGGCGAACGCGCGGTGGTCGGCACGGGTCTCGCAGTCGCCATCCCCGAGGGGTATGCGGGATTCGTCCAGCCGCGCTCGGGCCTCGCCGACCGGCACGGCATCTCGATTGTCAACGCTCCGGGCCTCATCGACTCGGGCTACCGCGGCGAGATCAAGGTGATTCTGCTCAACACCGACCGCTCGACGCCGTTCGTCGTCGAGTACGGGATGCGGATCGCCCAGCTCGTCGTGTTACCGGTGCCCGCGCTCGCTCTGATCGAGACGGACGATCTGCCCGCCACGGAGCGAGGGGTGCGCGGGCACGGGTCGTCCGGAACCTGATGGGCACCGAGCCCCGGATCCGCGTCTCGGGACTCCTCCGCTGGAGGGGACGCGTCCTCCTTTGCCGCCACGAGAAGCCCGGCAAGGAGTACTGGCTTCTCCCCGGGGGTGGGGTCAACTTCGGCGAGAGCCTTGTGGACGCGCTGCACAGGGAGCTCGCGGAGGAGATCGGCATCGACGACAAGCTGCCGGTCGAGGGGCCGGTGGCGATCATCGATTCGATTGCGCCGGCGCGGGGCTTCGCGCCCAAACACGTTGTGCACATCATCTTCGCCGGCGATCTGGGGGGACGATCGCTCGAGGCGGTTACTTCCGAAGACGCGGCCGTCCGCGGCCACCGGCTGTTTTCGGTCGCCGATCTCGACGGCGTCGTGCTGCATCCTCCGATCCAGCGCTTCCTGAGTCGTTGGCAGCCGGGAGATCCGGCCGTGTATCTCGGGGCTCTGTGGGCGCGTTGATCCGGTTTTGGCTCACCTCCGTTTCCCACCGGCGCGCTGTTCGGGGCTAGCCTCGACCGCGAGGGTGGTGGGTTTCAGCCCCACCCTTGATTGGGTGGGGGTGCGGGGGGACGCGGCTGAAAGGGCGCTGACCGGCGGTCAGCGGCGGCCGCCGCGGAGTTGCGCCCGTCGGGCTGAGACGGCGTGGGCTTCGGTCTCCAGGTCGTCGTGAAGAGGCTCGAGCTCCGGCAGCTCGCCGAGTCGGTGGGCAAAAGCCTGCGCGAGGAGCCAGTCGGCGAACCAGGGATTCCGGGGCAGCAGCGGACCGTGGAGGTACGTGCCGACCGCGCGACCGACGCGACAGCCTTCCCAGCCGCTCTCGCCGTCGTTGCCGAAGCCGGCCAGGACGCGACCGAGCGGCTGAGCGCCGACGTCGAGCCGAGTTCGCCCGGCGTGGTTCTCGAACCCCGCCAGAGTTCGGCGCTCGCCGGGCTCGAGCTCGCACTCGAGCAGCACGTCGCCGATCATTCGCGTCTCGCCCGCGTCCGTCTCGAGCGGGAAGAGCCCGATCCCGGGCAGGTCGGTTCCGTGAAAGTCGCGGTACGAACGGCCGAGGAGCTGGTAGCCGCCGCAGACCGCGAGCAGCGCGGCGCCTTCGGCGACCGCCTCCCGGACGCCCTCGGCCTTGGCGACGAGATCCTGCGCCACCAGTGCCTGCTCCCGATCCTGGCCGCCCCCGACGTAGAGCAGGTCGTACTCACCGGGACGGACGGGCTCACCGATCGACACGGGCCGCAGTTCTACGTCGTACCCCCGCCAGGCGGCTCGCCGGGCGAGCACGGCGATGTTTCCGCGGTCTGCATAGATGTTGAGGTAATCGGGATACAGGTGCCCGACAACAATCTTCACGCGGCGCGATCCCAGTACGGTCGAACGAAGCCGCGTTCGGCGACGATCTTTCTCAGCGCGAGCATCGCCGTGTAGGTGGGGAGGAGGATGAGCTCGCCGCCCGCCGGCGTCAGCTCGAGGCCCCGGTCAAGCGCGCGTTCGAGCGAGGGCAGGAGGTCGATTGCCTCCGGGTCGAGCCCGCCGTATTTGAATCGCAGCGCCAACTCCGCCGCACGCTCACCCGTCACAACAACTCGTTCGAGACCCGGGATCAGCGGCTCGAAGTCGACGTCCCAGATCCAGGACACGTCGCGCCCGTCGGCGATTGCGTCATTGAGAGCGATCACCGCGAGCGAAGGTGCGCCGGCGTCGACGAGCGTGCGGATCGCCTCGTTCGCACCCGCGGGATTCTTGATCAGGAGCATGAGCAAGCGGCGCTCGCCGATCGCAATCCGCTCGAAGCGGCCGAAGGCCGCACTGAAGCCCTCGAGGCCGGCCACGATCTCCTGGAGGGAGGCGCCCAGGCTGCTCGCGAGCGCCGCTGCCGCCAGTCCGTTGTAGACGTTGTACAGCCCCGGCACGCTCAGGCGCACGCGCCGCTCTCCTGCCGGCATCACGAGCCGGAAGGCCACGCCGTCCAATCCCTCCGGCTCGATCTCGCGGGCGACCACGTCGAGTGCAGGGCGCCCGTGGCCGCAGGAGGGACACCGGTAGTCACCGAGATGTCCGACGTAGGCGGCCGTGTATTCGTAGGGCGTGCCGCAGCGGACGCAGTACTTCGAATCGGCCGCGTGCTGGAGCGACGGCCGTGCGTGGGATGGGTCGTCGACCCCGAACACGACTGTCCCGGGGCGCTCGTGACCAAGGTCACCGACCTGCGGATCATCTCCGTTCACGACCAATGCGGCATCCGGCGAGAGCGTCGCCACCGCCGCGCGCCACCGCTCGGCGACGTGCTCGAGCTCGCCGTAGCGGTCAAGTTGATCGCGGAAGAGGTTGCCGAGACAGACTGCGCGAGGCCGAAGACGGGCGGCGACCTCGGCCAGGGCCGCCTCGTCCACCTCGAAGAGGCCCAGCTGGGCCCCTCGCGCGTCTAGCAGTGTCGAAGCGACGCCCGAGACGAGGTTGGCGCCGGAGTTGTTGTGCGCCAGGCGGACGCGGCCCCGCAGGATCCGAGCAGTCATCGCGGCTGTCGTGGTCTTCCCGTTCGTGGCCGAGAGGAGCGCTGACCCGAACGGGAGGCTTGCGGCGAGCCGGTCGACCGCCCCCGGATCGAGCTTCCACAGGAGCTTCCCGGGGATCGTGGTGCCACCCCCGGCACCGGCGAGGCGCGACAGCTGCCCCACCGCGCGCGCGACGGCGATCTCTGCGGCGATCGGTAACGGCAGGCGCACGGCATGGGGGAGGCTATCCGAGCCCCTGTTGATCCCTCGGACGGGGGCACTTCCACCACCCATACCGCAGATGGGTGAGGTGCGGCGAGCGTTGCCTCTCTACTTTGCGCCCGGGTCAACTGCGGGTCTGAGAGGAGTGGGATGAGGAACGTGTTCGCGCGAGTCGATCGCTCCGCCGGCCACTGCGAGGCAGTCCTCGCAGGAACTCTCGTCCCGTAGGAGCGGGTGACTCACCCTTTTGGGGGAATCGATCGAGTGATGCCCGAACGGGGGATGCTCGTGCGGTGGGGCGGCCCTACGTTCCGCCTTGGGCTTCTTGTCTGCGGCCCTGCACGACCACAAGGAGAAACCCTGCGATGACTGGATCGAGGGCATGAACGCCGTGCCTAGCGAGAACTCGCTCGTCCCTGAGCCCGTTTCCGGGCGCAACGAGACGCTGTCCCGAAACGCACGGATCTATTTCTTCTTCGTCGCGTTGGCTACTGCTGCGGCGACTTTGCCGTTCCTGAGCCGCCTTCAGGACACGCACCAGTGGCTCGGCTTCCTCGTGCTTGGTTCCTGCGCGGCCGTTGCGCAGCTCTTCAACGTCCGCACGCCGCGTGATCAGGCCTACCACACCGCGATCGTTTTCATCGTCGCCGCCGCCCTGATCTTGCCCCCGGAGCTCGTCGTGCTGATGGGGATCGTCCAGCACGTGCCCGAGTGGCTGAAGATGCGCTACCGCTGGTATCTGCAGACGTTCAACATCTGCATCTTCGTGCTCGCCTCGATGGCGGTGTGGTTCGTCGCGAAGCAGCTCTTTCTGAATTCGAATGTGATCGACAACCACGCCCTTGGTCTCGCCACGGCTGGGCTGATCGGCTGCGTCGTCTTCGTGGCGATCAACCATTTCCTGCTCGCAGTCATGCTGCATTTCGCCCGGGGACACACGCTGAAGGAGACGGGTCTGTTCGACATCGAGAACCTCTCCACGGATTTTGTGCTCGCGGCGCTGGGCGTGGCGACCTATGCATTCTGGGAGACCAACCAGTGGCTGATCCCCTTCGCGATCGCTCCGCTGATACTCGTGCACCGCTCGCTCGCGGTCCCGGCCCTACAGGCTGAAGCTCGCGTCGATCCGAAGACCGGCCTCTTCAACGCACGGCATTTCGCTGCAGCCCTGTCGGAGGAGATCGGCCGCGCCCGCCGCTTCGAGCGGCCCATGTCGTTGATCATGGCCGACCTCGACCTTCTACGCGACATCAACAACACGTACGGCCACCTCGCTGGGGACGCGGTCCTCAAGGGCATCGCGGAGGTCTTCCGCGCCCAGCTCAGGCATTTCGACGTGCCCGCACGCTTTGGGGGCGAGGAGTTCTCGATCCTCCTTCCGGAAACCCCGCCCGACCAGGCACTCGAGATCGCGGAGCGGATCAGGCGTGCCGTCGCAGAGCGGACCTTCGACGTCGAGACCTCGAGCGATCCGATTCGCGCGACCGTCTCGATCGGGGTTGCGGGCTACCCGAAGGACGGAACCGACTCGAACGAGCTCATCCACCAGGCTGACCTCGCGGTCTACCGCGCGAAGCTCCAGGGACGTAATCGCGTGCTCGGGGCAAGCTCCGAGCCTCTGCTCGTGCCCGCCGACCGCACCGCTCGGCTGATTGCCGTTCCCGGGGAGGGCGACCAGCACTCGCCGCTGCCGTCTCCGGTCCAGGTGCAGCCGAAGGAGGAACGGCGTGACGAGCCGCGTCACCCGAAGCCGCACGCCCTCCACGGGCCCCGCTTCCTCTCGCTCGACCGGCGCCTGAGTTTGATCGTCGGGCTCGTCAGCGCGCTCGGCGTCGGGGCCGGGGTCGTCGGGCTCGTCCTGACCTGGACCTCGAAGGATCTGCTCGGACTGCTCGCCGTGCTTGCGCTCGTGGGGGTGGGGCAGGCGCTCGCGCTCGAGGCGGACGAGGGCTCCGCCGTTCTGTCGGTCAGCGCGGTTGGCTGTCTCGCCGCCGCCTCGCTGTTCGGCTGGCGCGCAGCGCTTCCGCTCGCGCTTACGAGCGTGGCCGTCGACTGGAGCGCACGCCGGCATCCGCTGCACAACACGCTCTTCAACGTCGGGGCGCTCACGCTCGCGTCGCTTGCCGCAGCCAGCGTCTTCAAGCTGGCCGGCTTCGTCCCGGACGGCCCCGCGCACCGGCTCGCGGTCTCGGGTCTCGGCCTGATTGCCGGCGGCGTGTACTTCGTCGTCAACATGGGCCTCGTGTCCGTGGCGCTCGGCCTCGAGGGCCACGAGCGCTGGTGGGCGGTCTTCAAGGAACGCTTTGCGTGGCTTCTACCGCACTACCTCGTGTACGGCTTCATCGGCGGCGTGATGGCGCTCGCGTACGAGGCCGTCAAGCTGCTGGCGCTCGCGGTCTTCGCCGTGCCCCTGCTGCTCATGCGGAAGACGCAGGAGGCCTACCTCAAGCACACGCAGCGGAGCGCCCAGAAGCTCCGCCAGGCCGCGGAGACGATCCAGTCGCAGAACGTCTCGCTCGAGCAGGCGAACAAGCTGCTAAAGGAGCGCTCGACCGCAGCGATGGAGTCGCTGTCGGCCACGGTGGACGCGCGCGACTCGTACACCGCGGGTCACTCGCGGCGCGTCCAGCAGCTCGCGCTGGCGATTGGCCGGGAGCTGGGTCTGTCGCAGGCCGAGCTCGATCTGCTCGGCCACGCAGCCCTCTTCCACGACATCGGCAAGCTTGCGATCCCGGATGCGATCCTCCTGAAACCCGCCAGTCTCACGCCCGATGAGTGGTCCTTGATGCAGCGCCACGCCGAAGAGGGCGCGCGCATCATCGACCGGCTCGGCTTCCTGAACGACGCGGTGCCTGCAATTCGCCACCACCACGAGCGCTTCGACGGGACCGGTTATCCGGACCGTCTCCAGGGAGAGGAGATCCCCCTGGGCGCCCGCATCATCCACGTCGCCGACGCGCTCGACTCGATGCTGACGACGCGGATCTACCGCGCCGCCAGGCCGGCCGCGGAAGCCCTCCAGGAGCTGCGGCGGGCGGCCGGAACCCAGTTCTGCCCGCGCTGCGTCGGGGCGCTGGACCGGATCCTCCCGCTCGAGACCATGCGGGGCGACGCCGAGCGCCGTCTGTCCGCCGTCGCCTCCTAAAGCTCGGAGCGCCTCCGAGTTCGACCTGACTTGCGTTCTTTCCAGAACGCTCTATCCTTCTTGTCATGGCCCGCAAACCGCCCTACAGGGCGGTCGCGAAGATCGACCCCGATGCGCTCGCGTCGTTCCAGGCCGGAATCCGCAAGCGCTACTCGGACGAGCAAATCCTCGCCGACCTGCGCGCATCAGCTGAGCGCCTCGGCCGCTCGCCCACGATGCGGGAGTTCGCGGCGGATCAGGAGACGATGGTGCATCCGCAGACCGTGATCGAGCACTTCGGCAGCTGGAACGCGGCCAAGCGGGAGGCCGGGCTCGTGCCGCGGCGGTTCGCGACCCGCGAGGAGCTCGTCGGGCTCCTGCGCAAGCTGGGGAAGGAGCTCGGTCGCGTACCAACGGCCAAAGACCTCGATGCGCGGCGCGGCTCGATGCCGTCGAAGTCCCTCTACTGGCATACGTTCGGCTCTCTTGCGGGCGCCCTACGAGAGGCGGGGTTCGACGTCCCGGTTGGGGAGGAGCGGCTCGAGCGCGCAGTGGAGCAAGGTGTCGCGCTAGCTCGGAAATTGAAGCGACTGCCGAAATTCGCGGACTGGGCAGCGGCACGAAAGCGCGATGAGAGCCTCCTCACCGAGTGGCAGGTGTACCGGATGTTCGATGCACGTCGAGGCGCCTGGTCGACGTTCCAGTTCCTGATCAAGGAGCGCCTCGAAGACGAGGGCCTCACCGTGGGCCCGGACGGGAACTTGCGCTAACTGCAGAAACGCTTCGAGTTTCTGCAGTTGGTGAGGTTGGCCCGCTTCGCGGGAGAACGCGCGCGGGGCCTAGCCCGCGCCCCTCCGGCCTTCAGTGGGGTTGAGCCGAGCTTGGCTAGAAGGCTGACGAATCTCGGCTCATCGGAGAATCAGGAGGCTACTGCACGTTGCCTTCCCAGCTCGGCTTCCTCGATCTCGTACTCCACGGCGCCGCGGGGGGACATCAGCAGTTCGACGTCGTACGACTCGCCTCGGACCCACGGATACAAGAGTGTGATGCGCCCGGCGTCGTCGGGGAGCAGCGTGCGACGGCTCGCACGGAAGTCGACATAGGTATCGTTGACGATCGCCTGAGCGACCCGCGCGCTCTCAGCGGAGCCGTTCAGGAGGACGAGCGCGATCTGTCCGGGTCGGAGGATCGCTCGATCCACCATCACCTCATCCGGACGGGCGGTGCCGTGCGAGGAGCGCGCGACGACGATCACGACGAGGGCGATGACGACGCCGATTGGAACTCCCAGCAGCCAGAGACGTCGAAGGAAGCGGTCGAAGACCCTCAAGCGACGACCTCGAAGAAACCCATCCAGCCGAGCGAGGCGAACTCGCTCTTGTGGGCGTGGAACATGTATTTGCCCGTGTACGGAAAGCGGAGCTCGAGCACGTCGCGCTGCCCCTGCCCCTGAATGACGGTGTCGGTGTACTCGGAGGACTCGAGCGCGGTCCCAGTTGGGAACCGCTGGAAGAAGTTGCCATGGATGTGGAACGAGTTGATCGGATCGAGCTCGACCATGTTGACGAGATAGATCCGCACGAGCTCGCCGCGTCGGACCTTCACCGGCTCGTACATGAAGTGGAACGCGACGGTGTTGACCGCGTAGACCTCGTTGTCCTCGTCGAAGTTCGGGTCGAACGCGTTCTGCACCATCAAGAGCTCGTCCGCCTCGGGGCGGCCCTTCGGCGGATCGATGATCAGGGTGCCGTACAGGCCTTTCGCGATGTGTCCCGCAAGGGGCGACGCGTGACAGTGGTACGGATGGAGCCCGAACGGACGAGCGCCGAACTCATAGGTGAACTCATCGCCGACGTCGATGAGGCCGCCGCCGATCTCCTCGCCGATCCCGGGCGCTCCATCCATCACGTCGGGGTGGATGCCATGAAAGTGGATCGTGTGCGGGTGACTGCTCGCGTTGACGAAGTGGATCCTCAGCTGATCGCCCTCGCGACAGCGCAGCGTGGGCCCGGGAACGCGGCCGTTGAACGTCCAGGCGGAGAACTTCACGCCGGGGACGATCTCGATCTCCTTGTCGTAGGCGACGAGCTCCCATTCGCGCAGTGTGCGGCCACCGGCGAGCTGCCGCGCCTTGCCCCAGTCGAAGTCCCGCATGATCACGGTCGGGTCGAAGCCGTTCGTCTTCGGATCGACCCTCGTGTTTCCTTGGGCGAAGCCCGAGTGCATCGAGCCGGGCACGAGCGGGTGGTGGTCGTGCGGCGTTGCTGCGGTCGCCTCAGCGAGCGGCGAGATTCCGGTCAGCCTGGCGGCAGCCCCTGCTCCGGCGGCCGAAACCGCGGCTGCGAGCGCGCGGCGCCTGGTAAAGGCTCTCCGCAGCACACTGTCAACGCTGGCAGCGGCTCCTAAGAGGAACCTGAAACGCGCGTTAAGACTTTTAGGCGGCGTCCGCGTGCAGCGTCGCCAGCCGCTCGAGACAGGAGCGGGCCTCGTGCGGTGCGCGGACGGCGGGCAGTGGCTCTTCCTCGAAGGAAAGGTCCGGCCGGAAGCTCTCCCGCGCGACGACCCGCCCGTGTTCGACCGCGGCCACCGTCCCTTCCCGCAGTTGCTCCTTGCGCAGTTTGACGCCCGCATAGCTCTCGACGAGCTCGAGGGCAACGCGAGTCGAAGCGAAGAAGAGCTCGTGCTTCCCGCGGCCCAGCCACAGCGGCCGGCCCATGCCGCGCGCAACGACAAGCTCCGATCGACCCTCGTCCAGCCAGGCGGCGGCCATGGATCCATAGAGCTGCTCGAGCGCCTCGGCCGTGCGACCACGGGAGCGCTCGGCGAGGGCGAAGATGATCTCGGAGTCGACGGTCATGCCGGGCTCGGCGCGGGGAATGGCGTGTCGTGCGAAGAGCTCGTCGTCGTTCTCGATGATCCCGTTGTGGATGCCGACGATCGCGCCGTGGCGAATCGGGTGATTGTTGGCAGTCCGACTCGGATGTCCCTTCGTGTAGTCGCGGACGTGCACGAGCAGCTTCGTGGCCTCCTCGGGGACCTGAACTCGCTCCAGCAGAGCGGTTGCACCCGACCGCTGCTTGTGGACCGCAATGTGAGAGTCGCGGACACGGTAGGCGTACCCGACGGCGTCGGCGCCGCGCTCGGCGATGCCCGCGAGGAGGGCGCGCGCGGCGACCGTCCGGTCGACGCGGCTCTCTGAATCCAGGCTATATCCGGCGATTCCGCACAAAGTCTTGGGAAATGCGAAGCGACCGTTCGGCCGCTCATCTTCCTAGACGCATCGGTCGGCAGGGAAGTTAGGTCAACCTTCTGTAAGGGGATCCCGGCGCCGCGCCTCCTCGTTTGGGGGAGACGCGAAGCGTCTTGTCCGCGTAGCGGAACCGGGGGTTCCCCCAGCACGGACCGAGGTTCACTCGGCAGAGGGTTGACGGGAAGCTCAAGAGTCCTCACGCGCAAGCCGATACCCCTCACATGGAGCAGCGGCCGCTCCCCAACCTCCCCACTGACACTCTCACCGACTCCGCCGAATCACGGCTGGAGCTGCTTCCCGATGTCGAAGAGACGGAGGAGACCGCCGAAGCCGAGGAGGTCGAGGAAGACGAGGAGCAGGAGGATGGGGAGGAGGAGGCGACCACCAAGCCCGCCGCCGCCAAAGCCGAGGCGACCCAGGATCCGCTCAAGCTCTACGTCCGTGCGATCGGAGACGGGCCTCTCCTGACGGTGACCGAGGAGCGCGAGCTCGCCCGCCGCAAGGACGAGGGGGACGAAGAGGCCAAGAAGAAGCTGATCGAGTCGAACCTTCGCCTCGTGATGTCGATCACGCGCAACTACACCAAGGCCGGCGTCCCGCTGCTCGATCTGATCCAGGAGGGCAACCTCGGGCTGATCCGGGCAGTGGAGAAGTTCGACTACAAGATGGGCTACAAGCTTTCGACGTACGCCACCTGGTGGATTCGTCAGGCAGTAACGCGCGCGCTGGCCGACCAGGGCCGGACGATCAGGCTCCCGGTCCACGTCGCGGACCAGGTCCGACGGCTCATGCGCGCGCGCCGCCAGCTCGCACAGAAGTTCAACCGCGAACCGACGCAGGAGGAGCTGGCGAAGGAGAGCGGTTTCCCCCTGAAGCGCGTCGAGGAGCTACTCGACCTCGTCGAGGATCCCGTCAGCCTCGAGACGCCCGTCGGCGACGGCGAGAGCCTCTACGCCGATCTGATCGAGGACATCCATTCCGAACGGCCGGACGAGACGACCTCGCACAAGCTTCGACGCAAGGAGCTTGCCGAGGCGCTCCTTCGCCTGAACCCGCGGATGCGCCGCGTGCTCTCGCTCCGCTTTGGCCTGAACGGCGAAGCGCCGCAGACCCTCGAAGAGGTCGGCGTCGGCCTCGGGATCACGCGCGAGCGCGTGCGCCAGCTCGAGTCACGCGCCCTGCGCGAGCTGCGGGCGGTTGCGCCCGACCTCGAGCTGTATCTGAGGACCTAGGTACCGTTGGGACCGGTGGGTCCCTTCGTCGACTGCCATTCGCATGTGGTCCCTTCAGGCGACGACGGCGCCGGCTCGATCGCGGACGGTGTCGCGCTTTGCCTCGGGGCGGCCGCTCACGGCACCTCGATTCTGTTCGCGACGCCGCACGTCTGGCCGCACCTGACCCTCACCGCAGAGCGTGAGGTGGAGATCCGCGCGGCGTTCGAGCGCCTCCGGCCGCAGGCGGGACTTGAACTACGCCTCGGCTTCGAGTTGACGCCGACTCGCGCGCTGCTCGACGAGGATCCGCGCCGTTACCTGCTCGAAGGGACGGACTGCGTCCTCATGGAGGTGCCGTTCGCCGGTCCCGCCGATCTCCTGTTCGCGCTCGCGGAGCACGTCGAGGCTGTCGGCCTGCGCCCCGTGATCGCACACCCCGAGCGGACGGAGGCCGTGCTCACCGAGCCGCGCCTCGCCCGTGAGCTGGCAGATCGCGGCTGGGAGCTCCAGGTCAACTCGACGTCCCTCCTCGGCCGCCACGGTCCCGAGCCCGAGGAGCTCGGGTGGCAGCTGATCGAGGCCGGCCTCGCCGGTGTGGTTGCATCCGACGGGCATCGCACCACGCGCCCGCCGCAGCTCGACGAGGCGCAACTCGATCTGCCCTAAGGCGTCGCTTGCGACGCCGACCAGAGAGGAGTCGCGGGCTTTGCTCGCGACTCCGTCCGCTAAGGCGTCGCTTGCGACGCCGACCAGAGAGGAGTCGCGGGCTTTGCTCGCGACTCCGTTTATGCCATTACGTACTGCATCTCCCGCAATGTCGACAGTCGCCGTAGGGACTCCAGCTCGATCTGCCCTAAGGCGTCGCTTGCGACGCCGACCAGAGAGGAGTCGCGGGCTTTGCTCGCGACTCCGTCCGCTAAGGCGTCGCTTGCGACGCCGACCAGAGAGGAGTTGCGAGCTTTGCTCGCGACTCCGTTTATGCCATTACGTACTGCATCTCCCGCAATGTCGACAGTCGCCGTAGGGACTCCAGCTCGATCTGCCTTACCCGCTCGCGTGTTAGCCCGAGCCGGCGGCCGATCTCCTCGAGCGTTTTCGGCTCGGAGTCGTCAAGGCCGTAGCGCAGGACCAGCACCTGCCGCTCACGCTCGGGCAGCGCGGAGAGCGCCGCGGAGAGGGCCTGCGAGCGCAGAGATACTTCAACTTCCTCTTCGGGTAGCGGGTCGTCTCCGGCGACGAAGTCCCCAAAGACCGCGTCCTCCTGCTCGCCGACCGGCTGGTCGAGTGAGGCGGACGCACGGGCAGCAGCGCGCACCTCATGTGCCTGCTGGATCGGGAGGCTGGCCTCCTCGGCGATCTCGTCCAGCGTCGGCTCGCGGCCGAGCTGCGTCCAGAGCGTGCGCTCGGCCCGGTTCATCTTCTGCAAGCGCTCGACGATGTGGACCGGCATTCGGATCGTCCGGGCCTTGTCCGCGAGCGCCCGCGCGACGGCCTGGCGGATCCACCACGTCGCGTACGTCGAGAACTTGTAGCCGCGGCGCCAGTCGAACTTCTCGACTGCTCGGATCAGCCCCAGCGTCCCTTCCTGGATCAGGTCGAGGAACGGCAGGCCTTGATTGCGGTAGTTCTTGGCGATCGAGACGACGAGCCTGAGATTCGATTGGATCATGTGCGTCTTCGCGCCCATATCGCCGCGTTCGATCCGTTTGGCGAGCTCGACCTCCTGCGCCGCGGTCAGCAGCGGATGGCGGCCGGCCTCGCGCAGGAAGAGCTGCAGGGCGTCAGTCGTCGTCTCGTATGAGGTCTGGAGCGGGGGAGGCGGCGGCTCCTTCTCTTTCTCCTTCTCGGCCTCCTCGGCGACCTCGATCCCACGCCGCTCGAGCTCGTTGAAGAGCGCGTCCGTCTCGAGCGCGTCGAGCTGGTGCACCTCGATCAGCTCAGCAAGCTCGGGCTGCCGGACGGAGCCCGTCGTCTCTGCGTTCTCCAACAGTCCTTGGATGTCCTCGTGAAGGAGGATCGACTCGATGCTAACCGTCATCTCCTGTTCCGGTTGTTGCCTCAGGTGCAGCAGTGCCAAACACGGAAGCTCTCAGGCTCGACGGGCGCCGTCAACCCTTCTAGGGTCCTTTCTGGCCAATGCACAGAAATCGACGTTATGTCAAGTCAGGACAAATCAGGCTGACGGGCCTGCTCTTCCCCGCCGTCGCGGCAGCACTGGCTCTCGCCACGCCGGCCCGCGCCGAGGTGGTGGCCCAGGTGGACACACAAGCCGTTCTCGCGGTCAGCAGGAGCTTCGCGCCGGTCGTTGCCTACACCGACGCCGGCGGCCTCTACGTTGCGAGACGCCCGCGCGTCGACGGCTGGCGCAGCCGCCGGGTCGCGGCGCTCCCTGCGGGCACCACCCATGTCGCCGGAATGGTGCTCGATGCCCGCGGGCGCCCGTCGATCGTCGTCGAAGACCTCCTGCTGGGCCGGCTCGTCCTGGCACGCCTGACGACGAAGGGACTCTGGCGCAGCAAGGTCCTGGTGACCGCCGCCCGGGGCACGGCGCTCGGCCATGCGGGCATCGTCCTCGACGCCGCCGGCAGACCCGCGGTCGCGTACGCAGTTCGGCGCACGTCGGGCGCGACGTACCTCAGGCTGACGCGACTCGGCGCGGACGGGAGATTTCGGACCCAGGCGGTAACCCTCGAGGGCTTCCCCTCGAGCTCCACCGCACCCGCGGCCGTGCCCGTCCTAGTCGGCAAGACGATCCACGTCGTTGAAGCCGTTGGGACGACCGCGATCGACTGGGGTCCGACGAAGACGACCTGGGAAGGCCAGTACCTCTTTGCGAGCAAGTTCGGAACCATGGTCGGGGCAGTCGCCGCAGTCATGGTGCAGGGAACTCTGCACGCGGCCCTGACGCTCGATCTGCCGCAGTTCGACGAGAGCTACGTCTTCTCGATCGTCAGCAGGACGACCCAGGACAGTGCGCTCGTGTTCCCCCATGCGCTGCTCGCAGGTCTTGCAGTTCCTCCCGCCGGTCCCGAGATCGCGGCAAACGACTTCGTGGCCACGGAGGCCGGAACCGTCTTCGCCGGGCTGGTCGCCACACCCACGGTCTCTGTGGAGGTGGATGGAAGGATCGACGGGTATGCAGCCAACTCGGAGGGATCGCGCTATCTCCTGCTCGCCCATCCGACGGGCCTGGAGTTCTACGCCGTCCCGGCCCTGCTCCCCGTCACGGTCCGGCTCGAGGCGGCCCTATCCGGTCCCTCGGTCCTCCTCAATGGGGCGGTCACAGGCGCCCAGGGAGGTGAGATCGAGCTCTATCACGAGACCTCGTCACAGCGAACACTCGCCATCCGTGCACCACTCCGCTCCGACGGCTCCTTCTCCCTCACGGAGACGCCGCCGCCGCTGGGCACGCACTTCCGGGCCGTATACCGCGAGTCCACAAGTGGACTCCCCTACGCGTCGCTGGTCAGAACCCCTTGCTGCGCCAGCCCGCAAGGATGACGACCGCGATCGCGGCCGCGAGCGCCAGCCGGTAGAGCACGAAGATCGAGTACGTGTGCCGGCGGACGTAGCCGAGCAGAGCCCAGATCGCGACGAGGCCGACGGCGGCGGCGGCGAGCATTCCGACGACGAACGGCCCGCCGGAGCCCGGTGGCAGGCCGTCGATCGCTACGTCTTTCACCCCTTTCAGGACCGCCGCGCCGAAGACGATCGGGATCAGCAGGAAGAACGAGAGTCGCGCAGCCTCGTCCCGATCGAGACGGAGGAACCGCCCGGCGGTGATGGTGATACCGGAGCGCGAGACACCCGGCATCAGGGCGAGGCACTGGGCCAGCCCGACTCCGATCGCTCCGCGCCAGCCGATGTCCTCGATCGACCTTCGCGCCGCGACCCGGTCGGCGAGCCAGAGGATGACCGCGAAGACTGCGAGCAGGATCGCGATCTGCCACGGGTCGCCGAGGTGATCCTCGATGAAGCTCTCCCCCGCCGCACCGGCGATCGCAGCCGGAATGGTTGCGGCCGCGATATACCAGGCGATGCGCTCATCCACGGTCGAGATCTGCCGGCGCGCGACGCTGCGAACCCACGCCCGAACGAGCCGCACGACGTCCTGCCAGAAGTAGAGGACGACGGCGACGAGTGTTCCGAGGTGAAGCGCGACGTCGAACGTCTTGTTGAAGTCCGGATGCTGCTCGAGGTAGTCCCACCCCGCCAGCCAGGGAACAAGGATCAGGTGCCCCGAGGAGGAGATCGGCAGCAGCTCGGTTGCACCCTGGACGATGCCGAGCACGAGAGCCTGCCAATCGGACAGCTTCCCGGCGGTCTCCCCCACGCGCAATGCAGCGAGCACGATCGCGAACGCGAGAGCTGCGCCGGCGAGCACGACACCCATGCGGACACGGCTCACGCGCGCGAGTATTCCGAACGCACCGCGATCGTCGCTGGTGGAACCTCCCGGTGGGCGCCGCGCGCCTTCCCCGATCAGCTACGCCGACGCGCGCCACGCGGGTGCGCTATGGTCGATGAGCGTTTGACCCGGCGGGATTGCGGAGGCTCTTTCAGCTCGCCCGGGTCCGCTCTCCACCTATCCACAGGGCCTTCCACAAGCTGCACAAACGGCCGTGGAAATATTAAAAAAGGAAATTTCCGCAAATTGCGGCCACGGCCTTTTCCGACCCCTTGATCCCCGCGGCGAACACGCTAGATTGCCTCTTGCGCCGAGCACAGAGCGCAAGTAGGTCGAAACCGAGATCGAGGGCAGTACCCGCAAGGGGAAGGTCAGCGGAAGCGGTGGACGAAAGCGAAACTGGCTCGGCGAATTTTTTTGGTCCAAAACGGAGTTTTCGTCCGCGTTAGCGGACCAGTGGAGGGGGTGCGGGGGAACCGGGAGGTTTCCCCAGCGCCAAGCAGAGACGTCGCCTTGGCAGAACGCCTCCCGGGCACCGCGTTACGATCCGCCCTCATGCACCTCCGTCCCCCCAGCATCGACTCAGGCATCACGTCCTTCCTGTGGGCCTTTGGGCTGGGCCTCTTCATCTGGGCCGGTTTGCTCTCGATCGGCGTCAGCAAGGGCACGGCGCTCGTGCTGGCGCTGCTCTCCTTCGGAGGGATCTTTCTGTTCGTCCGCCTCCGCGGCGGCGACGAGCCCGGCTAGGCCCGGTCTCGGCGGCGTGGCGCCAGGGCCCCGACGAGCAGCCTGGCGAGCTCTCCGCCGAGTGCCTGCTCTAGCCGCAAGAACGCGGGCAGGCGCGGATCATCCGGCGGGGACAGGGCGTTGCAGTGCTCGAGAAGAAGCTCGTACCCTCTCTCACCCTGCGGTAGCGACGCGTCGTACATGACAACCTAGGTATCGACGCACCCGGAGGGCTGAGCGATCCCTGGTGCTGGGGTAAAGGCGCGCCCCGGTCTTGCCGACGGGGGACACCTACGCAGGCTCTGGGGGAACCTCCCGGTTCCCCCAGACCCTCTATACGGCCTAGCTGTCTTCGTCCGTGCGGCGCGTGGTCGTCGTGACCGCCTCACGATCTCCCGCGCGATCCGTGGAGGCCGTCTCCACCTCACGCTCGGCGGTCAAGGGCTCGTCCGCGGCGCGCGCATCCGTTGTCACCCTGCTACGCCGTCCGAGGCGACCGCGCCGAACTTCGGGCGGCGGCGTGATCGCGGCGTCGCGGTCGACCACGACATCCCGGTCGCGGACGACCGGACCCGTCGTGTCCAAGGAGTAGCCGAATACGAGTCCGCTGCCGAACGCGAGCACCGGTATGTAGTACAGGAGGTCGGTCACGAGGCCACTGACGTGGATGTCGCCCGTCCAGGCCATGACATGGTTGTGGAACCAGCCGTTGCTCGGCTCGCCGGCCAGGATGATCCACAGCGAAACCACAGCGACCGGAACGAACCCAATGACCAGGACCGGCAGCGACAGTCGCGGCCAGCCCCACTTCGTCCAGCCGCCGAGGAGCTGGGACAGGGCCATCACGAGGCCGGCGCCGGCGACGAGGCCGATCCGGGCCCAGTAACCCCCGATGTGGTCGTTGCCGATCTGTGTCGCGATCCAGATCAGGAGACCGGCGGCGCCCGCCCCAAGCAGCGTCGTCGTCGCCCGTGTGACTCCGTACATTCAGATCACCTCGCTCCGTTGGTGCCCGGGTGATACCCGGTCCACGGAACGACCAACCCCGGCTTCTACAGGCTCAGCCGGCGGGTGTCGAACGAGGCGGAATAGAGGTCTGCGCGGAACTCGTCGAGAGTTCGCCCGACGTCATCCCTGAACACGTGCTCGACGACTCCGACCGCAGGATCGTTGTGGAAGGGAAGGTCGACGTGCTCGTGCGAGACGAGGTTCACAGATGTCCGCTGGCACGCAGGGCACCGGACCGCAAGGCCTAGGGAGCCGTCCCCGGGCGCAAGTAGGAAGAAGGCGGACGGAAAGACCGGACGTGGCCGCTCTTCCGGATAGCAGAAAAAGCTCCAGGGCCATTCTCCCGCCTGGATCCGCCGGGCGGCGACATCCGAGAGCTCTCCCTCAAAGCGGTCGAGCCGCGCCGTCATCACGTTGAAGAAGACGCCGCCTTGGAGACCCAGCGGCGCCCAGTCGAGGTCGTCGTGCGTGACGAGACCTTCGTGCTCCTCCCCGCATCCACAGGCAAAGCGCACCTGGAAGACCGCGGGGTGTGCCGCGCCCGGAAGCCGCTCGAGCTGGCGGAAGGCCGAAAGCGTGACACGCGCCTCTCCCCGTGCGGGGCACGGGAACGTGAACCGTCCCGTCAGTGCGTCATACATCAGTGCTCTTCTTAATCGGCACGCCGGACGGTAAACCTAAGAGAAAACGGTCTAACCCGTCGACCACCACATCCACCAAGGCCGGAGCGCAAGGCGCGCGCAGCGGCCTTACGCGGAGGCGAACTGACGTGAGCGGGGACGCTGCAAGCGCCCCCGCTCACGCGGCAGGAAGCGGTCGTCCGCCGAGACCAGTGGGAGGGCGCGGGCTCCGCCCGCGCACGTTTTCCGCGAAGCGGCGTACCCCACACTGAGCGAAAGCGCCGCTTTCGCTCAGTATTCAATTAGGGCATGCAGGTCGTACTTCGAAAGCCGCTCGCGACCCTTCAGGAACGTCAGCTCGATGATGAAGCAGCAGCCGACGACCTCCCCGCCGAGCACCTCCACAAGCTGCTCGCCGATCGCCTCGACCGTTCCGCCGGTGGCAAGGACGTCGTCGTGGATCAGGACGCGTGCGCCCCTCGGGATCATGTCCGGATGGAGCTCGAGCGCGTTTTGCCCGTACTCGAGCGCATAGGTCGCGCTGATGGTTTCCGGCGGAAGCTTTCCCGGACGCCTCGCCGGGACGAACCCGCAGCCGATCTCCCGCGCGATCGCGGCACCGAGGATGAAGCCGCGCGCCTCGGCGCCGAGCACGAGATCGGGGGTTTTCTCCCGACCCCACTTCGCCAGCTTCTCGATTGCGTACGCGAGCGCCGCGGGGTCAGCGAGGAGCGGCGTGACGTCCTTGAACCCGACGCCTTCCTTCGGCCAGTCCGGGACCTCGCGGACTTTCTCGGCGAGATTCACACGATTATGTTGACGCAAGCCGCCGCAGCGCGCGCCAGAAGAGAAGGCGAGAGAGTTCCTGGGCCAGCTGTGCGAGAGACTCGAGGTCTTCGAGCCCCGCACGGCGGCGCTCGGGACTGCGTGCCCGCAGGGCTGGCGCGACGAGCTGCTCGATCAGGCCCGCTTCGCGGTCCGCGGCTGTCCGGAAGCTGCGCAGGTGGCGAGGGGCGATGCCGAAGCGTGCCAGCTGCCCGCAGGCGAGGGCGATCTCCGCGTCGGACTCTCGGTACCGCTTCTCGCCGCCCTGGGTGTTCGGCACCAGGAGCCCGAACTCCTCGAGCTCCCGGGCGAGGCGCGCATCGATCCCTGCGCGCTCGCAGAGCTCGGCGAGATCGAGCTCGTGCTCTTCCCCGGTGAGTCCCACTGCGCGGCGCCGCTTGCGATCGCGCCCAACCGGCGAGGCGAGCTCCTGACGGATCACGCGCAGCGGTAGGAACTCGTCCCGTTGCAGGCGCAGGATCGTCTCGAGCCGCTCCACATCCTCCTCGCTGAAGAGGCGATAGCCGCCTTGCGTGCGGCGGGGGGCCAGCAGCCCCTGGTCCTCGAGATACCGGATCTTCGAGATCGAGATGTGCGGGAAGTCGTCCTTGAGCATCCCGCAAACCGTCCCGATCGTCAGGAAGCGCTGCTTCGCAGCGGTCGCCATCACCGGTTGAGGAACGTCAGTCGGTATTTGCCGATCTGCAGCTCGTCGCCGTCCTCGAGCGGACCGGCCTCCACCCGCTTGCGGTTCACGAACGTGCCGTTGAGGCTTCCCTGGTCCTCGATGAAAAAGGCGCCGTCGCGCTCGATGAGCACTGCGTGCTTCCGTGAGACCGTGACGTCGTCGAGGAAGATCCCGCAGTCGGGAGAGCGGCCGATGGTGGTCTCGCCATCGGGGTGGAACATCTCCCCCGCTCTGCCGCCGCCGGATCGGACGACGAGGGTCGGCCCCTTGACGCCGAGGTCCTCGAGCCCCTCAGCGGTTGCGCTCTCGCTCTCTTCGGGCGTGAACGTCTGCGTCGACTCCGTTCCCCCCTCATCCTTGACAAGCAGGGCGCCGCAGCGAGCGCAGTAGTTCGACGCTTCAGGGTTCTGGAAGCCGCATTCCTGGCAGTAGATGTGGCTCACCGGAGGGGCACCTACCTAGGCGGGCGGTGCGGCCTTCGACGTGAGGATGGCGGTCAGATGCTCGACGTCGACCTGGTCGAGGACGCTCCTCCCCTCCGTCTTCTGCAGCCGCGCGACGAGCTCCGCGCGCAGGATGTCGATCTTCCCGTGCAGCAGGCGCCGTTGATAGGAGACCTCGTTCTCCTCGCGCGTCAGGTCGGCGATGAGCTGCTTGAGGTCGATGTCGGACAGCGTTGCGAGATCGGGCAGGGGTTCCACGGGCCGCCTTTCGTGGTCGAGGGCTCGCCTCAGTAAAGCAGCCGCCCCGCAAAGGGTCAACCTGTACTTGAGAGTTCAGCCGGGCTTTACTACTAGGCCGGGACGGAAACGCCCTCCGTCTGGATGATCTCCTCGACCATCGCTCGGAACTCCGCTTCCAGCGCCTTCGACTCCTCCTCGTTTCGGCCCTCGGCGTAGATGTGGACCAACGGCTCGTCGGCATCCGGAAGGACGTGGGCCCACCCGCGCTCGTCGAAGACCTTGATCCCATCGAGGAGGTCGAGCTCGCGATCACGGAGCCGCTCCGTCAGCACCCGCATCACGACACCCTTCAGTGCCCACGGGCACGGCAGCTGCCGGTGGACGAGCGTCGGCGACGGCAGTTCGGCCACGAGCTCGGAGAGCGGGCGGCGAACCGGCGCAAGCAGCTCGAGGAGCTTGCAGAGGCTGGCCACGGCGTCGTAGGCCGGCAGGAACTCCGGGAACACGTAGCCACCGCCCACCGCGCCGGCGAAGATCACGCCGTCCTCCGCCGCGGCCTTCGTCAGGTCGGCGAGCGACGCCGGGGTCCGGACAACCTCGAGCCCGCTCCCCTCGAGGAGCCGGTCGACCTGGCTCGTGACCGTGATCGGGAACGCGAGCTTCCCGCGTCGCCCGTTCGTCCCGAGCAGCCGCAGAAACAGGAGCAGGCTCTGCTCGACAGGGATTTCGCGGCCACCCTCGTCAACCATGTAGAGGCGCTCCGCAGAGCGGTCGAGGATTACGCCGAGATCGGCACGCACGGCCGGCACGAGGTGCTTCACCTGACCGATCGCTTCGCGTAGCAGCGCTGAGCCGGGGTCCGCGCGGTCAGTCGTGAACCCGTGCGCGGAGATCGCCTCGACTCCGAGCGGGCCGAGCAGAAGCGGCAACACGAACGACGCCGCCGAGAATCCGTAGTCGACGACGAGCCGGAACTCGCGCGCGCGGATCGCCTCGACGTCGACTCCGGCCAGTAAATCCTGGGCGTACGTTTCGCGCACCCGCGCGGGATAGCTGACTGTCCCGATGTCACCGAAACCGACGCGCCGCAGCTCGCCGCGCGTGAAGTTCTTCTCGATCTCTTTCTGCATCCCCGAGGAGAGCGTGATCCCCGGCTGCTCGAAGAACCGGATCTGCACGACCTCGGGATCGCTCTGGCTCGTGCCGACGTGGAAGCCGGCCTCATAGCCCTCGCTCCTGAGGAGGTGGCGAGAGACAGCGGCAGGCAGCACGCGCAGGTCGGCGACATCCAGGCCCGCGGACGTGAAGCCGGAAATCATGGCGCGCTTGATCATTCGGCACGCCGGCGCGGATTCGCGGCTGCCCACGACCCGTGCGCCCCGCCTGAGCGCCGTGCCGAGCGCAGCTGCAATCCGGACCGCGACCTCGGGCGTGAGATCGACGTTGACGAGCCCTGCGACACCGTCCCTGCCGAAGAGCCTCGGCGAGGCGCGCGACTCCCAGATCACGCTCTCGGAGATGTAGGAGCCGGACTCGACTTCCTTGTATGGGTAGATGCGGACGCCCGGCATGAGCACGCTCTCGGAGCCGATCGTGACCTCGTCGCCGATCGCCACGCCCTCGTGGATGCGGACATGCGCCCGGATGTCGCACGAGCGGCCGATGATCGCGCCCTCGATCAGCGCGCTTCGGCCGACGTGCGTCGAAGCGTCGATCACCGAGCGCGTTGTGCGCGTTCGCTCGCGCAAGGTGACGCTGTTTGACAACACGGAATGCTCGCCCACGGTGGCGCCAGCCGCGACGCGGCAGTAGTTCCCGACGAAGGAGGGCCCTTCGACCTGCTCGAGATCGGCGATCTCCACGCCCTCGCCGAGCCACACGTTCCCGCGGATCTGGATTCCCGGGATGTTGAGCCGGACGTTCTCCTCGAGCGCGTCGAAGTTGGCCTGGCGATACTGGTCGAGGTTCCCGATGTCCTGCCAGTAGCCCTCCATTACGAACCCGTAAAGGGGCCGGCCCATCTCGAGCAGTAGGGGGAAGAGCTCCTTCGAGAAGTCGTAGGGACGGTCGGTCGGTACGTGCTTCAGCACCTCGGGCTCGAGCACGTAGATCCCCGTGTTGATCGTGTCCGAGAAGACCTGGCCCCAGGAGGGCTTCTCGAGGAAGCGCTCGATCCTGCCCTCCTCGTCCGTGACGACGATCCCGAATTCGAGCGGGTTGTCGACGGCCTTGAGGCCGATGGTCACGGCCGCTCCGCGGTCCTTGTGGAAAGCGATCAGGGCGCCGAGGTCAACATCGCAGAGCGCGTCGCCGGAGATGACGAGGAAGGTCTCGTCCAGCTGTTTCGTTGCGAGGCGGACGGAGCCGGCAGTCCCGAGCGGCGACTCCTCCACCGAGTAGCCGATCTGCATCCCGAGCGTCTCTCCGTCACCAAAGTAGCCACGGATCGCCTGGGGAAGGAAGGCGACGGTGACGATCACCTCGGTGAGGTCGTGCTCGCGCAGGAGCTCGAGAATGTGCTCCATGCACGGCTTGCCGACGATCGGCACCATCGGCTTCGGCTGATTCGAGGTCAGCGGGCGCAAGCGCGTCCCCTCCCCTCCTGCCATGACGACGGCCTTCATCCGCGGATCTCCTTCCACGCGCCAACCGCGTACACCACGGCGGCGAGGAAGGCGAGCACGAGCCCCGTCCAGAAGATCCAATAGGGCCAGTCCGTCGAGCGGTGCGTGACCAGCAAGAACGCGATTCCCGCATAGAGCAGCCAGGTCGCCGTCTTGCCGAGCAGGTTGACGTTCAGCTCGTAGCCCTGCGGCGCGATCGCCTTGTAGCCAGCGAGCAGGATCAGGTCACGGCCCACGATCAGCGCGAGCCCGGCCCAGGGCATGTGGTCGGCGACGAAGAGGAGGATGACCGCCGCGTCGATCATCAACCGGTCGGCGAGCGGATCGAAGATGCGGCCGAACTGGGACTCGACGCGCCACCGGCGCGCGAGGAAGCCATCGATCTGGTCGGTGACGCCAGCGACGCCGAACACGATGCCGGCCGGCCAGCTGTGGCCGCCCTCGGCGCTGAGCATCAGGGCCACGAAGACCGGGATCAGAGCTAGGCGCCCGATCGTCAGCGCGTTCGGGAGCTGTTGCAGCGGGGCGGGAACGGCGCGGGTCGCCATCGGTGTGGAAAGGATACGCCCGTGACCGAGCGCCTCAGCCTCCCGGGATTCGTCGACGCCCACTGCCACGCCTTCCAGCGCGCCCTGCGCGGGCGGGCCGGCGGCGGGGACTTCTGGGCCTGGCGGGAGCTGATGCTGGCCGAGGCCGAGCGCCAGACGCCCGAGCTCGTGCGCCGGGAGTACGTCGAGGTCTACCGCGAGCTGCGGCGGGCCGGGTACACGGCGGTGGGCGAATTCCACTACCTCGGGCACGAGGAGGCGTTCGCGGCCGCCGAGGCGGCCGAGGAAGCAGGGATCCGGATCGTCGTGCTCCTCGCGGCGTACGAGCGGGGCGGCCTGCCTCGCTTTCGCCAGGAGTCGGCGGGGGCGTACCTCCGGCAAGTGGAGGAGCTGCGCGGACGCGGGATCGCCGTCGGCCTCGCCCCCCACTCCGTCCGGGCCTGCTCGGTGGACTGGCTTCAGGAGATCGGGCGCTACGCGGCCGAGGAACGTCTCCCGCTGCACGTGCACGCGGACGAGCAGCCGCGCGAGATCGAGGACTGCCTCGCGGAGCACGGCGTCAGGCCGATCGAGCTCCTCGACCGCACAGGTTGTCTGAGCGAGCGCACCACGGTCGTGCATGCGACGCATGCGAACGGCGACGAGCTCGACCTCCTCGCGGGCGCTGGAGCACGCATCTGCGCATGCCTGACGACGGAGGCGAACCTCGGCGACGGCTTCCTCCCGGTCGAGCGGGTCTGCACGCGCTCGATCGGGATCTGCATCGGCTCCGACTCGAACGTCCGCATCGACCCGCTGGAGGAGCTGCGCGAGCTCGAGGGGATCGCGCGCAGGCAGTCCGGCCGTCGGAACGTCCTGTCGACCTCCACCCTCCTCTGCTACGGCGCCGACGAAGGCGCCGGCGCGCTCGGGCTCGAGGAGTGGGACGACGTCGAGGTCGACCTCGGGCATCATTCGCTGCGAGGAGTGGAGGACGTGTTTGCAGCTCTGATTGCAGGTTGCGGCGCCGACGTATTCGTCTGATGGCGCAGATCAAAGTCTTCGGCAGAGCGGAGCCACGCGCGCTCGAACAGCTCGAGCGCTGCCTCGTCGAAGCCGATTTCGGCGTCCTTTGTGCAGATAACCATGTTGGCTATTCGATGCCGATCGGTGGCGCGGCGGCGTACGAGAACTACGTCTCTCCAAGCGGCGTGGGCTGGGACATTGGGTGCGGTAACAAAGCGGCGCGCACACCACTGAAGGCAGACGAAGTCGACGTGTCGCGCGTGATGGACGAGATTGCGCGTCAGGTCTCGTTCGGCGTCGGCCGGTCGAGCGGGTGGCGCATTGATCATTCCGTGCTCGAGGGGATAGAGCAGGCGGAGTTCACGCCGCAGCGAAAGCTAGCCAAGCTCGCCCGAGACCAGCTCGGCACGGTCGGTGGCGGCAACCACTACGTCGACCTGCTCGAGGACGAGGAAGGAACACTCTGGGTAGGCGTTCATTTTGGGTCGCGCGGTTTCGGACACAAGACTGCAGGTGGTTTCTTCGCACTCGCGCAGGGTCTTCAGTTCGACGATCGCGCGAAGGAAGGACCGATGGACTCGCCTCCGGTGCTACTCGACACGCGCACGGAGCTCGGCCAGTCATACATCGAGGCTATGAACCTGGCGGGGGAGTACGCATACGCGGGGCGCGATGTGGTCGTCGAGCGCGTGCTCCGAATTCTCGGTACACACGCGACCGACGAGATTCACAATCACCATAACTTCGGGTGGACCGAATCCCACTTCGGGAAGAAGTACTGGGTCGTTCGCAAGGGCTGCACGCCCGCGTTCCCCGGCCAGCGTGGCTTCGTCGGTGGCTCGATGGGCGACATTTCCGTCATCCTCGAAGGCGTCGACGGCCAGGAGGCGAAGGAAGCGCTGTACAGCACGGTGCATGGCGCAGGTCGCGTGCTCAGCCGCCGTCAGGCGGCGGGGAAGCGGCGATGGGTGCGCGACAAACGCACCGGCCGGCGAATCGCCAAGACGATCTCGCCCGGGATGATCGACTGGGATGACGCCAAGCGAGAGCTAAGCGAACGCGGGATCGAGATTCGCGGCGGGGGTGCGGACGAGGCCCCGGGCGTCTACAAGCGGCTTGACGACGTCCTCGACGCCCACAAGGGATCGATCCGTATCCGCCACACCCTCCGTCCACTCGGCGTCGCGATGGCGGGCGATGATGTGCTCGACCCGTACCGCGACTAGCGCGCGCTGCGCCTCGTCCAGTACGCCGTGCGCGTGATGTATGCGCGCTCCGCGGCGCGTCCGTGCAGACCGTAAGCGCCGTTGTAACTCTCGTACCGCCCGCCGTGGCCCGCAGGCTCGATCTGTGTCCCTTCCCCCCACTCGTTGTAGCTCGTGATCGTGATCAGATCCGCGTCCGCGCGCTCCGCCGCCCTCCACATCGAGTCGTAGGTCCCGCCGAAGTAGCGCGGCTTGACTCGAGCGTCGCCCGTCGCCTGCGCGGCCGAGTAGCCGGGACCGACGGAAGGCGCGCAGAGGATCCCGAGCTCGTGCGCCTGCGTGCACAGCCTGACGAACTTCGGTCCGTCGTAGAGGAGGATGTCGTAGGTGTAGAACCCGGCGAACCCGGCGCGCGCAGCAAAGCCGACACGGTTGGTCTGAGCGAAGAGGCGGACGCCGTTGGGCTGCCGCGTCACCTGCGTCCACTCATCAGCAGCAAAGTCGTTGGAGCGATAGACGTAGATATTGCGTACGCCGAGGCCCCGAAGATAGGCGACGTCCGCACCGACGCTGTCCACCGTCCGGTCGGGATAGGGCTCGAGTTGTACGGCGACCTGAAGCCCGCGCGCATTCGCAGCACGGATGACGGCGGGAAGACGGTGATCCTCCGCCGAGCCCTTCCCCCACCAGGAGCTCACGACCTCATCGACACCGGCGGCGGCGATGTCCCGCATCTGCGCGCGCAGCACGCGAGGATCGCCGCTGGAGTAGGCCCCGCGGACGGGAAAGAAGTGCGAGGCGAGATCGAAGGGAGGCGCGTGCCCGCCCTGGGTCCAGTGGGAATAGTGGCCGTCGTGCCGCATGTTCGAGTACCAGGGGTAGAAGAAGATCGAGCTGCGCGGCTCGGCCGCCCAGGCCGCCGCTGGCAGGCTCAGGAGGAGCGCAAGCGCCGCGAGGGGGAGCCGCATCGCTCGTAGCATCTCACTCTCGTCGGATCTTCAAAAGGGTCTCGGATCACCAGGACGAGGCATGTGGAGGTGCCGACGACAAGCCGATCTGGCTTGATATGGCTTGGCAGAGCTGGATCGACCGCATTCGCTCCCGTTGGAACCGCGCTGAGGCCCAGACAATGGCCGAGTACGCCATCATCCTGGGCGTGCTCACGCCGGCGATCATTCTCGGTTACGCGCTTCTCTCGGGCGACATCGGCACCATCATCGACAAAGTCCGCGCAGTCGTCGGCGGCTAGACGGCGAAAGCCTCGCATTGCGAGGCTCGTGAACGAGATGGTGGCGTTTGCGTTCGGCGACCAGCTCGCCGTCGCCTCGCATACGCGCAAAAGCCGCTGCAGCGGGCCGGCGGTTCCGCCCCCCGCGACCGATCGCGTTTAAGCAGCGCTTCTTGTTAATCGGGGCGCCCGCCGTTCGAGGGGCGCAAAGATCGGCTGCTGTGTGGTTCGCGCCGCTGCAAAGACCGGCGGTATGCGCGGCTGCATCCCGAGGAGTTGCGGGGGAAGAAACGCCGCAGATATGAGCAGCGGCGAGGCTAGCCGCGCGGCAGCCTGCGCGCCGCCGCTGCTCTCAAACGCTTCTCCGTCGGCGGAAAGGCTTAGGCAGCCGCAGGCCCAACGCTGTGGCGGCGAGCCATGAACACGATTCCACCAGCGAGCATCATGCCAACGAAGACCACCCCGGCACCGATACCAGCATCGCCCCACTGAAATGCGTCTTTGATCTGCACGGTTACCGTCTTCGCTACCGGAGCAGCGACCAAAATGGGCCCATTGCCACGAAGCCCGCTGCGGTCATCCGGGCGTAGGGTGGCGCTGCCACCGCTACCCGACGTTCGGGCAGTGCCCCACTTGTCTGCCAGAGCCACCGGGGCGGCGAGAGCCGCAACGGCGACGAAGACGACAACGAGCGAGCCTATTCGCGCTCTCGTCGACGCCATACGTCGCTTTGGCACGTTCCTGAACTGAAATGAACGCCGCACGTTCTTACCTCTCTTCGTCTAGCCAGGGGAGAGCAGGATGCTCTCGACTGCGAATCAAGCAACCGGACGAACAACAAGGGGAGTCGCCGCAGAGGCGTCACCGCTTGACCGGGCAAAGGCCATTCTCCCCGCACAGCGTCCGCGCGTCTATGGGCCGTGCGGCCCATCGTCACAACAGAGACGAATATCAGTCGCAAGCCGCAAAGATCGCGAAACAGCCGCGAAAAAGCTGAAGCTGCTAGACGCGAACTGCTTCACGCGGCCGATTAAGAGCAGTCCCCCTGCTCGAGCTCGTGCGCACACACTGCATCGAATGGCGCCTGCCCATCATCGCGTGACGTATGTGGTCTTCGACCTGCTGCGTCTCGTCGGTGATTGCGCGCCGTCGCATCAGCATCCGTTCGCATAGGAGCGGGAAGTGCGGCGAACCATCCGATCCGAAGGCAACGAGTTCGCCGTCGAACGTCGCACGGGAGTTAGGCGCATCGCTGAGAGTACGGCGCGCGGGTCAGGTCCCGGCCATCGTACGCCTGTACATCCCGTGCCCTGAACTTCCAGACACCGCGGTCGACGAGCTGTATTCGGGGGAGCCTGCCTACGAGGGCGTAGCGGCGAACGGTCTTCACGGAGACGCCCAGCACCTCCGCGGTCTCGGGCACGGTGAGCAGGCGGTCAACGACGGGTGCAGTTTGAGTACTTGCGGCCATGCCTCCTAGTATGCAGCCGACCTCCGCGTTTCCAACTCGTTTCCAAATTAGAGCGTGCGCGCCGCGCTGCAAACTCCGGCGCAAAGAGAAACCCACCGTTTCCAGCGGGTTTCTGATCGGGGCGCCGAGATTTGAACTCGGGACCTCTAGTCCCCCAGACTAGCGCGCTAACCAGGCTGCGCCACGCCCCGCGACGGGGTCATCGTAGCGCCTATGCGCCGTAGCGCTTGTACAGCTTGTCGATCAGGTCCGGCATGCGCTCCAGGCGGTCTGTGATGACTCGCAGGCGGTATTCGCGGAAGTGTTCTGCCTCGACACCGAGGGCGCGAGCGAGCGTCTTGATGACGTCGTCGGAAGGGACCGGACGGTTCCCGTGCACGAGGTGGTTCAGGTAGCCCGCGGACAGCCTCGTCTTCTCCGCGAGCGAGCGGTACGTGAGACCGGCCTCGCCCATGAGCCGCTCGATCGTCGGGCCGAACGAGTCCTCGCTGAAGCGGCGCTTTCTCGCCATCAGTCGAGCTTCTCGCGCACCTTGGAGACGAGCTCACCCATGCTCACGGCCTGGTCTTCCCCCTTTGCGCGCTCGCGAAGGTCAACCGTACCGTCTTCGGCTGCCTTTCGCCCGACGGTCACGCGCAGCGGGCAGCCGATGAGGTCGGCGTCTGCGAACTTCTCGCCTGCGCGCGCGTCCCGGTCGTCCAGGAGCACGTCGAGCCCTGCCGCTGCGAGGGGAGCGGCCGCCGTCTCGGCCTGCTCGGTGAGACCGGGAAGCGCGACGATGTGCACGTCGTACGGAGCGACCGCCGCCGGCCAAACGATCCCCCGCTCGTCGTAGTGCTGCTCCACCAGTGCTGCGATCGTACGACCCGGACCGATGCCGTAGCTGCCCATCACGATCGGCTGCTCTCGTCCGTCCTCGTCCAGATACGTAGCGCCGAACGGCTCCGAGAAAAACGTTCCCAGCTTGAAGATATGGCCGACCTCGACGGCGGCTTGGACCACGAGCTTTCCGCCGCATTCCGGGCAAGCGTCCCCTGCGTTGGCCTGCCGGATGTCGGCGAAGGCCGGTTGGTAGTCACGTCCAGCCTGGACCCCGCGCAGATGCCAGCCGTCCCGGTTGGCGCCCGCCACGAATTGCCCCTCCCGCAGCATCTCGTCGGCGATCACGTCGACGCCGACTTCGACCGGCCCGATCGAGCCCCCGCCCGAGCCGAAGGTGTCGCGGATCTCATCCTCCGTCGCGGGCCGGAACGGTGCCTCGAACACCGTCGTGAGCTTCTCCTCGTTGAGCCGATCGTCGCCGCGGACGAGTGCGAGCACAACCCGGTCTCCGGTTAGGACCGGCATTGCCTTCGAGGTGGCCGCCGGGTCGATCTCGAGCAGGTCCGCGAGCGCCTCGATCGTCGTCACGTCCGGCGTCTCGATCTCTTCCGGCGACGGCAGAGCCTTGGGAAACTCGGGCGAGCGCGGTATCCCGCGAGCGGCCTCGATGTCGGCGAAGTAATCCCCATTCTCGCAGCGCATCAACTCGTTCTCGCCCGAGCCGGTCGGCGCGAGATAGCCGGACGATTCCTTGCCGCCCATGATCCCCGACTCCGCCTCGACGAAGTAGACCTCGAGGCCGGCGCGCTCGAAGATCGTTTCGTAAGCGTGTTTGTGGCGGTCGAAGCTCTCGTCGAGCCCGGCCTCGTCGCGATCGAAGGAATAGGAGTCCTTCATGATGAACTCGCGGACGCGGAGGAGGCCGCCGCGTGGGCGAGGCTCGTCGCGTTCCTTTGTGCTGAAGTGGTACCAGGTCTGCGGCAACTGCTTGTACGACTGTAGTTCCCGTGCGTGGAAGGTCATGGTCTCTTCGTGCGAGAGCGGGAGCACAAAGCGGCGGCCGCTTCGGTCCTGGAGCTTGAACAACTCCGGGATCGCGATGCGCCCGCTGAGCTCCCAGAGCTCTGCGGGAGTCAGCACGGGCTCGAGCATCTCCTGCCCGCCGATCGCGTTCATCTCCTCGCGGATGATCTGCACGACCTTCTGGTGGACGCGCCAGCCGAGCGGCAGGAACGTCCAGAGCCCTGTACCAACCTGGCGGATGAAGCCGCCGCGGACGAGCAGCTTGTGGCTGGCAGCCTCCGCATCGGCGGGCGGCTCGCGCAGGGTTGGAAGGAAAAGCTGTGAAGCCCGGGCGATCACTGTTGTCCGGGCAGACTATTCGAGCGGGATCAGCGAGGCTTCGGCCATCGCGGCGTCGCTTGCGATGCCGCTTAGGAGGCCGCGCGGTTCATCCGCGCGGCCGTTAATCCCGATCACTCGACGTCGACTCCATCGGAATCATCGACGCCTCTGCCCCGGCGTCGCTTGCGATGCCGCTTAGGAGGCCGCGCGGTTCATCCGCGCGGCCGTTAACCCCGATCACTCGACGCCGACTCCATCGGAATCATCGACGCCTCTGCCATGGCGAGGGCGGCCGGCTTCGCCATCTTCAAACGCTTCGGGCGCTCCATGCCGTCGGCGATCCACTTGTCGATCGCGTGGAAGAGCTCGTCGATGAGGATGTCGGAGGAGACCTTTTTCAGCACGCGACCGTGTGCGTAGACGAAGCCCGTGTCGCGTCCGCCAGCGATGCCGAAGTCGGCGTCACCCGCCTCGCCCGGACCGTTCACCGCACAGCCGAGCACTGCCACCTCGAAGTGCTGCGGATACGCGTGCAGCCGTTCCTCGACCTTCTCGGCCAGCGTCTGCACGCCGACGTTGTCCCGCCCGCAGGACGGACAGGCGATCATGATCGGACCGCGCTCGCGCAGGCCGAGTGCCTTGAGGATCTCCCACGCGACGCGCACTTCCTCCACGGGATCCGCGGTGAGCGAAACGCGCATGGTGTCGCCGATCCCATCCATGAGCAGTGCACCCATGCCGACCGCGCTCTTGATCGAGCCGGAGTACGGCGTGCCCGCCTCGGTGACACCCAGATGGAGCGGGTACGACACCTTCGCGGCCAACATTCGGTAAGCCCGGATCATCGTGGGCACGTGGCTGGACTTGACGGAGATTTTGAAGTCGCGGAAGTCGAGGCTCTCGAGCAGACGGACCTCCTCGAGGGCGGCCTCGACGAGCGCTTCGGCCTGGTCCTGATGGGCCATCTCGGCGAGATGCTTCGGCAGCGAGCCCGAGTTCGCGCCGATCCGCATCGGGATCTCCGCGGCCTTGGCCGCGCGGACGACCTCCGCCACCTTTTCCGGGCCACCGATGTTCCCGGGGTTGATGCGCACCGCCGCGACATCCGCGTCGATCGCTTTCAGCGCAAGGCTCGCGTTGAAGTGGATGTCCGCGATCACCGGAATCGGCGAGAGGCGCACGATCGTGCGCAGCGCCTCCGCGTCCTCCGTCTTGGGGACCGCGCAACGCACGACCTCGCAGCCCGCAGACGCGAGCGCGGCGATCTGGGCGGTCGTCGCCTCGACGTCGTGCGTCTTCGTCAGCGTCATCGACTGGACGACGACGGGTGCCCCGCCGCCGATCCGTACGCCCCCCACGCTGATGTGGCGCTCGCTCGCCATCCCGGTTCGAGTCTAGCCTCCCCCCAGCCGGTTGATGTCGTTCGAAAGCCCTATGAACATCAGGACGAGGAAGAGGGCGATCCCGATTGCGGACACCCGTTCGTAGACCTCTCGTCCGACCGCGCGGCCGCGCAGTCCCTCGATCACCGAAAAAAGGATGTGCCCACCGTCTAAAGGCAGGAGCGGGAGCAAGTTGAGAATGGCAAGCGAAAGGCTGATCAGTCCGAGGATCTGCAGAAAGAGCGGGAAGCTGAGCGAGACGGCCTGCCTCGAGACATTGATGATCCCCGGCGGCCCCGAAACTTCCTCTCGGCCGGAGCCCGTGAAGAGTCGCGGAAGAAACGTGACCGTGGCCTTCGTCGCCTCCCAGTTGTCGCCCGCGCTGTGGGATAGGGCCCCGCCGACGCCGTACTGGATCTCCTCCCAGCCCGGTTCGAACCCGAGGGCCCAGCGGTCGCCGATCTTCTTCGTCTTCACCGGCCCGAGAACGCGGACGCTGTCGCCGCGGACGACCGTCACGCTGATCGGCTTGCCTTCCGAGCCGCGAATCTCGGCCGACAGTGTGTCGAAGTCTGGTGTCGCGCGGCCGTTGACCGCAATGATCGTGTCGCCCGGACGCAGGCCGATCGCGGTGGCCGGCGTGTCACTTTTTACGTGCTTGACCGTCCGGCTCGTGTCCCCGGGCGCGCCGATCAGATATGCGACCGCGGGTAGGGCCAGTGCGATGAGGATGTTCGCGCCCGGGCCGGCGAAGATCACCGCAACACGCTTCCAGGTCCCTTGCCGCCAGTACGCGTCGCGCGCGAGCCCGTCGCGGAGCTCGTTGAGGCCGCGACGAGCGGTGCGCTCCGCGCCGGGACTCAGATCGGCCGGTTCGAAGACGCGCTCGAGCTCAGGCAGTGCGTCGCGTGCGCCCACGAGATCTCCCGCCTCGAGCGCACGCTCGACACGCGCAACCTTCGGAAAGAGCTTCGGCTCCTCGTTCACCGCCTGTCCAAACAGGGTGTCCAGGTCGGACGGCGCCGGCCGATGCATGCCCGGGATCTTCACGTAGCCGCCGAGGGGGATCGCCCCGATGCCGTACTCGATCCCCTTGCGTTTCACCTTGACGAGCGCCGGCGGGAAGCCGAGGTAGAACTTGCGTGGGCTCATACCGACCGCTCGCGCGACGAAGAAGTGTCCGGCTTCGTGCAGCAGGATCAGGACCGCGAGCCCGAGGATGGCGATGGTGATGTTCATGCGACCTTGAGGGCCCCCTCGGCGTGCCGCCGTGAGGCCGTGTCGGCGGCAACCAGGTCATCGAGATCTCGCGCGGTTGTCCCATCGACTGCGGCGAGCGCTTCGGCGACCACCTCGGCGATGCCGAGGAACGGCAACCGCCCGTCGAGGAACGCAGCGACGGCGACCTCGTTTGCCGCGTTGAAGACGCACGGGAAGATGCCGCCCTTCTCGCCGGCCTCCCGTGCGTGCGCCAGCAGCGGGAACGTCTCGAGGTCGGGCGCGTGGAACTCGAGCGTCAACCCTGCGGCGAAATCGAGCGGCGGAACCGGGGTCGGGCCTCGCTCCGGATACGTCAGCGCGAAGGAGATCGGCACGCGCATGTCCGGATAACCAAGGTGGCCAAGCGCGGCGCCGTCGCGGAAGCGAACGAGGGCATGGACGATCGAGCTCGGGTGCACGACGACTTCGATCTGGTCGTACGGGAGCCGGAACAGAAAATGTGCCTCGATCAGCTCCAGGCCCTTGTTCGCGAGCGTGGCCGAGTCCACGGTGATCTTCGGCCCCATGTTCCACGTGGGGTGGGCAAGCGCCTCTGCCGGTGTGACGTCCTCGAGCTCCTCGCGCCTGCGCCCCCTGAAAGGTCCTCCCGAGGCGGTCAGCACGAGTGAGTGCACCTGCTCAACCGTCCGGCCCTCGAGGCACTGGAAGGCGGCGGAGTGCTCGCTGTCGACCGGGATCAGGCGGCCGCCGCCTCGCCGCTGCGCTTCGAGCGCGAGTTCGCCTGCCGCGACGAGGCTCTCCTTGTTCGCGAGGGCTAGATCGACGCCGTGCTCGAGCGCCCACAGCGTCGCCGACAGCCCGGCGAAGCCGACCACGGCGTTGAGGACCATGTCCGGCTGCGCCCGCTCCAGCAGCTCCGTCAGCTCCCCACCAACCTGGGTCAGCGGCGCGAGACCGTCGATCGGCTGGGACCCCGAGGCAGCTGCGCAGAGGTCGAGCTCAGGATCGGCCTCGATGATCTCCAGCGCCTGCTGCCCGATCGACCCCGTGACGCCGAGGAGTGCGATTCGCTTCACTCCGGAAGTGTAGGTTCGCGTGCCGGGGATCAGGCGGGCTGAGCCGCGTCTCAGGCTGCCCGGAACGTCTGCCGGTAGCCGCGCGGGGACGGCTGGAGGCGACTCGCGAACTGTGCGCGCATCGTCGCCGGCGAGTCGTAGCCCGCGCGCCGGGCGACGAGCTCGATCGGGGCGTCCGTGGTCCAACCCGTCGAACTAGCGCTCTAAGCAGCGCGGGCGGATGCCCGACTTGGCGTCCGCTCGGGCTGCGCTGCGCCGCCCCCCGGACCGAGGGGTGGGAAGTGTAGGTTCGCCACCGTGATTCGCCCCGGAACACCTGAAGACGCGGAAGGGGTTGCCCGGGTTCAGGTGGAGACGTGGCAGGCCGCGTACGCGCACGCCTTGCCCTCCGAGCAGCTGCAGGCGCTGTCTGTGGAGGAAGCCGTCGAAAGGTGGCAGAGGTGGCCGCCGACATTCGTCGCGGAACCTGACGGGGAGGTTGTGGGCTTCGTCAGTGTCGGTAAGAGCCGAGATCCGGGAACCGACGGCGAGCTCTTCGCGATCTATGTCCACCCGGAGCACTGGGGAACCGGCGTCGGGCGCGCGCTCATCAGGGCAGGCGAAGTGGAACTGCGCAGGCTCGGTCACAAGGAGGCAGTTCTCTGGGTGCTGGATGACAACCCGAGGGCGCGGCGCTTCTACGAGCTCGCGGGCTGGTCGGTAGACGGCACGGCTCGCGACGTCCAGATGCTCGGTTTCGATCTTTCCGAAGTCCGCTATGCGAAGCGGCTCTAAGCCGCGTCAAACGCGCGCAGCAAGTAGTACGACGCAACGACCGCGAAGAGCAGGGAGTCGATGCGATCGAGCACGCCGCCGTGGGCGGCCAGCAGCCGCCCGGAATCCTTCACGTGCATGTCCCGTTTCAGCGCAGACTCGAAGAGGTCCCCGAGCGGCGCGACAATCGCGATCACGACGCCGAGCAGAACTGACTCCCCGATAGACAGATAGTCCTGCTTGTACAGGGCGACGAAGGCGACGAAGATCGTCGCAGTGGTTCCGAAGAGAAAGCCTTCCCAGGTTTTCCCGGGCGAGAGTGCAGGCGCAAGCTTGTGACGGCCGACCATCCGGCCCGCGAAGAACGCGCCGATGTCGCCTGCCCACACCGCCAGCAGCACTGTGAACGTCGCAAGTTCCCCGTCGCTCGGAATCTCGCGCAGGAGCAACAGATGTGCGAGGCAGAGACCGATCCAGCCCGCGCCGAGCACCGTCGAGGCGATCGCGACAGTCGCGGACTGCCGCGTCGTGGCGATCCAATGCAACAGGAACGCAAACACCATGGTGCTGAGAAAGCCCGCCACCGTCCACTCGAGGCCACCCAAGTGTGCGCCCAGAAGCGACAGGAGCGCCCCTGCATACGCCGCCAAGATGACCGGACGCAGCGTGCGAATCATCAGCGCGTATTCGTGAAGCGCGAGAACCGCGCCGACCCCCGCCAGCGCGAACAGCCACCAGCCGCCCGCCCAGACGATCAGCAGCACGAGCGGCACGCCGACGAGCGCGACCAGCACGCGCGAGAGGAGAGGACCCACTAGCGACCGCCGAAGCGGCGCCTGCGGCTGGCGTAGTCCTCGAGGGCGGCGCGGAGCTCGTCGCCGCCGAAATCGGGCCAGAGCGTGTCCACGAAGACGAGCTCGGCGTAGGCGAGTTGCCACAGGAGGAAGTTCGAGATCCTCAGCTCGCCGGAGGTACGGATGAGTAGGTCGGGGTCAGGGAGCTCCGGCGCGTGCAGGAGGGACGCGAAGGTCTCCTCGTCGAGATCGTCCGTGTTGAGACCCGCATCCATGGCTCGACGCGCGGCCTCGACGATCTCCGCGCGTCCCCCGTAGTCGAAAGCGATCCAGAGGTTGAGGCGCCGGTTCGATTCGGTCTCCCGCTCCAGGGTCGCCATCTGGCCCTGCAGCTCCGCGGGCGCACGGTCACGCCGGCCGAGGAAGCGGGTACGGACTCCCTGTCTTGCGAGATCCGGCAGCTCGCGCCGGATCGTCTCGCCGAAGATCTCCATCAGCGCCTCCACCTCGTCAGGCGGGCGCGCCCAGTTCTCGGTCGAGAACGCGTAAACGACGAGCGAGTCGACGCCGAGATCGATCGCCGCCTCGACCGTACGCCGAAGCGCCTTCGTCCCCGCCCGATGCCCCGCGGCGATTGGCAAGCCGCGCTTGCGTGCCCAGCGGCCGTTGCCGTCCATGATGATCGCGACCGCCCGAGCGACGTCCGGGAGTTCCGGCTCGTGTGCGGGCCGGATCTGCCGCAGCGTTCGAATCTTGGTGAGCAGGCTCAACCTTTGCCTTTCCTCTCATCTACCCCGAGCGAAGCGAAGGTACTTGCCCCCACGCGCGGAAAATGCGCAGCATTTTCGCGGCTTAGACTTCCATGATCTCGGCCTCTTTGTGTTTCAGGAGGTCGTCGATCGTCTTCGTGTGCTCATCGGTCAGCTTCTGTACGCGCTCCTCCGCTCGGCGCTCGTCGTCCGACCCGATCTCGCTCTTCGTCGAGAGCTCCTTCAGGTGGTGCACGACGTCACGCCGCACGTTTCGTACCGCGACGCGCCCTTCCTCTGCGAGCTTGCGTACGACCTTGACGAGCTCCTTCCGACGCTCTTCGTTCGGCTGCGGCATCGGGAGTCGGACCATCTTCCCGTCATTCGAAGGAGTCAGGCCGAGTTCGGACTCTTGAATCGCCTTCTCGATCGCCTTGATCGAGTTCGGATCGAAGGGCTGGATCGTGAGCATCCGCGGCTCGGGCACATTGATCGTCGCGAGCTGTTTGAGCGGCGTCGCCTGGCCGTAGTAGTCGATCTGAACCCGATCGAGCAGGGCCGCCGACGCACGGCCGGTTCGCACCGTGTTGAACTCGGTCCGCGTGGCCTCGACCGACTTGTCCATCCGGTGCATCGCGTCCTGGATCAGCTCGTCGACGGTGGGCATTAACGTTCCTCCTTCGCGGGCGTCGAGATGATCGTTCCGATCCGCTCTCCCGCGATTACTCGGCGGATGTTCTCGTCCGCCAGCGCGAACACGTAAATCGGGAGATTGTTGTCCATGCAGAGCGAGAGTGCGGTGGTGTCCATCACCTTCAGGCCGCGCTCGATCGCCTGGAGGTGCGTCAGCTCCGGCAGGAACTCCGCGGCAGGATCCTCCCGCGGGTCCACATCGAATACCCCCTTCGTGCCGTGTTTCGCCATCAGGATCGCGTCGGCGTTGATCTCCAGCGCACGGAGCGCCGCTGCGGTATCGGTGGTGAAGAACGGGTTGCCCGTCCCGGCGGCGAAAATGACGACCCGGCCCTTCTCCAGGTGGCGAATCGCGCGGCGGCGGATGTACGGCTCGGCCACCTCCTTCAGCTCGAGCGCCGACAGGATCCTGGTGTACGCGCCGCGGTCCTCGAGCGCGTCCTGCAGCGCGAGCGAGTTGAGGACCGTCGCGAGCATCCCCGCATAATCGGCCGTGGCGCGATCCATTCCCTCTGCTGCGGCCGCCATCCCGCGATAGATATTCCCCGCCCCGACGACGATGGCCGTCTCGACGCCGGATGTCTGTACTTCGACGATCTCCTCGGCGACCGCGTCGATCGTCTCGCGGTCCATGCCGTACTCGCGGTCGCCCATGAGCGACTCGCCCGAGAGCTTCAACAGGATCCGGCGGAACACTGGACCGCTGCTCTCTCGCTCGACGACCGCCGCTTCGGGCTTGAGGGTCATCCGCCGAGCGCGAAACGCTCGAACTCGAGCACCTCGGCGCCCTCCTCGGCGAGCACGTCGCCGACCTTTTTCGAGGAATCGTGGATCCACTCCTGATCGACGAGCACGTTGGCGCCGAAGAACCGCTTGTTGAGCATGCCTGCCACGATCTTCTCGCGTGCCTGTTCGGGCTTCGACTGGACTTCGTCGGTCGCCAGGAAGATCTGGCGTTCCCGCTCGACCTCCTCTTCAGGGACGTCTTCGCGACCGATCCACTGCGGATTCAGCGCGGCTATGTGCATGGCAACCTTGCGTGCGACCTCGGGAGAGCCGGCGCGCACTTGCACGAGCACGCCGAGCTTGTTCGCCGGTGGGTGCGCGTAGCCCTCGATAAGGGAGCCGTCGACGGCCTCGAAGCGGGCTGCGCCGACGACGGCGATGTTCTCGCCCAGCTTGCCCGAAAGTGCTTTGCGCTCCTCGTCGAGAGTCTCCACAGCGTGTGCTCCCCCGGCCTCGACGACTTCGAGGACCTTCTTCGCAAACGCCAGGAACTCGTCGTTGTTCGACACCGGTTCCGTCTCACAACCGACTGCGACCATCGTCCCGCGGCGCCGGTCTTCAGGAACGCGATAGCCGACTTTTCCTTCGGTAGTCGCGCGACCGGACCGCTTCTCGGCGCTCGCCATCCCACGCTCGCGAAGCAGGGTCCTCGCCTCTTCGATGTCGCCCCCTGAGTCCTGGAGAGCGCGCTTGCAGTCCATTATCGGCGCGCCGGTCAGCTCGCGAAGTTCCTTGACGAGCGCTGCGCTGATCTCGGTCACTCGGCCGACACCTCCTGCGGAGCTGCCTGCTCTTCCGTCGGGGGAGCCTCCCGGTTCCCCCGAGCCCCCTCCACCGGTCCGCTATCGCGGACGGGCGGCTGCGCCGCCTCCGCAATCGGCTCCTCTCCTGCGGATACTTGCTCGTAGTCGCCTTCCGGCACCGTCGCGTCGGCTTCCGGCACCGTCGGTTCAGCCGGCTCCGCCGCCTCCGACGCAGCTTCGGCCCGACGCGTGAAGTCGGCCGGGGTCGCCTTCTGCTGCCCGGCGGCGATCCCGTCGGCGATCACCCGCACGATCAGGTCGCACGACCGGATCGCGTCGTCGTTGCCCGGGATCACGTAGTCGGCCTCGTCCGGGTCGCAGTTGGTGTCGACGAGCGCCACGATCGGGAGGCCGAGCCGGCGCGCCTCGCGCACCGCCAGCTGCTCCTTGCGGAGGTCGACGATGAACACGGCATCCGGCTGGCGCTTCATGTCGGCGACGCCGCCGAGGTTCTCGTCGAGCTTCTCCAGCTCGCCCAGCATCGAGATTCGCTCCTTCGCCGGCAAGAGGTCGAGCTGGCCCTCTTCCTTCAGACGGCGCAGCTCGTGCAAGCGGTCGATTCGATCCGAGATCGTGCGCCAGTTCGTCAGCAGCCCGCCTAACCAGCGGTGGTTGACGTACGGCATCTTGACGCGCTTCGCCTGTTCCTCAACGGCGCCCTGACTCTGCTTCTTCGTGCCGACGAAGAGCACCGACCCCCCACGCTCGGCGAGGTTGCGCGCGAAAGCGTGAGCCTCTTCCAAGAGCTGCAGGGTCTGCTGCAGGTCGATGATGTAGATGCCGCCTCGCTCCGTGAAGATGAAGCGGCGCATCTTCGGGTTCCAGCGACGCGTCTGGTGACCGAAGTGGACTCCGGCCTCCAGGAGCTCGCGCATAGTTACGACGGACATTGGGATCAGATCCCCTTTCTGGTTGGCTGTGCGATTGCTCCGGTGGCCCTGGTTGGAACCGGCATCCGTCGAACGCCGGCACCGCCACCCAGGCCGATCCACCGGGTCGGGTGATTAGCGGCCGCATTGTAGCGGCCGCTCTTGGTAGGCCGCTTCGCGGGCGTTCGGGCGTGTCGCGATCGTGCGGCTTTTAACCGCTCTGGGCGCGGCCCAGCGCTGCCGTCAGATCCGGCGGCAGCTCTGACTCCACGTCGACGCGCTCTTCTTTGAACGGATGCGGAAAGGCAAGGCGTGCCGCATGCAGGAACTGGCGCTCGAGGCCGAGCTCGGCGGGCCGGCCGTACACGCGGTCGCCGGCAACCGGCAGGCCGACGGCGGCGAGATGCACGCGAATCTGATGGGTCCGGCCTGTCTCGAGGCGGATCTCGAGCAGAGCGTGCCGTGGCAGCAGCTCCAGGAGCTCGAAATGCGTGACCGCCTCCCGGGGTGTGTCCGTGTCGAGCGAGCGCCGCATGGGATCCCGGCGGTCGCGGCCGATCGGCGCTTCAATCCGGCCGCGGCGTG
>WNFV01000691.1_pt1 | contig 55160 bp, 41 predicted proteins | sample 5400101 | NCBI WGS metagenome assembly WNFV01 (sample SAMN13153361, study PRJNA577476) | soil metagenome | isolation source: 115 cm soil or saprolite under grassland replicate 1 | place: USA:California | collected 2016-06-15
CCTCAACTCCCGCATCCAAGCCATCCGCGTCTCCGCCCGCGGCTACCGCAACCGCGAAAACTTCAAAACCGCCATCTACTTCCACTGCGGCGGACTCCAGCTCTACCCACGAACCCACGGAATTCCCGGATGAGCCCCTATTAACAAGACCACGGGCTGGCTCGTCATCAAGGTCGACGACGTTCCCATCAAGAGACGGCTGATCGTGTGGTCGATGTCGCTGCACAGGCGTTATGGGTTCACGGTTGGCAGTTACGAGCGGCGTGTCGTCGTCATCGAAAAAGGAGCGCAAGCGGGTGGCTTCCTTCGTCCGACCCCAGGTCTGCTGTGCCTAGGTGGACGGAATGTTGGTCGCCGACCCGGTCCCACTGGTTCCGCATCGAGGAAGGCAGGATCATCGAGCACTGGGCCAACCGCGACGATCTCGGGACAGCCAAACAACTCGGGTGGGTTCCGCCCACACCGGCCTACCTACTCAATATGGTGCGGGCAAGGCGCCGCGCGATGCGGTCCTGACCACCTTGGTCGTGTCCATTCACGGGGTGCGGGCCCCGGTATCCCCGACCGGCCGGCGTTGCCGGCGACCTCCCGCGAGACCCTCGATGCTGCCCGGCCCAGCCCGGCCGCGATCGCCGGTAGCGACAACCCCGCCGCCAGCCCGCGGGAGATCTCCTCCCGCTCAGCCAGACTCAGCCGCAATTCGCCGCGGTGACGCAACACCGGTCGTACCCCGCCGCAGCGCTTGAGCGGGTCCCGCACCGTCGAGGGGTGCCGGCGCATGCCCGGGCGAGGACCTTCACTGCCTCACCAGATCGCCACCGAGTCCACACCTGGTCGACTTCCTCCGGCGACAACGCCATACGTCCCACCACAACCACCCCTTCCGCCTTGCACAGGCAAGGATCCACGAGGTGTTGCGACGACCCCTCGAGACCGCCATGCCAGCATCCCTCCGTCCGACGCGACAACGTTCGCAGCTGTCTCGCACGAGCCGCGTCAGGTGTCGGCGAGCTGGCTGGCTCTCACGTTCATGAGCAGGTCCCGGAACTTGTCGGGTTCCTCCAGGTGAGGTGTGTGCGCCGATCTCTCGAACCACACCAACTGTTTACTCGGTGCCGTCAGTGAGTCGTGGAACCGCTGTGCCGCTTCGCCGGGCGCCACCTGGTCAAGGCGACCCTGCGCCATGACGATTGGCACGTCGAGACGGGGCATGGTGCGAACCAAATCTGTGGTGGCGAGCTCGGGCAGCAGCGCGGCCTGCGTCGCGGTGATCCCACGAACGGTACGGATGACGTCTGCGACCGAGTAGTCGGGCGAGCGGACCAAGCTGACGAGCAGCGCGCGGAGCAGACTGTTGTAGTTCGCATTGGTCGCTACGCCTCCGAAGTTGGCCGCCCAGCGGAACCGGGTGGTGAACTCCTTCACGTTTAGGTGCGGGGGCGGGCCGATGGTCTCCAACTGCCGGGTTGCGCGTCGGTTGGCGCGTTGGCGGGCGGTGCTGAGCGCGAAGTCGTAGGCGTTGTTTTCGGCCGCGGGAATGTCGATGTCCATGCCTACCGCTACCAATGTCGCCACGAGGTCCGGGCGCTGCACAGCGGCGTAGGCTGCGAACGTCCCGCCGAAGGAGAACCCGGTAACGAATGTCTTACCACCGAATCGGTCGCGAAGTAACTCCAACAGCGACACCGTGTCGCCGACCATCCGCGCGACGCTGATCTCGACCGGGTTCGTGCTCTTACGTAGTGACAGGCCGGTGCCCCGCTGGTCCCAATAGACAACCGTGAAGGCCTTTTCCAGCCCGAGAAGATGCTCCAAGCGGCGCGCTTCATTGATCATCGGCAACCCGGGACCCTGCTGCATCAGCAGGAGCACCGGGTTGGACGCGTCCGTCCCACGAACACGGATCCACTGCGTGATGCCGCCGAGCTGGACTGCCTCAAGCGTATCGATCGCCATCTCTACTCCTCTATATGCATGCATTGCGACGTGGGATGTTCGCGGGGGTGAGGCACCGACGTCTCACGTCTGTGCTGGTCGTGTCCTGCGAGAAACGTTGCGCCAGCTGCGGTCGGCTGTGAGCTCCTTGGCTCACGTGGCGCAGGAAGCGGCCCGACTCACGCATGGGGTTCCCTTCGTAGTGCGGCGATGGCGGCGTCCTCGATCACCCGGTCGTGTTTTGACTCGGCGATCAGGTCCAGCGCGCCGGGTGCGGCCAGGCTGGCCAGGATGATCGGCCTCAGGACACAGCCCAGAAAGATGGCGGCCAGCAGGTTCGGCTGCCCGGTCCGCAGCTCGCGCCGGCGCTGTCCGGCGGCGATGACGCGTTCCAAGATCTCGATCGGGTACGCGCTGCCGGCGGGCAGGTTCGGCAGGAACGTGGGCGTGCGCAGCAGGGCGAAGGTGAACGCCGCCGGTCCAGCCCGGTAGGTGGCGAGTGTGGTCCGGACCGCCCGGCGCAGCCGCTCCTCGGTGGTACCAGCCGAGGTGGCTTCCTGTAGCTGTGCCGCGTAGCCGCTGAAGTGGTGGCCGTACAGCTCCTGGGCCAACGTCTCCATCGACGGGTAGTGCCGGTACAGTGCGGCCTCGGACACCTGCGCCCGGTCGGCGATGTGGCGCACTCGGGTGGCGTCGTAGCCCAGCTCGGCGAAGCACTCCAGCGCTGCCCGCAGGATCTTGTCCTTCTGGCTAGGCCGCGGCAAGCAGCTCACCGCCCGCTTCGAAGGACAGGTCGGGGCCGAACGCCCGGGCCACCGTGGTCGCGCCGAGGGGCTCGGTGCGCAGGGTGGCCTCGACGGCCAGGATCGCCGCGCGGGCCGTGTACGCGTACCCGTCGCCGGTGCGTACCCACGCCTGCGCGGTCCGGCCGTCTGCGGCCGTGGCCCGCGCCCAGAGATAACTGTCCACTGTGGCCGGTCTCTTGGTCGGATCGGATGGCGTGGCGCGTTGGGGCAGTTTGCCGGCCGCCCAGGCCAGGACGGGCAGCACTGGCATCGTGAGCGTGGCGGCGACGGGTGGCATCGGTACCGGGAAAGACACGGTGATGTCCGGGACACCGGTCGTGTGTGCGGTCACGACAAGGTCGCCGGTGGGCACCGGCACGAGGGTACGGTCGCCGATCGGCGTGCGCTGTCGACGGGCCCCGGCGCCGAGCCGCGTGCGCACCAGACGGCCGTCGCGCTGGATCCGTCCACCGCCGGCCAACGCCGCCATGGTGCTTGCCTTCGCCCCGGCGCTTGACCCGTCGGTACCGAGCAGGATGGCCAGGTCGAGCCGGATCGCGCCGGGCACCTGGTCCGCCACGTACCGGGCCAGCCCGTCGCTGGCCACCGTACCGAAACCGACCGCCGGCAGTGCGGTGATGCCCCGCTGGCGGGCCTTGTCACCGGCGGCCAGCACGGCACTGGCGATAGGAATTTCGTTGGCGATGTCGAGATAATGCACCCCGGCGTCCAGGCATGCCTGCAGCACCGGCAGCGCGGTGGCGCCGAACGGGCCGGCGGCCAGTAGCACCAGGCGGGCGTCACCGATCAGCCGGGCCAGCTCGGTCGCCGGGCCGGCAGCCCAGGTCAGGTCGAGCCGCTCAGCCAGACGGCGCAGCCGGTCCGGGTCACGGCCGGCCAGCACGGGGCGGTGCCCCCTGGCGACCGCCTCATTGGCGATCAGTACGCCGGTCCTGCCGGTCGCCCCGTACAGAAGCCATGGTTTGTTAGTGAACATTCGCTTACTTTAGCCGGTGCAGGTCGAGGATGCAAGGCACACGCGGGTCGCATCCCGGGGTGGATCACCGGCCGGGCCGGAACTCGCATGCGCGGCAGGTCACCGGCGACGGGGCTGACCGATCGTGAAGGATGCAACTTCAGGACCGCGGCTTTGACTAGGCAAGACGCAGCGTCGCCAAGATGAGCCGATGGTGGTGCGTACGCTGGCGTTCCTTGTCCTCCGCCAGGTTCTCGTCGCATTCGACGAACTCAGCCACACGATCTGACGCGACCGGAGCCGGCCGGCGCCGTCAGCCGCGTCGTCCGACCCGTCGGTGCAACACCGCCGTTCGACGTGGTCGCCCAGGAGGTCGAGGAGGTGTTTCCGGAACTGATCAGCACGTACGGGGGCAGCGAGTGGAAGGCCGTGAGCTACCCGCACCCCGCCGGGCTGGCGTGGGCGGCCACGATCGCCAGCCGTGCTCGTCGTCGTCGATCCACGTGCGGGTGTCTTCCGAGACTTTCCACCAGGCTTACGGGCTCCGTCGTCGAACCACCTGGCGGCCTCGGACTCGGGTACCTGGAGACGTTTGGCCAGGTCGCAGAAGACGTCCCACGCTTGCTCGCGGTAGTTTGTGTCGATCAGCCCATGCTCGTCGTTGATCGAGTTGAGATCGGTGACGAGACCACCGAGGGCACGTGGCGTGCCTCGGCTTCGGCGCGAGGACCGCAGTCATGGTCGACGTGGTGAGCGGGGGATACGGCCCGGGTCGGCTCGCACATAATGAGGCGCGTGAGCGCGATGGGCGTACGGTGGCCGGGCTATGCCGCCACTGTGTGGGCACTCCTATTTGCGGTACCCAGCTTTGTGTGGGCCCTGGGCGGCACCGTCGGCGCGCGGACGACCGTGTCGCCGTCGCTGGTCAAGCTCGCGCAGGATCGGGTCACCTGGTTCGTTGTCGTACTGTGGGTGACGGGTGCGCTGAAGCTCATTGGGGCGCTTATCGGTTTCGGTCTGACCCGGCGGTGGGGGACGGCAACCGGGCGAGTGTTGGTCTGCTGCGGCTGGGGCGCCGCGGTGTTGCTCGTGTGGCACGGCTTGCTGTTCGTGATCGGGGGGGTGCTCGTCGAGGCCGGCGCCGTCGCTGTCGATCCGGCACTTCGTACCATCAGCCGCTGGTACCTCTATCTGTGGGGCCCCTGGTTCGTGCTCGGCGGCTTGGCCTTCGGTGCGGCAGGGTGGATGTACGTGCAGAGGTCGGCCGACCGGCGCGGCGGGCGGGTCGCGGGGTTGGTCGGGGGTCTCGGCGCGCTCGGTCTGTCCGTAGTCGCACTGCTCGGCGGCATCGGTTGAGCGTCGCTCCAGCGCCCATGTGCTGCCGGTACGACCGCCAGGCCGAAGTCCCCGGCCGGCCTGCAGGTCAGGGAGGTCACGGTTCAGCCCCACCGCGCTCGCGCCATCCTGATCTGCCGGTTCGTGCGGCGCATGGCTGTGCCGCGGTGCGGGCGGGTCGCGCCCGCGGTACTGGTGCTTTACTCTTCCGCGGAGCGGGTAGTTGGTGACGGCGCTCAGCCGTGGGCGGTGATGAGTACGGCCGCGTCCGAGGCCGCCACGTCCGCGTCGCGGGCAGCGGTCGGCCGTAGCCTTCGCCGAACGCGGGTGTGGCTCGCCAAGGTCGTCGAGCGGGGCATGTGCCGGCTCGGCCCCGACTTCCACCAATCCCGCATCAATCCCCAACGCGCCCTCGACCATCGAATTCGACGGCCCACCGCTGCGCCTGACGTGGGAGAACATGCGTGAGCAAGCCGCTGCGGCGAAGTCATGTGGAGAAGTTCGCTGATGCCAGGGTCGGCTGGCGGGTGCGTGCGATACTGGCTTCAATCATGAGCGCGCTTTTCGGCGAAAGGCTGAGCTGCCAGCCAGGGGGGACTGACTCGCAAGGCTCATGTCGGACATGACGGTTACGGATGCCGATTGGGACTCGACGACCCGCGGGTTGTCCGTGCCCCCCGGTGCGTCCTCATGTCGACGCTGAGTACAGAGCCAAATGCCGGAAAGTGCTTGAGGCCCAAGGGGGGAGCCTTCAGTGAGGTACGGCATCCTGGGACCGGTCGACATGATCGTCGACGGAGTACAGGTGAACATAGGCAGGCCGAGGGAACGCAGAGCACTCGCCGCACTACTGCTCGATGCGAACCGCGTGGTGAGTACCGACCGGCTCGTCAACGTGCTGTGGGAGCACTCGCCGCCGCCGACCGCGGGTGCGCAGATCCGCAATGTCATGGCAACGCTACGGCACAACATCCGGGCTGGTACCGGGCAGACGCCTCCGATCAGCCGGGTCAGCGGTGGTTTCATGATCGAGGTCGGTGAGGGGGAGCTGGACCTGCATGTCTTCGAGGCCCACGTGCAGCACGCCCAGGATCTGATCGCCCTGGGTCAGTTTGCTGAGGTCGCCGAGGCGCTGCGCGAGGCCGTGGCGCTGTGGCGCGGGCCGGCGCTGGGTGGCGTCGGGGAGTCGGCCCTGGACGTGCGCGCGTGCCGGCTTGAGGAGCAGCGCCTGGCCTGTGTCGAGCAGCGCATCGAGGTGGAGTTGGCGCTCGGCCGCCAGCGCACCGTCGTCGGCGAGCTGCTGGCGTTGATCAAGGAGTACCCCCTACGCGAACGGTTCGTCGAGCTCGGCTTGATCGCCCTGTACCTGTGCGGGCGGCGGCAGGAGGCGCTGGAAACGTTCGCCGCTGCGCGCAGCTACCTCAATGAACATGCCGGCCTGGACCCGCGGCCGCAGTTGGCCGAGCTTCAGCAGGCGGTGCTGCGCGGCGACCCGATACCGGAGCAGGCGTGGGAGGAGCGCGTGGCGCCGCCGGAGCCGGTCACCGTGCCGGCCCAGCGGATGCCGTCGACCGCCGAGTTTGATCCGGAGCTGTACCGCCCGCCGGTCCGGCCGCTCGCCACCGACCCAGTGGCTGGTCTGGCCGGGTCTGGCGAATCGGGGTCGGAAGCGGAGCTGCTGCGCGCCGAGAACGAGGTGCTGCGCGCGCAACTGAAGCGGATCCGGGCGCAGAACGGTGTGAACGGGTACGCCGACAACTATCGAGCGCGGCAGGGGCGGTACAGATAGCCGGTCGCCGCCGGAGCGGCCAACCACCCTGTCCCAATACCTGTGAGACCGCCGGGCCGAGGTGCCCGGCGGTCTCTTGGCGCGTGTGCACGAGAATGCGCGGCGAAGCAGTTCCCGATGCGCCGCGAATGCGCCGCGTGACAACGGGAGTGCGCGACAAATGCGTCCTCGATGTGCGCGGGTCGTATGGTCTGATCGCAGCAGCACCAGCGCCATCCGATGTGGGGCGCCGCCCCGACCGACGCGCCTACGCAAAGCGCATTGGTTGCACCAGCATTGAAGGTCATCAATGTTATCCTGACCGGCGCGCGCCGATCAGCGGCGACGACGATGGAGGCTTACCTATGGACACCGGATATCGGCTGACGGCCGGCCGCCCAGACCGTACCGGGGCCGCCGCGGGCCGTGGGCAGTCTTCACCCACGGCGAAGAACCGGAGTGGTCGGTGACATGGTCATGCTTGCCGGAGACGCCAGGTCAGCACCGCGCGGCAAGGTCGCGGGGCATTACGGTTGCCTGGGTATCGGGGCCGGCCCGGCCAACCTGAGCTTAGCGTCGCTGCTGTACCGCCACGCAGATGTGCCGAACATCTTCCTGGAGCGTCGGGCCGAATTCGGCTGGCACGACGGCCAGCAGATCTCCGGCGCCTCATTACAGGTCTCCTTCTTCAAGGATCTGGTCAGCCTCACCGAACCGACAAGTGCTTTCTCCTTCCTGTCGTACCTGCACGAGCAGGGGAAGATCTACCACTTCATCAATGCTCAGTTCGACGCCGTTCCACGCCAGGAGTTCCGCAACTACCTCGAGTGGGCCAGCCGCAAAAACGAGAACATCACATTCGGTGAGGAGGTGCTGTCGGTCGAGTTCGAGCGGGACTTCATCGTGCACACCAGCCGCCGGACGCTGACTGCGGAGAACATCGTCATCGGTGTCGGCCGCAAGCCATGGGTACCCCGGTATGCGCGGGACATGCTCGGCCCGACCCAGTTCCACGTCAGCGAGTTCCTCCCCAATGCGCAGGGACTGGCCGGCAAGCGGGTGGCCGTCGTCGGCGGCGGACAGTCCGGCGCGGAGGCGTTCCTGGACCTCATCTGCCGCCCGGCCGACCAGTTGCCGCGCCGGGTCACCTGGATCTCCCGTCGCGGAAACTACTTTCCCATCGACGACTCGCCGTTCACCAACGAGTACTTCATGCCGTCGTACTCCGACTACTTCGCCCACCTGGACCCGGCCGTCCGCCAGGCACGGAACGAGCAGAACGTGCTGACCAGCGACGGCATCTCGATGTCCACGCTCCGATCCATCTACCAGCAGTCCTACCTGCACCGGTTCATCAACGGAACCGAGGACCTGCTCTCCTTCCTGCCCGACCGCACCGTCACGGCGGTCAGCCCGGACGGCTCGGGAGGATGGGACCTGACCCTGATCAGCAAGGACCGGCCCGACCTCACCGAGCACGTCGAGGTGGACGCGATCGTGTGGGCCACCGGCTTCCGCCCGGCCGACATGGAATTCCTCGCTCCGATCGCCGCCCGGCTCGAGTGCCAGGGGGACGAGTACTGCATCGACCAGGACTTCGCCGTGTGCTGGGACGGGCCGAGCGACCGGAACATCTTCCTCCAGAACGCGGCCCGCGAGCAGCGCGGCCTCGCCGACCCGAACCTCAGCCTGGTCGCCTGGCGTAGCCAGCGGATCGTCGACCGGTTGCGCGGCATCCGGACCAACGACCAGTTGGCCTCGTTCGTCGAGTGGCCGAGCAAGCCGCCCGCCACCGAGCTGCCCGGGTAGTGGCCCGATGACCAGAGTCGACATCGCCATCGTGGGCGCCGGGATCGTGGGCTGCCTGACCGCCTGTGAGATCGTCGCACGGGCGCCGCGGGTATCGGTCGTCCTGCTCGACCGGGACACCGTGGGCAGCGGCGCGAGCCGGCGGTCGGCCGGGTTGCACCTGCCGCGCGGCGCCACCGAGCGGGTACGGCGGATGGCGGCGTACAGCCAGGACTACTACGCCCGGCTCAAGCGGCGGACGCCCGGGCTGCCGATCCACCAGCTGCCCATGTCCGTAGTGGCGTCCGCGAGCAGCGACCCGCCGGCCCGCGAGAGCTACCTGGACAGCGCCGGACTGGCCCGTGCCGCCGGGGTATCCGGCGACGACCTCCGTATCCCTGACACGGCCGAGGTGTGGACCGGCGAGGGCTGTCAGTACGCCGACGTGTCCGCGCTGACCCAGGCCCTGACCCGGGAGCTGCGCCCGTGGGTCGGCGTGCGTGAGGGGGTCCGGGTAACCGCCGTCGACCAGATCGCAGACGGCGTCGAGCTGCGGCTCGGAACCGGCGACGTGGTGAGCGCCGGACAGGTCGTCCTGGCGCCCGGGCCGTGGGTGGCCGCCCCCGCGTGGCGGGAGCTGGTCGCCCCGCTCGGGGTACGGGTGAAGAAGGTGGTCGCGCTGCACGTCGACCGGGTACCGGCGGGGAACGACCGGGTGATCGTCTTCCAGGACGAGGACGCCTTCCTGCTGCCGCTGGAGCGGTCCGGGTACTGGCTGTTCAGCTACACCTGCACCGAGTGGGACCTGGACCCGGACACGGTCGCAGGCGGGCTGTCCCCCACCAACCTCAAGGAGGCGCAGGAGTGCCTGCGCCGGTATGCCCCGGCGCTGGCCGACCGGGCCACCTCAGGCCGGGTCTTCTGCGACGCGTACAGCCTCAACCGGGAACCGCTGGTGACGGCGCTCGACCCCGGTGCCCGCATCGTCTTCGCCGGTGCCGCGAACGGATCCGGCTACCGGCTCGCCCCGGCGATCGCGTCTGAGGCTGTGGACCTGCTGCGTATACCAAGGAGCGAACCGTGAGAATCAGCAACTACCGCGCCGCTGCCTTGCGCGAGTCGGACGGCATCGACCTGAGCTCCGTGGACCTGGGCCCCGCCGGGCACCTGGGGGTCGGCGCCGCCTGGGGCCGGGTACCGCCGGGCGGCCGCTCCGCCCCGAATCAGCACGACGAGATCGAGACCTGGGTGATCCTCGCCGGCGACGGGGAGGTGACCGTGGACGCCCAGCGCCACCCGGTACACCCGGCCACGGTGCTCCAGTTCGAGCCGTTCGAGACGCACTTCGTGGAGAACACCGGCGACACCGACCTGGTGTTCGCGACCTTCTACTGGCGCGACGGCGACCGGGCGGTACGGGTGGCCAGCGGCGCGGGGCACCGCCGGTTCGACGAGCGGCCGGTGTTCGTCTTCTCCTCGGCGCCGACCCCGAACGGTGACCTGCACCTCGGCCACCTGTCCGGCCCGTTCTTCGGCGCCGACGTGTTCGTCCGATTCCAGCGGATGCTCGGCGTCGACGCCTGGCACATCACCGGCAGCGACGACTTCCAGGGGTACGTAGTCGCCGCCGCCCGGCGGGAGGGGCGGGAGCCGGCGCAGACCGCCGCGTACTACAGCGACGAGATCCTCGCCACGCTCAAGCTAATGGATATCGACGTACATCAGTACACGGCAACCAGCCGGGAGCCCGGCTACCCCGAGGCGTTGCAGCGCTTCTTCGCCCGGGTGGCGGCATCGCCGGCGGTGACCGTGCGGGAAGGGCCGGCCCTGTTCGACGGCGAGACCGGGCAGTACCTCTACGAGGCGGATGTGGCCGGCCTGTGCCCCACCTGCGGCGAGAGCACCGGCGGGAACATCTGCGAGGGCTGCCGCGAACCCAACGTCTGCGTCGACCTCGGCGAGCCCCGCTCCGCCCTCTCATCGGCCCCGCCCCGGCCGGGCATCATCACCCGGTACACCCTGGCGATGCACGAGGTTGCCGGGGAGATTGCCGCGCACCACCGGCTGGGCCGGGTACCGGCCAGCGTGAAGGAGCTCGCCGCACGGCTGGCCAGCCGGGAGCGGCTGGACATCGCGCTGACCCACCCCGCGGGGTGGGGGGTACTACCCGCACAGTCCGAAGTGGACGGTCAGGTCATCTGGGTCTGGCTCGACCTCTCCTTCAACTTCCTGCACAGCATCGAGGCGTTGGGCCGCCGGCTGGGCCAGGACTGGCGGGCGCACGCGCCCCGGGCGGACTGGAAGATCGTGCACTTCCTCGGCTCGGACGGCACCTTCTTCCACCCCATCATGTTTCCGGCGCTGTACCGGCTGGCCCACCCTGACTGGAACCCGGACATCGACTACCACATCAACGAGTTCTACGAGCTGGAGGGGAGCAAGTTCTCCACCAGCCGCCGCCACGCCATCTGGGGCAAGGAGATTCTGACCCCGGACACCGTCGACGCGGTCCGCCTGTACCTGGCGCTGACCCGTCCGGAAGGCCGCCGGACCAACTTCCAGCGCGCCGCGTACGAGTCGTTCGTCCAGGACACGCTGGTCGGCACGTGGCAGCGCTGGCTGACCGGGCTCGGCACCCGGATCGAGTCGGCCTACGGCGGCGTCGCGCCGGACGCGGGCATCTGGACCCCCGAGCACACCGCTTTCCTGGCCCGCCTCGAAGCCCGCCGCCAGGCGCTGACCGGCAGCCTCGGGCAGGACGGGTTCTCGCTCAACCAGGCCGCCGCCGAGCTGTGCGGCATCGTCGAGGACGTCACCTCGTTCGGTCGGCGCGAGGCCCCGCTCGGCCAGGTCGACCGGTGGTCGGACGAGGCCCGTACCGCCGTGGCCCTGGAGTTGGCCGCGGCCCGGCTCCTGGCCGCCTGCGCCGCTCCGGTGATGCCCCGGTTCGCCGGCCGGCTCGCCGCCGCGCTCAGCGGCGCCGCGCCCACCGAGTGGCCGCGGACGGTGACCCTCGTGAAGCCCGGTACCCGCATCACGCTGGGCGGCACGGTGTTCTTCGGCGGCGCGCCGGACCGGCAGCCAACGGCGGGGGGCCGGCAGCCAACAGCAGAGGACCCGCCGCAGCCACCTGCGGAGGACCGGCGGCCGCCGCTGCTACCGTGGCTGTCCGACCTGGTCCGGGCGGCGCTGCGGTTGCCGGCCGACGCGCCGGTACGCGACCGGTCACTGGTCGGGCTGGGCATGGAGTCGCTGCAAGCCATCGCGTTGCAGTACCAGATCTCCGAGCAGGCCGGCGCGGACGTCTCGATCGAGGACCTGCTGGGCAGCCGGGACGTCGCCGGGCTGGCGGCGCACATCGCCGAGCTGGCCCCGGCGGACGGCCCGGTACCGGCCGGGCACGGGGAGGCGGCGTGAGTCACGTACAGGTGTTGCGCGAGATCGAGGCCCGGGGTCTGCGTATCACCGCGGCAGATGGCGACCTGCGGCTGCACGGCCCACGGGAGCGCATGGACGCCGCCCTCATCGGGCACATCAGGGAGCACAAGGCCCAGCTCATCGCGTACCTCGACGCGCCCGGCGGGTTCCCTTTGACCGACCTGCAACGCGCGTACCTGGTCGGCCGGGGGGACGGCCTGGAGATCGGCAACGTGGCCAGCCATGTGTACCACGAGATCGAGGGCGCCTGGGACGTGGATCGGCTCGAGGTGGCGCTGCGGTCGGTGGTGGCCCGGCACGGCATGCTGCGTACCCGGTTCACCGCCGACGGTACCCAGGTCGAAGAGGCCACGGTCGACATCCGGATCGAGCGGCTGGACCTGCGCGGGCAGGGCGAGACGGCCCAGCACCGCCAACGGATGGCGCGGCGCGACGAGCTGTCGCACCGCATTCTGCCCGCCGACCGGGCGCCGCTGCTCGCCGTCGCGGTGACCATCCTCGCCGACGACCGGATGGTGCTGCACGTCAACCACGACGGTCTGGTCATGGACGCGATCAGCATGTTCCTGTTCTTCCGGGCCTGGTGGTCCAGCTACCAGGGCAACGGCGGCGGCCGTACCGGCGAGGAGGCGACGTTCGACTCCTACGTCCAGGCGGTCCGCGCCGCGCGTACCCGCGCCCCGGCGGAGCGCTCCCGCAGGTACTGGCTGGAGCGGCTGGACGATCTCGCCCCGCACCCCGACCTGCCGCTGGCGACCAGCCCGTCGTCGATCACCCGGCCCCGGTTCACCGCGCACTTCGCGCGCCTGGCGCAGCCGTCCTGGACCGCCCTGAAGGCGCGGGCCGGAGACGCCGGGCTGACCCCGTCCGGGCTGCTGTTCGCCGCGTATGCGGAGGTGCTGGCCGCCTGGGGCGCGGGCCGGCGCTTCACTGTCAACACCACCGTCGCCAACCGCCCGCCGATCCATCCGCGCATCGTCGACGCGATCGGCAACTTCGGCGAGACCATGCTCGTCGAGGTCGACCTCGACCGGCGGATCAGCTTCGCCGACCGGGCCCGGGCGCTGCAGGCGCAGCTGCGTCGTGAGCTGGACAACCGGCACTTCTCCGGGATCGAGGTGCTGCGCGAGCTGGCTCGCCGGCGCGGTGACGGGGCGGCGGCGCGGATGCCGTACACGTTCAACAGCGCGCTCGGGTACGTGCGCGGCGACGTCGACGGCTCGGCCCTGGAGCTGTTCGGGCCCGAGGTCTTCACGGTCAGCCAGACGCCGCAGGTCTGGCTCGACGTCACCGCGTTCGAGCAGCACGGCGGCGTGGTCGTGGAGTTCGACAGCGTCGCCGGGCTGCACCCCGAGGGACTGATCGAGGCGCTGGTCGCCGGCTACCAGCGCCTGCTGGAGGCCTTGCTCGATGAGGGCGCGTGGGCGCGCCCCACGTTCGACCTGCTGCCCGAGGAGCAACGGCAGCGCCGCCGGGCGGCCAACGACACCACCGTCACCCTGCCCGGGTCGGGCCGGCTGACCGACGCCTTCCGGGCGCACGCCGAACGCGCCCCGGCCGCCCCGGCCGTCGTGACCTCCACGGGTACGCTGACCTACGGCGAGCTGTACCGGCGCGCCGCGCATGCCGCGGCCTGGCTGCGCGCCGGGCAGGTGCGCCGCGACGAGCTGGTCGGCCTGGTGATGGCCCGGGGCCCCGAGCAGATCCTCGGCATCCTGGCCACGGTCCTGGCCGGGGCCGCCTACCTGCCGATCGACGCGACGCTGCCGGCCGCCCGGCAGGACTACCTGCTGACCGACGGGCAGGTGCGGCGGGTGCTGACCAACACCGGCTGGCAAGACACCAGCGGCCGGGGGATCGAGGCGCGCGCCCTGGACACGGCCGGACCGGCGGAGCCCGACGCCCCGGCGGTCCCGCCGGTACCCGGTGCCAGCGCGAACGACCTGGCCTACGTGCTCTACACCTCCGGTACCACCGGAGCGCCCAAGGGCGTCATGGTCAGCCACCGGAGCGTGGCCAACGTGGTGGCCGACTGCAACCGCCGGTTCGGCGTCGGACCGTCGGACCGGTTCTTCGGGATCAGCGCGTTCACCTTCGACCTGTCCGTCTACGACGTGTTCGGTGCGCTGTCCGCGGGCGCGGCGATCGTCCTGCCGGACCGGGACCGGGCCGCCGACCCGGCGCACTGGTTGCAGCTCTGCCACGCCGCCGGGGTGACCGTGTGGAACTCAGTACCCGCCATCGTCTCGCTGCTGCACGACCAGGCGGTCATGGACGGTACCGCGCCGCTGTCCGCGCTGCGCCTGGTGCTGATGAGCGGCGACCGGATCCCGCCGGCCCTGCCGGCCGCGCTGCGCAAGCTCAAGCCGGATCTCGACGTCGTTTCGCTCGGCGGTCCGACCGAGACGACGATCTGGAACATCCTGCACCCGGTCGGACCGGACGAGGACGGCACCCTGAGCATCCCGTACGGCCGGCCCAACGCCAACAACCGGGCGTATGTCCTCGACGAGGACGGGGGTGACCGGCCGGACTGGGTGACCGGCGAGATCTGCGCCGCCGGTGTCGGCCTGGCCCGCGGGTACTGGCGCGACGAGGCGCGGACCGCGGAGAAGTTCAGCCACGACCCGGTCCGGGGCGAGCGGCTGTACCGCACCGGCGACCTCGGCCGGTACCTGCCCAGCGGGGAGATCGACATCCTCGGCCGCAGCGATTTCCAGATCAAGGTGAACGGGTACCGGATCGAGGCCGGCGAGGTGGAGACCCGGCTGGTCGCGCTCGACGCGGTACGCCAGGCGGTGGTCCTGCGGCAGGACGGCGTGCGGGGCGACCGGCTCGTCGCGCACCTGGTACCGGCCGGCGCGCACCGCCCGCCGGATGCGCAGATCCGTGACGCCCTACGCGGGCAGCTTCCCGAGTTCATGGTTCCCTCCGCGATCGACTGGCACGACAGCCTGCCGCTGACCCGCAACGGCAAGGTCGACCGGGGTCGGCTCGCGGCGTTCGCCGGTACCGAGGTGGCCAGCGGCCCGGACCGCGCCGCCGACTCGGAGCTGGAGCGCCAGGTCGCCGCGCTGTGGGCGAAGATCCTCCGAACGTCCGATGTGGACAGTGGCAGGTCCCTGTACGACCTGGGCGGCGACTCCCTCGCGGCGGCCCGGATCCTCGCCGGGGTACGCAAGCAGTTCGGCGTCACCATCACCCTCGACAAGCTGCCGCAGGTCGAGACGGTACGGGCGATGGCGGCCCAGATCGAGGCCGCCCGCGCGGGGAAGGCGGGTCGGCCGTGACCCCCGGCATCCTCAACCACATCGTGGCGCACCCGCCGGACGCGGGCGCCCGGATCTCCTTCGTCAAGCTGGACGGCACCGGATCCCTTGAGCTGCGCGAGCTGTACGAGCGGGCCGGGCGGCTCGCGGTGGCCCTCACCGGCCTGGGCGTCCGGCGCGGCGACCGGATCGGCATCCTCGCCACGAACACCGTCGAGTGGGCGCTGCTCGACCTGGCGGCGCTGCGGCTGGGCGCGGTGAGTGTCGGCTTCGACCCGGGCAAGTTCGACCCGGACGGTCGGCTGCGCGACCGGTACGACCTGACGCTGCTGTTCACCGAGCGGGCGCCCGAGGCACCCGGGGTCTGGCCGATCGGCGAGGTGCACCGGCTGGTGGACAAGACGGCGGCTGGGGAGCAGCCGCCGCCGGTGCGGTACGCGCCCGATGACGCGACCGCGCTCAAGCTCACCTCCGGCAGCACCGGCGAGCCGAAGGGGATGACCGCCTCGGTCGGCAGCATCGACAGCTCTCTGCTGGCCGTCCAGCAGATGTTCGGGCACGGGCCGGGCGACAACCTGTTCGTGTTCCTGCCGCTGTCGCTGTTGCAGCAGCGGTACTGGATCTACTCGGCGCTGCGCTTCGGACACGACGTCACGGTCAGCACGTACGAGGCGGCGCTCTGGGCGCTCGGCCGGACCCAGCCGACCGTCGTGATGGGCGTGCCGGCGTTCTACGAGACGGCCAAGCGCCACATCGAGGCGCAGGCGCGGCGGCCCGGTCCGGACGTCACCGCCGACGACGCGGTCCGCGCGGCGGCGCGGCGGCTGTTCGGCAGCCGGATCCGGTACCTGTGGACGGGTTCGGCCCCGGCCGGCGGACCGATGCTGCGGTTCTTCACCGCCACCGGGATGCCGATCTTCGAGGGGTACGGGCTCAACGAGACCTGCATCGTGGCCAAGAACCATCCGGGCGCCCACCGCGAGGGCAGCGCCGGGCAGGTGCTGCCGGGCAAGCAGGTACTGATCGATGCGGACGGGGTGATCAGCGTACGCAGCGAGTACCCGGTGAGCCGGCGCTACGAGTACGCCCCGCCGGGGGAGTCGCAGCGGGTGTTCGGCCCGGACGGCGTGGTGCACACCGGCGACGTCGGGTACCTCGACGAGGACGGCTTCCTGTTCATCCGCGGCCGGGCCGACGACGTGATCGTGCTGGAGAACGGCCGGAAGGTCATCGTCCGCCCGATCGAGGAGCACCTGAAGACCAGCCCGGCCATCGAGGAGTGCGTGCTGTTCTGCCCGACGCAGACGCGCCTCGTCGCGGTGGTCTCACCGGCGCAGGAGCCGGCCGACGAGGCGGCGATCGCGCAGCAGCTCGCCCGGACCAACGCCGCGTTCGGCCGGGACGAGCAGATCCGCAAGGTGGTCATCGCGCGGCACCGGTTCACCGTCGAGAACAACATGCTCACGTCCCAGTTCAAGCCCAGGCGCCAACAGATCCTGGACACCTACCGCGCCGAGATCCAGGCCGACCAGGGAGGCATCCTTGCACGCTGACATCGAGACCGCGGCCCGCGAGAACCTGGCGCAGGTACTGGCGTCCGGCATCGCGCCCGGCGACTTCGACCTCGACCGGGACCTGGCCGACGGCTACGGGCTCACCTCGATGAACAAGATCCTGTTCCTCATGTCGGCGTGCGACGCCACCGGCGTCAGCCTCGCCACGTTCACGGAGCCGGACGTTGCCCGGATGCATACCCTGCGCGATGTCATCGCCGCCTTGGCGCAGCACGCCGGAACGGTGGCCTGAGATGGGCTGGGTGGAGCTGGCCTCGACGACGCTGGAGAACGACCACGTCCGGCTCAGTCCGCTGGTACCGGCCGACCGGGCGGCGCTGCGCGAGGTGGCGATGGACCCGGAGATCTGGCGGTACTTCATCGTTCTGGTGGAGACCGACGCCGACTTCGACGCGTACTTCGACGCGGCGATGGCCGACCAGGCGGCCGGCCGCCGGATCGGGTACGCCGTCACCGACAAGCACAGCGGCCGGGTGGCCGGGAGCATGAGCTTCTGCAACCTGGCCGAGCCGGACGGCCGGCTGGAGATCGGCTGGTCCTGGCTGGGCAAGGACTTCCGCGGGCAGGGCGTCAACCGCTGGGCGAAGTTCCTCATGCTGGCGCACGCCTTCGAGCGCATGGCGGTGGAGCGGGTGGAGTTCAAGACCGACGTGCTGAACGTGCCGGCCCGCCGGGGCCTGCGCAACATCGGCGCCACCGAGGAGGGCACCCTGCGCAGTTACAACCCGATGCCCGGCGGCCGGCGCCGCGACGCGGTCTTCTACGGCATCGTGGCCGGCGAGTGGCCGCGGGTACGGGAGCAACTGCTGGCCGCGCCGAAGGACGTACCGTCGTGACCGCCCCGCCGATCCCGTTCGTCCGCGTCGAGGGCGATCCGTTCGCCTGCGGGTACCAGCACGGCGCCGCCCGCGCCGAAGCGCTGCACGCCTTCATCGACGACGGCCTGTGCCGGCTCAACCGGGTCATGCCGCGGCCGGTGTCGATGGCCGCGCTGCGCCCCATACTCGCCGCGTACCAGGACCGGATCGCGGCGGCGGCTCCCGCCCTCGACGCGGAGATCCGGGGCCTGGCGCGGGGCGCCGCGATCCCGGTCGAGCAGGCGCTGCTGCTCCAGGTGCGCCGCGAGATCCTGGGGTACCAGCGGGTACCGACGATGGGCGACTGCACAACCTATGCCCGGACCGGTACCGGCCACCCGGTGCTGGCCCAGACCGTCGACCTCAACGGCAACCTGGACGACCAGCTCTGCGTCCTGGACGTCCGGCGCACCGGGTCGTCCCGGCGGACGGTGGTACTCAGCTTTGGCGGGCTGCTCGGTTATCTCGGGGTCAACACCGAGGGGCTCGCGGTGGGGCTCAACCTCGTGCTCGGCGGCGACTGGCGGCCCGGCCTGCCGCCGTACCTCGCCATCCGCCACCTGCTGGACACGGCGTCCACTGTGGACGATGCGCTACGGGTCCTGCGCGGGCTGACACTGGCCAGTTCCCGTTCGCTCATGCTGTGCGACCCGGCCAAGGCCGCGTACGTCGAGATCCTCGGTGACGGGCTGCGCGTGGTCGAGGCTCGGGAAGCCGTTCACACCAACCATTTCCTGCACCCCGACTTCGCACCGCACGACGAGCTGAACGTCTTCGCGCGCAACTTCTCGGTGTTGCGCCTGAAGACCTGCCAGGAGCGGCTGGCCGGCCTGCCGCCGGAGGCCAGGGTCGAGGACCACTTCGGGCTGCTGTCGACGGCGCCGATCTGCGTCGCGGACGACGGTGACATCCGCCGGGAGCGGACGGTCGCGGCCGCGGTCATCCGGCCCGACCTCGGTGAACTATACGTACGGCGGGGCAACCCCTCGTCCACACGGACCGAAGCCTTCCGGCCGTACCGGAGATCGGAGCAGTACGCCGATGTCTGACTGGTTCCTCACCCAGGGCGCGGATCCGGGCGCGGGTGCCCGCGTCTTCTGCTTTCCGTACGCCGGCGGCGATCCCCGCATGTACCTGCGCTGGCAGCCGCTCCTCGCGGGGGACGCGGAGATCGTCGCGGTCTGCCCGCCGGGGCGCGGCTCGCGCGCGAGCCAGCCGCTGCCGTCCATTGACGGGTTCATCGACGGCGCCGCCACCGCCATCGCCGCCGCCGTCGAGGACGACGGCCGGCCAGCCTACCTGTTCGGGCACAGCCTCGGCGGCCTGGTCGCGTTCGAGGTGGCCCGCCGGTTGCGCGACGTGCCCGCGCTGCGCCAGTTCATCGGCTCCGGCATCTCCGCGCCGTCCGTCCTGCCGTCCCAGCGGGTGCGCCACCTGGCCAGCCTGGAGGGCCGGGAGTTCGCCGAGGCACTGCGGTTCTTCGGCGGGATACCGCCGGAGGTGCTGGACGACGAAGACGTCCTCGAGATCCTGCTGCCCGGCCTGATCGCGGATTTCCGGATGGCCGCGGGGTACCGGTACCGGCCGGCAAAGCCGCTCCCCGTCAAGGTTTCCCTGGTTACCGGCCGGGACGACCCGCATGTCGGGCCGGCACAGCTGGCCGCATGGCGGGACGAGTGCGAGTATCCGCCCGAATACCACTGGGCCGACGGGGGACACTTCTACTTCGACCAGCACCCGTCCGCCGTGGTCGATCTCTTGCGCGCCCTCGTCCGGGATGACCAGCACGTCGAATTGATCTGAAGGAGCGGGCGCCATGCAGCTTGCCGCGGAGGAGCAGTACCACAGGGGGGTCGCCTTTCGTGACCTCCACATGGGTGACGGCGCGTTCGTCGTACCGAACCCGTGGGACGCGGGGTCGGCACGCCTGTTGTCACAGCTCGGTTTCTCCGCGCTGGCGACGACCAGCGCCGGCCTGGCGTTCGCGCTGGGCCGGCCCGACGGGGCGAACCTGCTCAGCCGCGAGGAGACGCTGGCCAACGCGCGGTCGATCGCCGCGGCCACCGACCTTCCGGTCTCCGCCGACCTGGAGAGCTGTTACGCCGAGTCCACCGCGGCGATCGCGGAAACGATCCGGCTCGCCGCCGACGCCGGGCTGGTGGGTGGCTCCATCGAGGACGCCACCGGGAATCCGGACGCGCCGATCCACCCGCTCGACACCGCCGTCGAGCGGGTCGCCGCCGCGGTCGAGGCGGCCCGGGCGCTGCCGTTCCCGTTCACCCTCACCGCCCGCGCGGAGAACTTCCTCTACGGCCACGCCGATCTCGCCGACACCATCGCCCGGCTGCGGGCGTACGAGCAGGCCGGCGCCGACGTGCTGTACGCGCCGGCACTGCCGGACGCGGACGCGATCCGGGCGGTGTGCGCGGCGGTCGGCCGTCCGGTCAACGTGCTCGCCGGCGCGGGCCCGCTGCTGTCGGTCGACGAGCTGAGCGCGTGCGGCGCCCGCCGGATCAGCCTCGGATCGGGACTGTCCCGGGCCGCGCTCGGCAGCCTGATCGCCGCCGCCCGGGAGATCCGGGAGCACGGGACGTTCTCCTTCCTGGCCGGCGCCCTGCCCTACCCCGAAGCGAACAACCTGATGGCACGGGAGGTACCGCGTTGAGCGGGCCGAAGGTCTACCTGCACGCGCCGCGGTACGTCCTGGGCGAGGTCGAGATCGACCACACCCGGATCGCGAACCTGTCCGCCCGGGCCGAGGAGTACCGCCTGGCGCTTTCCGCCGAGCTGTGGGGCTGGGGCAGCGTGTTCCGCACCGGACGCAGCATCCAGACGATGGCCGTGGACAGCGCGTCGGCCACCCTGCGCGGCGCCGGGATGGAGCCGTCCTCGATCGATGCGCTCATCGTGTGCTCGACCTGGGTACCCGGACCCGCCGCCGAGCACGGCCGGTTCGTCGGCGACATCCTGACCGGGACCGGTCTCGGCGACATCGCCTTTTACGGGATGAACCTCAACCGTTGCGTGAACGTGCTGGCAGCGCTCGACGTGGCCAGTTCGCTCGTCGCCGCCGGAAGGTATCACCGGATCCTGGTCGTCACCGCCGACCGGGCCGCCGACGAGGCGGACCGGGTGGCCTCGTACGCGCTGTTCAGCGACGGTGCCGCGAGCTGTGTGGTGAGCGCCGACCCCGAGGGCCCGGACAGCTACCAGCTCATCTGCTGTGCGACCGCCCAGGACACCGGCTCCCTCGACCCGTCCAGCGAGATCAGCGCGGACCTGGCCCGCCGGGTGAACGACCGGTTGCTGGCGCCGCTGGACATGAAGCTCGGCGACGTGTCCGGCCTGATGCACGCGAACATCTTCAAGCCGCTTGTGGTGATGAAGGAGCGGCAGGCCGGCTTCTCCGCCGAGCAGATCTACACCGACAACATCGTGCGGGTCGGGCACTGCTTCTCCGCGGACCCCTTGGTCAACCTGGTCGACCGGGCCGCCCTGGGGCACGTGCAGCCGTACCACCACTACCTGCTGGCGGCGAGCGTGCCCGGCTCGCGGATCGGCGTACTGCTGCGAAAGCTCGCTGGATGACCTTCGGCAAGGAGCATGCGATGGGTATCACGTTGGACCAGAGGTTCGACCTCCCGGACACGATGGCCGCGCTGCCGCGGCTTCCGTTCGCGTTCAGCCGGTCCGGCTGCGCTGACGCCGCGGCCGTCCTGACCACCGGACCGGACGAGCTGTTCCAGCGCCTCCTGCGCGACCAGGAGTCCGAGGCGGTCTTCCTCGTCGCGCGGCGGGTCATCGACGCGTTCCTGCACCGGGCGCCGGACGCCCCGGCCGAGCGGCCGGACGGGGACGCCGACGGCCCGGACGGAGACACCGACGGCCCGGACGAGGACGCGGACGCGATCGCCGCGCGGGTGTCGGCGGCACGCGACGAACTCGCGGCCACCCTGGACTCGCTCACCCGGGTGGCGCCGGACGTCCGCGAGTCGGTGGTACGGCAGCGCGCGCCGCTCGGCCTGCTCGGCGGATGCTGGCTTGATGCGGTCTCCCAACCGGCCACCCAGCCATCGATTGTCGTCAACATGCTGTTCGCCCACCACTACGCGCTGCGCGGGGCCGGCAACCCCCAGCGGGGGGTGTCCCAGCTCCGCCGCCGGGGGTTGGCGGCGGCCGGCATCTACCTGCCGGACATCGCCGCCACCGACTTCCTGCGCAAGGCGCAGGCCCGCCCGCTCACCGCGCTGCACGGCTGCTTCTACCTTGCGCTGTCCTCGCTGCCGGCCAACTTCCTGCCGGAGGTCGTCGGCGTGCACTACGGGTTCCACGCGATCGGCGTCGACGACCTGCTCGCCGGCGAGCCCCCGGTGCTGTCCGAGGCGATGCTGCGCGAGGTGCTGGCCGGGTACCTGAACCTGGCCGGGGCGCCCGAGCGGCGCCGCCTGCGCGCCGCGGTCGACCTGGTAGTCGCACTGGAGCGGGAGCACGTGTCCATGCTCTCCGAGCTGGCCGAGTGGCGTGGCGGGCTGTCCCTGGAGTCGAAGGTCGCGGAGATCATCGCCAGGCACGCCCCGCTGGCCGGCCGGCAGCACGGCGCCGTACGGGTCGGCGACCGCCTGCTGTCCGAGACGTTCAGCGATCCCGACCTGGACCTTGCCGCGTTCCTCACCGAGTTCCGCGAGTCCCGCCACGTACGCCGTTCGCGCGACGGTGGCAGCCGGTTCATCCAGGCCACGAAGTTCGGCGGCCCGATGTTCGGCATCTTCGACGAGCGGGAGGCGGCCATCTTCCAGGAGTGGGTGGACACGGTCCAGGCCGGGGCCCGGCCGGAGATCCAGGTGTCCGCCAACACCGTGGGAGACGCGGCGGCGCGGCGGTGGGTCACCGCCATCGCCGGCAGCGACCCGGCCGACGTGGTGGTGGCCGAGGCCGACCCGCGCGACCACCGCGAGCTGTTCTACCGCCTGGTCAACATCGAGAACTTCGCCAACACCCGGCCGCTGGCCGCGCAGCGGGCCGCCCAGTGCTTCCAGGATGCCGAGATCATGTTCACGCACGGGGCCGGCGGCCGGTACACGGACGCGAGCTGGTTCGACTACAGTCCGGCCGCGCTGTACGAGCGGGCCGAGCGGGTGTACTGGGACAAGCTCGTCAACCCGTACCAGCCGCTTGCGGAGATCCCCGACCGGGACGAGGTGATCTACCGGCAGACCACGTACCACCTCGGGTACCTGATCGACGGCGCCTGGCTGCACCGGCTGGCCAGCCTCGGCCACAACGGCCGGGAGAGCGACGGCATGCTGTTCGAGATCTACGCCGACGAGATGGGGCACGGCGACCTTCGCAAGAACCACATCACGCTGACCCACCGGGTCCTGGCCAGCATGGGCATCAGGCTGCCGCACATCCGGGACGCGGCGTTCATGGACCAGGACGACCTGCCCGACGACCTGTACGGGTACGCGATCCAGCAGTTGTGCATGTGCCTGTTCCCGGACCGCTTCTACAACGAGATCCTCGGCTACAACCTGGGGATCGAGATGTTCGGCTCCGGCGAGCTGCGCCTGCACGAGCTGCAGAAGCTGCGTCACTACGGCTTCGACGACTGCTACGAACAGGCGCACCTGACCATCGACAACTTCTCGGCCGGCCACACCCGGCAGGCCGCCGACATCATCGTCGCCTACCTCGACCACGTCCGCCGGACCGTCGGCGAGGCCGCGGTACCCGAGGAGTGGCGCCGCATCTGGCGCGGGTACGCGTCGTTCGCCTACTTCGTCGAGCAGCCGTACCTCAAGACGCTCATCGCGAAGGACAGCGCGGCCGACGACGCCGCGACCGGGGACGGCGTCACCGAACTCGTGATCTGACCGGCACAGGATTGGGTGGCAGTGCATTGACCGGCACCAGAATCACCATTCGCCACGAGGTGCGGGCGACCGAACGGCGGGCGCCCATCGTACCGGACGACGCCGCACCCCTTGTCGCACAAGGCATCCGGGTCACCGTCGAGGAGTCGCCGCAGCGTGTCCTCCCGATCACCGACTACGCCGCCGCCGGCTGTGCGGTGGCCGCCGCGGGAAGCTGGGTCGACGCCCCGGACGACGAGTTCATCGTGGGTCTCAAGGAACTCCCGAACCGGCCGTCGGCGCTGCGGCACCGGCACGTGTACTTCGGCCACGCGTACAAAGGCCAGCGGGATGCCGCGGCGCTGCTGGGCCGCTTCGCCGCCGGCGGCGGAGCCCTGCTCGACCTGGAGTACCTGGTCGACGACGACGGCCGGCGGCTGGCCGCGTTCGGGTACTGGGCTGGCTACGTCGGCGCCGCGCTCGCGGTCCTGCACCACCGCGGCCGGCTCACCCCACCGTTGCGGCCGGTGTCGAAAGGCGCGCTGGACGGGCTGTTGCGCCGGCCGGCTGGTACCGCCGCGCCCCGGGCGTTGGTGATCGGGGCCCTCGGCCGGTGCGGGCGCGGCGCCTGCGACGCGCTGCTTACCGCGGGCATCGAGCCCACCCGCTGGGATCTCGCGGAAACCCGCTCGCTGGACCTGCCGGTCCTGCTTGACCACGACATCCTGGTCAACGCGGTGCTGGTGACCGGGCCGACGCCGCCGTTCCTGACGAAGCCGGCGCTGCGGCGGGCGCCGCGCCGGCTGGCCGTGGTCGCGGACGTGACCTGCGACGTGGCCTCGGTCGACAACGTCCTGCCCATCTACGACCGCCCGACGAGCTGGCCGGAGCCGATCCTGCGGCTGGCCGACGTCGGTCAGCCGCTGGACGTCATCGCGATCGACAACCTGCCCTCGGTACTGCCGGCGGAGGCGAGTGCCGCCTTCTCCGCCGAGCTGACGCCGCATCTCGTGTCGCTCGGGGGTGCCGCACGCACCTGGCAGCGCTGCCTGCACCGGTACCGCGAGGCAAGCAAGGCCACCGGCCTGGAAGTGGAGTTCAGCAATGTCTGATGCGCTCACCGCGAGCGGCACCGTGCACTGGATCGGTACCGGCCTGTCCACCGGCAGCGGCCTGCGGGTACTCATCGACCAAGCCCCACGGGTCCTGGTGTGGGGCCGCACCATCGAACGGGCGGAGCGGTGCCTGGCCCGGGTCCGCCGGCCCGGCCGGGCCAGCACGCGGGCATACGACCTCCCGGCCCTCGCCGAGGAGCTGCGGCCGGGCGACGTCGTGGTGTCGATGCTGCCGGCCGCCGAACACGCCAAGCTGCTCGGGGTGTGCGTCGACCAGCGTGCCCACTTCGCGTGCAGCAGCTACCTTTCCGAGCCGATCCAGGCCGAGGGCCCGGCGGCCGAGGCGGCCGGCCTGGTCGTGCTGACCGAGGCGGGTCTGGATCCGGGCATCGACCACCTGTTCGCCGACCTGCTGGTGGCGGGGGCCCGCGCCGCGGTCGGCGACGTCCGCGCCACCGCGCGGTTCACCTCGTACTGCGGCGGCATACCCTCGGCGCCCAACGAGTTCAGGTACCAGTTCAGTTGGGCGCCGCGCGGGGTGCTGACCGCGCTGCTCGCCCCGGCGCGGTACATCGAGGACGGAGCGGTGCGGGTCGTGGACCGCCCGTGGGAGGCGACCCGCCCGCACGTACTCGACGGCGCGGCGTTCGAGGTGTACCCGAACCGGGACAGCATCCCCTACCTCACCCAGTACGCCGTCCCGCACCTGTGGCGGTTCGACACCTTCATGCGCGGCACCCTCCGCCTGGACGGTTGGCAGCGGGCCTGGGCCGGCGTCTTCGCCGAGCTGCGCACCGGGACCAGCGAACGCATCGCGGCCCTCGCCGACGAGCTGGCCGCCCGCTACCCGACCACGGACGCCGACCGGGACCGGGTGATCCTCGCCGTGGCGCTGACCGTCTCGGCGGCCGACGGCCGTACCTGGTCCGGCGAGTACCTGCTCGACGCGACCGGTGACGCCGCCGAGACGGCGATGGCCCGATGCGTGTCGCTGCCCTTGTCGTTCGGGGTCGGCGAGATCCTTGCCGGACGGACGCCACCCGGGGTACGCCAGGCGGCGCAGGGCGCCGAGCTCGCCCAGCGGTGGCTCGACGCGCTGGGTCGCCACGGCGTCACCTGTCGATTCCGGGACAGCGGCGAGCCGGCCGGTACCGCAGTCGGACACTGAGCCAGAAAAGGAGAGCGCACCATGACCGTGTCGCCCGAGCCGGAGCACAAGCCCCAGGCGTTCATCCTCACCGGGTCCTTTCCGGTGATCCGGCGCAACCCGCTGTACCTCACCGAGCTGTCCCGGCGAGGGCTGAAGATTCTCGTCATCACCGCCGCCAGCTACCGAGAGCAGGCGACCTCGGCGATCGCCGACCCGACGAACCCGGCGTCGCACATCACCGAGATCGCGTTCGTCACGGGTGACTACTCGGTGCCCGGTGCCTTCCTTCCCGGCGCGGTCGCACACACCACGGCGTGGCGCAGCAGATACACCATCGTCGGCGCCTACGCCGTGGGCGACTACCTGGCCGAACCGACCGGCCTGCTCGCCGACGGGCTCGGCGCGCGCTCTCCCGGCCTGCGGGCCAGCCGCGCCTGCCGGAGCAAGTACCTGCAACGGTGGTACGCCCCCGAGCTGAGCCCGGCCTCGCTGACCATCCCGCCCGGCGAGCGGGACAGCGCCGACCTGTCCGCCGTCACGTACCCGGCGGTGGTCAAGCCCGCCGGCCGGTCCTCCAGCTCCGGTGTCACCACCGTCCACGACCCCGGCGGGCTGCGTGACCAGTTGGCCGGCTACCCGGACCACGAGATCGTCCTGGTCGAGCAGAAGGTGGTCGGGCCGGAGTACTCCGTGGAGAGTCTGGTCCAGGACGGGCAGGTCATCTTCGCCACGGCGACCGGGAAACACACCACCGAATCGCACGCGCATACCTTCGTAGAACTGGTGCACAGCGTGCCGGTCCCGCAGACCGAGGTGTCCGAGGTGCTGCTGGCGGCCAACGGGCAACTGCTGGCGGACCTGGCGTTCGAGGACGGGATCGCGCACGCCGAGTTCCGGATCGACGCGGACGGGCGCCCGATCCTGATGGAGATCGCCGCGCGTACCCCGGGCGACGGCCTGCTGGTGCTCTACCAACTGGCCACCGGGTACCCGCTGGAGCCGGAGATCCTGCGCATCGCGCTCGGCGAACCCGCCGCCTACCCGGCCCCGCGCCGGTACACCCGACAGGTGTATCTGGAGCACGAGCCCGGAATCCTCGACGACGTGACCGTGCGCTGGCCGGGCGTCCAGCCCGAGTGGATCAGCGACAGCGGAGTGTGGCCGGAGATCAAGCCGGGCGCCGAGGACGACGAGCCGACCCTGCGCGCGGTGCTGGTGCTCAAGCCGCGCGGCAGCGAGCTGAGGGAACTCGCCGACTCCGACGACCGGTCGGTCACGTTCTTCCTCGACGCGCCGACGCCGGAAGAGCTGGATGCGTTGGAACAGCGGGTCCGCGCGGCCATCACCATCACCACACACCGGCCGTGACGTGCCGCCACCGTCGCCGGGGTACCCCGGCCGGCGGGAAGGGAAGCCTCCGGCATGGCCACTGACCTGGCGACGCGGAGTGCCTACGACGCCTGGACTGTACCGACGCACGCCGCTACCGTCCTGGCCAACCGGGACTTCGTCAGGCTCTGGACCGGCGAGACGGTCTCCCTGATCGGTAGCCAGATCACGCAGTTGGCGCTGCCGCTGGTCGCGATCCTGACACTGCACGCCACTGTGTTCCAGGTCGGTGTACTCAACGCCACCCGGTACGCCCCGGTGATGGTCTTCTCTTTGCTCGCCGGGGTGTGGCTGGACCAGGTCCGCCGACGGCCGGTCCTGGTCGTCGGTGATCTGGCCTGCGCGGTGTTCATCGGCCTGATCCCGCTCTCCAGCGCGACGGGTGTGCTATCCATCTGGCTGCTGTGCGCGCTGGCCGTCCTGGTCGGTGTGGGCCAGGTCTTCTTCGACATCGGCAGCCTGGCCTACCTGCCCGGCCTGGTGGAGCGGCGGCATCTGGCGGCGGCGAACAGCAGGATGCAGATCAGCTACTCGGTGGCCGGGATCGCCGGTCCCAGCCTTGCCGGCCTGTTCGTCGGCCTGCTGACCGCGCCGGTCACGCTGACCGTGGACGCGGTGTCGTACCTGTTCTCCATGGTGATGCTGCTGCGCATCCGCAAGCCGGAGCCCCGTGCGCGGACCGACACCTTCCAGCCGTCGACGGTGAGGTCGATCGCCGAAGGGCTGCGTGCGGTGTTCGGCAGCCCGGTACTGCGGGCGCTGCTGTGGCAGTCCTGCATGTTCAATTTCGGATACAACGCACTGATAACCGTCTTCACGGTGTACGCGATCCGCTGGCTGGGCCTCAGCGCGGCCGCGCTCGGCTTCGTCCTCGGCGCCGGTGCGGTGGCCGCCCTCGCCGGAGCGCTGATCGCCAACCGGGTGACCACCGCGGTCGGACTCGGTCGCACGCTGCTCATCACCACGCTTGGTGCCTGCTGGTGGCCGCCGCTGCTGCTGCTCGCGCACGACGCGTCGCCGGTGTCACTGGTGGTCCTGGCCATCTCCCAAGCGGTGAACGGCGTCAGCGTCGTGATCTACAACGTCACCACCGTGACGCTGCGCCAGATTGTGACACCGGACAAGCTGCTCGCCCGGATGAACGGCAGCTACCGGATGCTGCTGTTCGGTACGGGCCCGCTGGGCGCGCTCACCGGCGGCGCGCTCGGCGGCGCGCTCGGGCTGCGCCCGGCCCTGGTGGTCACCGCGATCGTGCTGGCCACCCCGACCGTATGGATCCTCTTCTCGCCGGTCTTCCGGCTCAAGGAGATGCCCTCGGGGCCGGACGAGGGCATGTTCGCCACACCACTCCGCAGCCGTCGGCGGTACTGAACGACGGACAGGTCACGTGAGTAACAGAATGGGGAGTTCGGGGATGTTGTCGGATGCGCAGAGGGCGTCGCTGGCGGCCCGGTTGCGGCAGGGTCGGGGACAGGTGGCGGCCGGGATCCCGCGGCGCGGGCCGGAGACCACGCGGCTCCCGCTGTCCTTCGGTCAGGAACAGCTCTGGTTCATCGACCAATTCGCACCAGGTCAGTCCGTCTACAACCTGGCCAGCCTGCTGCGGCTGCGCGGGGACCTGGACGTGGCGGCGGTGCGCGACGCGCTTGGCGACCTGCTGGCTCGACACGAGGCGCTGCGTACCCGGCTGGTCAACGTCGAGGGCCAGCCGGAGCAGGTGATCGACCCACCGCGCCCCGCCGTGCTGCCGGTGGATGACCTGGGCGGGGACGGCCCCGCGGCCGGCGCGGCCCGGCTGCGCGACCTGGCCGCCGAGGAGGCCGCGCGCCCGTTCGACCTCGCGGCCGGACCGCTGTTCCGAGCCCGCCTGGCCCGCCTGGCCGCACGCGAGCACGTACTGCTGATCTGCGTGCACCACGCGGTCTTCGACGGCTGGTCGTTCGGGGTGTTCCTGCGCGAGCTGGCCGCGCTCTACCAGGCGCGGCTGGCCGGCCGGCCGGCCGACCTGCCGGAGCTGCCGGTTCAGTTCGCGGACTACACGCTGTGGGAGCGCCAGCGCCTCCAGGGGGAGGTACTGGAGAACCTGGTCGGCTACTGGCGTGAGGTGCTCGACGGCGCGGCAGCCCTGGAGCTGCCCACCGACCGGCCCCGCCCGCTGCTGCAGAGCTTCGACGGCGCGGTCGAGCGGCTGCACATCGACGCGGACGTGCTCGACGGGCTCAACGCGCTGCGCCGCCGGGAGGGCACCACCCTGTTCGTCACCCTGCTCACCGCCGTCCACGTGCTGCTGCACCGGTACAGCGGGCAGGACCACGTCACCGTGGGTACCGCCAGCGCCAACCGCAGCCGTCCGGAGCTGGCCCCGCTCATCGGGTACCTGGTGAACACCCTGCCCATCCAGACCGACGCCACCGCCGACCCGACCTTCCTGGAGCTGCTCCACCAGGTACGCGGCGCGACCCTGGAGGCGTACGCACACCAGGACCTGCCCTTCGCCAAGCTGGTCGAGGCGCTGCGGGTCGAACGCGACCCGAGCCGGTCACCGATCTTCCAGGTCGGGTTCACCAGCGCCGAGGAGCCGGAGGAGATCCGCGCCGGGGACCTGACCATCACGCCGGAGGAGGTGGACGTCCTGCCGGCAAAGGTCGACCTGAACTTCTTCGTGGAGGTACGGCCGTCCGGCCTGGACGTGTCCATCTCGTACGCCACCGCCCTGTTCGACGCGGCGACCATCCGGCGGATGCTGGAGCACTTCCGGGTACTGCTGGCCGGGATCGCGGCCGACCCGACCCGGCGGCTGTCCCGGCTGCCCCTGCTCACCCCGGCGGAGCTGCACCGGGAACTGGTCGAGTGGAACGACACCGCCGCCGACTTCCCGGTCATGTGCATCCACCAGAGCTTCGAGCAGTGGGCCGACCGTACCCCCGACGGCGTCGCCGCCGTGCTCGACGACGAGCAGTGGACCTACGCCGAGCTCAACGCGTACGCCAACCAGGTGGCAACGTACTTGCACGAGCGCGGTACCGACCCGGAGACGCTGGTGGGCGTCAGCCTGCCACCCTCGCTGCGCCGCCTGGCCGCCCTGCTGGGCATCATGAAGGCCGGTGGCGGCTACGTCCCGCTCGACCCGGACCTGCCGCCCGACCGGCTGGCCTACATGATCGGTGACGCCGCCCTGCCGGTCATCGTCACCGACGCGGCCGGTGCGGCCGGGCTACCCGCCACCGGCGCCGAGCTCATCAACCTGGACGAGCAGTGGGACGCGATCACCACCCGGCCGGACGGCAACCCGGACTACCCGGTCAACCCCGACAACGTCGCCTACGTCATCTACACCTCAGGATCGACCGGCCGGCCCAAGGGGGTACTCGTCGAGCACGCCACCGTGGTCAACTACCTGACCGGCATGATCCGCCACTGGGCGGTGGGGCCCGGCGACCGCAACCTGCAGTTCGCCTCGCTCAGCTTCGACGTCTCGGTCATGGACATGTTCGTCGCGCTGTGCTCCGGCGCCACCGCGGTACTCGGTGTCCGCGAGACGCTGCACTCCCCGCCGCGCCTGGCCGAGCTGATGCGCCGGCACCGGGTCACTTTCGCCTGCCTGCCGCCCGCCGTGCTGAACCTGCTCACTGACCAGCCAATGCCGGACCTGCGGGTGCTGGCCTCGGCCGGGGAGGCGTTGTCGGCCGAGCTGGCCCGCCACTGGCTGCGCCCGGGCCTGCGCTTCTGGAACGGGTACGGGCCGACCGAGGCCACCTGCGGCGCCACCATCATGGAGCTGGACGCGGACACGCCGCTGCCGCCGCCGATCGGGCACCCGATCCCCAACTACCGGGCGTACGTCCTCGACAAGCACCTCAACCCGCTGCCGGTCGGCGTCGTCGGGGAACTGCACCTCGGCGGCTCCTGCCTCGCTCGGGGGTACCTCAACCAGCCCGAGCTGACCCGGCAGCGCTTCATCCGCGATCCGTTCAGTACCGACCCGGGCGCCCGGCTGTACAAGACCGGTGACCTGGTCCGCCGGGTGCCGGACGGCGGCATCCAGTTCGTCGGGCGGATCGACAACCAGGTCAAGATCCGGGGCCTGCGGGTGGAGCTGGGTGAGATCGAAACCGCGCTGTGCGGCCATCCGGCCGTCGCCCAGGCGGTCGTCGTCACGGCCGACGACGCCGCGGGGCAGAAGCAGCTGGTCGGGTACGCGCGTACCGACCCCGACGCCGCCCCCGCCACCGCCGCTGCCCTGCGCCAGCACCTGACCCGGCAACTCCCGGCGTACATGGTCCCCAGTCACATCCTGCTGCTCGACCGGTTCCCGCTGACCCCGAACGGAAAGATCGACCACCGGGCTCTGCCGGCCCCGAGCAGCGTGGACGACGAGTCCACCGCCCCCCGTACCCTGATCGAGGCGTTGCTCGTCGACCTGTACGCCACCCTGCTCGGCAACCCGAACGTCGGCATCGACCACAGCTTCTTCGACCTGGGCGGCAACTCGCTACAGGCGATGCAGCTCGTCGCCCACCTGCACACCGATCTCGCGGTGGACACCGACGTCACCGCCATCTTCCTCGCCCCGACCCCGCGCCAGCTGGCCACGCTGCTGCGCGAGAAGCACGGCTTCGAGGACGCCGAGCTGGACGCGGACGGGTTCGACCCGGCCCCGGTACCGCAGGGGACCGCAGCCGCGGGCACCAGGTCTGGAGCACCGCCCGCCCGCAACGGCCGGATCGTCGAGTTGGCCGGCGGTACCGGCGAGCAGCCGCTGTTCCTCGTCCACGCGATCGGCGGGACGGTGTACGGGTACGCCCAGCTGGCCGCGGAGCTGGCCGATGCGTACCGGGTCTACGGTGTCGAGGCGGCGGGCCTTCGCCCGGACTCGACCGCGGCGACCGCGCTGGACGAGATGACGTCGGCGTACCTGGACGTGATCGCCGCGGTACAGCCCGACGGCCCGTACCGGCTGGCTGGCTGGTCCATGGGCGGCATCCTGGCCTTCGAGATGGCCGGGCGGCTCGCCGAGCGGGGCGAGACCGTGTCGCTACTCGCGTTGCTGGACGCACCGTTCCGCCGGCCCGCCGAGCCGGCCACGGGATGGCAGCTCGCGGCGGCCTTCGTCGCGGACGCCGCGTACACCCTGGGCCTGGTCGAAGGGGACCCGCCCGAACCCGGTGCCGATCCGCTCGGCTGGCTGGCCGAACGGCTGGACGCCGGAGCCGGCAACCTCGACACGGTCCGGGCCGAGCTGGACCGCCGGTTCACCGTGTTCCAGGCGAACACCCGCGCGATCGCCGGGTACCGGCCGCGCGGGACGGTGTCCGCCCCGGCGCTGGTCGCCTGCGCGGACGCGTCACTGGACTCGGCGCCGGACTGGGTCACCGTCCTCCGGGGGCCGGTGGACACCCTGCGCCTGCCCGGCAACCACTTCACGCTGCTGCGCCAGCCGAACGTCGCGCGGCTCGCCGAGGCGATCCGGGTACGGGAGGCGGGCCGCGCCGGGCTGGTGCGGCGATGACGGCGGGGACGGTACCAGCGGCCGCGCGCCTGGTCGGGCGGGCCGCCGAGCGCGCGGCGGTACTGGCCGCACTGGGCGACGCGCGCCTGGTCAGCCTGACCGGCCCCGGTGGCGTGGGCAAGACCCGGCTCGCCCGCGGCGTCGCGCCCGAGCTGGCCGCGGGGTTGCCGTTCGGTTGCGCCGTCGTCGAGCTGGTTCCGGTCGGGCAGGCGTACCTCACCCAGGCGGTCGCCACCGCGCTGGAGGTGACCGAGCGGCCGGGGCAGCCGCTCGACCAGGCCGTGCAGGAACGGCTGAGCCAGGGCGGCAGCCTGCTGGTGGTGGATGGCTGCGACGCGCAGGAGCCGGAGGCGGTGGCGGGTCTTCTCGGCCGGCTCCTCGACGGCTGCCCCGAGCTGGTGGTACTGACCACCGGTCGGGAGCCGCTCGGCATCGCCGGTGAGCGGGTGATCCCGGTGCCGCCGCTGGACCCGGCCGGCGACGGCGCAGCGCTGTTCCGCGAGCGGGCCCGCGGCCCGGCCCGCGACGCCGATCCCCGGCTGGTCGGCGAGGTGTGTACCCGGCTGCGCGGGGTACCGCTCGCGATCGAGCTAGTCGCGGCCGGTGGAGGTGATCTCGAACGGGTCGGCGACGGCGGCGTGCCCGCGGCGCTTGACTGGGGCCACGCGCAGCTCGACGACGACGAGCGGCGCCTCCTGCGCCGGCTGGGGGTGTTCGTCCGCGGGTTCGACCGGGCCGCCGCCGGCCAGGTGGGTATCGTCGCGGATCCCGGCGACCTCATCGACCGGCTCACCGCGCGGCGCCTGCTGGTACCCGACGGGGACGACCGGTGGCGGCTGCCCGGCCCGGTCGGGGCCTATGCCCGCGACCGGCTGGCCGAGGCGGGCGAGGCCGCCGCCTGCCGCGCCCGGTACCGGCAATGGGCTGCGGAGACCGCCGCCGAGCTGGCCGACCGGCTCGATACGGACCAGCCGTGGCGGTCGCAGTTCGAGTTGGTGGCCGACGATCTGCGCGCCGCGCTGGACGGCGCGCCCGAGCCGGGTGACGCGCCGCACCGGCTTGCCCGGGCCCTGGCCCGACTCTGCTACGGCCGGCAGTTCCTGCTGGAGGCGCGGCACCACTTCGGGCAGGCGGCGGTCCGTGCCCTGGACGACGCGACGGCCGCGGCGGACCTGCGGGCCGGTGCCGACGTGTCCATGGCGGAGCACCGCGGCGAGCCCGCCTTTGCGATGCTGCAGGAATCGGCGCGGCGCGCCGATTCCGTTGATGACCCTGCCGGCCAGGCGGTCGCCCTGGCGGCGGCGGTGTGCGTCGGCAGCCGGTTCCCGGCCACGTTCACCGACGAGGTCCCGCACGAGGTGCTGTGCGAGTTGCTGGGGGCGGCCCGGCGGGTCGCGCCCGCCGGCGACCCCACGGTGGCCGCCTACCTCGCGGCAGCCGACGCGTGGAACGCGACCGGCCGCAAGACGATCCCGGACGCCGCGCTGGCCCGGACCGCGCTGGCCGCGGCCCGGGCCGCCGACGATCCGGTACTCATCATCGCCGCGCTGGACGCGGTGACCAGCGGGGCGGGCGGGGCCGGCCGGTTCCGCGAGGCCCAGGAGCTGAGCGCGGAACGGCTGCGGCAGTTCGACCGGCTGCGCCGGTCCGATCCCCGCGCCGGGATCGAGATCATCGACACCCTGCACGTGACGCCACTGGTGGCGGTAGCCGCCGGTGAGCTGACCGCGGCGGTGGCGGCGGCCGGGCGGGCCTGGGACGACCCGTTCAGCGGGCTCTACATGCGCGCCAGCAAACAGGTCGTCCCGCTGATGCTGTGCGGCCGGTTCGACGAGGCGTTGCGGTTCGCCGCCACCATGTGGGACGGCTGGCAGGGCGCCGGCCGGCCGGCAGCACGGTGGATGGCGCCCGCGGTGCACAGTGCCGCTCTGATCCATGCCTTCCGCGGCCAGAGCGAGGCGTACCGCGAGTGGTTGCGCCGTGCCGACGAGATGGCCGCACCGCGCGGTCAGGGCCACATCTCGGACAGCTTCGCCGCGTACGCCGACCCGCGCGCCGCCCTGCACGCCGGGGACCTGGAGCGTGCCGTCGGCGCCGTCGTCGACCTATCCTGCACGCCGCCCTGGGCCCAGGCCGCGCACCAGTTCTACGACGCCTACGCCTGGGCGGTCGCGGCGGAGGTTGCGGTGGTGGCGGCACTGCCGGACGCGGCCGACCGGCTCGCCGTCGCCGCGCCGGCCGGTGCCGAGAACCCGTGGGCCGCAGCCTGCCTGGCGCGCGCGCACGGGCGCCGGTCCGCCGACCGGGACGCGCTGCGCGAGTCGGTGGCCGGGTGGGAGCGGATCGGTGCCCGGTTCGAGCGGGCGTGCACCCTGCTGCTGCTGCCCGACCGGGCGGCTGACGGGTACGCCGAGCTGGTGGCGCTCGGCTGCGTACCCGGCATCGCCACCCCCGTCGACGATCCCGACACGATCATCGCGTTCCGCAAAGGTCCGTGACGGCATCCTGGTCATGGCGGCCGGCCACTTCCGGTAGTGGCTCCATCCACCCCAGGGTGGATGACCCACGAATGAGATCAACCACGATGAAGCGGAATGGAGCCGGCCGTTCCATGCTGCGGGCGGCGAGCATCGCGGCCAGGTGCTGCGGTGGCGACTTCGCCTGCATGAGCGTCACCGAGAGCGCCACGAACGGTCCGTAGATCGCGCCGCCGAGCATGAAACACGCGACGGTGACGGCCGTCGGCACGTCGAACCCGAACGGCAGCAGCGAGAGCCCCCAGCCGACCACGATGACGACCGTCACAGGCCAGAGCGGCAGCTGCCGCAGCGCGCCGACCGCGAGTCCGCCGAGCACCGCGCCGATGCCGAACAGCATCCAGTAGAGGCCGAGCAGCGTGCCCGGTGCGTGCAGGTCGTCGGTCACGTGGAGCGGCAGGGCGACCTCGACCGGGCCGTACAGCACCGCCTGGCCGGCACCCGGCGCAGACGGCGACCGAACACCAGCGCGCCGAGCACGCCCGGCAACGTGTACGCGGCCACCGCGCCGCCGACCCACAGCCCCGCGGTCGCCCGCGGCGCGAGCTCGATGGCGAGCCACGCCACCGCGACGAAGCTCATCCCGTCGCCGAGGTACGAGACCGCGAAGCCGAGGATCAGTCGCCGGAACACCCGGTTTGCGAGCACCGGTCGGCAGGCGGAAGGGACGAGGCGTCGGAGCGCCAAGGGCCCCTCGTGAAGATGCACCTGAGATCGATCTCGTCTCAGCTGTCAGTCAGGCCTTCGATTGTCGGACGGCTCAGCGGAGCTCGTTGATGCGGACGAGGTTGCCCGCGGGATCGCGGAAGGCGCAGTCGCGAACCCCGTACGGCTGCTCGGTCGGCTCCTGGCCGACCCTGATCCAGCGCATCCCGCCGTATCCGACGTCGTTGCCGACCTCGAAGCCGAGGGTGTCGCGATAGAAGGCCAGGGAGGCGTCCGGGTCGTCATGCGGGAGGAAGCCCAGTGAACGGTGATGTCCATGGCGGTCAGGCTAGGCGTGGCTCGGTCACCGGCGCTTCTCGATTCCTGATCCGTCTGGTCACCTGTTTCGCCACGCACGACGGCATTCCCGCCGTCGCCCGCGCCGCACGGCACCGGTAGGTGCTGGGCGGCATACCGACCAGGTCGGTGAAGCGACTGCTGAAGGTGCCCGGCGACGAGCGGCCGACCGCGAAACAGACCTCGGTGACGCTGAGGTCGCCACGACGCAGCAGCGCCATCGCGCGCTCGATGCGCCGCGTCACGAGGTAACTGTACGGCGACTCGCCGTAGGCGAGCCAGAACTCGCGGCAGAGCTGCGCGGCGTCCGGCAGCTGCTGTACGAGGTCGATCCGTACCACCAGTTCGGCGGCCGACACCGGGTGCAGGCAACGTCCGGCGAGTACCGGTGGGTCTGCGCCAACCACCACCGTCCCTCAGTGGCCGCCGGTCAGTGCGCGGCGCGCCGGCCCAGCGACGACCCTCAGCGCGCGCTCGAGCCGTCGACCATGTGGATGATCCGCTCGTACACGCGGGCGGCGAGCTGGTCGTCGCGGGCGGTGCCGGACGGCTGCCCGACCTTGTTGTTCTCGCTGATCCACAGCCCGGTACGGCCGGCCAACCCGGGATCTGTCGCCGCCCGGATCGCCGGCTGTGCCGCTTTCTCCGTCGACCGGCGGCGCTGCACGAACCGGATCATCGGCCACCACAGCCGCATCATCGGCGGCATCATCTTCGGCGTCATGGCGGCGACCTGCTCGGTCCACGTACCACCTGGGTTGACCGACAGCACGGAAACCCCGCTGTCCGCCAGTTGGTTACCGAGGTGGCGAGCGACCAGGAGCTGGAGCAGCTTCGCCCGGGCGTGCACGTCGAAGCCGCGGTAGAACCGGTCGGCATTGAGATCGTCGAGGTCGGGCTTGGCGAACTTGTGCGCGTCGGAGTTGACGAACACGACCCGGCTGGTGGTGGCCGCCCGCAGCGCGGGGAGCAGCTGCAGGGTCAACCGCAGCGGCGTCAGGACATTGGTGGCGAACGTGGCCTCGTACCCGTCCCGGGTCACCCGCCGCTCGGCATACATCCCGCCGAAGTTGTGCACCAGGACGTCCAGCCGGGGGTACCGCTGCAGCAGCCGCTGGGCCAGCAGGCCGACATCGTCGAGCGACGTGAGGTCCGCGACCACGAACGTCACGCGGGCGCCGACCGTCCGCTCCCGCATGTCCCCGGCCACCCGCTCGCCCCGCTCGCGGTTGTGGCCCACGATGATCACGTTGTACCCGTTGCTGGTGAGTCCTTCGGCGGTGGCCCGCCCGATGCCGGCGGTCCCTCCGGTCACCACGGCAGTGGGGTCCGACATGACGCTCCTTTCCGCGGGCGCGAAGGGCCGCGTTGCGCGGACAACGGACCTTCATTACCAGTGTCGGCCCGTTGCGAGCGCTCCGCCCGGATCAGCCCCGGGTTGGCCATCGATCAGCTTCCGCGTGGATCCATCGGTGCGGCACAGGCTCCACCGCCCGCCGATAGACAAACAACATCATCGATAGAACGGACAGAAGTTACACCGTTCGGATGACAGACCCCAGCACGGTCACGAACTGTTAGGAGCCAACTCGGTTTCCGCTGGGCGGGAACGGCTGGGATCTCGCTCATCGATGAAGTCGTACCGTGAGCGCTCACCAGGACGCGGCCGGCGGCAGACGGGACCCCCCTCTTCTTGGAGACGGAGCTGCTCATGCACCAGTCTGCTTCGCACCGGCGCTGGTTCGCCCTCGGTACGCTGGCCGCCGCGATCGTCGCGGTCCCCGTCGCGCTTGCCTGGCTCGGTAACGCCGCCGTCACCCCGCAGGCAATTCATGTGGTCTCGTCGATATCGGCGCTGCAGAGCGCGTTGAACGCGGCCGTCCCGGGCGACGTGATCGAGCTGGCCGACGGCTCCTACTCGACCAGCACCACGATCAGCATCAGCAGGTCGGGTACGGCGACGGCGCCGATCACCGTACGCGCCGAGCACGTAGGCGGCGCGCAGATCAGCGGCAGCGGCGGCTTCAGCATCGGCAGCAGCGTGTCCTACGTGATCCTCATGGGCTTCCGGCTCACCGGCTCACTCGGGCTGACCGTACCCGTCGGCGCCACCCACATCCAGATCACCCGCAACGTCTTCCAGATGGCCGGCAGCGTGCAGTACTGGCTGCGGGTCGGCGGCGACGACGCGCAGGTCGACCACAACACCTTCCAGCACAAGAGCACGATCGGGAACTTCATCGAGGTGGTCGGCCCGGGCAGCTCCGGGATGGCGCAGCGGACCTGGATCCACCACAACTACTTCCTCGACCAGTCCTACACCGGGTCCAACGGCGGGGAGTCGATCCGGGTCGGCCTGTCCGGGCGGCAGCACAGCTCGGCGTACGCGGTCGTCGAGTACAACCTCTTCGAGCAGTGCAACGGTGACCTCGAGGTCATCTCCGTCAAGTCGTCCGACGACACGATCCGGTACAACACCCTGCGCAACAGCAAAGGCACCATCACGCTGCGGCACGGCTGGCGCAACGTGGTGGAAGGCAACCTCCTGCTGGGCAACTCGACGGGCATCCGGATGTTCGGCAACTACCACCGGGTGGTCAACAACGTCATCCAGAACTCGACCGGGCTCGCCCTGGAGGTCGGCAGCGGCGAGGTCCGGGACGACACCACCAGCGGTACCAACCACGAGGCGGTCGACCACGCCCTGGTCGCCTTCAACACCTTCGTCAACGACCATTCCTCGCCGATCCAGATCGGTGACGGCGGCAAGGCGTACGGGCCGGACGACGTGACCCTGGCCGACAACATCGTCACCGGCAGCGGCTCGGCGGTCAGCTACAAGCAAGGGACCAACATCCACTACCAGGGCAACATCCTGTACGGGCTGTCCGGCGGCGCGATGCCCAGCAGCGGGTACCGGACCGTCAACCCGCAGCTGGTCCTGGACGACCGCGGCCTCTACCGGCTCTCAAGCGGCAGCCCGGCGATCGACACGGCACTGGGCACCTACGACCAGGTCGCGCTGGACATGGACGCACAGACCCGGACCGGCGCCAAGGACGTCGGGGCCGACGAGTACGGCGCGGCCGGCCCGCTGCACGAGCCGCTCGCCACCGCCGACGTCGGTCCGGCCGCTCCCGACGGCGGCGGCGGTGGCACGCCAGTGCGGTACGAGGCGGAGAACGCGACGATCTCCCAGGGTACGGTCGCCACGAACCACACCGGCTACTCCGGCACCGGCTTCGTGGACTACACCAACGTCACCGGAAGCTACGTGGAGTGGAGTATCAACGCGGCCGCCACCGGTACCGCCACCGTCGCCATCCGCTTCGCCAACGGCACCACGACGAACCGGCCGATGGACATCGCGGTCAACGGCACGGTGGTGGCCGCCGGTAAGGCGTTCAACCCGACCGCGAACTGGGACACCTGGCAGACCACCACGGTCACCATCCCGGTCAATGCCGGTACCAATACCGTCCGGGCGACGGCGACCACCTCCAACGGCGGCCCCAACGTGGACTACATCGACGTCCAGCAACCCTGACGGCGATGCGATCCCGGCGGACGTGCGCGCCCACCTCGCGGTGTGGTGCGTGTTAGCCCATGAGCATCACGGGTCCAGCACCGCGTTCCCCGACGGGAGCGGCATCCCGCGCCGGTACACCTGCGACGGGGGGACGTGTCCCGCCGACCTCGTGCCGACAGACCGGGGCGCTTGCGACGGCCACGCCGAGACTCGCCCGCCGCGGCGCCGCCACGCCCACACGGCTTTCGGTGTGATTCGGTTGGCAACCGCCGGTGCGACCGACCCGCCAGGGCTTGACCTCGGCAGCCTCAGCGCACTGGGTTGTCCACATAGGACGAACCGCACAAGTAGATCGGATGCATCTTCCTCTCACGGGTTGACTTGAGATCGATTGAGGGCGATATTGCCAAACGTCACAGCGTGCGGGAGGGCAGCATGGACCGTCGTCAGTTTCTCCGATCGAGTTCGGCGATCGCCGGTGGTCTGGTCGGGGCCACCGCGATGACGGGTGAAGCCGTCGCCGCGCCGAGTGCCACGCTGCCGCCCCGGTCGGCCGTGCTGAGCTCGATGCGCCTGGTCAACGACTACTGGATCGGTGGGCATGCTAACCCGGGTGACAACAAATGGGCCCGAGCGGCCTACTTCGGTGGCAACATGGCCGCCTACCGGGTGACCGGTGTCAGCCGGTATCTGCGTTACGCGCGGCGCTGGGGACAGCAGAACAACTTCGCGCTCAACGGTGGCGTGAGCACCCGCAACGCCGACAACCAGTGTGCCGGCCAGACGTACTACGACCTGTACGACATCGACGCTGACCCGAGCTACCTGACCGCGATCAACGAATCGGTACGGCTGATGACGTATGGCACGGACACCTCCAATACCGACTGGTGGTGGGTCGACGCCCTGCATATGGCGATGCCCTCCTTCGTCCGCGTCTCCCGCTACCGCGGCGATCCCGCCTACCTGGACAAGATGGAGGCCCTGTACCGCTACACCAAGGAGCAGATCTCCGGCGTGGGCCTGTACAACCCCACCGACCGGCTGTGGTTCCGCGACTCGAAGTACATCTGGCCCAGCGGATCCATGTCGGTCTCGCCGAACGGCGCGAAGGTCTACTGGTCACGCGGCAACGGCTGGGCCCTCGCCGCCCACGCGAAGGTGCTGGGCCTGTTGCCGGCCGGCGACGCCCGCGCCCCGTTCTACGCCGAGAACCTGCGGTCTGTCGCTGACGCACTGCGGGTCGTCCAACGCTCCGACGGCTTCTGGAACGTCAATCTCGCCGACCCACTGCAGTGGCCCGGTCCCGAGACCAGCGGTACCGCCTTCTTCACCTTCGGCCTGGCGTACGGCGTGCGCGCCGGCCTCCTCGACGCCGCGACGTACCTGCCCGTCGTGGCACGAGCGTGGAACGGCATGGTAGCCACCGCGGTCCGGACAGATGGATTCCTCGGCTATGTGCAAGGCGTCGGGCAGAGCCCCGACTCCAGCCAGCCGGTGACCGCCAACTCCACCGCGGACTTCGGCGTCGGCGCCTTTCTCCTCGCCGGCTCCGAGGTCGCTCAACTCAGCACCTGACCGACACCAACCGCCAACGTCTTGACGCCGACGAGCTACGCCGGATCCGGCGCTCGCCGCGGGACTGGATGGCCGACGCCTTGGGTTTCCTGCTGGCCGTGGGGTTCACGGTGCTCACCTTCGTCGACGGCCTCGACCGGCATCTCGGGCCCGTGCCGCTCGCCGTCGACGTCACCCTTGGCGGGTTGACCTGCCTGGGTGTGTGGCTGCGCCGACGCTGGCCGGTCGGCTTCGCGGTCACCGCCATGCTGTTCAGTGTCTTTTCGACGGCCGCCGTCCGGTGTGGCGCTGATCGCGCTGTTCACGGTGGCGGTGTACCGGCGCTTCGCGGTGGTCGGCCTGGTCACGGCCGGGTTCGCGCTCGCCTCGATCGGCACCGTGCTGGTCCGGCCTCCCTTACCCGGGCCGTCCGCCCTTCCCCTCCTCCCTGGCAACATCCACCTGTGGCCTGGACATCCACATAGCGGGAATGTCGGGCGGCGATACTGGGAGGGTGGGTGCGGACGGAAGGGCGAGCGGGACCCCGCCGGGTCGGCCCCTGGTCGGTCGCGTCGCGGAGCGGGCGATTCTGGCCGACTGTCTGCGCTCGACGCTCGACGGCCAGCGGCAGGTGGTGCTGGTCGCGGGCGAGCCGGGCGCGGGCAAGACGCGCCTTGCAGAGGAGACCGTCGACCAGGCCCGCGAGCTGCGGCTGGCCTGCGCCGTTGGCCGGGCCAGCGAAGATGAGGGCAGCCCGCCGTACTGGCCGTTCCTTCAGGTCTTCCGTGGGCTCCCCGGTCGGCCGACGGCGGAGCTGTACGACGGGCTGGCCGGATCGGCGCGGGAGCGGTTCCGGTTGTTCGAGGCCACCGCTGAGGCCCTGGTGGCTGCGGCGCAACCGAGCGGTCTGCTGGTCGTGCTCGACGACCTGCAGTGGGCGGACGCGGCAACGGTACGCCTGCTGGTGCACCTCGCCATCGGCGTGACGCCGGCCCGGCTGATGGTGGTGGCGACCTATCGTGACACCGAGACCGCCGGGCAGGGGCCGCTTCGCGCCGCCGTCGCGGCGCTCACCCGTGAAACATCGGTCACCCGGATCCGGCTGGGCGGGCTGGGTGAGGCCGAGGTCGCCGCCCACCTGGCCGCGGTGACCGGGTGGGAGGTGCCCGACTCGGTGGCGGCCGCCATCTGGCGGCGTACCCGGGGTAACCCGTTCTTCGTCGGTGAGCTCGGGCGGCTGCTTGTGTCGTCGACCGATGGTCAGCTGCCGGACGGGGTACGCGATGCGGTCCGGGACCGGCTCAAGCGGCTCTCACCGTCGTGTCACACCCTCGTCGCGTCAGCCGCCGTGCTGGGATCCGATGTGGACCCGGTGGCGGTCGCTCACGTCACCCGTACCGATGTGGAGGCTGTCCTCGCCGCGCTGGACGAGGCATCGGTGGCCGCGATCCTGACCGCCGCGCCGGCGCGGCGGTTCGCCCATGACCTCTTCCGGGAGGCTGCCCGCCTGGACGTACCCACCCCTGAGCGGTTGACGCTGCACCGGCGGATGGCTGAACACCTCGGCGCCCGCGGTGACGGCGATGCGCGGGTTGCGGAGATCGCGTTCCATTGGCTGGAGTCGCTGCCGGCGGGAGACGCGACGCAGGCGGTGGCGTGGACGCAGCGTGCCGCCGACCGGGCGATGACCCAGCTCGCCTGGGAGGAGGCGGCCTCGCTCTACCGGCGGGCGCTCGACGCCGGCGACACGCACGGCGTGATCGCTGCGCCGGACCGGTGCCGGCTGCTGCTGGCCATGGCGCAGGCACAGGTACGGGCATTCGACCTCGACAACTGCCGGCGTAGCCTGCTCGCGGCTGTCGAAATAGCCCGGGCCGCCGGCGATGTCGAGTCGCTGGCCCGGGCGGCGTTGACGATGGAGGGGGTCAACGACGTCGTCTGGGAACCGACCTCGCGTGCCCTGTGCGCGGAGGTTCTCGACCAGCTGCCGAGCGGGGATAGTGCGGTACGGGCGCGGCTGCTCGCCCTGCTCGTAGCTGCGGGCGGGTGGGGGGTTCCCGAGCAGTCCCGCGTGCGGTCGGCCGAGGCGCTCGCGATGGCGGAGCGGGTCGGTGACCGGCATGCGCTGCGGGAGGCGTTACGGGCCCGGCAGATGGCGCTCAGCGGGCCGGACGGGGCCGCCGACCGGCTGGCGCTCGGCGACCGGCTCGTCGCGCTCGGCGGCGACAGCGACGACGACGCCGTGCTGTGGGGGCGGTTGTGGCGCTTCGACGCGCTGGCACAACTCGGCGAACTGAACGAGGCCGAGGCCGAGGCCGAACGGATCAACGCGGTCGCGGTACGGCTGCGCTCCCCGCTGGCGGCGTGGCACGTGGCCCGCTGCCGGGCGGCCGTGACCGCGGCACGCGGCCGATTCCAGCAGGCCCTGGCCTACGGCCGGGAGGCGGAGCTGGCAGCCAAGCGCGCCGGGAGCCTGAGTGCGCACGTGCCGTCGCAAGGGCTGCTGTTGATGCTGCGCAGCCAGGTCGGTGCCCTGGACTCGTCATCGTTCGAGCCGACCGAACCACACCACGGAGCGCCGGTGCCCGCCTTCCAGCGGGCCGTGTACGCGACCTGGCTACTCGCCGAAGGCCGGCGCGACGAGGCCAACCGGATCTACCGTTCATTGCCGCCGGTAGGTGAGCTGCCGCCGTTCGTGCACCTGTCGGCGTACGCCGCCATGGCAGAACTCGCGGCGCAGTTCGAGGACCGGGAGACCGCCGCGCAGATGTACCGGCTGATGCTGCCCCATGCCGACCTGTTCGTGTGCAGCGGCGCCGGCGTCATGATGATTCTTGGCTCGGTCCGGTACCCACTGGGCATCGCGGCCGCCACCATGGGCCGGCTGGACGACGCGGTCCGGCACCTGCGCGCAGCCATCGACATCGGTGAGCGCACCGGGATGCCGCCCGCAGTCGCCCAGGCCACCTACCAGCTGGCCCGGGTCCTCGCCCGGCGCACCCGGCCGGCCGACCGTGACGAGGCGGCCGCGCTGGCCACCGCGGCGGCTACGCTGGCGGACCGGCTGGGCATGCGCCCGGTGCAGCGGCAGGCCCAGGACCTGGCCGAGTCGCTGACCGGCCACCGACCCGGCCGGCTGACCCGGCGTGAGCGGGAGGTCGCCGCGCTCGTGGCCCAGGGACTGAGCAACCGCCAGATCGCCGCCGCCTCTCACATCAGTGAGCGCACCGTGGAAAGCCACGTACAGCACATCCTGGACAAGCTCGGGTTCACGAACCGGACCCAGATCGCGGCGTGGGTCGCGGCCGGCGGGGAAAAGTTCAGTACTGGTTCTGTGTAGCAGTACCGAGGCGCGGGAACCGTGGCCGGGCGCACGCTGCCGGCATGACCACCGCAACCACCACCGTGACCGAGCGTCGGCGTCTGACCGCGATCCGCGCCGCCTGGCTCTTCGACGGCACCAACCCGAACCTGCTGCCGGATCCGACCGTGGTGCTCGACGGCAGTACCATTCTCTCCGTCGGCTCGGCCCTGGCCGTGCCCGACGGCGCCACGGTCGTCGACCTCGCCGGCGCGACCCTCCTGCCGGGGCTTGTTGACGGACACGTTCACCTCATCTTCGACGCCTCCGACGACCCGGTGTCAGGTCTCGCCGGCCGGGACGACGCCGCCGCCTTCGCCGCGATGGCGAGCTTCGCCCGCGCCGCCGCACGAGGCGGCGTGACCACCGTGCGGGACCTCGGCGACCGCGGCTACCTCGCCCTGGGCCTACGGCGGGCCGCCGCCGCCGACCCGACCCTGCCGGACATTCTCGCCGCCGGGCCGCCGATCACCACGCCCGGCGGCCACTGCCACTTCCTCGGCGAGGGGGCGGCCGGCGTCGCCGGGGTCCGCGCCGCCGTACGCGCGCGCGCCGAACGCGGCGTCGACATCATCAAGATCATGGCGAGTGGCGGCAACATGACCCCAGGCAGCCGGCCCGAGCAGCCCCAGTACGGTCTGGCCGAGCTGCGGGCGGCGGTCGACGAAGCACACCGGCACAACCTGCCCATCACCGCGCACGCCCACGCCACCCAGGCAATCGTGGACGCACTCGCGGCCGGGATGGACTCCTTCGAACACCTCACGTTCATGACGGCCAACGGAGTCGACCCGATCCCCGACGAGGTACTGACCGCGCTCGCCCGCCGGGCCATCACGGTCGGCATGACGCTCGGCCTCGCGCCGGTACCCGGCGCGGCCCCGCCGCCTGGCATGGTCGCCCGGAGGCCGGCCCTGGTCGCCAACGGCCAGCGGATGCTCGCGGCCGGCGTCAACATGATCGCCGGCACCGACGCCGGCATCGCACCGATCAAACCACCGGACGTGATCCGCTGGGCGATTCCCCAGTTCCAGCTGCTCGGGATGAGCGCCGCTGAGGCACTGCACGCCTGCACCGCACGGGCCGCGACCGCACTCGGACTCGGACACCGGAAGGGACACCTACGCCCCGGATACGACGCCGACATCCTCGCCGTCGACGGCGAGCCCTCGGCGGCTGTCCGCCACCGCTAGGCGAGCATCGCGGCCAGCTCACGAAGAATCCGCGGCCGGCCGCGTACTCCCGAAAGCGGTCGAGCCCGCGACATTGACTGACGCCCGCCCGATTCACGATCACGGCCGGCGGCTGACCAACCCGGTCTGGTAGGCGATGACGACCAGCTGCGCGCGGTCGCGCGCACCCAGTTTCCCCATCGCGTGGCTGACATGGGTGCGGGCGGTAGCCGGACTGAGGAACAGTTCGGCGCCGATCTCGTCGTTGCTCAACCCTTGTCCCACCAGGACCAGTACCTCGCGCTCGCGTTGGGTCAGCACCGCCAGCCGGTCCTCCGCGACCTGGGTGGCGATCCGTTCCGCGGTGAACTGGGCGATGAGGCGTCGGGTGATCCGCGGCGCGAGCAACGCCTCTCCCGCGGCGACCACCCGGATGGCGTGCAACAGCTCGGCCGGTCCGGCGTCCTTGAGCAGGAAGCCGCTTGCGCCGGCTTGCAGCGCCTCGAAGACGTACGCGTCGGTGTCGTACGTGGTCAGGATCAGAACCCGAACCTGTTCGAGGCCGCGCGTCCTGACGATCTCGCTGGTGGCCTTGATCCCGTCCAACTGCGGCATGCGGACGTCCATGAGTACGACGTCGGGCCGGGTGGCCCGGGCCCGATCCACGGCCTCGACCCCGTTGGCGGCTTCGCCCACCACCGTGATGTCGTCTTCGGCGTCGAGCAGCAACTTGAACCCGGACCGGACCAGGACTTGATCGTCGGCGAGCAGCACTTTGATGGGAGTACTGCCGGACGTCGAAGCAACCGCCGCGCTCATTGGTCCGCCGTTGCAGCCGGAGCCAGCGGCAGCCGCGCTTTGACTTCGAACCCGCCGCACGGCCGCGGCCCGGCGGTCAGCTCTCCGCCGAGAAGCCCACAGCGCTCGCGCATTCCGACGATGCCGCGGCCCGGCTCGGCCGAACTGCCGTTGACCGTACCGGCCGGTGGCTGCGGACCCCCGGCGTCATCACCAGAGGCATCCCGGCCACCCTCGTCGGTTACCCGGACCTCCAGGACATCGGTTCCGTAGTCAAGCGCGACCGTCACCCGCGTCGGGCCGACGTGACGGATCACGTTGGTAATCGACTCCTGCAGGATCCGATAGGCGGTGTGGTCCACCGCGCTGGCCAACGGCACCGTGGACGACGTCATCTCGAGTTTGATGTCGAGTCCGGCCTCGCGCGCCATCGCGGCGAGCTCGTTGACCTGTCCCAGGCCGGGGTGCGGCACCCGCCCGTTGTCCGAATCACGAAGCACCCCGAGGACGGCCCGCATCTCGTGTAACGCCTGGGCGCTCGTCTGCTCGATGGTCACCAGCGCCTCGCGCGCCCCTTCCGGCCGCTTGTCGAGCAGGTACGCGGTGACGCCGGCCTGGACGTTGATGATCGCGATGGCGTGGGCGACGGTGTCGTGGACCTCACGCGCGATCCGGAGCCGCTCGGCGGCGACCCGCGAACGCGCCTCCTCCTCCCGGGTCCGTTCAGCCTGTCGGGCGCGCTCCAGCGCTTCGGCCGCGATGACCCGCCGGGACCGGACCGACTCACCCAGGGCAGCGGCCATGATCGACGCCGCGATCCGGAAGAACACCCATCCGATGGCGGCCGCGGGCTCGATGTCGGCTGCGGTGATGAGCCAGCCGATGGCCAGCACGGTGATACCGACGCCGGCGAGCGCCACCGACCTGCGCCCGTCGCCGTAGGCGGTCAGCGTGTACAGGGCGACGAAGAGCCCGATCCATCCAGGCCCGTCCGAGAAGCCGACGGTGTAGTACACCAGGCTGGCGAGAGCGGCCGTGATGAACACCGGCGCCGGCCACCGGTGCCGCACCGCCAGCACCAGGCCACTCACGATCAGCAGCACGTATCCCAGGTGTCCGAGGTCGGTCAGCGGCCGCGACCCCATCTCCGCGGGTTTCGCGACGGTGCCCTGGACCTGCATCACGGCGACGAAGAGTCCGAGCAGGACGTCCTGTGCCAGGACAGGCAGACGGAACGGCACCGCTCGGCGTCTCATGTGGCGATGATAGTGGCCGCCCGCGGGTGACCGGCTACGACGACGAGCGCGACCAGGTGCGGGCCGCCTACGCAGATCTGCGTAGGTACTGCCGTCCGCTGTCCGAGGACGCGCCCGGGTCGGCGACGCGACGATCGCTTCCGTGACTCAACCAACGACAGTTCCCATGAATGACCCGCTGTCGACGCGCGACAATCGCCAACGCTCACCTGACGCACCGCGGCCGGGACCGCTGGGCAGACTCGCGGGCCTGGCATACCGCCGGCGGGGAAGGGTGCTCCTCGCCTGGGCCGTGGCGCTCGCCGTCGCCTTCGGGCTGTCGGCGGCCTTCGGCGGCGAGTTCACCACAAGCTCCTCCGCGCCGGGCTCGGATTCCGAGCAGGCGCAGCGCCTGCTGAGCGAGCGGTTTCCGACGCAGTCCGGCGACACGGTGAAGGTGGTGGTGCGTGCCGACGACGTCACCAGCGCCGAGGTGCGAGGTGCAGTCAACGCGCTCCTCGGTGAGCTGGGACGCATGCCGTACGTCACGTCCGTCGACGATCCCTATTCCACCAAGGGTTCCATCACGCCGGACGGCCGGACCCTCGTCGCCCGCGTCTATCTCGACGTCACCAACCCCAACGACATGCCGGTGGAGGACATCGAACGGCTGCTGGCCACCGCGGAGGCGGCCGAGCGCGACGGGCTGAACGTCGCGCTCGGTGGGCACGCGGTGCAGGTCGCCGAGGCGAACCAGTCCGCGGCCGAGATGATCGGGCTGCTCGCGGCCGCGGTGATCCTCCTCATCATGTTCGGTTCGGTGGTGGCGGCCGGGCTGCCGCTGGCGATGGCGATCGGCGGGCTGGCGGTCAGTTCCAGCCTGGTCGGTCTCGCGGCGGCGGTGGTGGGCGTGCCGTCGTTCGCGCCCACGATCGGCGTGGTGCTGGGCATCGCGCTGGGCATCGACTACGCGCTGCTGATGGTGACCCGGTTCCGCGAATGGCGGGCAGTGGGCCTCGACCCCGAAGCGGCGACCGTGGCGACGCTCGACACCGCCGGCCGTTCGGTCCTCGTGGCCGGTGGCACGGTCATGGTGAGCATGCTGGGGCTGTTCGCGGTGGGCCTGCCCGTCATAAACGGCACCGCCGTCGTCACCATGGTGGCGACTCTGGTCGTGATGGTTGCCGCCATCACCCTGTTCCCCGCGTTGCTGGGCTACCTGGGGCGGCGCATCGACCGGCTCCGGGTGCCGCTGGGACGGCGTCGCCCCACCCAGATCTCCGCCGACGGCCACCTGGTGCCAGCGGCCGGCTGGACGCGGTGGAGCCGGCTGGTGCGACGGCACAGCGTACTCGCCACCGTGGCGAGCGTCGCGCTGCTGCTCGTGCTGGCCGCACCATTCCTCGGCGTGCACTTCGGCCTGCCCGACGAGGGCAACGACCCCGAGAACACGTCGAGCCGGCAAGCGTACGACATGCTGGCCGAAGGATTCGGCCCCGGCGCCAACGGGCCGTTGCTCGTGGTGGTGGACGTGTCACACGGCGACGGCGCGGCCCTCCCGCGGCTGCAGGCCGAACTCGGCAACACGGCGGGAGTCGCGGCGGTGTCGCCGGCACGGCTCAATCCTGCTGGTGATACGGCGCTGATCACCGTCGTGCCCAGCACCGGACCGCAGGAGGCCGCCACCGAAGACCTCGTCCAGAAACTGCGCGACGACGTGATCCCGGCCGCGACCAAGGGCACCGGCGCGGAGGTCCACGTCGGCGGTGCGACCGCGGCGAATATCGACATCAACACGTCGGTCGCCGACCGGCTCGCGCTGCTCATCGGAGGCGTCGTCGTCGTCTCGATGCTCCTGCTGCTGGTGGCGTTCCGCAGCGTCGTCATCGCGGTCACGGCGGCCGTGATGAACCTGCTGTCGGTGGCGGCGGCCTACGGGGTGGTTGCCTTCTTCCTCGAAGGCGGCTGGGCCGGCAAGCTGATCGGCATCGACACCGCCACCCCGCTGGCGGCGTTCGTCCCGGTCATCATGTTCGCGCTGTTGTTCGGCCTGTCCATGGACTACGAGGTCTTCCTGATCAGCCGGGTACGCGAGGCGTGGGTGCGCACCCGGGACAACAGTCAGTCCATCACCACCGGACTGGCCGGCACCGGACGGGTGATCACTGCGGCCGCGGCCATCATGATCGTGGTTTTCGCGTCACTCGTCCCGAGCGACCAGGTATTCATCAAGATCGCCGGAGTCGGCATGGTCGCGGCCATCCTCGTCGACGCGACCATCATCCGGATGCTGCTCGTGCCGGCGGTCATGCACCTGCTCGGCCGCGGCAACTGGTGGCTGCCCCGCAGCATCGACCGGCGCCTGCCCCAGCTGCGCATCGAAGGACCGGCCGACGCGTTCCCGCGCCCCATCAACGACACCGAACCGTCCCGTCCCGGTGAGGCGGGCGGTGGCTGCCGGTGCTCCCCTCGGCAGCCACCGCCCGCACGACTTCCCCCGAATCACGTCGTGGCTCAACCAACCTGAAGGAGTTTGTTGTGCGGAAGGTTTTCGCCGGCCTTGCCACCGTGCTGGTGCTGGTCGTCGTAGCACAGTTCTACTTCGCCGCGAGCGCTGCGTTCGACACGGCGCCCAAGGACGAGTCCTTCCAGGCGCATCGTGCGCTGGGCTACGGGATCGTCCTCTTCGCGGTCCTGTTGACGATCGTCGCCGCGCTGGCCCGGATGCCCGGTCGGCTCATCGGGATGACCGGCCTGGTCGCCGGGTTGGCTGTTGGACAGGGCCTGATCCGGGCGCTCGCCGCCGCGTTCAACGACACGGGCGACACCAGCACGAAAGCCGGCCAGCTCGTCTTCGGTCTGCACGCGATCAACGGCCTGATCATACTGGCCCTGGCCGGAACCGTCGCCCGGCGGGCGAGAGCGCTCCCGAGGCCCGCGGGGACCGATCGACCGGCCGGCGCGGGGCTGTCCGGACCGGCAGCCGGATCGGCTCGGCCGGCGTCATGACGACGGGTCAGTTGATCATCGTGGACCACGTGGTCGCGCTGCTGAGCGTTGCCGCGTGGTCCGCGACCGGCGTGGCCGCAGCCGCGCGGCGCGCCCGGCTCGCACTCGGCCTCCTCGCGGCGGCGGTGCTGGTGACGCTTGTCCGGATGATCACGGTGGCGGTCCTGGCCGGTCGGGGCTGGTGGTTCGTGCAGGAGAAGGTGTTGCTGGGCCTGCCGATGCTGGGAGCAGCCGGGTTGGCCGCCGTCCTGATCGCCGGTCCGCGGCTGCTCGCGGCGCGGCGCGCGCCGGAAGTCGGGATACCGGCAACCAGCGTGGTCCTGCTACTCGCCGCGGGATACGCGGCCCTCGCCGGACTCGTGGTGACCTTCCTGGTCGGTTACCCCCTGACCTGGAGCACCGCGTTGATCGCCGGCTCCCTCGTCGGCGCGGGCGCGTTGCTGACCGCGCGCGTCGTAGCGGCGCCGGCCGACACCACCGACGTCGCGCCCATGCGGCGCTCGCACAGCGGGACCGGGTTCTCGCGCCGCCGGTTCATCGGCCTGGCGGGTGGAGCGGTCGTGGCGAGTACCGGCGCAACCGGAGTCGGCCTGATGTTCGTGCCGGCGGAATCCGTCGCCACCGGAGGCGGTCCCGGACGGTCGCCCCGCTCCGGACCGGCCGTGTCAGTGGCGGACTTGCGGGGGGCCGGCGCACCGGCACCCGGCGGCACGCGGCGGCAGTACGTACTCACCGCGCAGACCGCCACCGTCCGGCTCCCGTCCGGGCGTGAGATTCGCGCATGGACCTACAACGGCCGGGCACCCGGTCCGCCGATCACCGCCATCGAGGGCGACCTGATCGAGGTAACGTTGCGCAACACCGACATCGACGACGGAGTGACCCTGCACTGGCACGGCTACGACGTGGCGTGCGGTGAAGACGGCGCACCGGGCGTTACCCAGGACGTGGTGGCACCTGGCGAGGAGTTCGTCTACCGGTTCCGCGCCGATCAGGTGGGAACCTTCTGGTACCACACCCACCAGGCGTCGCATCGTGGTGTGCGCCGGGGGCTGTACGGAAGCCTCGTCGTGACACCCCGCGGACAGCAGGTGGATGCCGAGCAGCTGGATCTGACCCTGCCCGTACACACATTCGATGGCACTGTCGTGATCGCCGATCAGGACGGGCGCGCCGAACACACCGCGACGGCCGGCACCAAGGTGCGGTTGCGGCTGATCAACACCGACTCGGGTCCACACCGGTTCGCGCTCGCCGGAACGCCCTTCCGGGTGACCGCCGTCGACGGCCGGGATCTCAACCAACCTGGCGAGGTCAGCGGCACCGGGCTGCGCTTGCCCGCGGGCGGCCGGTACGACGTGGTCTTCGTCATGCCGGACACTCCGGTGGCACTCGTTCTCGACAACGATCACGCCGGCGGCGTCCGGCTGCGCCCGGATGGCCACGCCGGTACCGCCGCTGCTGACTCGGCCGTTGAGGACACCTCCGGCTGGCCCGAACTCGACCTGCTGCGGTACGGAACGCCGGCCGCCGTGCCGTTCGATGCCGGCCGCGCCGGCCGGCACTTCACCATGGTTCTTGACCGTAGCGTCGCCATGGTCGACGGCCGGCCGGCGTACGCGCAGACGGTCAACGGCCGCGGTCACCCGTCGATTCCGGATCAGCTTGTCGCCGAGGGCGATCTCGTCCGGTTCACCGTGGTCAACCGGAGCCTGGAAACCCACCCGTGGCATCTGCACGGGCATCCCGTGCTGATCCTGTCCAGAAACGGTACGCCGTCATCCGGCAGTCCATTGTGGATGGACACATTCGATGTCCGTCCGGGGGAGGTGTGGGAGGTGGCGTTCCGGGCCACGAACCCCGGTATCTGGATGAACCACTGCCACAACCTGCCCCACGCACATCAGGGCATGATGCTCAGGCTCCGCTACGACGGCGTCACCACGCCATTCCACGGCCTGCACACCGCCCACGGGGCCGGTACGGCCAGGAGCCGAAGCCATGGCCACTGACCCGCCGCGGATGCTCGTCGCTCGGCCCCGGCCCCGGCCCCGGCGGTCAGGGCAGGTCGTTGGCCACAGTGAGGATCACGTGAAGGATGACCAGCAGCCCGAAGATCGACAGCCAGGGCAGGCTGGCCACCAGCTGGGCGCGCGTGACGGGCGGCAGCGGGCGGGTGTTGCCGGTCTCCAGGTGGATCAGGCGGGCCTCCAGCAATTGCCGGCTGCTGGCCACGGCTGTCGTCCCGGGCGGCTGGTGCGCGACGGCGTAGAGCGCGCGGACCATCGCCTTGCGCCCGCACGCGTGGGCCGCCCGGCGGTCGGCCACCAGTTCCCGCCGGTCGACTCGCCAGCGCAGGACGGCGACCGCTGCCGGTATGTAGGTCAGCCACTTGCTGTACATGCGCACCACCAACTGTCGCAGCGGGTCGAGGCCGTCGACGTGCTCCTGCTCGTGGACTAGCACCGCGGTCAGCTCGTCGATCGTCAGCGCGGCTGACAGTCCCCGGCTGACCACGACGCACGGGCGGCGAAACCCGATGGTGAACGCGTAGGGCGCCGAGTCGATCACCTCAGCCACCGTGGCGACGCCGGCCGCGTCCGCCGCCCGCTGCAGCGCAGGGCTGGTGGGACGCGCAGCGTCTCGATCCACGACCGCAGCCGGCGGGTGTCGCGTAGCTGCCGGACACCGACCCACAGGCCCCTGCTGGACGCGACGCCGAGGCAGCTAAGCATGGCGGTGGGGACCAGGTGTGCCGGCCAGGGCAGGTGTGGCATGCCGTAGCGCCAGACGTGGATCAGCGTCGCTGCGGCGACGAGGACCAGTAGCGCCTGCCCGAGGCCGAGCGCGGTGAAGGCTGTGAAGCGGACGTGGCTACCTAGCCGGGTTGTCATGGACCCTCCCGGTTCCCTGTCGCCGTTTCAGTCCTCGGCCAGCAGCCGTTCGAAGCGGGCGCGCAGGTGCGCGTCGGCCCGCGTCTCGTGCAGGAACGGGGCGATCGCGGCCTCCCCGTGTTGGCGAATCACCTCGCGTACCGCTAGCGCCGCCGCGTCGTCGACCGCGGGCTCGTAGGCGAAGGTGCGTCCGGCCGGGGTTCGCCGCACCACGTCACGCTCGGCCAGCCGGGACAGCACCGTCACCACCGTGGTATAGGCCAGCGGCTTGCGCCGACCGCTGTTGAGCGCGTCCAGCACCGCGCGGGGCGTCAGCGGCTCTCGGGCCGCCCACAGCGTCTGCATCACCTCGGTCGTCAACGGTCCCAGCGGATGCAGCGACGTCTTCCGGCCGGTCACGACGCCATCATCTACGACAAGGCGGTAGCAGACAACGCTGGCCGTCGCCGTGGCGGTCCCGCGATCACCTGCGTCGTGCTGTACCCCGGCGGCATGGCCGCCGGGCTGGGCCGCCGCCCGGCCACCCGGATCCCGGTGCTGTCGCGGGTGCTGGCCGCTCCCGGCCCCCCGGCGCGGCCGCTCGACCAGCGGCGGAAGCCTCGCCGCAGGACAAGGGATCGCTTTGCCCGGATGGGCGGGCACGATCGGAGGCGACATGACGGTCCGGCCCAGCGATGCGCCCGCCGCGCAGGTCGGTTGCATCGTGCCGACCGACCCGTCTGTCACTGCTTTCGTGGCTGGTCAGGGGCGGCGACCGGGGCGGGTCGGCACCGGGGTCAGCGATGACGGCAAAGGACAGCGATCCCGCCGGCCGGCCGGGGTCCGGAAACCGACCCGCAACGAGACCGGGTGATCGGTCCAGGACGGCGGGACACGCCGACACCGACCCACCGATCGGCCGTACGTCATCAGGATGGCTGCCCGAGCGCCCGCAGCGCGTCGACGGCGAGCCGCCGTATCGCTTCCGAGCTGTCCACGCTGGAGTGTGGGAGCAGGGGTCCGTTGCGGTCACGCAGTCTGCGCAGGATCGGGACCGCTGTGGCGGCCGGGCTGCCGATCTCGGCCACGCAGGTGAGGGCGAGCCGATTCGTCGGGTCGGTTCGCAGCGTGGCGAGGAGGGCCGGCAATGCCGGTAGTGGGTCCGCGGTGATGCGCCACCACGCGTACGCCGCCTGGATCGAGGCGCCGCCCGGCAGTACCGGGTCGGACAGCAGCCGGCCGATGGTCGGGGCGGCCGCGGCTGCGGCCGGCCCGAGCTAGGCTAACGCCGGCAGGGTGTACCCCCAACCGGTACCGGCGCGCAGGTACCCGAGCAGCATCCGGACC
>WNFV01001008.1_pt1 | contig 55067 bp, 52 predicted proteins | sample 5400101 | NCBI WGS metagenome assembly WNFV01 (sample SAMN13153361, study PRJNA577476) | soil metagenome | isolation source: 115 cm soil or saprolite under grassland replicate 1 | place: USA:California | collected 2016-06-15
TGTGCACGGCTGCGACGCTGTGCCCACGCCAGCAGCTGACGTGGGCCATGACCGCGGGGTCGTCGGTCTCCAGGAAGCACGTGTCGCCCCAGCCGAACTCCGGACACTCCTTACGCGTTCGAATGGCGCGTTCGGTCCAATTCAGGAACGAATCGAAGTCGAGCCGCTGCCGCGCGACGTTCACCCGTTCGAAGCGGTACTCGCCGTCCGCGATCGCTGGTCGCGGCAGCTTGGCGCTGGGCGCGCTGGTGAAACCACCGTGCGGCGGTTCGCCCGTCCACTGCATCGGCGTGCGAATGGCTTCACGCTCTGGCAAGCGCAGATCTTCGCCCATGCCGATCTCCTCGCCATAGCGAATAACCGGCGTGCCGGGCAGCGTGAACATCAGGCTGTTCAGCAGCTCCATCCGCCGCCGATCGCCCTGCAGCATCGGCGCCAAGCGACGCCGAATGCCTCGGTCGTACAGTTGCATGTTCTTGTCTGGACCGAAGGCAGCAAAGCACCGTGCGCGCTGCTCGTCGGTGAGGCGCCCGAGGTCGATCTCATCGTTATTGCGCAGGAAATTGGCCCACTGCGCGGTCTGGGGCATCGGCGGAAGCTCCTTATAGGCCTCAACGAGGGGTGCCGCGTCTTCACAGGCCATCGCCAGGAACAGATGCTGATTGGCCCAGAAGTTGAACATCAGGTTCATGCGGTCGCCGTCGCCGACGAAGTTCAGCGTTTCCTTGGGCGCAACGTTCGCTTCGGCGAGCGTCATCGCGTCGCCGCGCCGCCACGACAAGAACCGGCGGAAGTCCGTCAGGTAGCCGTACTGTTCGGGACCGAGCGGTTTTTCACCCGCTTTGTCCTCGATCAGAAATGGCACCGCATCGATGCGAAACCCGGTCACGCCAAGCTGCAGCCAGAAACCCATGACGCGCTCGATCTCCTCGCGTACGGCCAGGTTGCCGATGTTCAGGTCTGGCTGGAAGTCGTAGAAGCGATGGAAGTAGTACGCTCTGGCGGTGGCGTCGTAGGTCCAGTTTGTTTTCTGGACGCCGGGAAACACCAGGCCGGTGGTGCTGTTCTTGGGCTTCTTTTCAGACCACACATACCAGTCGCGATACGCCGACTTTGGATCGGCGCACGCGGCTTTGAACCACGGGTGCTCATTTGACGTGTGGTTGACGACGAGGTCGATGATGACGCGGATGCCGAGCTCGTCGGCCTGGCGCATGAAGTCGACAAAGTCGCCGAGCGTGCCGTAACTGGGATGGACGTTGTAGTAGTCCTGGACGTCGTAGCCGTCGTCGCGCCGGGGCGACGGATAGAACGGCAACAGCCACACACAGGTGATGCCGATGCCGGCGAGGTAGGGCAGGTGGTCGCACAGACCACGGAAGTCGCCGAGGCCGTCGCCATTGCCATCGGCGAACGTCGAGACGTCGAGGCAATAGAGAACGGCGTTTTTGTACCAGAGGTCGATCACGGTGGCCTGAACCGCAGGTAGCGGGCCAGGCCACGCCAACGGGCCTCAAAACGCAGCGTAGCTCGCCAGTGGCCTGGCGGCGAAATCAGCAATACGACACACGGCCCGCCAAGATATGGACAAAACGTCTAACGTCGTCCGTCTACCGTCTGGCCTCGACTCATGTGGAACATTGCATGCAACCGGCGACGCTGAACAACCGTCAAAAGACGCACTGTCGACGGTCGACTGAAGACGGTAGTCGGTAGACCTAGCGCGCGTCTTGACGAGGGGGTGTATATTGGCGCGTGGCTGGAAGCTAAAGCTTTTGAGATCCGCCTGCGCAGGGATGCACGGACTACTTCGGACAGTGCGCCGACGCGACCGGTTCGATTAGCGATTTCATTCCACCACTTCTTTCTCGGGAGTCGGCGTGCAGTACGCAGACAAGACGCTCACCTGCCGCGATTGCAATGCCACATTCGTGTTCACCAGTGGTGAACAGGAGTTCTACGCAACCCGCGGTTTTGACAATCCGCCCAGCCGATGCCCTACCTGTCGCGCAGCGCGTAAGGCTGAACGGTCGAATACGTTTGGACCGACCACCTATGCCAGCGGTGCTGGTGGTAGCGGTGGTGGCTATAGTGCCGCGCCACGCCGCGAGTTGTTCCTTACGACATGCGCGAGCTGCAATGGCGAAGCGCGCGTGCCCTTCCAACCGCGTGGCGACAAGCCCGTGTACTGCTCCGATTGCTTCGAGACTCAGCGCGGCGCAAGTCGGTCGGCGCGGACTACCTATCGCTAGGATCGCCCGGCCCCTGCGCTAGTATTCGGTCGTGCCAAAGAACGACGCGATCGAGATGGATGGGACCGTCGTCGACGCGCTGCCGAATACGCAATTCAAGGTCAAGCTCGATAACGGCCACGAACTGCTGGCCTATACGGGAGGCAAGATGCGCAAGTTCCGCATCCGCATCTTGCTCGGCGACCGCGTGCGCGTCGAGATGAGCCCGTACGACTTGACGCGCGGCCGTATCAGCTATCGCTACCGCTAGTTCTCTGCTCACGCCTACGCCCACGGCCCGGACTTCCGTCTCTAAAGAGGAGCAGAACGCCCGATTGGAGACCGCTGCTCACTTGGCCAACCTTGACAATGCCGTTGTCAGAGTTCTATACTGCGTCCAGATAGATCACTTGCTGGGAGGCAGTGCGCGTGGCGGCGACGAAGGCGAAACGCGACTACTACACCGTCCTCGGCGTGAGCCGAACGGCAACCGAAAAAGACATCAAGACCGCCTATCGCAAGCTCGCTCGCAAGCATCATCCGGACGTCAATCCGGGCGACTCGAGCTCGGAAGAGCAGTTCAAAGAGATCGGCGAGGCCTACTCGGTACTTTCTGATCCCGAAAAGCGCAAGAGGTACGACCGCTGGGGCCACGACTTCGAGAAGATCGAAGCCGCCGGCGGTTACGCAGGTCGGGGCGGCTCAGGCCCAGGTGGCTTCACCTGGACGACCACCGGGCCGGGCTCCGCACCAGGTAACTTCAACTTCGAGTCGGACGATCTCGGGGGCCTGTTCGAGCAACTCTTTGGCCGCGCCGCTACCGGCCGCACGCGCGTCCGCAGTGCGCCCCGCCGCGGCAACGACATCGAGCACCCGGTCGAGATCAGCCTCGAGGAAGCCTTCAACGGCACCAACGTTACCTTCCAGGTGCGCGACGTCCAGACCGGTGAGTCGCGCACAGTCGAGGTCAAGATTCCGGCCGGCGCGACCGAGGGACTGCGCGTTCGCGTGGCGGGTAAAGGCGAGCCGGGTCTCGCTGGCGCACCAGCCGGCGACCTGTACCTGATCGTCTCGATCAAGCCCCACCCGGCGTTCGAACGTGACGCCGACGACCTGCGCGTCAAAGTGGCTACGCCGCTGTACACGGCGGTGCTGGGCGGCGAGGTGATGGTGCCGACGCCGCGCGGCACGCGGCTGGCACTCAAGGTGCCGCCGGAAACAGGCAATGGTCAGCGCATCCGGCTGACCGGCCAGGGCATGCCGCACCTGAACGGCACCGGTCGAGGCGACCTGTACGCGGAAATCAACGTGCAGCTGCCGAAGGGCCTGTCCGAGCGCGAACGTGAGCTGTTCGCCGAGCTCGCCCGGGCGCGCGCCGCCACAGCGGCGAGCGCCTGACGCACGAGGCCACGGACATGCCCAGGCAACAACCGCGCACCGAACCGGACTTCCTGTCGGAAGAGCAGCTCCTCCCCCCGAACGCCGCGTTCGTGATCAGCGTCGCCGCACGCCTGGTGGGCGTGCACGAGCAGACCTTGCGCTACTACGAACGCGCGGGGCTCGTCGAGCCAGCCCGCTCGAAGGGCAGAATCCGGCTCTACTCACTGCACGACCTGGAGCGCGTGCGGCAGATACGGCGCCTCACCGACGAGATGGGCGTCAACCTGGCCGGGGTCGAGGTCATCATGCGCCTGACCGACCACATTCGCGCGCTCGAAGAGCGCATCGGGGAACTCGAGCGCGACATACGTCGCCTCGAGTCACGTCACTAATGCAACAGGGGAACACCATATGGACTTGAACAAACTGACTGACAAAGCGCAGGAAGCCATTGCCGCCGCGCAGCGATTGGCCGAGAGCCGCCGCAACACCCAGCTCGAGCCCGAGCATCTCTTGCTCGCGCTGGTGCGCCAAGAGTCAGGCGTCGTGCCGGCCGTCATCGGGAAAGTGGGCGTCACGCCCGCGCGCGTGGCGCAACGGCTGGAAACAACCATCGGCGGCTTCGCACAGTCGCAAACGCCGCAACAGGTGTACGTTTCGGCCCGCTTCCGCCAGGTGTTCGAAGCCGCCCAGCAGGAGGCGGAACGGCTCAAGGACGATTTCGTCAGCACCGAGCACTTCCTGCTGGCAATGGCCGACATCGTCGGCATCGATCGCGAGCGTTTGCTGGCCGCACTTCAGGAAGTCCGCGGCGGCCAGCGCGTGACGTCACAGAACCCGGAGGCCACGTACCAGTCACTGGAGAAATACGGGCGCGACCTGACCAAGGCTGCGCGCACCGGCAAGCTCGACCCGGTCATCGGCCGTGACGAGGAAATACGACGCACCATCCAGGTCCTATCTCGGCGCACCAAGAACAACCCGGTGCTTATCGGCGAGCCCGGCGTCGGCAAGACTGCCATCGTCGAGGGCCTGGCGCAGCGGATCGGCCGCGGCGACGTACCTGAAGGACTGAAGGACAAGCGCATCGTCGCGCTCGATCTGGGCGCGCTGGTCGCCGGCGCCAAGTACCGCGGCGAGTTCGAGGAACGCCTCAAGGCCGTCTTGAAGGAAGTCACCGACTCGGCCGGCGAGATCATCCTGTTCATCGACGAGCTCCACACGGTCGTCGGCGCCGGCGCTGCTGAAGGCGCCATGGACGCTTCGAACATGCTCAAGCCGATGCTCGCTCGCGGCGAGTTGCACTGTATCGGCGCGACCACGCTTGACGAGTACCGCAAACACATCGAAAAGGACGCCGCGCTCGAACGCCGTTTTCAGCCGGTCTTCGTCGGCGAGCCGAGTGTCGAGGACACCATTTCCATCCTGCGCGGGCTGCGCGAGCGCTACGAGCAGCACCATAAGGTGCGCATCAAGGACGCCGCGCTGGTCGCGGCAGCGCTGCTCTCGCATCGCTACATCGCCGATCGGTTCTTGCCTGACAAGGCGATCGACCTGGTCGACGAAGCCGCCGCACGGCTGCGCATGGAGGCGACTAGCGCGCCCGCCGAGCTCGACGAAGTCCGGCGGCGGATCATGCAGCTCGAGATCGAGCGCGAAGGCTTGCGCAAGGAGAAGGATCCTGCGTCGAAGGAGCGCCTCGAGCGCATCGAGCACGAGCTGGCCAGTCTGAAGGAACAGGCTGCCGGCCTCGAGGCGCAGTGGCAGGCCGAGCTCGAGCAGCTTAACAGCGTTAGCCGCATCCAGGAACAGATCGACCGCACACGGCTGGAATTCGAGCAGGCCCAACGTCGGCAGGATTGGGAGGCCGCCTCTCGACTGCAGTACGAAGTCCAGGCACTGGAGCAGCAGCTGGCGCAGGCGGAAACGACGCAGCGCGAGCGCAGCCAGGACGGCCGAGCGCTGGTCAAAGAGGAAGTCGACGAGCACGACATCGCCCAGGTGGTCAGCAAGTGGACGGGCGTGCCGGTCAGCAAACTGATCGAAGGTGAGCTCGAAAAGCTGCTGCACATGGAGGAGCGACTGCGCGACAGGGTCGTCGGCCAGGAAGAAGCGCTCGCCGCGGTCGCCAACACCGTGCGTGCGGCACGCGCTGGGCTGCAGGATCCGAATCGACCGCTCGGCTCGTTCCTGTTCCTGGGTCCGACAGGCGTCGGCAAGACTGAGACAGCCCGCGCGCTGGCCGAGTTCCTGTTCGACGACGAGCAGGCGATCGTGCGCATCGACATGAGCGAGTACCAGGAGAAGCACACGGTCTCGCGCCTGATCGGCGCGCCGCCAGGCTACGTCGGCTACGACGAGGCCGGGCAGTTGACTGAGGCAGTGCGGCGTCGGCCGTATTCGGTGGTGCTGTTCGACGAAGTCGAAAAGGCGCATCCCGAGGTGCTGAACGTGCTGCTGCAGCTGCTCGACGACGGTCGACTGACCGACGCCCAGGGACGCACGGTGGATTTCCGCAACACGATCGTCATCATGACCTCGAACCTGGGCAGCCAGTGGATCGTCGAACGTGGCTTGAGTGCCGACGAGATCGGCGAACGCGTCATGGACGCGGTGCGGACACATTTCCGCCCCGAACTGATCAACCGCATCGACGAGATCGTCATCTTCAAATCGCTCGGCCTGGAGCAGATCCAGCGTATCGTCGAGATCCAGCTGCGCGGGCTGCGCGATCGGCTGGCTGAGCGCAAGATCCGCCTCGAGCTCACGCCGGCCGCGACGCAAGAGCTGGCTCGGGCAGGATTTGACCCCGTGTACGGTGCGCGGCCGCTCAAGCGGACCATCCAGAAGGAGCTCGTCCAGCCCCTGGCGGTGAAGCTGCTCCAGAACGAGTTCCGGGATGGAGATACGATCCTGCTCGACGCGAGTGCCGATGGCCGTCTCGAGTTCAAGGCCGCGCAGCCCGCGGCCGCCGCGTAAATGTCAGTGCCTCTGTGGTGACCGCCGGGCTGGTCGCGGCCAACCTGGCGGTCTTCGCGCTGGAGCTGAGCATGGGCAGCGACCTCGAGCCGTTCGTGCGCCGCTGGGGCCTCGTCTCAGCCGACCTGGGCGAGGGCCCCGCTGCGTGGATCACCGTGCTGACCAGCACGTTTGTCCACGCGGGCTGGCTGCATCTGTTGTCCAACTTGCTCTACCTGGCCGTATTCGGCGCGCCCGTCGAGCGGCGGCTCGGCGCCGCGCGCTTCGGTACGCTGTACTTCGCCAGCGGCATCCTGGGCAACGTGGCGCATGTGCTCGTGCAGCCAGCATCCATGATCCCAGCAGTGGGCGCCAGTGGCGCCATTTCCGGAGTCATCGCCGCGCACCTGGTGCTGTTTCCAGGTGCACCGCTGGGCTCCCTGGCCCCCGTGCTATTCTTGCGAGTGGTCGAAAGCACGCCAGTGCTGCTGTTGTTGCTGGTGTGGCTGGCGGCTCAATTGTTGAGTGGCGTCGCCAGTCTGACGACGAGCACGGCGAGTACGGGCATTGCCTGGTGGGCGCACCTCAGCGGATTTGGAACAGGTCTGGCGCTAGCATCTGTGTTGAAGAGTCGGCGCCGCACTCGAGTTTGATGCGATAGGCACGATGAGCTGGGTCGTTCGCGCACCGTCCAACGAGCTACAGAAGCACGAAAAGAAGCTATTCACGCGCGTCCGCCGCGTGCTGTGGGATTATGAGCCCCTGCGCGCGTCCCATGCGGAGATCTTTATCGACATTCACGGCGATGCGGTTCAACTGCGGGGCCGCGTGCGGACCCTGCCGCAGAAAATCATCGCCGAGATGCTGGTCCGCCGCATGACCGATGTTGGCAGCGTCACGAATACACTGATGGCCGACCCCGAGGTCATCCGCGCTGTCGCCGATGCCCTCGCTCGGGATGAGCGCACCGCGGCCTACGTGATCCGTGTCGATTCGCGCCATGGCATCGTGACGCTGCGCGGCGAAGTGCCCTCCGAGGCAGTGCAGAACGCCGCCCTCGAGATCGCCGCCCAGGTGCCGCTGGTCGCGTCGGTGCGCAATCAACTGGTGATCGGCGGAGAAACCAGGCCAGCCGTGGCACTCGCTCGTCCGGCGCTCGCCGCCGACGAGCCAAATCCAGACGAGACCCCGGTTCGGGTATGACGCAGACCGAGCCGGAGCGCATGACTTCCCGCCAGAGGCGGATCGAGGAGCAGCGCAAGAAACTCGACACACTCCATCGGGAGCAGCGACGCAAGCAATTCACGTTTATTGGCCTGGCTGTCCTCGGCGCTGTGCTGGCTATTACGCTCGTCATCTTCTTCTTCCCAAGGTCGGCCGGCGATCAGATGCGCCAGGTGCCCTTGGAGCAGGCCAATCACCTCGACGAGGGCGCGCCGCTGACCTATCGCAATCGACCGCCGTCGTCGGGCGTGCACTACGGGACATTGCCGCAGATCTCCGAGTACCGCATGTACGACCAACCGCTTTCGCCGGGCCGCTGGGTGCACATGCTCGAGCACGGTGCCGTTGCCGTGCTGTACCGGCCGGACCTGTGCGACGCCAGTTGTGTCACGTTGCTGTCGCAGGTGTGGGACAGCGCGCCACGATCGAACCTGGTGCCGGTGCGGCACCTGGTCATCACGCCCTACCAGAACATGGACCACGCGGTAGCCGTGGTCGCGTGGGGCTACGTCGACGAACTGGATCAGCCCGACAAGGACCGCATCCTGGCCGACATCAAGTCCAAGATGGACGCCTCCAGCGCACCCGAACGCGGCGCCCTGTAACGTCCACCTCGCGCCGCCATGACTTGGCACGACGCCAGTGGGCTTCGCGGCGGAGGCGGGCGTAGCGCGAGGACCTTCGCGCGCTGTACGTCCGAAGCATTCCTGTGCTGTGAGCGCCATACCAGCCGGCCGATGTGCGTTGCCGCCGCGAGGCGACGCTAGACTCTGAAGTTGTGCTCAGCCTGCGCGCTGCGACCGACATCCGAGCGCCCGCGGACGTGGTGTTCGCGATTCTGAGCACGCCCGAGCGGCTGCCGGAATGGAATACGTCGGTCGAGTCGGCGCGGCGCCGCGATCCCGACGAGGTGGTCTGTCTTGGGTCGCGCGCGATCTTCGCCGGACGCCTCCTGGGTCAGGTACTGGAGAGCGAGACAGAAGTGGTCGAGTTCGAGGCGCCGCGACTGTTCGCGACGCGCGCCATTCGCGGTCCCCGCCTCAACAGTCGATTTGAGCTCCACACACTCCCCCACGGCACCCGCGTCCACCTCGACGTCTCAGGCGAGGTGCCTGGCGGACGGCTCGGCGGCATGCTCGCCGAAGGCTTCCTGCGCCGCGAGCTGATCGCGTCGCTCGATCGGCTGCGCACCGTATGCGAGGAGACGCAGCGTGTCGGCTGATTTTCCGCGCGCGGCGCGCGTGCACTGCGGCGGCACAACCTCGCTGACGCCCGCCCTCCACTGACCACTGACCACTGACTCAACCGAAAGAGTGAGTCAAAACCCCCCGGCTGGCATAGCCCTGCTTATGCTGCCTGGCAGATGCCCTGCTGAACCACCCGGCGGACACTTTGATCAGGAGTGATGGGCGCTGTCTCGGCACGCGCCGGTCGCGCACACAGGTGAAATGTGTTGTACAGCCAGGCATAGGGGGCTGGGCGGAGCTGACCGGATCCGTGGTGGCTGAATCGCGCCGTGGCCGGACCAGCAGGTCCGCCATGGGCCGGCGTTGCGCGTTGATCGCCGGCGCCGAGCCGTCGATTCGTCAGCTGCTGCGCACCGTCCTCGAAATCGGCGGCTTCGACGTCAGCGAGGCCGCATCGCACGCGGAAGTCATTGGCCGCCTGGCCGCCAGCCAGCGCCTGCCGCAGGTCGTGATCCTCGACGTGATGCACCCGGCCTTCAGCGGGCTCACAACCCTCGCCTATCTCAGACGTGAGTCGCACCTGGCGCATCTGCCCGTCGTGGTCCTGACGTCGTTCGCCGATCCGCCCGAGCAGCGGCAGTTCCTGCAATGCGGCGCATCGGCCGTGATCACCAAGCCCTTCAGCTCCCAGCGCCTGGTTAACCTCGTCAGCCAGTACGCCACCGCCCGCTGACCCCCAGGGCTTCCCCAGCAAACTCACCTACGAGCAGCGAGCGCATGGCGTACCCTGATAGGAACTTATGGTCCTGGACGAATCCATCGCCCCAGCGATGGAAGCCTCGGCCGACGCGCCAGCTCGGATTCTCGTCATCGACGACGAGGAAACTGTGCTCATCAGCATCCAGGGCGTGCTCGAGCTGGATGGCTATCAGGTGGCGGCGACCACTTCGGGCGTGCATGCGCTCGAGCTGGCCCAGCGCCAGTTCTTCGATCTCGTCCTGACGGACCTGCGCCTGGCCGACATAGACGGCCTGGAACTGCTGAGCGACCTGCAGCGCATCTCGCCTGAATCGGTGACGATCACACTCACCGGCTACGCCTCGCTGGATACGGCGCTGACGGCACTCCGCCAGGGCGCCTACGACTACCTGATCAAACCCTGCGACGTGCTGCAGTTGCGGACCTCGGTCCAACGCGGCCTGGAACGCAGTCGACTGTCGATTCAGCTGCGCAAACGTGTGGCTGAGCTCGAGCAAGCCAACGAAACGATCCGCGTCCTGAACCTCGAGCTCGAGCAGCGCGTCGAGCGCGCCACGGCCGACCTGCGCGAGCAGATCACCGCGCGTGACGAGTTCATGGCGACCGTGTCGCATGACTTGAAGTCGCCGCTCACGTTCATCAAGGGCATGGCCAATCTGCGCCGGCGGCGCGCCGTCGCCACGGCCGAGACGGCGCCGCTCGTCGATGCGCTGGATCAGATCGAGACTTGCGCGGGGCGTATGGCGCAGATGCTCGACGAGCTGGTCGACGCAGGCCGTCTCGAAGCGGGCCGACCGCTCGAGCTGCGGCGGGACATGACCGACCTCGTCGAGCTCGCTCGCCAGAGGGTTGCCGAGCACCAGCAGACCACCGATCGACACGTGTTGCACGTGAGCACTGACGTGCCAGATCTGATCGGCATCTGGGACCGCGTGCGGCTTGGACGGGTGCTGGACAACCTGGTCGGCAACGCTGTCAAGTACACCCCTCGCGGTGGGACGATCGAGGTGCGGATCGACGTCGAGCTTCAGCCCGATCGCTGGGCCGTGCTGCGCATCAGCGACAGTGGCGAGGGCATCCCTGACTCCGATTTGCCGTATATCTTCGAGCGCTTCCGTCGCGGGCGAAACGTGGAAGGTCGGATTCCTGGGACAGGCATCGGCCTGTCAGGTGCGCGCAGCATCCCGGAACAGCACGGCGGCTCGATCGCCGTCGAGAGCGAGGTTGGCCAAGGCACAACGGTAACGGTCCGCCTGCCGCTCGCCAGCACCTGATCGAGGTCCTCGGCGCTACCGCGCCGCCCTCCGGCCACTACCAAGTTTTCACCTGTGAACTCTGGACCGGACCTCCGGGCGACAGCCGGTGGCGCGGAACTGTCCCTTTGGACAGGTACCCAGCCTGACCGCGGGCGCGAGGCCGGTGGTGGCTCGGGGCGACAACAATAGCCTGGATGGCGCAACGTCAGTCGGAGCTGAGCGACTATCTAGAGGCAGTCAAGAACTTCAGCCGCAACGCGCGGCTGTACATGATCCACATCGTGGGCATGGACATGATCCATGGCACGTGGGAAGTCCTGTTCAACCTGTACTTGCTGGCGTTGTTCGAGCCGAGCCACGGCGTCGTCCTGTTCGGCCAGCACATCCATGCGATCGAGTTCGTCGGCTTGCGCCTGGCGATCGGCGCAGTGGCCAGCGGCATCGTGTCGCTCCCGGCTGGACTCCTGTCAGACAGGATCGGCAGAAAGGCCAGCTTCATCCTGGGCGACGGCGTCGGCGCGGCTATTTCACTGTTGAACGTCCTGATCGTCGATCCGGTGTTCCTCTTGGCAACGCCAATGGTAAGCAGTCTGGCCGGCAGCCTCCACCACGTCTCCGAAACGGCGTTTATGGCCGAAAACAGCACCAGGCGCGAGCGGGTCCACCTGTTCAGCGTGGGCGGCTCGCTGTCGACGGCGGTCGGCATCGTCGGTAGCCTGATTGCGGCAAGCTTCCCCGCGTTCGTGAGCTGGTTCGGCGGTCAGCTACCCGCCTACAGGGCGGCAACGCTGATCGGCATCGCGCTGTGGTTCCTGTCGCTGATCCCGGCACTGCTGCTGCGCGAAGAGAAGCGGATCAGCAATGAACCCAATGCAGGAAGGGTAAAGATCGGCCTGGGCAGCATCAAACATCCCGCGCTTGTGGCGCGGCTGGTGACCACCGGCGCACTGCTCAGCGTCGGCTACGGTGCGGCGCTGCCGTTCATGAACGTCTTCTTCCACGAGCATCTGCACGCCGACGAGGCACAGATCGGCACGACGTTCGCCACGGCGTCACTGTTCGTGGCCATCGGCGGGCTCTTCGCGCCAATCATTGCCAGTCGATTGGGCAGGGTCCGTGGCATCACCATAGCCAGGCTGGCGGCTGTGCCCGTGGTACTGAGTCTGGGACTATCGCCCGAGAACGCGGGTGAAGGTGCCGCCATCGGCCTGACCGCCGCGGGGCTCGCCATTGCGCTGCGCTCGATGCTGATGAACGTCTCGGTGCCGATTGCCGAGGCCTTTGCCATGGAAGTGCTCGATCCGAGTGAACGCGCGACGATGGTCGGGCTCGAGTCAGCCGCGGCCAGCCTGCTGCGCGCGGGCGCTGTGCTGATCGGCAGTCTGTCAATTGCCAACGGCGACTTCTTCCTGCCGTTCGCGATCACCGCGCTGTGCTATTTGCTCTCGACGGGCCTGTTCTGGTTCTGGTTCCGCGGATACGAGACGCCCGCGCCAGCGCGTGCTATAGTGGCGCCCTCATGGCAGACGTAAGTCAGCAACACAGCATGTCGATGCGTTGCGCTCGTCTGTCGGTCTCGCTGGCCGACGGCTAACGCCGTCGCGTCCACGACCCAGACGAGCTGCCCCGCCGTGCGCGGGGCTTTTTGTTGCCCTTGAAATTGTCATTCCGAGCGAAGCCGAGCAATCTCGCCGGGTCCGACGTACGCATAGAAGCGAGCGACATGCGCGCGAGATCCCTCGCAGGCTCGGGATGACATTGCAGTACGGAGACTACTAACGATGTACATCACCACACCCATCTACTACGTCAACGATTTGCCGCACATCGGGCATGCCTATACGACCATCGCGGCCGACGCCGTGGCGCGCTTCTGGCGCCTGCAGGGGCGCTCTGTATTTCTGCTCACGGGCACCGACGAGCACGGCATCAACATCGAACGTGCCGCCGCGCGGCGCGGCATCTCGCCCCAGCAGCACGTAGACGAAATCTCGGCCGCCTTCAAAACCCTGTGGTCACAACTCGACATTCAGTACGACCGCTTCATTCGCACGACCGAGCCCGACCACAAGCGCACGGCCCTCGACCTGTGGCAGCGACTGCACGCCAGCGGCGACCTGTACCGTGGCACCTACGAAGGCGCCTACTGCGCGCGCTGCGAAGCGTACTACCAGCCCGACGAGCTCAGTGGCGACAACTGTCCGATCCATGCACTGCCATGCGAGCGCCTTCAAGAGGAGAACTGGTTTTTCCGACTGTCCCGGTACCAGGAGACGCTGGACCGCCTGGTTCGAGACACGGACTTTGTGCAGCCGTCAGCGCGGCGCAATGAGGTACTCGGAGTCCTGGCCCAGGGCTTGCGCGATTTCTCCGTCAGCCGCCGCCAGGTCACGTGGGGCATTCCCGTGCCCGAGACGCCCGGCGAAGTGCTCTACGTGTGGGTCGACGCGCTGACGAATTACCTGAGCGGTGGCGAATGGCCCGCCGATACGCACCTGGTCGGCAAGGAGATCATTCGCTTCCATTGTCTGTACTGGCCGGCGCTGCTGCTGAGTGCCGGGTTGCCGTTACCGCGGCGAATCTTCGCCCACGGCTGGCTGACCAAAGACGGTCAGAAGATCTCGAAGACGACGGGCAACACCATTGATCCGACCACACTCGTGGCAGAGTTCGGATCAGACGCCGTGCGCTACCACTTCCTGCGCGCGATCCCCTTCGGGCAAGACGGTGACTTCACGCTGAGCGACTTCTCCACGCGCTACACGGCCGATCTGGCCAATGATTTCGGCAACCTCGTCCAGCGCGCAACGACGCTCGCCGCCCGGCACAGCCACCTTGGGCGCGCAGCCGAACTCGGCTCTGCCGAGGACCGTTTGCGCGAGCACGCGACCGGCCTCGGCCCACGCGTGTCTGCTGCCGTCGAGGCCCTGGCGTTGCACGAAGCCCTCGCCGCCATCCACGAATTCGTCCGTGATACCAACCGCTACATCGATGCGACGGCGCCGTGGACTTTGGCGAAGGAGAGCCAGACCGAGCGGCTGGCAGTCGTGCTGGACCACGTGGTCGAAGCAGCGCGGCTGGCGGCGTGGTACTACGCGCCGTTCATCCCGCGTGCTGCGACCGAGGCGCATCGGCGACTGTGTGGCACGGCACCGGCCGTGGGTGGGGGCCGGTTCAACGCGACCGCGCGGGAGCATGTCGACATTGGTGCGCCACTGTTCCCGCGTGAGCGGGGAAAGGCGGCCGCCTAGCCGAGCAGGTCGACGATGTCCCGCTCGCGCAGCAGGCGCCGCTTCCAGGAGTTGACTTCGGGCACGACGTACGGCAGCAGCCGCAAGCTGTAGTACGGCGGCAGGATGGGCACCCCGACCAGGTCGCCGAGCGTGATCAGGATGAACAGGTGCTCCATACTGCCGCGGGTGCGCTGGACGTGGCGCACCATCTCGTGCACCGCCATGCCGTACAGCACCTCGCCCAGCGTCGTGCGCCACCCGCGCGGCCTGTCCAGCACCAGGCGCATGCTACCTGTCCTCCCGTAGGGTTCCGCGGTCGGTGCGATTTCGACCTGCCCGGAACGGACCGCCCCCGGGGGGTCCGCTTCGCGGATGGCAGGTGCACTTGGCCTTGCAGCGTCAGCCATGCCAATTCTGCGCCGCGCGGTGTGCCGTCCACTAGCATCTGCGCGCATGAGGCTGCGCGGTCTGGCAAGGCTACTGCCGCTGCTGGCCCTTGCCCTGACTGCCTGTATGCCGCGTGCCACGTCGTCCAAGCCTTTTACATACGTGGCCGTGGGCGCCTCGGACGCTGTCGGCGTCGGCGCACGCGATCCTGACACCGAGGGCTGGGTGCCGCGCTTTGGCGCTCGACTCGGGCGGGACGTGCGCGTCGTCAACCTCGGGGTCAGTGGCTCAACGCTCGCGCAGGCACTTCAAGAACAGCTTGGGCCGGCCGTCGATGCCCAGCCCGACGTGGTCACCGTGTGGCTCGCCGTGAACGATCTGAACGCCCGCGTCCCACTCGAGCGCTACTCCGACAACCTCGACCAACTCCTTGACCGACTGTCAACGACGCGCGCCCGGGTGCTGGTTGGCAACGTGCCCGACCTGGCGCGGCTGGCGTCGGCGGCCGGCCGCGATCCTGGGCCATTGAATGAAGAGGTTCGTCGGTGGAACACCGAGATCGCGGCGGCGGCACAGCGCCACGGCGCGACGCTGGTCGACCTGCACGCGCGCTGGCAAGAGGTCGCCGAGCATCCCGAGTACCTATCCCAGGACGGCTTCCATCCAAGCTCCGAGGGCTACGCGCGCCTCGCCGATGTCTTCGCGGAGGCACTCGATGGAGCGCGTTGAGCCGTCGCTCGCGACAGGCGCGCCCGAAGCGTCGGTCGTCGTCGTCGTCGAAACCATTGGCCTGAGCAAGACGTACGTCTCGGGCCACCTCAAAGTCCCGGCGCTGAAGAACGTCTCGCTCCAGATCGGTCGTGGCGAGATCGTGGCCATCGTCGGGCCGTCAGGCTGCGGCAAGACGACCCTGCTGCACTGTATGTCCGGCCTGGAGGATTTCGAGGCCGGCGAGATCCTGCTCGAAGGGCGCAGCCTGACGCGCATGTCCGATGGGCAGAAAGCCGCCCAGCGCGCACAGCGCATGGGCTTTGTCTTCCAGAGCTACAACCTGTTGCCCGTCCTGAATGCACTCGAAAATGTCGAGTTGCCGCTGTTGCTCGCGGGGCGCTCGGCATCGGAAGCGCGACGGCGCGCGGTACGCGCGTTGGAAGTCGTTGGGCTGGAGAATCGGCTCAAGCATCGGCCCAGTGAGCTGTCCGGCGGACAGCAGCAGCGCGTGGCGATCGCGCGCGCGCTGGCGCCCGAGCCAGCAGTCATCTTTGCCGACGAGCCGACCGGCAACCTCGACACGGACTCGGCCGAAGAGATCATGCAGTTGATCGTGCGCCTGAATCGGGACAACGCACAGACGTTCGTGCTGGTCACCCACGCGCGCGAGGTCGCCGCGTGCGCCGGGCGCATCGTACGCATGCGCGACGGCGAGATTCGGGATGTCATCCTGAGCAAATAACCATGAGGACCCTGTTCGGTGTCTCGCAGAACACGCTGCTGATCGGTCTTGCCGCCACGGTCGTGGCGGTGGCCGCGGTGCTCATCATCGCCGCCATACGCAATCCGCTGCTGCCGCGTTTGGCCTGGCGCAACATGCCCCGCCGGCCCGGCTTCGCGGCACTGATTACGCTCGGCCTGACGCTCGGCACGATCATCCTGTCGAGCGCGTTCACGACGGGCGACACGATGAGCCAGTCGGTGCGCACTGTTGTCGCGGGTGTGCTCGGGTCGGCCGACGAGGTGCTGTTCATCCCCAGTCCGGCGCAGCGTTCGGGCTGGGATCTTGCCCAGTCGGTCGCCAGCGGCTCGTTGCTAACCGGCGTGGTCAGCTACTTCCCGCAGGCTGACGTCCAACGCGTACATCGTCTCGTCGACGACGACCCTCGAGTCGCTGGCATCGTGCCGGTCATCGTCGAGCCCGTGCCGATCGCCAGCGACACGCATGGCTTCAGTGCCCAGATCAATCTGCTGGGCGTCCCAGCCGACACACCGGGCATATTTGGGGATCTGTACGCCACTGACGGTCAACGGCTGTCACTCACCGAACTCCGCGAAGACGAGGTCTATCTCAATACCGAGGCGGCGCTGGCGTTAGGCATCACCACGCCGGGCGAGCGCATGCACGCCTACAACCTGCCCAACAATGGCGAGGCCTTCTGGCAAGTCAAGGCGATCACCCGCCTGGGCGACCTTGGCGGTGGCCAGGCCACCGTCTTTCTGCCGCTCGATCGCTTGCAGTCCGTGCTCGGTCGCATCGACCAGGTGAATCAGATCCTGATCGTCAATCGCGGCGACCCCGGCCAGCGGCTAGCCAACTCCTGGCCCATCACGGTCACGCTGCGGGCCGCGTTTCTGGACGACAACACCAGCCGCCGGCTGTTCCGTGCGATGTCGTCGCCACCGGCGCGGGACGTTCTCGCCCGCGCCATCGCCAGCCGCGACACGCCCACGCGCCTGGCGGACAAGCTGAGTCGACTGCAGCGCACGCTCGACGCGGCGACAGCCGACGCCGAATTCAAAGCACTTGCCCAGGACCCGGAAGTTCTGGCGCGACTCGCCTCGCGCATTCCTAGCGTCGTAAATCGTGGCAACACCCCGTTCGCGGCCGCGGTCGCCGGCGCCAATGACTTTCGGGTCATCGACGTCCAGGGTGTCGCCCAGGATCAGGCCGATCGCTGGGGCAGCGCGTTCACCGATCTGTTCGTGGTCCTCGGCGCGTTCTCGCTGTTCAGCGGCATGCTGCTGATCGTGCTCGTGTTCTCGCTGGTCGCACTCGAACGGCGCTCCGAGCTGGGCATCAGCCGCGCCCTCGGCGCTCAGCGCCGTGACGTGGTGCTGCTGCTGGCGCTCGAAGGTGGACTGTACAGCCTGATCTCGTCGCTATTTGGCCTGGGCGGCGGCCTGATATTGGCGCTGGCAATCATCAACCTGGCACAGGGACTGGTCGAGCAGTACGGATTCCATCTCCAGCCAGTGATCGAGCCGCTCAGCCTGGTTGCCAGCTACGCCCTTGGAGTAGTGCTCACATTCGTCGCCGTGACGGCGACGGCGTGGCGCTCGAGCCGATTCAGCATCGTGACTGCCATTCGCGACGTGCCCGATCCACCACCAGGCCCGCCTGGCGGGCGCTCGCTTGCTTTCGCTCTGACGCCGACCCTCAGTGGCCCACTTCTGGTCGTACTCGGCGTGCTCGGGCGAATGTCGCTGGTTTACGCGAGCGGCGTGGCCGTCACCATCGTCGGCGGAGCGTTGGTCGCGCGCTGGCTCTCACGCCGCGCCGGCCTACGCGGTCCCGAGCGCCTCGTCTTCACTCTGGCTGGCCTGGCCCTGATCGGCTGGTGGGCACTACCGCTGTCGATCTTCCCATCGGTCGTCGAGATGAGTTTCCTGAGCGGGATTGCCATGCTGCTCGGCGCGGTCTGGGTGATCGCCTACAACGTCGGTTTGCTGCGTGGCACGCGCGTCAGCGCCGCGTTGTGGCGATTGAGCACGGCCTACGTCGCTGCCAATCGATTTCGGACTGGGCTCACGTTGACCATGTTCGCGCTCGTCGTGCTGAGCCTCACACTCTCCGCGGTCATGTTGACCGCCACGCGCGATGCCTACGCCGATCCGGACGCCATCACTGGCGGCTGGGATATTCGCGTCGAGAGCAGCCAGCCAGCGGGTGAGCTGCGTGCTCAGCTCGGCGAGGGCACCACCGTGCCGCCCGAGGCCTTCTCGACCATCGGCGCCGCCTCGCCACTGCGCGTCGAGGCCATCCAGACCGACGCGCCCGCCGGTCGCTGGCAGCCCGTGAATATGCGCATCGTGGACGACGAATTCGCCCGCGCCGCGCGCACGCCCCTGACCGGCGGCGACTCCGGCGCATGGGCGGCACTGACGCGACCAGGCACCGCCATCGTCGGCGCGGGCCTGCTCAAGCCGATGCCCAACCGGCTGCGGGTGATCGCATCTGAAGGCCGAGATTTCAAACCGGTGGTGTTGTGGCTGCGCGACACCCGCGGCATTCGCCCGGCGGTACGGGTGGAGGTCGTCGGCGTGGCTGACGGGCGTGGTCCGTTTGGCAACTCGATCCTGGTCGGCGGCGCGACTATTGCCGGCTGGCCAGCGCCTGAGCAGAGCAACTATTTCCTGACCGTGGCGCCGGGCGTCAACGCCCGCGAGCTCGCCGCCGGACTCAGCCTGATCAATCCCGACCTGCGCGCTCGCACGATTGGCGATGAGCTGCGGTTGGTGCAGGGTGTTCGAGGGTTGCTGAGCATGATCCTGCAGGGCTTCATGGGTGTGGGCTTGCTCGCCGGCGTCGCGGCGCTCGGCACGTTGAGCACGCGCGCCGTCGTGGAGCGACATCGACAGATCGGCGTACTGCGCGCGCTCGGCTTCTCCGCGCGCGCGGTCAGCAGCGGCCTGCTCGTCGAGTCGGCGCTCATCGCGCTGCTTGGTGCCGGCCTCGGCGTGAGCATCGGTCTCTTCGTTGCGCAGAACACGGTGCTGTTTCTGAATCGGCTGAACCCGGAGCTGCGCTTCACGATCCCCTGGGACCAGCTTGCGGGCATCGTCATCGTTGCGCTCGGCGCGGCCTTGCTCATGACGATTCTGCCCGCTCGCCAGGCGGCCCGGCTTACTCCGGCTGAGGCGCTGCGCGAGGTTTGATTTAGGTTTGCCTTATACGCATTTGGGTCGGGGGAGCCTGCGGCCCCCCGACCCGGACCAGCGTAATTCGCTAAGGCTTGTTCAGGCGCGGCGGCGCAAGTACACGTCCAGCGGCAGCAGGATCAAGCCGAACGCGAGCAGCCACGGCCATAACATGACGGCCGGGCCCGGGCCAGCGCCGCGGCGCGTCGCTTCGGACACCTCGCGCAGCTCCCGCCCGCCTGTATCTCGCGCGAGCTGATCCAGCAACGTGCGATTGGCGCCGACGGCGTGCGCTTCCGGAGCATCGGGCACAGCGAACCCGGCGGTCTCCTCGCAATTGCCCTGTGTAAACAGCACTCGGTACACACCCGGCGCATCGACCCGCGACACCAGCTCGTAGGTGCCGGGGCTCACCTGGGGCAGCACGAGCTCGCGCGCGGTGCCGCTCGGATCGACGACCGTGGCGCGCGTGTCCTGCAAGTCCGCGAAGCGGCCGTCGTCGCGCAGCGACTTCACCGACAGTTCGACGTGCCGTCCATCGGCCATCATCTGTGCCAGCGGCTGGAAGTCAGAGCGCACCGGCGCGGGCAGCGACCAGCGCACCGCTTGCGACCAGAACTGACCGACCTCGGGCCACGCACTCCAGGCCCTGGTCCAACCGATCTGCGCATCCGACGCCCACACGACCACGCGGCCCAGTCCGTACTGCCAGTGCGCGAGCAGTGGATGCCCGCGTTCGCTCTCTAGCGCCGTAACGGCGCGCTCTTTGCGCGTGGTCGCCACGTAGCCCTGCAGTGGCGGGAAATCGCCTGTCAGTGCGCGCAAGATCGGGCTAGGCTCGTCCACAACAGCGGCGACCTGACCTTCGACAATCGCATTGCGCGTCAGGATCGTCGTTTCCTTGCTCGCGATGCGCGGGATTTGCGCACTCCGCTCTGTGAAGTAGTAGCGTCCGCCACCCAGCCGCGCCAGGCTCGACAGCAGGCGTGTATCGGAGTCCGAGCCAATGGCCAGCGCCGACAGCGTGATCTGCGCGGGACGCATTCGGTCGATCAGCTCTTCGTAACCGCGATCGTTGGATTCGCCATCGGTCAGCAGGACGACGTGCTTGAGCGGGGCGTCGGCCTGCGAGGCGGCTTCGAACGCGGCCTGGAGCGGCGCCAGGATGCTCGTGCCCCCGCCCGCTTTGATCGTGCTGATCTGCTGCTGCGCGCGTTTTATGTCGTCGGACGTGTGCAATCGCGTCGGCGACACGACCCACTGGAAGCCTGAATCAAAGGCCACCACGCCCAGAATGTCGTCGGGCTGGAGGAGCTCGGCGGCTTGCAGCGCCGCCTCGCGGGCCATGGAGATCTTGGACGAGCCCGCATTGGGTCCACCTGAAATCACATCCATGCTGCCCGAGCGGTCGATGACCAGGAACAGCGCCAGGCTGCCCTGTTGCGGCTCGACCGGCGGCTCGGCCGCGACCGGCAGGACGTCGTCCAGTGGTGTGCCTTGATAGCCGCCCGGAGCGAAGGAACGGGTTCCGCCGATCACGACCAACCCTCGGCCAAGGTCCTGCACGTAGGTCTGCAAGGTGCGCTGCTGGTCGAGCGTCAGGCTGGTCGCGGGCGTGTTTACCAGCACGATGGCGTCGAAGTCGTTCAGCGCGGTGGCGCTGGGCGGCAAACTGGTGGCCGCTCGCCGATCGATCCACAGTCCCTCGCGCTGCAGCACCGGCGCGAGGCCGTCAGCCTGGCCCGGCTGATCCTCGAGCACCAGAATGTGGCCCGACGGTTTGCCATTCGTCACGGCGGAGCGCGTGCTGATCGAATCATTGACGCGCAGCTCGGCGCGGACCTGGAGAAAGCCTGCTGTCTGGACGCGCTGCGTGAGCACGAGGCGGTTGTCGCCAGGATCGAGGTGCACCGGACCGTCGGCGACAATCGCGCGATCCAGCGTCACGCGCAGGTCTGCATCGACCGATTCGGCCGCTTGCATGTCGATGGTGATCTCTGCCTCGTCGCCAACACGCACGACCGATGGCACGTCCAGGTTGCGGACAACGGCGATCTGTGACTTGCCCAGCCGCGGCGGCACCACGTACGACACGGCGACGCCTTGCGGCTCGGCGTCGATGGGCTGGCTCGGCGCGCTGTTCCAGCCATCGGTGAGCACGATGACCTCAGGCGCGAGCGGCGCATCGCGCGGCAGCAGCGCGCCGGCGAGTTGTAATGCGGCGCTCAGATCGGTCACCGCTCCGGACGGACTTGTCCCATTGTCTCCTTGCAGGCGCGCGAACTCGCCAAACTCGATGGTTTGCCACTGGCTGCCCGCTGGGAGCGCTCGCGCGGCGCGCTGGACCCAGGCACGTGCCCACAACCGCTGTTCGGCCGTCTGTGAATCCGAGACATCCAGGGCGAAGACCACTGCGCGCGCCTGGCCGTTCGGTTTGAGCGCAGGTTCGGCCATCGCCAAGACGAGCGCCGAGACCATCGCCAGGCGGACGACGAAGATTCCCGCGGTCAGAACGCGCGAGGTCCCCGCGAGCCGACGGCTGGGAACCAGCACGATGATGGGCAGCGCGATCACGATCAGCCACAGCAGCAGCGGTTGCTGCAGGTCGACGATCGGCAGGTTCGCCAGCCCAGGCATCGTCATCCTCGCCGCGCGAAGGCGACCCACTCAGCTGCCAACACAAGCAGCACCGCCCCGATCAACCATGGCCAGCGTTCGACCCAGCCGGCGCTGAGGTCGCCGCTCCTGGCAACACTTTCGAACGCTGGCGCAGGACGCGGTCGAATGTCCGATTCGGCGGCTTCGAACGGCTCGCTCGGCGCATCCGGCGGCGCCAACAGGAACGAGGTCGCATTGCTGATCAGCAGCGGGAACGCGATCGACTTGTCGAGGCCGGTAACGGCTGGATCGAATGTGAGGGCCACGACCGAGTGCCCATCGAGCTTGCCTTCCATGATCAGCGGTCCCTGGACATTGCCCAGCACCACGTGCGCCCAACCTGGCACCGCGCTCAATGTCGGCGTCTCGCCGCGCAGTGCAGCGAGGTCAAGTCCCTGTACCAGCGGATGGCCAGCTTGCACGCGGGCGCCGCTGCCGAGGCCGACGCCCAGCAGGCGCGCACTGCTCACCGGCGGATCCACGAGCAGCAATGGGCCGGGTGGCAACTGCGTTGGCAGGATGCCATCGAGCACGGTGAGGTCCGCACGCGGCGGGTCGACGACCATCGGATCGACCACTTGCAGTCGGACAAACGGCACGGACTCGAGCGCCCGGCGCAGTGACGCGCTTGGTCGCCCGATCAGCAGGACATCGCGCGGCGGTCCGCCCGGCGCGAGGCTGGTTGCCGAGTCGTCCAGCGGCAACGCATCGCGACCGAGCAAGCGCACGCCGATGCTGTGGACTTCAGTCGCCAGCGGCACGCTCAGACGCGTGAGGCCCCGCGCGGGCAGATCGATCTCACGCTGGTCGAGGGGCGCATCGTCGGCGGTGAGCCGCACGGGCACCCGGACCGGGTGGTCGGCGGCGTTGGTGACTTCGACGAGCGCGGTCTGGGCGCGACCCGATGGATCCATGCGCACCTGCGGAACGCTGACCGACTGGTTCTCCGAGCCGCCACCAATGGCCACAATCTCGACCGGCGCGTCGAGCGCTCCCACGGGCGCGAGTTCGGGCCACGCGACGTCGCTGAACACGACAATCTGCCCGCTGCGTTCAGGCGTCGCCGCGACCTGAGTCGTGGCCAGCGCGAGCGCGTCACGGATCGCCGCGCCACCGAGACTGGCCTGCGCGTTAGCCAGCGCGGGGCGGACCGCATCGGGCGAACCCGTTGCAAGCAAACTGGCGTCGGCGCCCGCGCGCACCAGACTGACCCGATCTGTCTGGTTATTCAGTCCGCGCAGGCGCTCGGAGGCGCGCGCTTTGGCTGCTTCGAATCGATTCGGCGTGACATCGGTCGCGAGCATACTCGCCGAGGCGTCGAGGATGAGCACGACATGGCGCGGTGGATCGCTCGAGCTCGCGGGGCGCGCCAGCGCCAGCGCGGCCAAGATCGCGACCGCGAGCTGCAAGAGCAGCAGCACGCTCAGCGGAGGCCAACGCCGGCGCTCCCGTCCGGTCGAGGCACGTGGCAGGTCGGCCCACAGGAACAGGGCCGGCACGCGAACGCGGCGGCGGCTGCCGTGCAGCCAGTGGATGAGATAGATGAGCGGCGCCACGAGCAGCGCGATCAGCCCCAACGGCAGCAGGACGGTCACCGCAGCACCTGCGCGTGGCGCAAGTCTTCGAGCAGCACCGCGGTCAGCGGGCGCTCCGTGGATACGCGCACGTAGCGGACGCCGCGCGCGGCACATGCCGCCGCCTGCTCCTCGAGCCAGCTCGCATAGCGGCCCCGATACGCGTCGAGCGTGGCCAGGCTGGCGCCGAGCTCCAGGATGTCGCCGGTCTCGGTATCGACGAGCTCGATTTCGCCCGCGAGTCGCGGCTCGAGCTCACCCGGCGCAAAGACGTGCAGCACCACGACGTCGGTCCGTTGTGCCAGCAGGCCGTCCAGGCCCTGCGCCATGCCGTCCGGCGTGAGCAAATCCGATACGAGCACGACGAGCCGCTGATTGCATTCGAGCGGCAGGCACTCGGCCAGTGCGCGGTTGAGCTCGACGCGCCCGCCCGATTGAACCTGGGACACGAACCGCACTAGCTCGGGCAGCCGGCCGCGCCCGCGGAGCGGACCGAGTGCCGCCGCCGACTGTGCGTCGCGCAAACAGATCACGCGCACCGCGTCCGAGCGCGCCAGCGCCACGTACCCGAGCGCGGCTACGACGCCCGCGCTGAAGGCGAGCTTGTCCGGCTGCCCCCAGGCCATCGACGCCGAGCAGTCGAGAACCAGCGCCACGTCGAGCCGCTCGCGCGCCTCGGTCAGCTTGACCTGCAGCGTGCCAAGGCGGCCGTAAACATTCCAGTCAACGCGCCGAAAATCATCGCCGGGTTGGTACGGCCGGTAATCGGCGAAGTCCGTCGACGGCGCGCGACGTCGACTGCGATGCTCGCCGCCCAGCCCGGCCTGGGCTACTCGGCGGGTCACGAACGACAGACGCTCGAACCGACTGAAGCTATCGGTGGCGATCGCCAGCGCCACCGAAAACTAACCCTCCTCGCGCACGGTGGACAACAGCTCGGCGACCACGCGGTCGGCGCTGATGCCCTTGGCCTCGGCCTCGTAGTTCAGGATCAGGCGATGGCGCAGTGCGGGCAGCGCGACGCGCCGCACGTCGTCGAAGGCGACATTGACGCGACCAGCCAGCACCGCGTGGATCTTGCTGGCCACGATGATCGCCTGCGCCGCGCGCGGACTGGCGCCGAAGCGAACGCTGCGCTTGGCGACCTCGGCTGCTTCCGGCAAGTCAGGATGACTGGCCAGCACCAGCCGCACGGCGTAGTCGGCCACGTGGCTCGCGACCGGAATCTCGCGCACCAGCTCCTGGAGCTCGAGCACGGTGGCGCCGTCGGCGATTGGCGACGGCGGCTCGCCGCGCGGGCCCGTGGTGCGCTCGATGATCGATGCCAGCTCGGTGCGGGTGGGGAAGCCAACTTGCAGTTTGAAGAAGAAACGATCGAGCTCGGCCTCGGGCAGCGGGTAGGTGCCCTCCAGCTCGATCGGGTTCTGGGTCGCCAGGACAAAGAACGGGCTCGGCAGCGGGTGGCCCACGGTACCGACCGTCACCGCCTGTTCTTGCATCGCTTCGAGCAGTGCCGACTGCGTCTTGGGCGTGGCGCGGTTGATCTCGTCGGCCAGGACCAGGTTGGCGAAAATGGGCCCGGCCTGGAACTGGAACGCGCGCCCGCTGCCCTGCGCTGAATCGAGCAGCACATTGGTGCCTAGAATGTCGGCCGGCATCAGGTCGGGCGTAAATTGCACACGGCTGTAGTGGAGCTGCAGCGCTCTGGCGATCGTCCTCACCAGGAGCGTCTTGCCGAGACCTGGCAGACCCTCCAGCAGCACATGCCCGCCAGCGAGCAAGGCGATGGTCACCCCGCGTATCACGAGCTGTTGACCGACGATGACGCGCGAGACTTCGCGCTCGAGCGCCTCCGCGGTGTGGCGCACGCGCTCGATCGCCGCCGCGCTCTCCATCAGTACCGCCATTGCTGTGTTGCCTCCAAATGACCTGCGTAGTTCTGCGCCGCCTTCCGCCTTGGCGACACCGCTCGCGCGCCGGCGATGCTGGCGAACTCTCCGGACTTCCAGCCACCACCCCGTCGGGGAAGGGCAATCGCTCCAACTTGCTTGATGAGCCCTGTACGGGAAACTCCGGCGTCGCGCAGGCGCGGGCACTGACGGCGGCGTGGGCTCGTCCTCGCCAGCCTGCTCACCGGAAATAGCCTCGGACCACCGGCCGCTGATCCCCTGGCACCAGGTTGCGCTCAGGCGTCACCTGCCCCGTCTGCTGCGTCTGCGCCGCCTCGACGACGGTGCGTGCAGCAGTCCCAGGGTTGGTGCCGATCTGATCCTCAGTCCCATCCGTAGGCCGCTGGCCGGGCCCCGCACCAAGCTTCTGCGGCACTTCGACGAGTTGACCACTAGAGCCAAGTCGAGCGGCGGGATCGCCCACACCATCCGCGGTGCCAGTCCCAGCGCCCACGCCGCCCTGCTCGCCAGCTTCGGCGCCCGACGCCGCAGCGCCGCCCTGTGCGCCACTCATCTGCCCGGCGCCCTGCTGCGCCTGAATCGTGCTCGCCGCGGGCGTCTGGCCCGGCGTCCCCTGCGTCTGGCCGCCGCTGTTGGCCTGCTGCTGCTGCAGCCGTCCGGCCTCGCGTGCCAGCTGCGCCGCGGGCACACTGCGCTGACCGCTCCGTTCGACCTGGTCCCCAAGCTGACGCAAGGCGTTGCGCTGATCCTGATAGTTGTTGCGACTGAGTGCTACGGCCGCTTGTCGCTCACGGTCGGCCAGCGGCCGATCCGCGCTCATCGCCGACGTCGCCGCGCCCTGCAAAACCTGGGAAAGCTGCTTCTTGGCCGCGTCGGACAGCTGGTCAGCCTCCTCGGCCAGGGCGCTGAGCTGCGAGCGCGCGTCGCCGAAGTCGCCGCGCTGAATCGCGTCGGCGGCATTCTTGCTCGCCGAGATCTGGCCGAGTGCCTGGGCCAGCCGGTCGAGAGCTTCCTGTTCAGCCTGCGCCTGGCGCACACGGGGCGCCAGATCAGCTTCGACACTTTGCTCGGCAATCGACGTTCCGGCGTCGAAACCAGGCATCTCGAACGCATCGACCGGAATGGTGCGGTCGTCGACGAGCACGCCTGTTTCGGCGGCGGGCGCCTCGGCCAGCGGCTGGTCGAAACGCGGCCTCGGCACGTTCGGCAGCAGCAGCGCCAACGTGGCCAGCACCGCTGCCACGGCCGCCAACGACAGCTCGCGTTGTGCGCCTACCGTAATCGATGGCCACCTCTGGCTGGACGTCGCCCTGAGCTGACCGATTGCGTCCTGGACCTGCAGCCCGTCAAATCGTCCGCGCTGTTGTGCGCCGAGCTCGATGGCGGTCCCGAGGCGCTCATCAAGCAGCAGGCGGCGGTCAGCGGTGCGCGCCGTCTTTTGCTGCGACGGCCAGAACGCCAGCCCCAGGCCGAGCGCGGCCGCCGCGGGCAGACCAAGGGCCGACCACAGCCAGGTCTGTTGCAGTCCGAGCTCGAAGAGCCAATCTGCCGTTGCTGCCAGCGTGAGCAGCACCGCCCCGACGCTTAGCCCGCGCAAGATGAACCGCAGCAACACCTCGGCGCCCAGCCGCCAGCGATACCCCGCCAGCAGCCGAGTCAGCTCCTGCAGCTCAGCGTGCCGCCCCGGCAAGCTCACAGGCCGCGTGCTCATGGTCTGGGACGGTAACACCTAGCCCGCGGCGGAACCAACTTACTCAACCGTTACCCAACACAAGGAGAACGAGGTGTTTTGGATCGGCGCTGCGGCGCCGAACCAAAGAATCTGACGTCCGTGGCGGGCGCCTGGATTTATGCTCTTGAGCGTGGAGTACCGCGAGCTGCGGCCACTAGCCGACCTTCAAGACGATGTGGCGTGTGTCTGGTACGACGACCGCCTGCAGCGCGATCAGCTGGTATTGCCTGATGGGTGCATCGATATTGTCTGGATCAGGGGCCACCAGCCGAACATCGCGGGACCCGCGACGTTGCCGATCACCGCGCCGCTGGAGCATGCGCCGGTACTGGGCCTGAGGTTCAAACCGGGCAAAGCGCCAGCGTTTCTGGGCGTGCCCGCCGATGCGCTGCTCAACACTGACGTCGACCTGGAGGAGCTTTGGCCAGACGCGGCCAAGCGCCTCGCCGATGCGCTCGACGCATCCACTCTCATCGAGGACGGCCTGGCGCTGCTGCAGCAGACGGCCATTACACAGCGCAAGGACGTGCCTGACGAGCTGGTGGCCGCCGCCGTCAGCACCCTGCGCAAGGCGCCGGACACACAGGTCGCCGAGCTCGGGGACACGCTGGGCATCAGCGAACGTCAGCTCCTGCGCCGCTTCATCACCGCCGTCGGCTATGGGCCCAAAGTCCTGGGCCGAGTCCTGCGCTTCCAGCGTTTCATGCGTCTCCTCGAGGCGCCCCACGCGCAGCACTGGGACCTCGCGCGCCTGGCCGCCGAAGCCGGCTACGCCGACCACGCGCACCTGACGCGCGAGTGCGCGCGGCTGTCGGGCAGCGTCCCCAGCGCGCTGCGCGGCGCCCAGGATTGACCGTTTCGTTCAAGCCGGCGGCCGATCGCGCGCGGCACGATGCAGCATATGACCGATCTCCAGAAGGCAGAAACGTTCATCTGGTCCAACGCGCGGCTCCTCGATCGACACCGCTTCGTCCACGAATTCAAGGGCGGGCCGCGTGAGCCCGTGCTGGCCGCGCTCGCGCCGTATCAGAATCCCGATGGCGGATACGGCAACGGCCTGGAGCCCGATCTGCGCGGGCCCGTCAGCCAACCGCAGCCGGTCGAGTTCGCGCTGCACATCCTCGACGAGCTCGACGCGCTGCGCGAGCCGATGGTCCAGCGCGCGCTCGACTATCTCGTGGGCATCACCACGTCCGAGGGCGGCGTGCCGTTCGTGCTGCCGATGGCCGAGGAGTATCCGCGCGCGCCGTGGTGGAACACCGGGCCCGAGCCGCCGGCCGCGATCAACCCGACTGCTGGCATTGCTGGCCTGCTGCACAAGCACGGTATCAATCATCCCTGGCTCGGTCCCGCGACCGAATTCAGCTGGCGCAGCATCGAGGCCGACCAGGAGCGTGGCGGCTACGACTACCTGACGATCTTTCCCTTCCTGGAGTTCGTGCCCGACCGCGCCCGGGCGCAAGCGGCCTTCCAACGCATCAGCAGCGAACTTCTGCGCAGTGATCTGGTGACCCTGGACCCGAATGTCACCGAGCACGCCTTTATGCCACTGGACTTCGCGCCGAGCCCGCAGAGCCCGCAACGAGCCCTCTTCGACGACGCCACTATCGAAGCCCACCTGGACGCGCTGGACGCCCACCAACGGTTAGACGGCGGCTGGCCCATCAGCTGGGAACCACCCAGCAAGCTCGCGGAGCTCGAATGGCGCGGCGTGGCGACCCTCCGCGCACTGACCATCTTCCGAGCCTACGGCCGGCTGTGATCGAGCAGCGTGACGCTTCCGGGCGAGCGTTGGCCCACCGACCCTATCGCACGTCCCGGGCCGCTGCTACCTGTCCCTACAGGAAGGTCCATGCCAGAGCGCGGCACTGCGCAGCAGCCGCCGAGGATATTGACCCGAGTCAGCGCGCGAGCAGCGCCGGCGCGGTTTCCACGATCAGCCATTCCAGGCTGACTTCGTTCAAGTCGCCGCCCACGAAAACGCCGACGCCGCCTTCGGACGGCAGCGACGCGTGCGTCAGATTGGCCACCTCGACCCCATTGACGACGAACCGCAGGCGATTGCCTTGTGTCGTCACGGCCAGCTCATTCGGCTCTTGCCCGACCTTCACAGCCGTCACATGCGTCCAGGGCAGGATGTCGATCCAGCGCGACTCGTCGCGCTGCCAGATGCCGATGTCCCCTTGGTCGCCCGCCTCGAGAACGATGTAGCGGCCAAGCTGATTGTCGCCGTCAAGCGGCGTTGCGCTTTGCTTGCGGACGATGAAGCCGTAGCCGCCACCAGCCGGCCCACCGGTCTTGCGAAAGCGCGCCGAGATGGTCACGTCGCCGACCTGCGTGGGCAGCGGCGTCCCAATCGCGACGAACCGCCCGGGTTCCCTGGCGGTCATCTGATACGTGCCGTTGGAGAACCAGGCGGTGCCCTTTGGATCGTGTGGCCAGCCCAGGAGGGGGCTCAAGAATCGCTCCGCGAACAGCACCTGCGACTGCGCGCTGGCATGCGCGGCCAAGGTGGCGGGCGCCGTGGGCTGCGCGGCGAAGGTCGGCACTGCTGTCGGGGGAACGACCGCGCCAGTCGGTAGCACCATTGGGGCGAGCGTCGGCGCAGACTCCGGCGGTTTCGACGCTGGCACCAGTGTGGGCAGCGCGAGCGGCGGCTCAACCGAGGTCACCAGCGGCTGCGCGGCGGGCGCCTGCGCCGGCGCTCCGAACTGCGTCGTCAGTCGCGGTAGCCCGAAGAGTCCAAGCAGCCCACCAAAGACGAGCGCCACCAGCACGCGGGTCGCAATCCGCGGCCGATCCTCATCGCCTGTCGACGATACATGCACATCCTGCGGCCCGCTCCTATCGCGCCCAACTCGGCCCAAGCTACCCAGCCCGATGCGGCCGCGTCCAGGCGGCGGCGCCGCGGCGTCCGCCGGCGCAAGAGGAGTTGGCGGCGGAGGCGGAGACACGGGTCGATCCGACGTTTCCACCTTTGACTCCAGCGTCGCGGGCAGCACTGCGGTGGGACCAGCCAGCGCTGGCTCGGCGACGACAGTGCGCGCGTCGGCGGCGGGCAGCCCCGTTTCGGGTGGGATGAGGCGCGGGCGCAGGCGGATCTCGGCGTCGGCGTCGAGGGCCGCCCAGAGGTTGCACGCGGCAATGGCCACGCTCGCCAATTTGGCGAAACTGGCCTGATCCAGTCGGGGCACATCGCCGTGGACGTCGATCTCGACGACGCGCGGCGGCAATACCCGCAGACCAACTTCGATCCACCGCGGGTGCCAGCCAGCCGTGGTCAGCGCTTCGACCAGCGACTTCGCGTAGCTCGCGATGTGATCGACGGTGTCGATCTGGTGCTGTTCAGGCATGCCTGCCTGCCAGACAACGGAAAGGCGCGCGCCCGCGCCCAGGTGCTGTCCCTCCATCAGCGGGTGGCGTACAGAATAGGCATTGTCGCGCTATGGTCAAGCACCTGACGCACCGCGGCAACGATTTGCTCAACGTTCGGTAACGCGAACGGACGCACTTTGCCGCTCGGCGTCGGCACCGCGACCGCGCCGACCCGCACCACGGGTGCGCGCAGGACGCCCGCCTCGGCCACGCACGCGACGACCTCGGCGCCAATTCCCATCGTGACCCAGGCTTCGTGCACCGTCACCATGCGTCCCGTGCGGCGCACGGAATTGACGATCAACGTCCGGTCGAGCGGCTGCAGCGACCGTAGGTCGATCACCTCGATCTCAACGCCTTCGCTAGCCAGACGTTGAGCGGCGTCGAGGCTTGCGCGCACCATCGCGCCCACGGCGACCACGGTCACGTCGACGCCCGAGCGCGCTACGCGCGCCGCGCCAATCGATACCGGCTCAGCTTCGGATGCGACCGCCTCGCGCGGCGCGTGCGCCAGCGACATGGCCTCGAAGAACAGCACCGGGTTGTCGTCTCGGATCGCGGCGAGCATCAGGCCCCGCGCGTCCTCGACGCAGCCCGGCATGACGACCCGTAGTCCAGGCACCCCGCTAAACCATGCCGAGTAGTCCTGCGGATGCCCACCGTAGGGGCCATCGCCCACTCGCGTGCGGACGACGACCGGCACGCGCGCTACACCACCCGTCATATAGCGCAGATTGGGTGCTTGATTGATGAGCTGGTTCATCGCCGCTGGCAGAAACTCGCCGAAGCTGATCTCGACGATCGGTCGGCGACCGAACAGGGCTGCCCCAATGGCAGCGCCGACCATTGCCGATTCTGAGATCGGCGACTCGCGAATCCTCCATGGACCGAACTCGTCCAGGAGCCCTTGCGTGCCTTGCAGCGAGCCACCCATGCGGCCCACGTCCTGGCCGATGTACAGCACGCGCTCGTCGCGGCGCATCTCCGCGGCGATCGCCTGGATGACGGCCTCGGTCTGCGTTAGCCGCACGCGAACACCTCGTCGAGGCCAAGCTCCGACGCGCCCGCATCGCGCTCCGCGCGGGCACGCTCCATCGCGCCGCGAACCTCATTTTCCACATCACCGTGCACCCGCTGCAGATCGGCCAGCGTGGCCTGGCTGCGGTCCAGCAGCCGGTATCCATACAGGTCCAACGGATCTTCCACATCGGGCTCCACCGCCTCGCGATAGCTTTGCGTATCGCCTGCCCAATGGCCGCGCCAGCGCCAGGTGCGCGCCTCGACCAGGCTGGGTCCGTCGCCTGCCCTGGCACGAGCCACCGCCTCGCCGACTGCCGAACGGACGGCCTCGACATCATTGCCGTCGACCGACACGCCAGGCATCCCGAGTCCGCGTGCCCGCTCGGCTACGGCCGCCGACAGGTACGTGGGCGCGGCCTGCGAGATTGCCCAGCCGTTGTGCTGGCACACGTACACGATGGGCAGCTTCCACACCGCCGCGAGGTTGAGCGCTTCGAGGAAGTCGCCGCGATTGGCCGTGCCGTCGCCAAAGCTGCACACGCACACCCGATCCGAGCCTTCGGCCTGGAACGCGAGCGCCGCCCCGGTTGCGGTGCCCAGCGTCGTGCCCAGATCACCCGCCACCCAGGGCACGATGCCCAGCTCGACCGGCCCGTTGAACGGAACGGAGCGCCCTTTGTTGTACCCGGCGGCCTTGCCGAGTACCTGGGCAGCGAGTCGCCACATCTCGGCGCCGCGCATCAGGTACGCCACGAACGGATCCCGATAATGCGCCGCAAGCCCGTCATCTGGCCGCAGGTCGACGAACGTGCCGACCACGGTCGCCTCTTCGCCCTCGATCGGGAACCAGCGCGGATTTTCGGCGCACAGCGCCCGATCGAGCTCGCGGCACACCACGAGCCAGCGATAGGTGGCCAGCGCGTCGCTCACGCCGCGCGCAAAGACGGCAGGAGGTCGCGCGCCACGCGCTCGAGCACCGCCTGCTGCTCGGCCCGTGGCTGATCGATCAGGAACTCGTTCACCCCGGCCTCGGTGTAGCGGCCGACCATGTCCTGGAACGCGTCCGCCGAAACCCACGGATCCTGGGGCATCAAGGCCGCCCAGCCATAGAGCGAGCGCACGATGCTGCGCGGGTCGCGCCCGATGGCCGCGCAATGCTCGTCCAGGATGCGGTTGCGCTCGCGCATCTCGTCCACGGTGCCGAACGAATTCCAGGCGTCGCCGTACTCGGCGACTATGCGCAGCATGCGCGACTTGTGCGCGCCGAGCATCAGCGGCGGCCGTGGCTGCTGGATGGGTGGCGGCCGAAACGGCGCGTCCTGCAGTTGGTAGTACGTCCCGGCGTACGCGGTGGTGTCCTGGCGCAGAGCCATATCGACGATCTCGACGGCCTCGCGGAAGCGTCCAACGAGCTCGCCCGGGGCAGGGAACTGCAGTCCGAACTGGTGATGCTCGGGCTCGTACCAGCCCGCGCCGAGTCCGAGGTCGAGCCGTCCATTCGAAATGTGGTCGACCGTGATCGCCTCCTTGGCGAGCAGCGCCGGATGGCGGAACGTATTGCTGGTGACCAGCACGCCCACGCGGATACGCTCGGTGCGCGCGGCGAGCGCCGCGAGCAGCGTCCACGCTTCGAAGTACGGACCAGTGGGGCGGCTGGGCTGCACGAAGTGATCGCAGTTCCAGACGCTGTCGAAGCCGAGCTGTTCGAACAGTTGCCAGCGTTCGACAACTTCAGGCCAGAGCTGGTTCTGGTCGGTGACGATGCCGAAGCGCAGCCGCGTGCTCACGCGGCCGAGTGTACTCGCGTTAGACCGCGTGTGAGGCCAATCGCGGCCAGGCACACGCCAAGCAGGTACAGCGGCCACGGAAACGGGCCGCCGCGGACTTCGAACGCCGCCTCGACGCCTTGCGCGAGTGCGCCGAGCGGCCCGACCGGATCGATCCCGCCGTAGATGGTGCGCAGATAAAGCACGGCCGCCGATTCGAGGTAGGCCATCGCGATGGCATAGCCAGCGACGGTGAGCAGCCTCGGGTATGCCGCTCGCAGCGCGAAGTTCGGTCTAGTGGTTCGCGCGGGGAAAACCGTGGCGGCCAAGGAAAGCCTGCACCGTCTGGTTCCAGACCAGCGCGTTTTCGCGCGGCGCGGCGTGATAGGTGTCGCGCAGCACGACGAACTCGGACCCGGCCATCTGCTGGTGCCACTCCAAGGCCAGCTCGATCGTTTTCTGCGGCTCGTTGGCAGCGACGATGACGAGCGCTGGCACCTTTAGCTGCTGTAGCTCGGCATACCGCGGGCGCTGATCCCAACCCAGCATCGCCTCCAGCATGTTGCGCACCGATTGTTGATCCTTGCCCATGCCAGTGCCGACCGAGGCCAGCAGCTGACCCATCGGCGACTCGGCAAAACGCGGGTTGGTTGTCGGCGGCCCGATGGGCTCCCAGTCGAACGATCGCGGCTGCGGGCCCAGGCTGGGTTTAGCGTCCGTGAGTAACTCGGCAATCCACTGGCGCGCCAGGTCCCACAGGTACGGCCCCGTATGGCCCACGATAACCGCCAGCGCACGATCCGGGTAGTCGACGGCGAACTGCGCAGTGATGATCCCGCCCAGCGAGCTGCCGCCGATGATCGCCTTGTCGATGTCGAGCGCGTCCAGCAGTCCCTTGAGATCGCGCGCGAAGTCGGCCATCGTCCACGGCCCGCGTGGACTGCTCGAGCGGCCCGTGCCGCGCCGGTCGAACGTGATGAATCGATAGCGCTGCGAGAAATACGGCGCCTGACAGAACAGCCACGGCGTGTGATCGTGCGCTTGCAGCACCAGCGGCGTGCCTTCGCCCAGCGATTCGTAAAACAGCTCGACGCCGTCGACGTTGACGCGCGGCATGCCGCTAGCGCGTCGCCTGCGCCCAGTCCGAGACCAGGTCGGCAATGTGCTGGGTGTGTTCTCGATAGTGATCGGCCACCCAGCCGACGACGTCGGCGTAGCTCGTCGGGTACGGCTCGCTCGTGGTGCCATACTTGACCGCCACCTGGCGTCGGAATTCGTCCGCTGGGGACAGCATGATGGCATCGACCAACGCCCCGTGGGCCGCGCGCATATCCTCGACCAGCGGCCCGCGGGCCACACCATCGAAGCCGTCTCGAATCTGGGCTTCATGCTCCGAGGGAGTGATGTGCTCGGGCCCGGTGAACGGCTTGAACTCGGACTGACGGAGCGCGTCGACGACTCGCGCGTAGCGGCGCAGCACGTCGGTCACGTGCACGACCAGTCCACCGAGCGCGTAGTCCTCGCCCGCGGCCTTGTGGCGCAGTGCGGCGTCGGGCGCTCTGCGCAGCGCCGCTTCGAAGTCCATTCGCGCGCGATCGAAGTCGGCGAGTAGTGATTCGCGGCTCATCGTCTCGGTCATGAGCCAGGCAGCTGTTCCACGCGCACAAGCATGCCAGGCTCGACCTGATCGAGGTCGTGCGCGCCACGCTCGATGCGGCCGAACACGTTGACCGCGCTCGCCGCGCGCGGCTCCTGGGCGCGGCTGGCTGGCGTGGCACCCCAGAAGATGCACAGCGCGTTGCCCGGCGGCCAGTACGCCAGGTCGCCTACAGCAACCTCCTCCTGCCCATTCTCTTCGGCCAGGTCAACCGGGATTTCGAAGTAGATCTCGTCGCCCCAGCGATTAGCCCGGCCGTCGATCGGCAGCGCGTTCCAGATCGCGCGCGCCGTGCGGTTCGGCAGCAGCGTTGCCGTGCAGTGCACCGATCCAGCACTGATGCGCACGCGGTAGTTCGGCGAGGTCCCAGGAGGCACGCCTCTAGAATTACAGGTATGGCGCGCCTGGCGCACGCCACAGCGCTGTCGGCTCCTCCAGCGGCAGTCGTTCGCAGTTCTGTGGCGCTGGTCCTCGCCGCCGCGACCATCGCGCTCATCTTCGTCGTCGCCTTCGTGGTCCCACAGCCGCTGTGGAGCGCGCAGCCCGGTGGACCGCCCGGCGCCGATCCGGCGCCCATCTCGGGCCTCGGCTGGCCCGGCGCCCTGCTTGCCGTAGCGTTCAGCCTGGCGTGGTCGCTGCCGTTTCGGCCCTATGTCCTCGCGCTTGGCGTCCTCGAGCGCTCCAGGGCGCATATGCGGTTGGTGGTCCTGCTTACGGGCGTCCTGGCCGTTGTGACGCTGCTGATCTACCCCGCCTTCGGCAGCGACGTCTTCATGTACATCGCCTACGCCCGCCAGTGGTGGGCCTACGGCGAAAACCCGCTCCTGGCGATGCCCGCGCTCCACCCGGCCGACTGGTCATACGCGTTTGCCTGGGCACGAACGCAGCCGAGCCCGTACGGCCCGCTGTGGGCGCTCATCACCTGGCCGATCGCCATGCTCGGCGGCGACTCCGCGCTAGCCCTGGTGCTGGCCTACAAAGCACTTGCGCTTGGGGCGTACGGCGCCTGCTGCTGGCTGCTGTGGTCTTCTGCTCCAGCTTCGAGGCGCGCGTACGCGCTGATGTACTTTGCGTGGAGCCCGCTGGTCCTCTTCGAGACGCTCGGCAAGGTCCACAACGACATCCTCCTCGCACTTGCCGCGTTGGCCGCGGTGCGCTTCGACGGCGTCCGAGGCATGGTCGCGCTCGCCCTCGGCGGCCTTATCAAGCTCAGCGGCCTCGCTGTCCTACCCGCGTTGGCGGCGCACCTGATCCGGGCACGCCGGCGCCGCGCGCTGATCGTGGGTCTGGCGGTAGCCGCACTGACTGTTATTGGGTTCTACGCGCCGTTCTGGCGTGGGCCCGCAACACTTGCGCCGGTCTTCATACAGACAAATCGTGTCGTCTGGTCGCCGGGCAGCCTGCTCATCGCCTCTGGCGTGGATCCATCCGTAACGCGCATCGCCCTCGCCGTTGCCTGGGCCAGCGCCTGCACCGCCATCACGATGAAGGTCCGCGAGATCGCCGCCTCAGCCGCCCTTACGCTGCTTGCGACGCTGCTCCTGCTGACCACCGCGTTCTTCGCCCATTACCTGGTGCCCGTCATCACCCTGGCCGCCCTCAGCCACTCTCGCCTCCTGCGCTCCAGCGTGATCGCCCTCTCGCTAGGCGCCCTGATCGCCTACGCCACCGAACTGCTAGCCCCAGCCCTACCGCCAGGCTGGCTCGGCTCGCCCAGCTATCAAGCCGTCGGCAGCCTGGTCACGCTAGCGCCCGCCGCCCTCGTGCTGGCAGTCGCTCGCCGCGACGCGCCTACGGTGGCGGCAGCAGGCTCGGGCTGACCTCGCTCCGTTCGGCCCACCGGCCCGCCTCGACCAGCCGCAGGAAGTCCAGGACGGCCGTGTTGAACAGGGCCACTTCTTCCAGGTTGACGGCGTGCCCCGTCTGAGGCACCACCAGCAGGCCGCTGCTGGGGATGCTGCGTTTCATGAACAGCGACGGTTCGAGGCATGGCTCGTCCTCGTCGCCAGTCACGATCAGCGTCGGCACACGTAACCCACGCAGCGCAGGGCCAACGTCGTACACCGTGGGCCGCCGCAGTTGCACACCAAGCATCGTCAACGCCTGGCCGTCCGCCGAGTGCTCGGCAAGCTGCGCGCGAAACACCGCCCAACCAGCAGGGTCTTTGCGCAAGAACGGCAGCCGCGTCGGACCGCGACCGTAGACGTCGGCAAAGGCAGCGATCCCCTGCTCGCGAATCAAAGCGACGGTGCGCGCCACGTCCAGTTCGAACCGCTCGCGATTCGTCGTCCCGGCCCCAGTACCGACGACCACGATCCCGTGGCACCGCTCGGGATACCGCAAAGCGAAGTTCAGCACCAGGCTGCCGCCCATCGAGAACCCGACCAGGTGTGCCCGCCCAAGCTCGAGGTGATCCAGCAACCCGAGCAGATCCGCAATCAGCAGGTCCTGCGAGTACGCAAGATGATCCGTCGGCACCGACGACGGCGGAAAGCCACGATGGCTGTAGGTGATGCACCGATACAGGCGCGCGAACGCCCGCACCTGCGGCGCCCAGGCGCGATAGTCGCCCGCGAACTCGTGGCAGAACACGACCGGCGGGCCGTCGCCGGTCGACTCGTAGTACAGCTCGACGCCGTTCAGCGCGACGCGCGGCATGTCACCCTCACAGCAATTTTCGATGGCCCACCAGCACCAGCACAGACGCAATCGCCAGCCCGAATGTGATGCCGCCGAAGGTTGGGCCGAGGCCAATGATGCCCGCCAGCACCCCGAGCAATGGCGCGGCGATCCCGCCCAACTGTTGGAACAGCATGTAGTAGCCGCCCATGACCGTCGCCCGCCGATGGGCCGGCGCGCTGTCCATGACCAGCACTTCAGTGACCGTCTGCCGCAGCGCGGAGGCGAGCCCGATGGCCAGCAGCGCGAGCGGCAGCAGCTCGAGCGGCACGATCGTCAACGCGAACAGAGCCGGCCCGACGAGCACCATTCCCGTCAGGATCACCCCCCGCCGACCAAGCCGATCTGACAGGTAGCCGCCGAGCGGCGAACCAAGCACGCCGATCACCTGTGGTGCGCCGACGTATGCCGCCGCCAGCGGCGGCGAGATCGAGCGCGCGTCGACCAGGTACAGCGCCATGAAGGCCAGCAGCGCCGCGTACAGCATCTGAAACAGGATCGACAGCAGCACCAGCGGTCCAACGGTCCGCGCGACCTCGATCAGCGAGCGCACCAGGCCGGCGCGCTCACCACTCTCGGCATGCGGCACCGTGGCTGGAACGCGCAGACGCCAAACGAGCAGGCCGGTCACGATCGGCGCCGCGGCCAGCCAGATGTATGACGTGCGCCATGTGCCGGTCGAGGCGACGAGCAGACCCGCGGCGACGGGCGTAATGAACAGGCTCAGGTGTCCACCGGTGATGTGCAGGCCGAGTGCGGCGCCGCGCACCTGCTGCGGGAAGGCGCGCGCCAGGAGTGCCGCGGCCGGCGCGTGATAGCTGCCGGCCACCAGCCCGAGCAGCACCAGCAGGACCAGCAGTTGCCAGTACGCACCCGCTGTTGCCAGGGTCAGGCTGAGCACGCCGGTCAGGAGCAGACCGACGACGATGACCGGACGCGAGCCGATGCGGTCCGCCAGCGCGCCCATTGGCGCATTCGATCCACCCAGGCTGAATGCCGTACGCCGACACGAGCAGCCCAGTCTCGGCGTACGAGAGTGCGAACGCGTCGCGAACGAGCGGCAGCAGCGGCGTCAGCAGCGAGTTGGTGACGTGGTGCGAGAAGTGGGCGGCGGTGATACTGGCCAGCAGCGTGCGGCCACGCTGGTTCGACAGGAGGAAGGGCTCTTCGCTGTCCTGGGCAACCTGCGCGCGCGGCTGCTCGAGGACTGGCACGCGAAAGATCCTACTCGGTGAGTGCCGTTTGCCACCCTTCAGGGGCTAGCTGCGCGCTCGGAATCGCTCACCGCCGATCACGGCGGAATCAACCGAGGTGTCTCAAAGCCGAGGCCCCCCACGTCGCCGAGAAGGCCTCGCCAGGTTGGATGCGCGCTACGTCCGTGCCCGACCGAAACGCGTTCGGCGGGCAGGTCATCGGCTCGATGGCGATCCCCTGCCGCCGACGATCCTCGGCCAGCGTGTCGCCGGTGAAGACCTGCACGTACGTGAAGCTGGCGTCGAGCCACAGGCTGGCGATCGGGCCGTCGTCGGGTGCGCACAGCACCACGCGCGCGCGCCCGCGATCATCGCGCTCCAGTCCGCTGTAGCAGTGATCGAGGCGCTGCTCGCCGATGCACCGGGCGATCCGGAAGTCGAGCTCAGTGTTGGCGACCGACCGTCGCGTGCCGGTCGGCAGCATGCGCTCGTCGACGTCCAGCACCTCGGCAGCGGGCAGGAGTAGTTGGGCCGAATCTATGGACGGCGTGCCCACCGTGAGATAAGGGTGAAAGCCCAGACCAAACGGCGCGGCTTCCGAGCCGACATTGTGCGCGTGGGTGCGCACGGTGAGGCCCGCGTCGCCCAGCTCATAGTCGATCTCGACCTGGAGGGTGAATGGATAGCCCGGCCGCGGATGTATCACGTGTTGCATCGTCACGGCCTTTTTGGACTGGCGACGGATGCTCCAGTTGAGCCAGCGCGTCAGCCCATGGCTGGCGTTGCGCCGGCCGAGCTCGTCGATCGGCACTTGAAGGTGTCGACCGTCCCAGGTGTACTGGCCATCGGCGAGGCGATTCGGCCACGGCAGCAGCGGCTGACCGCGGCCTCCGTCGGCCATCCGATCGACCGCGTAGCCGTCGAGCACCGCGCGATCGTCAACCGAATATGAGCGCAGGCCGCCGCCCACCTCGACGACGATGGCGCGCTGCGATCCGTGGCGGAGCTCGACCTGCTGACCCGAGGGAACCACCGCTGAGGTACAGCACGCGCTGGCGCGCCCTGGCTGCGCGGTGTGTCACCTGACACAGCGCTCGGTCACCCGCTTCCTTAAGGCGCTCGCATACGAGCAGGTCAACGACCTCGAGCTGCGCGCCGAATTACGTGCCTCGCGGGGCTTCTGCCCAGCGCATGCCCAGCGCTGGTTGCACATGAGTGGCAACGTGCTTGGAACCGCTCTGATCTACACCGACGCCGTCACGGCGGCCCTACGTGAGCTTTCGGATGCGCCCGCGTCGCGCGGCATGCTGCCCGGCTTGTTCGGCGGACGCAGTCGGGACGTTGTGTGCGTCGCGTGCCGCGCCGAGCTCGAGGCGCAGGATCGCTATCTTGACTCCTTGTTGGAGGGCCTCGGCTCCGATGCAGTTGCGACAGCGCTGGCGGGGTCGGACGGGCTGTGCTTGCCACATACCAAGCGCGCCGTGGAACGCGGCGGTCGACGCGCCGAGCCGCTGATGGCGCGAGCCCGCGAAGTAGCAGTGCGGCTCCTGGCTGAGTTGGCCGAGGTCGTGCGCAAGGAGGACTACCGCTTCAAGGACGAGCCGCGCACCGACGCCGAACGCACGGTGCCCAGGCGGGCGGTGGCCTGGACCGCCGGCCTGGACGGTCTCACATAGAATCCCGAGCTATGGCCGCATCGACGTTCGATCGCTCACTCGAGATCCTGTCGGCCACGCCCGCGGTACTGGGCGCCGTCGTTGTGCACCTGCCGCCCGATACGACTCGACCATCGAGTGAGGCGTGGTCGCCAGCCGAAGTGCTGGCGCACCTGCTGCACAGCGAGACCAAGACCATGGGGCCGCGCATCAAACGCGCCGTCGCCGAAAACGGCGTTCGCTATGAGGCCAGTCCCGCGAGCCCGCCCGAACCAGGCGACGTTGGCCAAATGCTCGGTGAGTGGTCGTCAGCTCGCGCCGAGAACTTGACCTGGCTGACGCACGTGACGGCCGAGCAGCGCCAGCACGTAGTGCACCATCCCCGCTTCGGCGAGATCTCGGTCGATACCTACATCGCCGAGTGGGCCTACCACGACCTGGATCATCTGAGGCAGATCCTGAGCGCCGTCTCGGCCGAGCTCTACCCGCACATCGGCACCTTCCAGTCGCTGTATACCCCGCCCACCTGAGGCGCGGCCACGCCCAAACGCCCGCCGAACGCCCGAAGCCGCCGCGTGATCGGTTCCGCAATGACGAAATGGTCGCCCGCGCAGCCGCCGAAGGCGGAAAGCCGGAGTGAAGCAGGGGTAGCGATTCGCTAACTGCGCGCCGCGAAGACCTCGGGGTTGACGAACGCCGGCAATGGCTGCCGTTGGACGCCGGCCAGGATGTTTTCGGCGGCGATGCGCGCCATCTCGCCACGAGTGCGATATGAGGCCGAGGCGATGTGCGGCACGACCAGGCAGTTCGGCAGCGTGAGCAATGGATGATTGCCGGGCATCGGCTCCGGCTCGGTCACATCGAGCCCCGCGGCGGCGATCACGCCGTTTTTGAGTGCGTCGTACAGCGCCTGAGGATCGATCACCGGCCCACGGGCCGCGTTGATCAAGATCGCCGAGGACTTCATTTTCGCGAACGCCGCCGCATTCATCAGGTGGTGCGTCTCGGGCGTCAGATTCACATGCAGCGTCACGAAGTCGGACCCTGCGAGAAGCTCGTCCATCTCGACGCGACGAGCTCCGAGGCGCGCCTCGTCCTCGGGCGACGCTGGGTACACGTCGTGGTACAGCACCGTCATGTCGAACCCGCGCGCTCGTTTGGCCACCTCACGCCCGATGCGGCCAAACCCGACAATGCCCAGCGTGGCATGGTGCACGTCCGGCCCAAGCAGCAACAACGGTCCCCACGTCTTCCAGCGATCCTGGCGAACGTAGTCATAGCCCTCGGGGATGCGCCGCGCGGCGGCCATCAGCAGCGCGAACGCGCAGTCGGCCGTCGTCTCGGTCAGCACGCCAGGCGTATTACCGACCGCCACACCGCGCCGCGAGCACGCTTCAACATCGACGTTGTCGTAGCCAACGGCATAGTTGGCGACGACTTTGAGCTGCGGTCCAGCACGATCGAGTAGCTCGTCGTCCACCCGATCGGTCAACAGCGACAGCAGGCCGTCGATGCCCTCGACCCGACCTAGCAGCTCTGCTCGCTCTGGCGGCAGGTCCTCGGGCCAGATGTCAGCGTCAGTGGCGGCGGTCAAACGATCAAGGCCTTCGGCCGGGATGCGTCGAGAGACGAACACGCGCGGTCGTGTTGCGGACGACATGCCGCTCATCGTAGACGACCCAGAACTTCGAGCCGCCGCGCTGTGGCCGTGAACGGCAGCCGCACGATCAGCCGCCCATCGTCGAACGCCCAGTCGGCTGCCGGCTGGCCATCAACCAGCACCGCCGTCACCGCCGTCAGGCCGCGCACATCCACTTCAACGTGCTGGTAGCCGGGCCGATACGACCCGGTCGGTGCATCCAGCTCGATGCTCAGCCCGCCTGCGCACGACACGCGTGAACGCAGAAACTCGCCCTGCTGGTAGGCATACCCATCGCCTGCGTCGTCGTACAGCGTAAACTCGCCAGCCTCGGCATCAGCGGCACACACCAGCCACGTCAGCGGATCGGCAAGCCGCTCGCCTTCAAACACCAGCGGCGGCTGCATGGGAATGGGCGTATTGGCGCGCACGTAGAGTGCGGGCTGGCCCAGCGGCGCATGGGCCAGGATGTGCTTGGGGCCGACGATCCGCTCGCCCGTCCAGTAGTGGACCCACGTCCCGCGTGGGATGTACACGTGGCGGTGCTCCGTGCCGGGCCGCGCAATCGGCGCCACCAGCAGCGCTGGACCGAGCAGGAATTGATCGTCCGTCGCGAACGTCGTCGCATCGTCCGGCCATTCGAAGAGCAGCGGGCGCAGGATTGGCGCGCCGGTGCGTTGTGCCTCCTCGAACAACGTGTACAGGTACGGGATGAGCCGCTGACGCAGCAGCAGCGACTCCTTGATGAGCGCTTCGTACTCGGCGCCGAACGCCCACGGCTCCTGCGGGTGGGTATCCCACGCTGCGTGATTACGACAGAACGGCTGGAAGATGCCGAATTCCGTCCAGCGCGCGAGCAGCTCGCCCGTCGCGTCGCCAGCGTACCCGCCGATGTCCACGCCGACCCAGGCGTACCCGGACAGCCCGAGGTTCTGGAGCTGGGGCATGCACATATACAGATGCTCCCACCACGAGGAGTTGTCGCCCGTCCAGTGCAGGGCATGCCGCTGCAGCCCGGCGAAACCTGAGCGCGAAATCACAAACGGACGCTTGCCCGGTCGCGCGCGGCGCATGCCCTCATGTCCGGCGCGGGCCATGAGCTGCCCATACAGGTTGTGCATCTGGGCGTGGAGCTGCGCCTCGCCGTCGCCGTGGTGCGCGATGTCCTCTGGGAAACTCTGCGGCGTCGGGACGAAGACGGTCGGCTCGTTCATGTCGCACCAGATACCGGCCACGCCCGCGTCGAGTAGCACGCGGTGCAAATCCGCCCACCAAGCACGCGCGCGTGGGTTCGTGAAGTCAGGAAAGGCACACATCCCTGGCCAGACCACGTTGTGGTACTCCTCGCCCAGGAACGTCTTGCAGAACAGGTCCTGCTCGCGGCCAGCCTTGTAGACGTCGTATCTCTCGTCGACCTTCACACCAGGGTCGACGATCGTGACTAGCTTGACGCCGACGGTGGCGAGATCGTCGGCGAGGGCCTTGGGGTCGGGAAACCGCTCCTTGTTCCAGGTAAAGACGCGGTAGCCGTCCATGTAGTCGATGTCGAGATAGAGTGCGTCGAGCGGCAGGCCGCGCAGACGGAACCTCTGCGCCAACTCGCGGATCTCGTCGGCGGAGCGGTAGCCCCAGCGACTCTGGTGATTGCCCAGTGCCCAGCGTGGCGGCAGCCAGATGCGTCCGGTGAGCTCGGTGAAGCGCTCGAGGACCTTCGTCGGGGTGGGTCCGGTGACGACGTAGTAGATGAGCGGTCCACCGTCGACCGCGAAGCCGCATCGTGCTGGATCTTCGCTGGCGAGATCGAACTCGATGCGATAGCCGCTGTCGACGAACATGCCCCAGGCCTGGCCGTTTTCTATCGCCAGCACGAAGGGCACCGACGTGTACAGGTTGTTGAGCGCGGCGGTATGGCCAATCGGCGGATCGATGTTCCAGAACACCTGGTGGGAATCGGTCTTATCGAGACCGCCGGTGCGTTCGCCGCAGCCGAAATAATGCGTTCCGGGGAGGTGCCGCTTGTATACGCGAGCGGGGTCGCCGAGTGGGTCGACCGCGGCGCCGATCGGCGCGAAGCCCAAGCCCAGCTTTGGATCGTCGACGGCTATCTGCCGGCCCCGCGCGTCTTTGAACCCGATCCGCAGCGGGTCCAGTTCCAGGACTGCTGCGGCTTCCCCTGTCTCGATCGAGGTGCCATCGGCGGACACCGCCACGTCGCACGCCGCCCACTCAGTCTTGGCCACCGCCTCCGAGCGAAAGCTCACCGGCCGGCCATCGCCGAACAGCCCGACCCGAAACAGGTCCGGCGCCAGCGCCGCGACATCGACGGTCGCGCGTCCCGCGCTCAGCCGCACTGCGCTGTTGGTGCGGGCGATGACGTCCGCCGAGCCGAGCGGCTCGAACGCCGGTGGGCCCAACTCCGGCGCCGAGAACTGCAGAAAGTGCGTGCTCCGCCGCATCGGTATTACCGTAACCTGCCCTGCGATGCCGACCGTGCTCTCGCCTATTCCGCTAGCGCCGCAAGTGGGTCGCGTGCCGTCGATGCGCGTGCCGCTCGATGCCGAGCAGGAGCGCCGCTTCGAGCGCCTGATGGCCGATCTCGTCCTGATCGACATGCACCAGCATCCGATGGTGCTCGCCGCGGACGCGACCGAGATGCCCAATTACTTCCGCGGCAACGCCTACACGTGGGGCTTCGAGGCGGTTTGCCACGGCGGCTGGAGCACAGTCGCCACGGCCAATCTCCTGTCGTGTCTCGGCAAGGAGCCCGACGCCTCGTTCAGTCATTTCGGCGATCTCGTCGACGAGATCGGCATGATGCTCGCCGACATCCACAAGCAAGACGGCGTCGCGAAGATCACCCGCACCCAGGACATCCTCGACGCCAGACAACGCGGCGCGGTCGGTTGGCTGCCGACTGTCGAGCACCTGTCGATCGATCCCAAGCTGCATCAGGTCGACGTGCTGTACGGCATCGGCGTGCGCCTGGCCGGGCTGACCTACATGCGTAAGAGCGTCATCGGCGACGGCCAGTACGAGCGGACCGATTGCGGCCTGAGCGACTTCGGCATCGAAGTCGTGCGGCGCATGAACGACCTCGGGATGGCCATCGACCTGTCGCACGCGGGCTCGCAGACCGCGCTCGAGACGATCGAGCGCAGCCAGGTTCCAGTGTTGTTCAGCCACAACGCGGCGCACTCGATTCGGCCCACCCCTCGATCGCGGTTCGACAAGGAGCTCGAGGCGTGTGCCGCGAAGGGCGGCTTGCTGTGCGTAACGGCCGTCCCGAACTCCCTCAGCGATGACCCTAAGCAAGACATCAACTGCGTCCTCGATCATTACGACTACTTCGTCAAGCTGGTCGGCGTGGACCATGTGGGCATCGGCACCGACACCCAGATCGGCGACCATGTGGGTTTTCACCGCGTGCTGCTCGGGCGCAACGCACCCGCGTCCTTGCCGGCGCCGTACCTGGACGGTCTGGAATCGCCTGCCGACGGCTCGAATATCGTGCGCGGCTTGATCGCGCGCGGCTACTCGGACCAGGACATTCACAAGATCGCGGGCCAGAACGCGCTGGACTTTCTGCGGCGCACGATCGGGTGAGCCTGGAGCTCGCGCTCCGCGGCGGCCTTCTCGGCGGTGTCGGCGTGGCCGTTGACCTTGGCATCGACCAGGGCAAGATCGTCCAGATCGGCGGCTCGTTCGAGGCACAACGTGAGATTGACGCGCGCGGCAAGCTGGTGCTGCCCGGCGGCGTCGACGCACATGTTCATCTGTCGAACCCCGTCCGACATAAGGGCGAACCAGCCTGGGTCGACGACTTCACCAGCGGCTCGGCGGCCGCGCTCGCGGGCGGCATCACGACGGTCGGCAACATGTCGTTTCCGCTGCCTGATGAGCTCCCGCTCGCGACTTTGGAGCGCGAGACCGCGCTGGCTTCGGCGCAAGCGATTGCGGACGTGTTCCTGCACCCGGTGCTCGGGTTGGTCTCGAGGGCAACGCTGGAGCAACTCGCACGACTGCCCGAACACGGCTGCAGCAGCATCAAGATCTTCCTGCCCAACACACGCTTCGACGCCGGCGTCGGCGCCTTCCTGCAAGCCATCCGCGTGGCCGGCGCCAGCGGCCTGATGACCATGCTGCATTGCGAGGACCAGGCGCTGATCGACCACGCGACCGGTCGGCTAGTGGAGGCTGGCCAAACGTCGCTCCGCCATTACGGCGCGAGCCGCCCAGTGCTCGCCGAAGTCGTCGCCACGCAACGCGCCGTGGCGTTCGCCGAAGCCACTGGATCGCCGGTGTACATCGTCCACCTGTCGAGCCAGCGCGCCCTCGACGTATGCGTCGAGGCGCGTGCCCGAGGCGTGCCCGTGTACGTCGAGACGCGGCCGCTCTACCTGCACCTGACCGACGAGCGCCTGCTCGAGGAGGAGTCCGGCCGGTACGTCGGCCAACCCCCACTGCGCACCGCGGCCGATGTTGACGCGCTGTGGGCCGGCCTGGCCAGCGGCGCGATCAGCACCGTGTGTACCGACCACGCGCCGTGGTCCCTCGCCGCCAAACTCGACCCGGCGTTGAACGTCTCAAACCTGCGCCCGGGCGTCGAAAACCTCCAGCTCATGCTGCCCATGCTCTACTCCGAAGGAGTGCGTAATGGCCGCATCTCGCTCGAGCGGTTCGTTGCGTTGACCTCGGGCAATGCCGCACGCCTGTTCGGTCTCTATCCCCGTAAGGGCAGTATCGCCGTGGGCAGCGACGCCGACGTCGTCGTCCTCGACCCCGAGCTGACCCGCACCGTCCGCGCCGACATGCTGCACTCGAATGCCGACTACTCGGTTTATGAGGGCTGGCAGGTCACCGGCTGGCCCGTGCTCACTGTCCGCCGCGGCGAGCTGGTCTACGAACATGACCGCGTGGTTGGGACCCCTGGGTCGGGTCACGTCCTGCCGTGCGGACCCGCGGGCCGTCTTTAGCGCTGGTCGAACCGCTCCCAGCTCACGAAGTCCCGCGTTGGCATGCGGCCAATCGGCACGGTCGTGTTGCCTGGCTGTTCCAGGCTGCGACGCAGCGCGCGTTCGTCAGCCGGGTAGCCGAGCGAGATCGTGGTCCGGAGGCCACGCTCCGGCGGCACGCCGAGCAGGTCCCTGGCGCGCCGGACGTTGTCCTCGGGCTGCAGGGTGCCGATGCACGAGCCGACGCCGTGCGCCCACGCCGCCAGCATCACCGTCTGGGCCAGGCGGCCCTCGTCGAGGCCGCGCTTGTCGTCGTCCATGACCAGCGCAATCGCCACCGGCGCGCCGGCCAGGTGCCCGGCAAAGGTCCCGCACTCTGCGAGTTGCTTCAGCGCTTGTGGGTCCTTGATCACGATGATTTCCCACGGCTGGGTGTTCTTGGACGAGCCCGTCCAACGCGCCGTGTCCACGATGTCTTGAAGCACCTCGTCCGAAATCGGCCTGGCCGAGAACCGCCGCACCGACCTGATGGATCGAATGAACTTGCTGCGCTCAAACTCCTGCTGCACACGCGTATTGTGGGCACACCACGTGCACCGCCGTCGCTCATGCGCCGCAAACTCAAACCCATCAACATCGCCGCCGCCACCGCCCAACTCACCCCCAACCGAGGCGGCCACTACGTCACCGACGACATCGAAGTACCCGACACCCAGAGCAACCACGCCACCACTGGCAACGGCCCCGACGAAGACCGCGCCGACGCCGACGACTACAAAGTCAAAGGCCAATCCCGCCCCAACTAACCCAGCATTAACGTCTGTGGGGGATCACCTTTCCGGGTCGCAACACGAGTGGGCCGCAGGCTCCCCCGACCCAAAGGCGCGGTGGCCCACAAACGTCAAGGCGGCCCATTTCAAACCACGTAAGACTGCCTGTCCGTACATCAACTACGGGAGGCAGGGTCTCCCGAACTCAGCACCTGAGAGGTACCTGTGAAGCTGAGCATGGGACGACTCGGACTGGTTGTGTTAGCGACCGGGCTGTTGACGATCGGCTCGTCAGCCGCAGCGGTGGTCTATGCGCAGAGCGCGGCAACTTTGGTCATGACCGAGTTCCAGTTTGATCCGGCCAATATGGTGGTGTCGGCCGGCGCGTCGCGCTGGACGCTCCAGAACGGCGGGCAATTCCCGCACAACGTGCACATCGAAGGCAACGGCGTCTCGATGGATGTCAAGTCCGACGGCCCAGTCGCAGGCGGCCAGAACTTCACCGGTACCGTCAACCTGGCTCCTGGCCGCTACGACGTGTCGTGCCCTCTCGGCATGCATCGGCAAAACGGCATGGTCGGCACGCTGACGGTCGCCGGCGCCGGCGCGGGAGGCGCCGCGCAAGTGCCTGGCGCCCTGCCACGCACCGGTGACGCCGACACGATCGTGCCGCTCGGCGCAGCGGGTCTCCTGGCGGGTCTTACGCTGCTTGGCGCGGGCGTCCTGATTCGCCGCCGCACGGCATAACCCGCAGCGCGGCCCACACGAAGATCCGGCGGGCGCCGGTTATACTGCGCCCGCCGGATGCCTTCGCGCCGCCCATTTGCCAGCCGCGGCTACGCGCGGCGCAGGTTGCCCTCCGCGGGCGACAGTCATCGCCTCCCATCGGGCGTCCTTGCCCTGCTGGCGGTGCTCGCGCTGATCGGCGGAGTGGCATTCTGGGCACGCGACAAGCTGCCACTCGGATCAACGCAGACCGACGCCCAGAGACAGCCCGTGGCGCGCCTGGTCCTCGCCACCGCGACGGCCGCGCCCGGCGAAGCCGGCAAGCCAGTGCCCGAGCTGAACATGGCCCAGACGCTGCCCACGGGTGAGCCAACAGCGACCCCAACCGCGGCGCCGACACCGATGCCCACGCTGCGCCGATGGGATGCCTCGGCGGCCGGCATCGACGTCGATCCGGTCCTCGTCGGACAGCTTGATCAGGCGTTGGTGGGCGTCGAAGGAGCCGTGAGCGTCACGGTCAAGGACCTGGGCAGCGGCCGCGGCGCCGTTCTCGACGGCGCTCGTGAGATGGAGGCGGCGAGCCTGTTCAAGCTGACGGTCATGTACGCGGTCTTCGACGCAGGACTCTCGTTCGGTGAGCAACTGCCCGTGACCGACCAGGCGCTCGCCTTCGACGCCGGCACTATGGAGCTTGCCTCCAATGCCGGCGAATCGCTGAGCGTCGCCGAAGCGCTCGAGCGCATGGTGACCATCAGCGACAACGCGTCGGCGATCATGCTCGGCAGCCGCGTCGGTGCCGTTCGGATCACGCGGGACATCGCGGCGCTCGGCATGGACACCACGCACTACAGCCTGGAGCGCATGACGACTTCGGCGCTGGACATGGTGTCGCTGCTCGAGCCGGTTGCGCGTGGCGACGCCGTCTCGCCCAACGCGAGCGCGGAGATGCTGCACTTGTTGCTGCGCCAGCGGGTCAACGATCGTCTGCCGCGACTATTGCCAAGCGACGTGCGCGTGGCGCACAAGACGGGCAATCTGCCGGGTGTCGTCAACGACGTGGGCGTCATCTATGGCCCGAGCAGCACGGTGGCCGTGGCCGCCCTTGTTTCCGATACGTCGAACGAAGCCGCGGCGGCGGCCGCGATCGCGCGCGTGGCGCTGGTCGCGCACACGTACTTTGAGGCGCTGCCGACCGACCCCGATCGACCACGTATCCCGCCCCAGCCCCAACGGACCGTGCCGCCGACCTGGCGCGATCCAAAACCAACCATGACACCCAGGCCCACGCCCACACCAGAGCCCGAACCGACGGCCACGCCTGTGCCGCCAACAGCCGTGCCGCCCACCGCCGTGGCAACAAGTGCCGCCCCGACTGCACGCCCGGCCACCCCAACGACGGTCCCGCCAACCACCGCCACGACGCGAGCGCTCACGGCCGCACCCGCAGCCACGCCATCTCCGACCGCCCGCCGCTGAGCCCAGCGCCCGCTCGGAGGGGAGGTCAGCGTCCTCGCGGAGCGGGGTCCAGGGGCAGCGCCCCTGGGGAGCGAGCCCGCAGGCTTGCGACTACCAAAGAAAACTCTAGCCACTACCAAAAAGAAAACTCTAGCCACTACCAAAGAAAACTCTAGCCGGGGTCGCGCAAACGCGAGATCTCGGCCAGCAGCACGCCAATGCGTGAGCGCAGGCTTTCGTTCTCGCGCGCCATGCGAAACCAGCGCGCTTCCCAGTCACGCAGGCGCGCCGAGATGAAGCGCGCCAGGCGCGACCAGCCGGCGCGGAAGCCGGCCGCGGCATCGGCACTCGGGTTGATGGCTAGCCAGCGCGCGAGCTCGTGCTCGCAATTGGGATTCTGATTGGGCCCCGGCGAGTAGACGACGAACTGGCCCATGTTCGACAGGCGCAAGCGCAGCGCTTCGACCTCATCTTCGAGCTCGAGACAATGTGGGCAGCGGGCCACGTCGCACAGTATAGAATATATGTTCTATAGGCGCGTGCCCGGGCGTGGTGTTCTACTGGTGCACCAGAAGGAGATTTAAACCCAATGGCGTTAGCGGCGACTTCGGCCAGTTTGCCGGATCGAATGATGCGCGCGGCGCGCTTGAGTGTTCCCCTGTACGAGGAGGTCGAAGCCGATACAACGGCGACCACCCAGGCCTTGACCGTGGTGGTCATCGTGTCACTTGCATCGGGCATTGGTAGTGGCATTGCCGCTTCGATGAACCAGGCCGGTGGCAATCTGATTGGTAGTCTCATCGGCGGCATCGTCAGCGCTCTCATCGGCTGGGCGGTCTGGTCGTTCGTAATCTACTTCGTCGGCACGCGGTTCTTCGGTGGCACGGCAACCTACGGCGAGTTGCTGCGCACCCTCGGCTTCGCCGAAAGCCCCGGCGTGCTGTCGATCCTCGCCTTCATCCCGGTCCTCGGCCCCCTGGTCGGCGCCGTAGCCGGCATCTGGATCCTCGTGGCTAGCTTCATCGCTACTCGCCAGGCGCTCGACATCAGCAACGGCAAGACCGTCGGCACCATCATCGTCGGGATCATTGCCTTGATCGTGGTCCTGACGGTCATCGGCATCTTGCTGGCCGCGCTCGGCCTCGGTGCGATGGGCGCCGCCGGGCTTCTGGGGAGGCCCTGAGGTCAGTCTGCGCGGGTTGTGACGCCCCGCGAGTTCTGTCAAGAACAACTGTTGCTGCTGGGTGACGAGGAGCTCCTCCCCGCCGCCCAGGCAGCGTCCCTCGAGATCCTGCATTCCACGATCATGAACGACCCCGACGGCCCAACCTTCGAAGGGCGGCTCAAGGTGCTCGCGACCGCGGACGATGCGGATGGTCGAACGGTGGCCGCGGCAGGGCGCGTAGCCAAAGTGTTGCTGGACGCCTGGCAGGAGGCTCAGGCCGGGTAGATCGCGCGCGCCTCGACGTCCGCCTCCGGCTGCGCGAGCCGGACCAGGCGCACGATGTCGTCGAGGTGTTTATCAACCAGTGTGTCGGCGATGCCCGCGGGCACGTACGTGATATACAGCGCGCGCGTCGTCGTAGGCAGCAGCCGCGTGCGCTGATCCGGCCCGTTCAGCACGGCCGAGATCACGCCGAGCGCGTCGCGCATCACCATATCGCCCGGCTTGAGCGCGACGTCCCGGCCGCTGATGCTGACGAACTGCTCGCCGTCGCGCGCGGCGTCGATTTCAGCCGCGCCCGCCACGATGTCCGCGTCATGCCCGGCGGTGAGCAGCAGGTTGTCAATCTCGGCGGCGAACATCGCCGTGACCAGGGCGCCGCCTGGGCTGCGCAGCTCGCGGCCCTTGAGCACCACTGACTCGAGCTGAGCCAGCAAGTGATAGGTTTGGCCAAACTGACGATAGTGCTGCTGGTAGGCGCGGATCGTCGGCAGCTCGGCCAGCCGGGCGCGATCGAAACCTGCGTAGCGCTGGCGCAGCCCGTCGGCAAGTTGTGCGAGATGACGGTCCAATCCGTCGGCGCCTGAGACGTTGGCTGCGTTTCCCACCATAAGCGTGCCCACGCGGGCGCCCGGAAACATCCGCGGCCAAGCAGCCGCAACGGCGACGCGCATACGCGCGCTATGCTCGCATACAGTGGCGCAACGCAAACGGGCCACCTCGCTCGACGCGCACCAGCTCCAACGCGCATATCGCTGGATGCTGACCGCGCGGCGAATCGACGAGACGCTGTGGCAGCTGCGACGCCAGGGCAAGGGCCACTTCGTGGTCTCACCCGCCGGCCACGAGGCGATCGGCGCCGCGGCCGGGCTCGCCGTCGATCTCGAGCAGGACTTCCTCGCACCGCACTACCGCGACATGACCGCCTGCCTTGCCTGGGGACTCAACACGCGCGAGGTCATGGCCCATTACTTCGGCCGGGCGGCCGACCCATGTACTGGCGGGCGCCAGCCATTCGCGCACTGGGGCTCACGTGAGCGACGCATCATCTCGCAGGAGGGGCCACAGCCGAATGTCGTGAGCCATGCCGTCGGCGTAGCGTACGCCAGCCGCCAACTTGGTTCGTCAGCGGTGGTCTGGATCGCCTTCGGTGACGGTGGTGCGCAGAAGGGCGAAGTCCACGAGTCGATGAACTTCGCGGCCATTCACAAGCTGCCAGTCGTGTTTTGCGTGGAAAATAACCTGTACACGCAGTCGGTGCCGTTGCGGCTCGAGTCGTCGGTGACCGACCTCTCGACCCGCGCGGCGGGCTATGGCATGCCGGGCGTGTCGGTCGACGGGATGGACCTGCCGGCCGTCTACACCGCGGCGCGGCAAGCGGTCGCGCGTGCTCGGGCGGGCGACGGGCCGTCTTTGTTGGAGGCGCGCACCTACCGCTACATGCCCAATACGTCCAACGACGATGACACACGCTACAGAGAGCGCTCCGAAGTGGAGCAGTGGCGCCAACGCGACCCGATCGCCTTGGTGCGCCAGATGCTGGTGCACAACAAAGGCGTCGACCTGGACGAGCTCGAGCAGCAGATCGCCGACGAGGTCACGGAGGCGGCGGCGTGGGCCGAAGCGCAGCCCGATGCACCGCCGCTCGACGCGCTGCGGCACACGTGGGCCGCGCATGACGTGGTTGCGCCCGCGTGGGCTAGTACTGGCTAATCAGCAAGCTGGGCCGGAGCTTCGCGGCCGCTGTCCATCGCCTGGCGCAAGCTCGCGAGCAGCTCGTCGGCATCGAACGGTTTGGCGATGATGCCGGCCAGTCCGAACTCGGACTGATCCAGCAGTTGCTGCCAACGGCGCGGCACCATCAAGACCAGACGCAGTCGATGCGTCAGCTCCAGCAGATGATGCCGATGCTCGTCCGCGAGCAGGCCCTCCATACTCTGCCAGGCGACCAGCGCAACGTTGTGGTGGCCACGCGTACGGGCGAGCACTTGATCGAGTGATTCGCACTGCTCAACGTCGAAGTCGTCCGCGCTCAGGACGTCGATGATGGCGCGCCGCAGACCAGTGTTCGGCTCGAGCAAGAAGACACGCGGGCGTGCGTCCTCAGAATGAATTGCAGTCAGCATGGCCATGGGCCTGTGGCCACTGTACGCCGGGGGCCACGCCGATCCAAACATGCACTCCTGCACATATGCGGTCCGTACGACCTCGGCTTTCGCCGAACGCGCCGACGACGATCCGCACTCCAAATACCGAGCCGTAGTAGACACCTACGCTACGCTTGTAGTGTGCCCCTCGCGTCGCTGTTCGACCTCGTCGTCGACTTTCTGACTGAGGATGGCTGGTCGCCCGAGCCGGTGCCGGGCGAGCACCTGGCACGCATTCGGGCGCGTGGCGAAAGCGGCGAGTGGCCTGCGTTCAGCGGCACCCGCGAGGCCGAGCAGCAGGTCGTCGTGTATTCGACCTGCCTCACGGCGCCCGAGCCGCGCCGAGCCGAGACCATGGCATTCATCACCCGCGCCAACTACGGGTTGATCATGGGCAATTTCGAGCTCGACCTGGATGATGGCGAAGTTCGCTACAAAACCAGCGTCGACGTCAAAGGCGACCGCCTGAGCGCAGCGCTACTCCGCCAACTGGTCTGGGACAACGTCGCGGTCACGGACAAGTATCTGCCCGGCTTACGGCGTGTGATCGAGTCTGGCGACTCGGCTGTGACTGCCCTGGCGAAGATCGAGTCGGACCAAAGTAGGCAGAACGGCCATCATCACCACTGGCCCGAGTAACTGAGCCGCCGGCTTTCAAGCTGAATCCAAGCTTCAACCCTTACGGTCTGGGCAATGCTCAAGCAGTGCCTGACTGCCGCATGTGTTGTCGGGACGCTGGTCCTGACGGCTTGCGGCGCCGCGACGACGACGACTCAGCCCACCAGCGCGCCGGCGCCGCCAACGGTCGCCCCTGCACCCGTCCCGACGACGCCGCCCACCGCGGTGCCGGCCAAGCCCACTCCCACTGGCGCGGTCGGGGTGGCACCAACCGCCGCCGCAACTGCGCCCACCACCGCCACATCAGCAAGCGCACCAGCGGCAGCCGCGGCACCCAGCACCGGCCAGGACGTCAAGCTCGTCCTCGACGGCGCCCAGAGTCAGGCGAGTTACCGTGCGCGCGAAACGCTCGTCGGCCGCCAGCTGCCCAGCGAAGCCGTCGGCACCAGCAAGAAGGTCACCGGCACCATCGTCCTCGACCCGACCGGCGATCCGATCGACGAGCAGTCCAAGATCACCGTCGACCTGACCGCGCTGCAAAGTGACGAGGGTCGGCGCGACAACTTCATCAAGGGCGAAACGCTCAATACCCGTCAATTTCCAATGGCCACGTTCGTGCCCAAGAGCGTCCAGGGGCTGTCGTCGCCGCTGCCCACCTCGGGCTCCGCGACGTTTCAACTCCTCGGCGATCTCACCGTTCACGGCGTGACCAAGCCGGTGACCTGGGATGTCACGGCCACCTTCGGCGACGGCGGAATGACCGGCAACGCGACGACGACGGTCCAGATCACCGACTTCGGCATGACCCCGCCCAAGGCCGGTCCGGTCTTGAGCATCGAAGATCAGCTCA